>ERZ778496.210-NODE-210-length-66504-cov-6.839200_pt1 | contig 66504 bp, 86 predicted proteins | sample MGYA00433099_ERZ778496 | MGnify/ENA primary metagenome ERZ778496 (study PRJEB29527, sample SAMN07138962) | mouse gut metagenome | material: feces | host: mouse | place: China:Nanjing | collected 2016-01-25 ...
ATCATTTTTTTGAATAAAAGTCGAGATGTAAAACTGGGTTTGTCAACAGTTCCAATTTTATCACCCCCGTCAAAAATAACATTACGGATTTTTTCGCCGATAGTCTTGATAACAGGTACGGAAACGGCATTTCCAGCCATCTTGAAAAGCTGTGCGTCGCTCAGTCCAAGTGCCGCCGCTTTGTTGAACTGAGCGTCCTCAAAGCCTTGCAGTCTCCACGATTCCAATGGTATAAGTTTGCGGAATATCCCGACTCGAATATTTCCGTTTTTGTCTGTGAATCTGACCGCACCGGGGAAGTCTCCCTCAATAAAAATTCCGGAATTTACGCCCTTATGGTTGCTCACACCGGAGTCGTATCGTGCGAGCAGACAGCGTGCGTTTTCGGTAAAGTCAAAATTGGGGTTCATATCGAAAAAATACATCCCCGTTTTTCCGCCTCCGCCGCCCGATCCGGCACACTGCGTCACGGCCGTTCCCTCGGCGGAGTAGACTCTCGAACCTTGCGAACCGCCGATGAGTTGGATAGGAGTCTGGTAATCGCCGCATTCGACAGGGAATATTTTGCCGGCGCGTTCGGGACGGCGATGTCCCACAATGTACACCCTGTTCCTCGACTGCGCAAGATTAAAGGCTGCGCTGTTAAGCACCATCCATTCAATACAATACCCCAGTTCCGAAAGCGTACAGAGGACGGTCTGAAACGTCCTGAAGCCGTCATGAGATATGAGTCGGGGAACATTTTCAAGCAGAAAAGCTGCAGGTCGCTTTTCTTTGATAATTCGGGCAAGCTCAAAGAAAAGAGCGCCTCGAGGGTCGGCAAATCCCCGTCCGAAGCCACAGCAAGAAAAGGCTTGACAAGGGAACCCGCCGACGAACAGGTCAAAGTCTGGCATTTCTGCTGTGTCAATTCTTGTAACGTCGCTATAATAAATCTCTCCCTCCGTGTCATAAATGGCTTTGTAAGCCGCTGCAGCATACTTGTCGATCTCGCAGTACCCGATACATTCAAATCCGCCCGCTTGCTCCAAACCGCTTCGGAAACCGCCGATTCCCGAAAAGCAGTCGAAAAACTTAATTGCTATAAAATCACTCCTTTACAAATTTTCGCGTCGATTTTTACATCGACATTTTCGGTTCCTGAACCTCGGTCTGCTCCGTGATCTTGTGGAACTTATCTGCCTCGGGACAGACCCCGAGCGATCTGCCGTTGTCAAAATTCACGAAAACAGTGCCGATATCGTCCACCGCGATCACGGTGCCGACCGCTCCCGACTCAACGGAACAGGGATCATCGCCCATGCTGTCGAGTTGCACACGAGTTCCGTGCGGATAATGCTCCTTGTAGAACTCGATTCGTCCTCTGCACATTGCCATAATAACACCTCCAATCCGTATAAATTTTTATGTTAAGGCTCGCACCGTCACATACTCAAATCGTTTACTTGTGTCAAATCCTCGCGCAACTTCTCATAAGCCGCTTTTATGTTCAGTGCGCCTCGAACATCATTTTCCGAGAGGGCGTTTTCAAATTCCTCGTCGGTAATCTGCCATTGCCCGTCAAGCCTTGCGCAAAGCCGATTTACATCGGAAATTTTATCATCGGGCAGCAGCCTTTCGCAGACGATTTTCGCAATTTTATCGTTATCGTCGGTGGGGTAAAAGTCGAGATATATTTTCTCGCTGCAAGTGATCGGAATATCTTCGTTGATACCGATGCTGCCCAAATGGTCAAACAACTCGTCCGTAGGCGCGTCAAATTTTACGGAATTATTTCCGTTTTTAATAAAAAATCTTATCATCTTAAAACCTCCAATTCAGCAGTCCAATGCCATTCCTGAACAGCATAACTCCCGCAAATATTGTCATCACGGTTGAATCGTTGATTAAATTCGCATCGCATAATTCATGTAATGAAATGTCTACGCTGCCGTGATATACTGCTTTTGCCGCCGTAAATAATGCGTATCCCTCGGTAGAAATTCCCGCTATATCAAGGCTTTTGAAATTGACGGAATATCCGGTCAGCGCACCCCGCGCTTTCTTCCACAAAAACTTATCCGCGGACAATAAAAAAACAGCCGCAACATATTCATTGCGACTGAGATATGGATTTTTCACATTCGCGGTGATAAACTCCGTAAACGTCTTTCTGTGCCAAGCACTTTTAAATTTTATTTTCATACCGCACCTCACATCGACATCTCGGGAGAACCGCTCTGTTGCTGTTCGGGAAGGCTCTCCGAAATTTTCTTGTTCAGCTTCTTGAGACATTCGCAATCGTCAAAATTGAGATTGTCGCAGTTCTGCATGGTGAACTCCACGCACTTCCCGATCCGTTCAAGTTCTTCCGTACTGAACAGCTTATCCTTATCGATAAGTCCGGATCGGGCTGCGAAATTTTCTTTTGCCGCCGCATAATTCTCAAAGTAATTGCCCTGACAAACAGCATTTCCGTCATAGGTTCTGTCCCATGTGACAAACTCAAAGCCGTACTCCGTATGCTTTGCCGCAAGCACCGTTCCGTTAAACTCCGAAAGGCAGCGGTAATTTTCCGATAAACCCTCCGCTTTCAGCGGTGCGGCTTTTTCGTAGGCGGAACAGTATTCGCTGACGGTTCCCGCAATTTTCTTGATCTCAAAATACGCATCGCCGGAGGTGCCGTCGGGTGCGCTTATCATTCCGTTGTCGAAAATTCTTGCCGCCTCTTTGCCGTCCGAAAAGACGGTAAGGCAGTCTTTGTTCTCGGAAACCGTAAAGTCATTTTCATTCAGAACTCTCGAGACTTCCTTATTAAATATGCTTATAGGCTGTTCCTGCTTCAAGAGGATATCTTCGGTTTTCAGCAGTTTGTTAAGCCCAAATAGGTCTTTGCTCTTTTCGACCTCTGAAATCCTATCCGACCACTCATCGGTTATATCCCGCGTCGAATCGACTAAAATTTTGCAGTCCTTTAAGCTGTCCGCGCCAAGTCTGCAAAGCGCCTTTTTGATTGAAATATCCTCGCAAGGCAGCTCGACAAATTCCGTCAGATTATCATATCCGATCTCGACACCAGCAACCGAATTAGGCTCGCAATAATAGGCGGGGAATGTCGTTCCATTGAAGATTTCCTCGAATAGCACGTCCTCGTTAATATACAGCTTTCCGTATTCGGTGTTGATTCCGCTGCCGGAATTTATAAGTTTCTCGCCCTGTTCGGCGAGCCATTCGCCGTTATTGTATTCGGACTCGGAAAGCGCTCCGCGGACGTTGAGCATATGGACTCGTCCGATACGTTCAAGGTCATCCGTATCTTCTATTAGCGTAAACCGCGCAAGGTTATCCGTGAGATTGATAATGTTTTTCAAGCCCCACCCCTCGCTGAGTTCCGGGCAACTCAACACGGCGAGGAACTGTTTAAACTCACGACCGTCAAGTCCATCAAGTTTTTTACCAAGATAGTTCAATGCGTCAAGGTTCACATCACAGTCCGTCAGCATGGACAACTCGGTAGGCGCAATCTCGATAACCGTTGCCATAGGCGCGAGATGTTCCGGGTTCATTCCAATCTCGCCGAGCTTTTTCGACAGCTCCGTTTCCGAACACGGGAATCGTATTTCCGTGCAGTATGGGCTGTTCTGAATTGTTGCTTTGATCATTTTGATACCTCCGTTATCCCATCCTCATGTCCATATCCTCGCAGGGTTCATCGACCGAGGTTATATTGACGTACTCGCCGATGATCCCGAGCGCTTCCTCATAACTTCCGCTGCCGAAGACCTTGTCCGTCATCTCAGACGCCTGCTCGGGTAAGCCGTTTCTTTTCAAAGTTCTCGCCGCGATACCGACGAGGTTGAAGATGTTGCCATCCTCCCCAATCAACGGGCAGTCGGGTTTGCTCTGCTGTTTGTTTTCGTTGCTCATAGTTATTCCTCCATGATTTTATTTCAAGCCGATAACGACTTGGGGACTGATTGATATTTCCGAATTTTGTCGGAAAACAAAAAAACGCCCATGATCAACCTCTTTTTATTAAGAGATCGCTCACAGGCGCGTTGTGCGAGTTGCACAAATTCAACCGTAAAAATTTTGTTGCTAAAAGGGTTCAAATCCCGTCAAAATCTTTTTTGTCAAGGTTCTGAAAACAAAAAATCGCCCGTGAATGATCTCTCGCGAACGAGAAATTATTCACAGGCGATTTCGTCAAAATATCCAAATTCTGCCAAGAAAATTTTGTAGGGGAGGGTTCAAGTCCATTTTCGTGTCGAAAATATCTACGGATGGTGTTTTCTGTTTTTCGCAAGATTTATGCCCACAAATAGCTTTACACAGCCGTTTGTGGGCATAATATCTTTTTTGTCAGTGTTTCATGGTGCGCTCGGCGGCGCAATGCTCGAACACTCCGCAGTCCCACCGTCAACGGCTTTTTCAACCGTTGACAGCGTGACCTTGCTGTGTTCACCGCAGTAATTCAAGACAATTACCATTTTGCCATCGTCATATAAAAACACTGAATTTAAGAAAGTATCAACAAGCATAAGGCGGTACGCCTCATCGTTTGGGTCGCCTTTTCTGAACCGCTCCAAAAAGAAAACTATTTGATCCCACTCAAGGGTGGGGTCTGAAATCAATTCACGCGCAATCCCTTTATCGATATTAGCGCGCTCCGCCTCAAGCTCCATAAGGCGGGTTTTTGTGCTTGGTGTTATGATCCCCGCCTCGATAGCGGCAAGCATATTGGCGATCGCTTTTTCATTTTCCTTTTGCCGTGCCTCCAAAGCGTTCAATGCCGAACGGTCCCGCTCCCGTTCTTGATACTCCATCACCTTGTCCGCAACCTCGTTTATAAAGTCGTCGGAATGCACCAACTGAACGAGGGCGTCAACAACAAGCTGCTCGATTTTATCCTTTGCCGCCCGTTCTTTTTTGCAGGTTCGCTTATACTTTCGGTTGTTGCAAGTGTAATAATAGTAAACTTTACCGACTCGGCTTGTCCCGCCGTCGCCGGTCATTGCCGCTCCGCAGTGACCGCAGAACAGCTTAGTCGTCAATAGAAATTGTTCACGCTTTGCGGCGGGTGAGGTGTGATTTTTCTTTATCATTTTTTGCACCTTTTCAAACAGAGGACGGTCAACAATAGCGGGAATGCCGCCCTCTACCCTTATGTCCTCATACTCATAAACGCCGATATATTTTTCATTTTCCAAAATGCGGCGCAGACTGTTTTTATTAAACAAGCCGCCGCGACTGGTACGATGCCCCTCCTCGTTCAGCCGTGTATAAATATCCTTTGCACATTCGCCGGCGGCGTATTCCTCGAATATCCGACGCACGACTGCTGCCTGCCCCGCGTCAATTTCAAATTTACCGTCTGCGCCTGTTTTATAGCCTATGATTTTACGACCGAGGGTTTTCAATTCAAGCGCGCTGTCGTACATTCCGCGCCGCACGTTTTGGCTTAAATTCTCGCTGTAATATTCGGCATACCCCTCCATTACGCTTTCAAGAATAATGCCCTCCGGTCCGTCGGGGATCGTTTCTTTGGCGTAAAAAATGCGGACACCGTTCTTTTTCAGCTTATACTTGTATATTGCGGAGTCGTAACGGTTGCGGGCAAAGCGATCCATCTTCCACATTATAACCGCATCAAAATGCCCGCGCTCACTGTCCCGGAGCATTCGCTGAAAGTCGGGGCGTTTGTCGGTCTTACCCGAAATAGCCTTGTCTATGTACTCGCCGATCACGTTTATTCCGTTTTTTCGGGCAAAGTCGTAACAGTCACGAAGCTGCCCCTCGATCGACTCCTCCCGTTGACCGCTTGACGAATACCGGGCATAAATCACCGCGCGGATAAGCGGCGTTTCAGCTTTGCCGCCTTTATCATTCTTTTTCTTGTTTGCCATAAAGTCACCACCTATTTAATGAAACAGTCAAAAAATCAGGGAGATTTATATAAAAACGTTACACGGGCAGATGTAATTTTTTAAAAATTGTTGCGTTTTGCGTTACGCTTGAAAGTTACGCCGTAAAACTGCATTACAAAAGGCTTTTTAACCTTAATGTAACATTGTAACATTTATTATATAATGAGTATTAAATTAGAGCGTAGAGCGTATATATACCCCCTGTCATGTCATGATGCGGCGTGTGTACGCGCCCGCGCGCGAGCGCACACGCGCGTATTATATATAAAGCCCCGCCACCTGCGTTTGGTCTGTCATAAGCCTAAAAGCTGCTTTTTCTTTGCCTCGTACTCGTCCTGCGTTATTGCTCCACTGTCTAAAAGGGATTTATATTTTGCTATTTCGGCGGCAGGGTCTGACGGTTGGGTTGCGGTGGGCGCGGGGCTTTCGCTTTGTTGTTTGCCCTGCTTTTCCAAAGTCTTTTGATGCCACGTTGTTATTTCACCATAAATTTTATTACACTTTTCGCCGCTGAACACTGCTTTTGTCCTTATGCCATCTTTTTCATAATCAAGCACCAAACAATAATTCACCGTTTTAGTCTTTTTCTTTGCGCCAAAGGCAAAAACGCCAATCAGCAAAAGCCGCGTCAAGGTTACGTCTTTTGAAAACTGCTCCTCGGTTTGCAGCTGCACGTCGTATATATCCCCGTAAGGGATTTTAACCGTAATACCGAATAAACCGCCTTTTGCGTCAATCTGCACCTCGTTGATAAAAGCGTGAACTTTTACCTCACACGAATTTTTGATCTGCGGTATTCCACCGAGATAAGTTAAATTTGCCATCTTGTTGTCCTCCCAAAAAATGTAATTTTCGCCCCGGCTGCCGCCGAGGGCGTTTTTTTTTGTATCAACCCCACGGCATTTTAACGCCCTTGTATAACGGCAGTATTACACAGCGGCATTCGTCGCAGAACGGCGGCGCATTTTTACCGATAACGGCATCCGCCGTCTTGTACTTTTTGCCGTTTTGCTTTTTGCATATATCGCAGACCCGACCATCGCCGCAGGTGCGGATCGTGTATTTTTCAACGCCGCTCGCTTTAAAATCTGCAAGAGCGCGTTCGGTTGCCTGCCGGGTCAATTCAGACCGAGGCTTTTTATTATCAACCGCCACTATGCTCTGCCTCCTTTTTCTTTTAGGTCTGCTACATAAGCAAGGACTTTGGCCTGTTCGATAATGCCGAGTTCAGAAAAAAGGCGCAGTAACTCAGTTTCCTGTTCTGTCAAAACCCGTTCAGTACCGTTGACGATTTTCACGGGAGCGTGAGTGTTTCCCATTACGCCGTAATTTTCGCCGTTATTTTGAAAGACGGTCGCCCGATCGGACAGAGCGTCCTGCGCCTCCGCTCTTTCAAATTCCATATATTCACGGTTTGCCTGCTCTACGTTGCCCTTATTCTTTTTCAAGAAATTTTCATAAACGGGCTTATTAAAAGCGGATGTGTCTATGTTCTTATAGTCGATGGGATCGTCCGTTGTTCCCTCAAGGTACGCTTGAGCCACGCCGAAAAAGTCCGCTAATTTAATAATCGTCTTTAATCGAGGGGTTGCCCCTTTACGCCATCCCGGTATAGTACCGCCACCGACACCCGCCTCGGCTTCAAGGTCTGATACGTCCATACCCCGATCACGACAAAGAGCCTCCACACGCTGAAAGAATATTGTTTTATCGTTTGCCATAAAGCCCATCCTCCCAAAGAGAAAAATTTTTTTCAAAACCCCCTTGACAAACGAGATAAACCGAGATATAATATCATCATACCGATAAGCTACGAGGCACAACGAAATAATCCGTTGGAAAGGCACTTCTAACGAATTAAAAAAACTCTATCAATAGAGTGTAGTCTATTGAGAATATTTACAGCTTTTTCCAGTTTAGCACGCTGTCTTTAAGGTTCGTCCCTTACATTATAGCACTAAACCGAGGAAAAGTCAAGTAGAAAGAGGTGAAAAGTGTGGAAAAATTTTTGACCTGTGAGCAGGTCGCCGAGAAATACAGCGTCACGGTTTGCACTGTGCGCGAGTGGATCAAAGGCAAAAAGCTCCCGGCGTTGAAACTTGCCGGTGCTGCGGGCTATCGCATACGCTCCGAGGACTTGGATGCCTTTGAAAAGCGGCATTTTACCACTGCAAAGGAGGAGGCATAAGGGTGAAACCAACTGAACAGGGCATCGCGGGAACGCCGCTTTCGGCGGTAAAAGTCAACGTGAGCGAAATGCCCAAACACGAAACGGACGCCCTTTGCCGTGTTCTGCTCCGCAGTGTCGCCGAGGCGTTCAAAAATCCCGTTTTCGCTGCCGAGTATGAGGCGTGGCGGTTAAAGCGTTACGGCGAACAGCCGCAGGGTGCTAAAGCATAAGCAACAAGGATGGACAAGCCCTATGAAAATCGTTGTAACAAAATTTTAAGGAGGTTACACAATGAACACAGTACAAATGCGCGACAGGAACGGCGGCGTCGACTTTATGGTCCGCGTCCCGAAGTTCAGACTGTCGGACGTTCTCGACGGTGCAAACGACACCGTACACCCCGCCTTTATCGTCGGTGGCAAAGAAGTTGACGAGATTTACATTAGCAAGTATCAGAACAGCATTCACAACCGCCTGCCGTACAGCTTGCCTTTTCAGAAAGCGGCAACGCGTATCAGTTATCCCGATGCAGTCAGAGCCTGCGCCTTAAAGGGAAAAGGGTGGCACTTAATGTCAAACGCCGAATGGGCGGCGATCGCTTTGTGGTGTTTAAAGAACGGCACACTCCCCCACGGCAACACCAAGCAGGGTGCGTACCACGCAGACCACAACGAACGCGGTATGACATACGAGGACTGTTACACTTTGACCGGGAGCGGTCCCGCAACGTGGGCGCACGACCACACCGAGGACGGTATTTTCGACCTCTGCGGCAATGTTTGGGAATGGGTTTCGGGTCTGCGTATCAAGGACGGCGTTATTCAGGCGATCGCCGACAACGATGTTGCCCTAAACGTGGATCAGTCGATAAACAGCCCCTCGTGGCAGGATATGATCGAAGTGTCAAGCGGTAAAAGTATCAAATTTTCCTGCGGCGATGGTCTTAAATTCACGACCGGCGAAATAAAACACGACTGGGACGGTGACGCGTGGGAGAACATTAAAACCGATTTTGAGATCACCGAGCAAATGAAAGCCCTCGCAATGTTCCCCGGTGAGCCGAAAGCGGGCTTGTATGTTGACAGCACCGATGGTGAGTGGGTCGCTTGTCGTGGTGGCTATTGGCACCATGCCGCGTCTGCGGGTGTGTTCGCATTGTCCCTCCCTCATGCGCGGTCGCACGTCAGCGCGCACCTCGGTTTCCGCGCCGCTTTTTGTCCCCTGTAACTTGAAACTTGTTACTTGTCCGTACAGCTTTAAGCCGCACGGTAAGAATATAAAAATTTTAAGGAGGTTGTACTTATGTACGAAATCACAATCAAAGGCAATACCCCGGCGGAGCTTTTCGCCAACCTTGCACAAATGGCAGCGGCTAATACAAACGCCGCACCTGCGGTAATCCCGCAGCCCCCTGTAACTCCCGCGCCGACTGCGAACCCCGCGCAGGCACAGCCCCCGGTTGCCGCACCTGCGCCTGTCGCGACTGCTCCGAGTGCTACGCCTGCCCCCACTTCTCCGGCAGCTTTTAACCCTGCCTCCGCACCCGTGGCAGCTCCCGCTCCTGCCGCCGCGCCGCCTGTCGCACCCGCGCCCGCTGCTGTACCGCCCGCCGCGCCTGCAACAGCCCCCGCTGCCGTGCCTACCGGCGCACCGACTTATACGCTTGACGCTCTCGCCCGTGCAGGCGCGACGCTTGCACAGTCCGGCAAGATGCAGGAGGCTCTCGCCCTGCTTGCACGGTACGGCGTTCAGACCGTAAATCAGTTGAAGCCCGAACAGTACGGCGCATTTGCTACGGAACTGCGCGCCCTCGGTGCACAGATATAGGAGGGCGGCTATGGAACACGCTTTGTTGTCTGCGTCCTCGGCGGCTCGGTGGATGGCGTGTACCGCCTCCCCGCGCTTTGAGGCGCAGTTTCCCGAAACGACGTCCGAATATGCGGAAGAGGGCAGACTGGCGCACTCGTTCTGTGAGTTAAAGGTTTTGAAGAAATTCACGACCTCGATCAAGCCGAGCGCATATAAGACGCGGCTCGGCAAGCTGAAAAAAGAGCCTTTGTATACCGAGGAAATGGATCGGACAAGCGACCTTTACGTTGAACACCTCACCGAAAAGGCGATGGGGTATGAAAACCCGCCGCTTGTCAATGCCGAGGTCAGGGTCGATTTTTCGGAATATGTACCCGATGGCTTTGGAACGTGCGACTGCATTATGATCGGCGGCGATATGCTTGACATTACCGACTATAAGCACGGAAAGGGCGTCCCCGTATCGGCGGAGGGCAATCCGCAAATGCGACTTTACGCGCTCGGCGCGTTAAAAAAGTACGAGCCTTTTTACGGCGGTATGATTAAGCGCGTAAGAATGACGATCGATCAGCCGCGCCTCCACTCTGACCCGTCAAGCGAAACAATCACGGTCGAGGAGCTGAAAGAATGGGGCGAAACCGTCAAGCCGATCGCGCAAATGGCATTTAGCGGTTTCGGCGAATTTAAGCCCGGCGATCACTGTCGGTTCTGTCGCGGGAAAGCACAGTGCCGCGCCCGTGCCGACGTAAACACCGCCCTTGAGGATTTTAAAGACTGCCTGCCGCCGACCGCAAAAAACCTTGAAGCAGCAAAGCAGAACACCGAACCCGGCGCGCCTGCTATGCTTACTAATGCCGAGATCGGGGAGCTGCTTATTCGCGGTAAACACCTCGTTCAGTGGTATAAAGACCTTGAGGAATACGCCCTGAACGCCTTGCTGAACGGAGAGGAAATAGCAGGATGGAAAGCTGTTGCCGGGCGCAGTAACCGCACATTTACTGATCAGGACGCGGCGATCGCCGCCGTCATTGCCGCAGGCTATGACGAGTCGCTTGTATACGAACGCAAGCCGAAAACCCTCACGGGTCTTGAGGAGCTTATGGGCAAAAAGGATTTTGCGGAAAAGATCGGGCAATACGTTATAAAGCCGCTTGGCAAACCCGCTCTTGCTTTGATGTCCGATCCTCGCGAGCCGTACAGCTCCGCCGCCGCTGATTTTTCGGGAGCTACGCAGGGGCAAGCGGGGGAAAGACAGGGGGCGTCCTCATAGAACCACCAAAAAGCGTTTTAATACAGTTTGATAGCTGCCGAATGACGTTAAATCTGCCCGCATTCTTTAACGACAACACGTTAAAGAATATCCGCAAGGCGTTCAAACTGTTGAGCAAACGCCCCTATCAAAATGCTGCCGCGTTTGAAACGCTCGATCGCTTTTTCCCTGCGTGGGAAGATGATTTAAAAATACAGGTCGAACTTAAAGAAGCGGGAAAGCAAGCGGCTGTACAAGCCGTAAGGGCGGTAGAAAGTAAAGTCGCTTGCTTTGGCACAATGGCGACAAAGGAAATGAAAGCCGAGTTGCTGTTTGAACAAAGGGAGCTGAAAAAAGCCGCCCTCGAAGCCAAACGCGCGAAATCCGCTTTAGAGCGTTGCGGTAAAATTAAAAACGCTTACAGTGAAATTTTAAGGTAATAAAGGAGATTTAAGGTTATGTATCAGAATGACGCATTGAAAGTATTGACCGGCGAGGTTCGCCTGTCGTATGTGAACGTAATCACCCCCCGCGCCTCACAGCAGGGCGGTGAGCCTAAATACTCGGTAACGCTGCTTATCCCCAAAAGTGACTATGCCACTAAAGCGGATATTGACTCCGCTATTCAGGCGGCGGCGCAGGAGGCAGTAAGCAAGGTATGGGGCGGCGTTCGCCCCCCGCAGCCCCGCATACCTATTTGGGACGGTGACGGCGTTCGTCAGTCGGGCGTCCCGTTTGGCGAGGAATGCAAAGGTCACTGGGTAATTACGGCAAGCACCAAAATGAAACCGCAGGTCGTGGGAATGGATAACATCAACGTTGAACTCGCTCCCTCGGACATTTACAGCGGTATGTATGGACGCGTGACAATCCGCTTTTTCGGCTATTCCAACAGCGGTAACAAGGGAGTAGGATGCGGACTCGGCAACATTATGAAAACCCGCGACGGTGAGCCTTTGGCAGGTACTGCATCGGCCGCCTCCGACTTTGCAATGGTAGGCAATGCGGTAGTACAACAGCCGCAGAACCCCGCCGCGCCTGCGTATGGTGTACCTGCCGCCGCTCCCGCGCCTGCTGCTCCTGCTTATCAGCAGCCCGCCGCACCCGCCTATCAGCAGCCGGCACAGCAAGCCCCCGCACCCGCATATTATCAGCCTCAACAGCCGCAGGGCGCAGTTGACCCGTTCGGCGGCTATTCAGCCCCGAATGATTATCCGTTTTAAGGAGGGGCAGATATGGCTCACCATTTGAGTATTGACCTTGAAACTTATTCAAGCGTTGATCTTAAAAAGTCGGGAATGTTCAAGTACATTGAAAGTCCCGATTATCAAATATTGCTTTTTGCCTATTCGATCGATGGAGAGCCTGTGCAGGTGATCGACCTCGCCACGGGGGAGCAAATTCCCCCGTGGTTGGCGGCGGCACTGCGCGATCCCGGTTTTATAAAACACGCATACAACGCGGCGTTTGAATGGGGCGGGCTTTCAAAGTATTTCGGTACGCTGCCCGTCGATCAATGGCGTTGTACAATGTTTCACGGTCTTTACTGCGGATATACCGCAGGACTTGAGGCGACCGGCAAGGCGTTAGGGCTTGCCGCCGACAAGCAGAAGCTGAACAGCGGCAAAGCACTGATCCGTTATTTCTGTGTACCGTGCCGACCAACGAAAACCAACGGCGGCAGAACTCGAAACCTACCGCACCACGACCCCGACAAATGGGCGTTGTTTAAGGAATATAACCGGCGGGACGTTGAAACCGAGATGGAAATCGAACGGCGGCTCTCGGCGTTTCCCGTGCCTGATTTTGTGCAAAAGGAGTGGGAAACCGACCTGCGGATCAATGCGCGCGGCGTTATGGTGGATATGAACCTCGTATCGGGCGCGCTCACTATGGGCGCAAATACCCGCGCCGCTCTTATCGACGAAGCGGAAAGAATTTCGGGACTGCGTAACCCTAACAGTGTGAAACAGTTGCGGGAATGGCTCGGCGAGGAGCTTGACGAGGAAGTGACGAACCTCAACAAAGAAACCGTGGCGCACCTGCTAAACCGTGACGACAACAGCGACGCCGTTCAGCGTATGCTCGAATTACGGCAGGAATTAGGCAAAACCTCAACAAAGAAATATGATGCGATAGAGGCGGCAGTATGCGCCGACGGACGCGTGAGAGGGCTTTTACAGTTCTACGGCGCGAACCGCACGGGCAGATGGGCGGGGCGTTTGGTACAGGTTCAGAACCTGCCGAGAACGTACACCGAGCCGCTGTCCCTCGCCCGCGATTTAGTTATAAACAATCAGCCCGATGCCCTGCGGCTTATCTGCGGCAGCATACCCGACACCCTGTCACAGCTTATTCGCACCTCGTTCATTGCCTCCCCCGGCAACCTTTTAGTGGACGCGGACTTTTCGGCAATCGAGGCGCGGGTTATTTCGTGGCTTGCAGGCGAACAGTGGCGGCTTGAGGTATTCCGCACACACGGGAAAATATACGAGGCGTCGGCGTCTCAAATGTTCGGAGTGCCGATCGACAAAATCAAAAAGGGTAATCCCGAATACGCGCTCCGGCAAAAAGGCAAAGTCGCGGAATTGGCTCTCGGCTATCAAGGCAGCACCGGCGCGCTTATCAAAATGGGCGCGTTTGATATGGGACTGACCGAGGAAGAGCTGCCCGACATTGTGAGCCGTTGGCGCGAGGCGAACCGCCGCATCCGCGATCTGTGGTACGCAATGGAAAACGCCGCCGTGCGGGTTATTTCCGAGGGCGGCAGCGTGGGCGTCGGTTGCGTTATGTTATCCCGCGAATACGATCAAAGCACGGGTGCGGACTGTATGACGATCCTCCTGCCGTCGGGGCGTAAGTTGTATTACATTAACCCTAAAATCGGCACTAATCAGTGGGACAAGCCCTCAATTACCTATATGGGTATGGAGCAGTCAACAAAGCGGTGGGGGACGGTCGAAACCTACGGCGGCAAGCTCGTTGAGAACTGCGTACAGGCGATTGCCCGTGACTGCTTGGCGTGTTCGATTGAACGGTTAGAGGCGGCGGGAATGCCGGTAGTGTTTCACGTCCACGACGAGGTTGTTATTGACATACCCTCCGATCGTGCCGACCTTGACGCGGTGGTGAAGATTATGGGCGCGCCGATCCCGTGGGCGGCTGACCTGCCGCTGAATGCGGACGGGTGGACGGGGCTATTTTTCAGAAAGGACTAATCGCAGTATGGAGCATACAAAGCAGGATTTATTACAAATGCAGTCGCTCCCTTTAAGTATAAAAATCCGTATGACAGTAAACCGCATAGAGGGGTGGTATCAACACTGGAACAGTTACCGCCCCGAAAGCACGGAAAATGATCCCCACGGTATCAGCTTATCATTTAGCGGCGGCAAAGATAGCACGGTTTTATTGCATTTAGTCCGCAACTACTGTGTTACAGTAGATGACTGCCCCGCTGTTTTCGTTGACACTGGGCTTGAATGCCCGGAAATTCGGAAATTTGCTCTTGCTAATGCGGATGTTGTGTTACGTCCTGAAATGCCGTTTAATCGCGTTATTGAACAGTATGGCTATCCCATAATCGGAAAGGCACAGGCGCGCGGGGTGCGTGATTTACAAAACGCACACGGGCAAAACGATGCTACGGTTAATTTGAGATTAACAGGATATAATCGGCAAGGCGTTTATTGCCCTACTCAAAAATTAGGCGACAAATGGCACTATCTCAAAGACGCCCCTTTCAAAGTATCTGAACAGTGTTGCGATGTTATGAAAAAAAGAGCCAATGTATAAATACGCAAAGGAACAAAAGCGCGTCCCGATGACCGCTGTTATGTGCGAAGAAAGCGATGCCCGGACAAGAGCGTGGCTACAAACGGGGTGTAACGCTTTTACCGCGAAACACCCGCATTCTCAACCGATGGCATTTTGGACGGAGCAAGACGTTTTAGAATACTTGACAACAGAAAATGTTCCGTATTCGCCTATATACGGCGAAATAAGGCAAGACGAAAACGGACGCTTTTACACAACGGGTGAGCATAGAACGGGCTGTATGTTCTGCGCTTTTGGCGCACATCTTGAACAAAGCCCAAACCGTTTTGAACGTATGCGGCTTACACACCCCAAACAATACGAATATTGTATGCGCCCGACAGATCAAGGCGGTTTAGGACTTGCCGCCGTTCTTGATTATATCGGGGTAAAGCATTAAGGAGGCAACCGAACAATGAAAATTATTGAAGCTGGCTACGAAATCTTGACCGCTCTTGACGGCTTGGAAATCTTAAAGCACATAGAACGGATCGGGCGGGTCTGCTACAAAAGCGAGGACAAGATCACCGACGACAGCTGCATTGCCTTTGTAAAAACGCTGCTTGACAAGGGTCACGAGGCTATGATTGAGCATTACAGCTTTTCGGTTAAATTTATTTGTGATCGAGGCGTATCGCACGAAATAGTCCGACACCGTATCGCCGCATTTGCACAGGAAAGCACCCGATACTGCAATTATGCCAAAGCAAAATTTGACAACGAAATAACGGTTATCAAACCTTTTTTCTTTGATTGTTTGCATAAATGGGACGCGTGGAAAAGGTCTTGTGCAGATGCAGAAACCGCCTATTTTAAGCTGATAGACGACGGAGCGTCCCCACAAGAGGCGCGATCGGTTTTGCCAAACAGCTTAAAAACTGAAATTGTAATGACCGCGAATTTGCGGGAATGGCGGCACTTTTTTAAATTAAGGACGGCAGACACCGCACACCCTCAAATGCGGGAAATCACGCGCCCGCTGTTGTCGGAACTGAAAAGGCTGATCCCCGTAATCTTTGATGATATTCAGTATTAAGCAAGGAGGCAGCGCAAATGACCCCTAACACCTTGATAAACGGCGATGCCCTGACAGTACTCCGACAAATGGACGGCGAAAGCGTTGATTTTATCATAACCGATCCGCCCTACGGTGTGGATTTTCAGAGCGGACGCGTTGAAAAAGCACGGCGCAAAGATAGGATCGCGAACGACAAAGCCCCTTTTATTTGGTGGTTGTACGATGCGTTTCGGGTCTTATCCATAGGGGGGGGACTCCTTTGTTTCAGCAGGTGGGATGTTCAGCAAGTATTTATTGACGCTATGAAGATCGCCGGGTTTTCGGTCAAGTCGGTTATTGTGTGGGATCGGGTGGTTCACGGAATGGGCGATTTAAAAAGCACCTTTGCGCCGCGCTATGATACTTGTATTTTTGCGGTAAAAGGCTCTTACGCATTCCCGAACGGCAGACCCGCAGACGTGATCCAAAGTCAGCGCATTAACGGCGCAGACCTGCGACACCCAAACGAAAAGCCCCTTGACCTTATGCGGCGGCTGATAGAAGCGACGACAAAGCCGAACGACTTAATACTTGACCCGTTCGCGGGGAGCGGTACAACGCTTGTCGCCGCCCTGCAATGCGGCAGACGGTACATAGGGGTAGAAATATCCCCGCAACATTACGAAACGGCACAGCGGCGCTTATACGAAGCGGCGTTCGCCGTGGAATAGGAGGTAAAACACTTGAGCATAGAACCTAACACCCTGATAAACGGCGATGCGCTGAACGTTCTCCGACAGATACCGCCAAACACGGTGGACGCGGTGATTACCGACCCGCCGTACAGCAGCGGCGGGCAGTATCGGAGCGATCGTTCGAGAAGTACGCGGGATAAGTATTTGACCTCCGGCGAAATAGCCGCAGATTACGCACAGCATTCTTTCACGGGTGACAATCTCGATCAGCGGTCGTGGATCAGTTGGTCTGCCGAATGGCTTTCCCTCGCCCGTGAATGCACAAAGCCCGGCGGCGTTGCGGCGATTTTCACCGACTGGCGGCAGCTTGGAGCATTGACCGACGCGGTACAGTGGGCGGGGTGGGTATGGCACGGCATTATGGTGTGGGACAAGAAGAACAGCCGCCCGCAGCCGGGCAGACCCCGGCAGCAATGCGAGTTTATTGTGTGGGCATCGAACGGTCCACTTGATATAAAGCGCGACGCGCCTTTTATGCCCGGTATATTCAGTGTACCCCCCCACGGGAGAAAAACGACTGCACCAAACCGAAAAACCGCTTGCACTTATGCGCGATCTCGTCCGTATCTGCGAAAAGGGCGGCACGGTGTTAGACCCTTTTATGGGGAGCGGCTCAACGGTTGCCGCTGCCGCGCTTGAGGGTTACACATACATAGGGGTTGAAAAAGACCCGCACTTTTACAACGTATCGCAAAGGCGCGTATATGAGGCGGCTTTTGCGGTGGAATAGGAGGCCTTTAATGCAACGGAAGCTCAACACAATAAAGGAATGGTTTAAAAACCTGAACGACTTACAGCGCACGATCCTTGTCGCAGCTGCAATGGTGGCGATAACTGCGGTGCTGACTGCCTGCATTATACATAACGACCGATCACAAGCTGAAAGCATTCCCAACATCCCGCCCGTATCAACTGCGGCGCAGGTCCCCGCAACGGGTGTTGACGTAAGCAACAGCACAACGATCGAAAACGATGTCCCCTCTGCCGAAACGTCCGAAACACTGTTGACAAATTCCGATGTCGTTCTACTGGCGAAAACGGTGTGGGGTGAGGCGCGCGGGTGTGCGCCGGAGGAGCAGCGGCTTGTCGTTTGGACGGTTCTGCAACGTGTGGACGCGGGCGGCGTATTCGCACAGTATGACACCATAGAGGCGGCGGTCACTGCTCCGGGGCAGTTCGTGGGCTACAATGAAGATCACCCGATTGACCCGAATATATACAACCTTTGCCTTGAGGCACTTTCCGATTGGCAGAGCGGCGCAGAACCGCCGACGCACGAAGTATACGCACCGACCGCGCCCTATTACTTTTTTGATGGTGACGGTCGCCACAACTGGTTCAGGGAGGAATGGTGATGGTTTTTGAAAATCCAAACGATCGGGCTTTGCTTGAGGCTGAACTTGAAAAGTACGGCATTGCTTTAAAATGGTTTGAGGATGCCGTTGACTCGGTTGTGCCTGCTATTTCGCAGGTCGCTAAAATGGTGGTAGACGTGGCGGCGGCAGTAGGCCCAATACTGTATGATGCGATATTATGTACGGTCGAGGTCTACCCCAAATACTACCACTACTACAAACACGCAAAGAAATTCCGAACCCGTAAGAAGTACAGAAACAGGTTGTGGAAAATTGCAACCGCCGCTATTGAGAAACAGGCTACGGAAAATCGTAATCGCAATAAGAAAGGATCGTTTATATGAAAATTACAACAGCCGCAGTTTTGATAAATACCGCAATGTGGCTCGGCGTAAGCGCGGCGGTCATTACCGCCATAGTATCAACCGGCAGCACTGCCGCTCTTTGGTTTTTCCTTATTCCGTTATTTGGTATGGTCAGCATTAAGCAGACCGAAAAACCTAAAAACAACAAGGAGGGACAGGATGGAACACATACCCTTTCCGAATAAAAAATACAGCATCATTTATGCCGATCCCCCGTGGAGCTATTCCGACAAGAATTGCAGCGGCGCGGCAGAGGCGCAGTACCGCTGTATGAAAGTAGACGATATATGCGCGCTGCCCATTCGGGATATAGCCGCCGACAACTGCGTTTTATTCCTTTGGGCGACGTACCCGATGTTGAAAGAAGCGTTAAAGGTAATCGAGGCGTGGGGCTTTACCTATAAGAGTATTGCCTTTCAGTGGGTGAAGCTGAACCGCTCCGGCTTTGGATTTTTCTACGGCTTGGGACGGTGGACGCGGGGCAATACAGAGCCTTGCCTTTTAGCAGTCAAGGGAAAGCCTGCGCGGAACAGTAACAGCGTAAGTCAGCTTATATTTTCCCCTGTCGGGCGGCACAGTCAGAAGCCCGCCGAAACCCGCGACCGCATTATTGAATTGATGGGGGGGGATCACTCGCGTATAGAACTTTTTGCCCGCGACACAGCCGACGGTTGGGACTCGTGGGGCGACGAAATACCGGACGGCGTGTATGGTGCGCCCGCTCCTGCCGATACGTGGGGAACGCAGGGCGACGAGATACCGATCGACCCGTGGGAGGTGGTAAAGTGAGAGAACACGAACGCTATTATTTCAAGGACGAAAAGCAGTTGACAATTCTCTATGAATTTGACACCGAAGAAGAAATGAACGAAAGCGGGTTATTGAATGACCCGCGCCGCACAACCTGCTTTGAAAGCGGCGGTAAGTATTATGTAGGAGGGCATTTTAAGGAAATGAAAAAGGTTTATATTTGTTCGCGCTATCGTGCTGATGATAAGCATTCCGTTGAGGATAATATAAAAACCGCGTTATATGCTTGCAGGTGTGCCGCGCAGGTGGGTTTTGCTCCTTATGCGCCGCACATTTACCTGCCGCAGTGCCTTGACGATAACGATCCCGCAGAACGGGCGGCGGGCATAAGGATCGGACAGGAATTTTTGAAAAGCTGCGATGAGGTTTGGCAGTGGGGCGCAACGGTCAGTGCAGGAATGGCGGCAGAACTCGCCCTCGCAAAAGAACTCGGCATTCCGATCAAGGTGTTTAACAGTATCGGCATACCCCACGATCAGTGGAACTCGGTAAAGTTTGCGGGCGTCCCGGAATACGAGGATGCTTGTAAGAAAGCAGGTACAACGTTATGAAACACTACGGTGATATAACGAAAATAAGCGGCGCAGCCGCCCCACCCGTCAACGTGATAATCGGCGGCAGCCCTTGTCAAGACCTGTCGGTCGCGGGAAAGCAAAAAGGCATAAAGCACACCGACAATGGCGACGCCGAAACGACGCGGAGCGGCTTATTTATGGAGCAGCTGCGAATTATAAAGGAAATGAGGCGAAGCGACATTGAACACGGCAGAACAGGTATTTACACCCGACCCCGCTTTATGGTGTGGGAAAACGTCCCCGGAGCATTCAGCTCAAACAAAGGCGCAGACTTTGGCGCAGTCCTCGAAGAAACGGTCAAAGTCGTGTGCGAAAAAGCCCCCGCTGTTCCTATCCCTAAACGCGGATGGCCAAACGCCGGATGCCTTACCGACGTGGGAGGAAAATGGAGCGTTGCTTGGCGCGTTTTCGACGCGCAGTTTTGGGGAGTCCCCCAAAGACGAAAGAGGATCGCACTTGTCGCAGATTTTGGAGGACTCGCCGCACCCGAAATATTATTTGAGCGCGAAAGCGTGTGCGGGGATATTGAACCGAGCGGACAGGCGCGGGAAGATACTACCGCCGAAGCTGCGGGAGGCGTTGGAGCGGCAGTCAGGGCTTTTTGCTTTCAGGGTAACGGGATCGACAGAGCCGAAACCGCAGGATGCAACGGAAAAGGATGGACGGAGGGCGTCAGCTACACCCTCAACACCATTGACAGACCTGCCGTCGCCGTTATCCCCATCGACCTGCGAAACGCCACCCGAAACACAGCAAGCGGCGATAAGTGCGGGGGGGGGATCGGTGAAATAGGCGACCCGGCTTTTACCGTTACCGCCGATTACAGCCACGCCGTGGCACTGGAACACCACCCTCAAGACAGCCGTATTAAAATAAGCGAAAACGGCACGGTGCAGACTTTGGCAAGCAATATGGGGATGGGCGGGAACAATGTGCCTCTTGTTATGGAAACGCAGAACAGCCGCCCCGTGAATTTAACTGATCCCCCCCCGTGATAACGGCAACCTGCGGCAGCTTTATACAGACCGCCGATGGTGTGAGCAGTACATTGTTGGCGAGGGATTATAAAGACCCGCAAATTGTTTGTTATCAGCATAAGGAGGCACGGTATGATTTATAGGGAAAGCAGTTTCGGCACATACGCCGAGGGCAGTTTTGGAACGCTTAAAGCCTGCGGCGGCAATAACGGGGGGGGGAGCGAAACTTTGATAACAGAAAATAATGAGCCTATTGTTTTTCACACAATGCAAGACCCGATCGCCTCGGACACCGTGACGCCGTGCTTGTCCTCCGGCAGTCCGAACGGGCAGGCGGTTGTTGGCGTTAATGTAGACTATGCCGTGCGCCGCTTGACACCGCTTGAATGTGAACGCTTGCAGGGCTACCCGGACGGTTGGACGGACATCGGGGAGTGGGTAGACACAAACGGAAAAGCCCACGCCGAAAGCACCGACTCCGCACGGTATAAGGCAATAGGCAACAGCATAGCGATCCCGCCGTGGGCGTATGTTCTGCAACGGTTGAGCGTGTGCTGTGGCGACGACATAACGATGGCAAGCCTATTTGACGGCATCGGCGGTTTTCCGCTGATATGGGAACGGCTGAACGGCGCGGGGTCGTGCTTATGGGCAAGCGAAATCGAGGAATTTCCGATCGCCGTGACAAAGCGGCATTTTAGCGAGGAGGAAACAGACGATGGGCGAAATGGCTGATTTTTTCTTGTTTTCGCATTATGACGTTGACAATTTCGACGAGGACGCATTAAGTAATTATTACCGCCGCCGTTATCGTACAAGCCGCCGCGTCAGCAATTATGATCCTACATATTATTCGCGGCGGGCGGCAGTGTGCGAAATGTGCGGAGAAAGATACAAAGACCTGCGCCGCTCCGTAAGCGAAACCGCCGCAAATGCACGGAACGACGGATGGCAGATTGAATATAACGGCGAGGGGTATGAATGGTACTGCCCCAAATGCAAGGCGGCACACGATTTTGAGGGCGTTGCAAATGAACAAGGAGGAAACCGCGATGGCTAAATATATTGACGTTGACGCATTAAAAAAGGAAATTGACGGTAAGAACAGACCTGAAATAAACGACGGCTCGGATGAGGTCGAGTGGCTTTGTAAATGTATACGAACCGCCCCCGCTGTCGATGTCGCGCCCGTGAAGAACGGAAAGTGGGTACATTTAGGCGGCGGCGAATGGTGCTGCTCCTGTTGCGGTTTTGTTATCGGCACAGATGGCAGTTGGGAACACCCGATGGGCGAAACGCGGTGTAATGATTACTGCTGCAAATGCGGCGCAAAAATGGAGGGCGCAAATGAAAATTATACCGATAACGCTAAAACAAGCTAATGCGTATGTTTTACAATATCACCGCCACCACAAAGCCTGCGCCGGCTGTAAATTCTGCATCGGCGTTGAGGAATGCGGACAGCTTGTCGGCGTGGCGATATGCGGCAGACCCGTTTCGCGCTACCTCGACAACGGCAAAACGCTTGAAATTAACCGCTGTTGCACGAACGGGACGCGGAATGCCTGCTCGAAGCTGTACGGAGCGTGTGCGAAGATCGCCCGTGATGTGGGCTATGAGCGCATTATTACATATATTCTCCAAAGTGAAAACGGCGCAAGCCTTAAAGCGAGTAACTTTGTGTGCGAGGGCGCGGCGGGCGGCAAAATTTGGACGGGTGAGCGTAAGCGCAACAACGGAGTGCCTCCCGAAATGAAACAGCGATATGCGCTTGATTTAAGGAAGTAGGAGGGCGGTTATTATGATAGACAAGGAATTGTTTTACAACGGCAGCGGCTGTGCCGACCCTACGGCGTACAACGCGATCCGAAAGGCAGACCACGATCGGACGGTCGAGAACGTCAACCGCTTAATCAAGGAAATAAAAACCCTTATCAAAGACAACGGTTTCGTGCTGCTTAACCGCATTGAACTGAAAGACGAAAAAAGCGGCATTATTTTCAAGTGATCCCCCCCCACAGCGAGGGAGCGGGAGGATAGGAGCGAACGCGATGAACAATGATCGGATAATCAGCATATCACACGGCAACAACCGCCGTTCTACCAACTGGCAGCCGCAGACCCTGCTGCTGTCGGAGCTTTGGGAGAAGCTGCGCATACCGACGCGCGGCACGGAAACCCTTGCCGACTATATGTCAATGAAAAAGGCACAGCAGGATGACCTCAAGGACGTTGGCGGCTATGTATGCGGAACGCTGAACGGTCCCCGCCGTAAGTCAAACAGCGTGACCGGCAGGGACGTTATAACCCTTGATCTCGATAATATCCCCACAAGCGGCACTACGGATGTTCTGCGGCGTGTTGAGGGCTTGGGTACGGGTTACTGCGTATACAGCACCCGAAAGCACTGTGACACCGCTCCGCGCCTGCGTGTGCTTATTCCCCTTGACCGTACCGTCACCGCCGACGAGTACGAACCCTGCGCCCGTAAAATGGCGGAGTATATCGGGCTTGAAATGGCAGACCCCACCACCTTTGAGGTTGCCCGCCTTATGTATTGGCCGTCCTGCTGTTCCGACAGCAAGTACGTGTATGCTTACGCCGACAAGCCTTTTGTATCGGCTGACGGGCTTTTGGCGCAATACGCCGACTGGCGCGATGTATCGCAGTGGCCCGCGCTGCCGAACGCGCAGGCGTTCACGAAAGCAGCGGTAAAGCAGGGCGACCCCGAAAGCAAGGCGGGCGTTGTGGGCGCGTTCTGCCGTACCTATGACATTTACAGGGCGATGGACGAATTGATCCCCGGCATTTATGAAGCTGTTGACAACACCCCCGGCAGATACACGTATTTAGGAGGCAGCACGACGGGCGGCGCGGTCATTTACGACGACGGCAAATTCCTGTATAGCCACCACGCCACCGATCCCTGCGGCGGGCGGCTCGTCAATGCCTTTGACCTCGTTCGCCTGCATCGTTTCGCCGACCTCGACGACGAGGCGCAGCCGAACACCCCAAACAACCGCCTGCCGTCCTACACGGCAATGCTTGAGGCGGCGACGCAGCTCCCCGACGTGCTTGTGCGCATCAATCAGGAGCGCTCCGCCGAAGCTCAAAAGGACTTTGACGGCGTGGCGGCGACGAACGAAAGCGACGATGGAAATTGGGAGCATCTGCTGTCTATCAGTTCACAGACGGCTTTCCCGAAGTCAACGATCGACAACGTTTGTATCATACTCGAACACGACCCAAACCTCAAGGGCAAATTTGCCCACAACCTTTTTGCGGGGCGCGGCGAGGTTCTCGGCGCGCTGCCGTGGGACGTGCGAACGGGGCGGCGGCTTTGGGACGACAACGACAATAACGGTCTTTACTGGTATATGGAAAAGCGTCACCATATCACGGGCAACGGCAAGATCGACGCGGGACTGTCCCTGCATTCAAACAAATTCGCTTTTAACGACGTGCAGGACTACCTGACAGCGCGTGTGTGGGACGGTGTGCCGCGTCTTGACCGTTTATATATAGATTATCTCGGCGCGGCTGATACGCCCTATAATCGCATTGTGGCGCGTAAGGGGTTTGTTGCGGCGGTTGCAAGGGCAATGACCCCCGGCTGTAAGTTCGACAATATGACGATACTCGTCGGACCGCAGGGCATAGGAAAAAGTTCCTTGCTTGACATTATGTCGCGCGGGTGGTTTAACGACAGCATCCGCACATTCGAGGGCAAGGAGGCGTCGGAGCTATTACAGGGCGTGTGGATCGTCGAAATATCGGAGCTTGACGCATTCAGGCGCACGGACGTTGCGCGTATCAAGCAGTTTTTGAGCCTACGCGCCGATCGTTTCCGCGCGGCTTATGGGCGGCACGTCAAGGAGCTGCCGCGCCCCTGCGTATTTTTCGGCACGACCAACACAAAAGACTTTTTGCAGGACACCACGGGAAACCGCCGCTTTTGGCCCGTGGACGTCGGCGAACGCCCCGCGGTCAAGAACGTTTGGCGCGGACTTCCCGACGAGGTAGATCAGATATGGGCGGAGGCGGTCTTTTACTGGAAAATGGGCGAGAGCCTTTATCTGTCGGGCGACGTTGAGGACGACGCCAAAGAAAAGCAGGAAGAACACCGCGAAGCGTCCTCTTTTGAGGGCATTACGATTGATTTTATCAACCGTGAAGTGCCGGAAGACTGGGAGTCCTACAAGCTCGACAGGCGGCGTATGTATTGGAGCGGCGGCATTACGGGCGAGATCAAGACCGTGCCGCGTCAAAGGGTTTGCGCTGCCGAAGTGTGGTGCGAGGCTTTGAACGGTCTGCCAAAAGACTTGACGAAAGCGATCTCCCGTGAAATAAATGCCGTTATTGAACGGCAGGAGGATTGGAGCAGAGCCGCCGCAACGTTAAGGTTCGGCCCGCACGGTCCGCAGCGCGGCTTTATCAGAAAAGACCCGCATTCTCCCGACAAATGACCGTATCAGAATAGCCGCAACTTTTAAAAATCAGGGGGATTTATATAAAAACGTTACACGGGCGGATGTAATTTTTTAAAAATTGTTGCGTTTTGCGTTACGCTTGAAAGTTACGCCGTAAAACTGCATTACAAAAGGCTTTTTAACCTTAATGTAACATTGTAACATTTATTATATAATGAGTATTAAATTAGAGCGTAGAGCGTATATATACCCCCTGTCATGTCATGATGCGGCGTGTGTACGCGCCCGCGCGCGAGCGCACACGCGCGTATTATATATAAAGCGGCAAAGAATAAGGAGGCTCAAAATGCTTGAAAAAGAAATAGAGCGGCGAATGTGTGAAATGATACGAAAGCGCGGAGGACTTTCGTATAAGTTCACAAGTCCCGGAAACCCCGGCGTACCCGATCGCCTTGTAATAACCCCGGCGGGCGTTGTTTGGTTTGTTGAATTAAAAACCGAGGTGGGTCGGTTGGCTAAAATTCAGAAATGGCAAAAAAGCGAACTTGAAAAAAGGGGCGCGAACGTGCGGGTCATTCACGGGTGGGATGCCGCGAAAGAATTTGTAAACGAGGTGATGCCGAATGAAGTATGAACCGCATAATTATCAAAGCTACTGCATACAGCGGATCGTTCAAGACCCTGCTGTCGGGCTGTTTCTCCGTCCGGGACTTGGAAAAACGTCTATAACGCTGACGGCTGTAAACGTCCTGCGGTATTTGCGGTGGGAAATCGCGAGGGTGCTTGTTATTGCCCCGAAAAAGGTTGCGGAGGCGACGTGGAGCAAGGAGGCGGCAAAGTGGGATCACCTGCAACACCTGAAAGTCGTTACCGTGCTTGGTAGTACGGCGAAACGTATTCGGGCATTGAATACCCCCGCCGACGTGTACGTTATCAACCGCGAGAACGTGCCGTGGCTTGTCGATTATTACAAGCAGGCGTGGCCGTTTGATATGTTGGTGTGCGACGAGTCGACAAGTTTCAAGAACCCCCAAAGTAAACGCTTTAAGGCTTTGAAGCTGATACGGCGGTTTTGCAAAAAGGTTGTGCTGCTGACCGGCACGCCGTCAAGCAAAGGGCTTATCGACTTATGGGCGCAGGTGTATTTGCTTGACGAGGGCGCGCGGCTCGGCAAGACGATCAGCCAATACAGGGAGCGGTATTTTATCGCCAATACGCACGGCGGGCATTTTACCGATTACAAGCCCAAAAGCGACGCGGAGGCGGCGGTGCTTGAGGCGATAAGCGATATTTGCGTTAGTATGAAAGCCGAGGATTATTTGGAATTGCCGGAATGCGTCGAACACGAAATCCCCGTGGTGCTTGAGGAAAAGACAAAACGCGAATATGATCAGTTTGAGCGCGATCTGCTGCTTGAAATCGACGATGAAACCATAACGGCGCAGGGCGCGGCGGTTCTTACGGGTAAGCTGTTACAGTTCTGCAACGGTGCGGTGTACAATGCGGACAAGCAGGGGCTAATCGTTCACGACTGTAAACTGGACGCATATATGGAGCTGCTTGAACGGCTTGACGGTGAGCCTGTTATAACGTTTTACAGCTTTAAGCACGACCTTGACCGCATACTTGACCGACTGGCGAAAACAAAGCGGCGGGTGCGCGTGTACCGGGGACCGCAGGACGAGGACGACTGGAACGCTGGAAAAATCGATGTTCTTTTGGCGCACCCCGCCTCCTGCGCTTACGGTCTGAACCTGCAAGCGGGCGGGCGGCATATCGTGTGGTACGGCTTAAACTGGAGCTTTGAATTGAACGATCAGGGCAGATGCCGACTGTGGCGGCAGGGTAGCGAGTTTGACAAGGTTTTTATTCATTACCTTGTCGTGCAGGACGGCGTGGACGAGGATGTAATGGCGGCGATACGCGCACGGGCAGATACGCACGAAACGGTTATGACAGCATTAAAGGCAAGACTGAAAAAATTACACGGTCGGGAGGGATCAACGGTATGACGCTGAAAGAATTATCGCAGCTGTATTACCTAAACAGGGAAATTGAAATGGACAAGCGGCGGCTTGAGGGTTTGAAAATGAAATCTCAAAGCCCATCGTCGGCACGGCTTGACGGTATGCCACACAGCACAAGCGTTGAAAGCCGCGTCGAACGGTACGCCGCAGAAATAGCCGACCTTGAGGCGATCATCGCCGCAAAGTGTGAGCAGTGCATTCACGAACGGAACAGACTGGAGCGGTACATAAGCGATATTGACGACAGCTTGACCCGGCAAATTTTTACTTTTCGGTTCGTGAACGGGTTGTCGTGGACGCAGGTTGCGGCGCATATCGGCGGGAGCAATACCGAGAAAAGCGTTAGTAAAGCCTGCTACCGCTATCTTGAAAAACACCCCGAATAAAATTTTTTTGAATTTTGGGGAAGATGTCGCAAATGTCGCAAATGGATGTGGTATAATGATATTGTGGACGTGTGGCCGAAAGGCAAAAGCGCACGGACCTCCTTAAAATCGGCATCGGGCGGGTTTTTCCCGCTTGGTGCTGTATTTATTTTGAACGGAAACGCACTCGCACGGAAAGGAGGAAACAATCGTGGGAGAAATCGGCAGACCGAGAAAGTTTAAAACGCCGGAAGAATTAAAGGCGGCGTGGGAATGGTACAAAACTGACTGTGACAATCAAATCGTGCTGACCCACGAGTTCAGCGCAAAGAATAGCGAATTTGTCAGCAAGGAACTCCGAAGAGCCATAACATACACCATCGAGGGTTTTTGTGATTTTGCGGATATTTCGCGGCAGTCATTCTATGACACATACGGCAGCGATCCTGAATTTGCTGACATCGTAACGCGCATCCGCGAGTCCTGCGAGGTTGACGCCCGCAAAAAGTTTGAACTCGGTATCATTCCGTCGCAGCTTGCCGGGCTTTGGATGTCCAAACACGGGTACAGCACAAAGACCGATAACACCGTAACCGGCGCGCTGCCCGTTGTTATTACCGGCGGTGATGACCTTGAGGACTAAACCGGCAGGACACCGCATATACCTCCCCGATATTGTGGGAAAAGGGTACGGGCGGTACTGGAATTGTAAAACAAATTACAGGGTCTGCAAGGGCAGCCGTGCCTCCAAAAAGTCAAAGACCACCGCGCTAAATTTCATTTGCCGCATTATCGAATACCCGCAAAGTAATTTGTTGGTGGTGCGGAAAACTTTTCGATCCCTGAAAGACAGTTGTTTCACCGAGTTAAAGTGGGCGATACATCGCCTTGAGTTGGATCAGTGGTTCGACATAAAGGAAAGCCCTCTCGAAATGACATACACTCCGACGGGGCAAAAAATTCTTTTCCGAGGACTGGACGACCCGCTGAAAGTCGCGTCGATCACCGTCGAACACGGGGTGCTGTGTTGGCTGTGGATTGAGGAGGCTTACGAAATCAGCAACAAAGCGGATTTTGATACGCTGAACGAGTCGATCCGTGGTGAAATGCCGGAGGGGTTGTTTCGGCAGATCACGCTGACCTTTAACCCGTGGAACGAGCGGCACTGGCTGAAAAAGCGATTTTTCGACGATCCGCCTGACCCGGAGGACGTGTTCACGCTTACAACCGATTACCGTTGCAACGAATGGTTAAGCGGCGACGACCTAAAGCTGTTTGAAACTATGAAAATAGAAAACCCCCGCCGCTATGCCGTTGCGGGTCTTGGCGACTGGGGCATAGTTGAGGGGGTTGTTTATGAGAAATTCGAGGAGCGGGCATTTGACCTTGACGCGGTGCGGCGTTTGCCGGGCGTCAAGTCTGCGTTTGGTCTTGATTTTGGATATACCAACGACCCCTCCGCTCTGTTCTGCGGCTTGGTTGACATCGACCAAAAAACGATATACGTCTTTGACGAAATGTACGAGCGCGGCTTGACAAATATAATGCTTTATAACCGTATCAAAGAAAAAGGGCTTGCAAAAGAGCGCATAACCGCCGACTCGGCAGCACCGAAAGATATTGACGAGTTAAAAGCGTTAGGACTTACCCGCATACGGGGAGCGCGAAAAGGTAAAGACTCCGTGGCGAATGGTATTCAGTATATACAGAATTACACGATCGTAATTCACCCGCAGTGTGTGAATTTTCTGCGTGAAATCGCAAACTATACGTGGGCAGTCGATAAAACCGGCACACGGTTAAATGATCCGATCGACGACGAAAACCACTTGATGGACGCTATGCGCTACGCCGTGGAAGATATGATAACGCCTGTGTGGGACGTTCGGAAACTGCTATAAACAATAAAAACTCTATCAATAGACTACACTCTATTGATAGATAGCTATAATCTATCAATAGAGTGTTTTTATTGTTTTGAAATATATCAAAATTCCCGTCCTATCCTATTGACACACCGCGCCGTTTTGTGCTATAATGGAGCAAAAGGAGGCGCGGCTTATGAAAGTTGGTTATGTGCGGGTTTCGACGGAGGAGCAGAACACGATCCGGCAGGAAGTCCTGATGCGGGAATTAGGGGTTGACAAGATTTTTATTGATAAGGCAAGCGGCAAGAACACCGCCCGAAAGGAGCTTCAAAATATGCTCCAATTCGTGCGCGTCGGCGATACTGTGATAGTGGAAAGCTATTCGCGGCTTGCCCGCTCCACGCGCGATCTGCTTGACATAGTGGAAACGCTGAAAAGTAAAGGCGTGGAGTTTATCAGCAAGAAAGAAGCGATCGACACCTGCACCCCTGCCGGTCGGCTTATGCTGACTATCTTTGCGGGGCTGTATCAATTCGAGCGTGAAAGTACGCTTGAACGTCAAGCCGAGGGCATACGGGAGGCAAAGAAAGCCGGGAAGTACAAGGGCAGAAAACCGATCGATGTTGACCGTGATAAATTCGCGCGGCTGTACGCCGAATGGAAGTCCGGGAAGATCACCGCCGTTGCAATGCAAAAGGCGTTGAACCTGACCGCTCCGACGTTCTACCGCCGTGTGAAACAATACGAGGGAAAATAAACCGCAGAACTGCGGAAAACCCCGCTCCGATTTTGGGCGGGGTTTTCTGTTGCCTGCAAATAGCGAGGTGAAAGGGTTTGAATAAAAAAGCAGGGCAGCGCGCCGATGGCTACGCGAATATGCTAAACAAGTACGGTACGCCGCAGGACAATTCCACGGCGTACCGTTTTCAGTCCGAGGGATTTGTGCCGGACGCACTTTTGACGGAGCATTACGAGGAAAACGGGCTGTTCGCCAAAATCATTGACGCGCCCGCAGAGGAGGCGATCAAGCACGGGTTTGAACTTGATACCGAACACCCCGACGCGGAGCAGCTTTTGACGGATGCCCTTGACGCCCTCGACTGGACGGAAAAAGCGGCGACGGCTATTAAGTGGGCGCGGCTGTACGGCGGGGCGGTCATCGTTATGCTGATTGACGACGGCGGCGGCTTGGACGAGCCGCTGAACCGTGCCGCGATAAAGGGCATAGATGGCATCCACGTTTACGAACGTGCAGTCGTTCAACCCGACTGGACGGCGGCTCTTTACGGCCTGCCGCAATATTACAACGTAAGCAGCATAAACGGGTTTTTTACCGTTCACGCAAGCCGCTGTCTTGTTTTCAAAAACGGCATACTGCCCGAATATACGACAAACGCGCAATACCGTTTTTGGGGGCAGCCCGAATATATCCGCATACGAAACGAACTGCGCGAATGCTCGACCGCTCACGGCTTGGGCGTGAAGCTGCTCGACCGTTCGGTGCAGGCGGTCTATGCTATGAAAGGACTTGCCGAACTAATGCAAACCGAGGAGGGCGAGGACATCGTTCTGCGGCGTATGCAGCTTATAGACAAGGCGCGCGGCGTGTTAAACAGTATGGCGATCGACGCGGACGGCGAAAGCTACGACTTTAAGAGTGTGACATTCGCGGGGGTCAAGGATATAATCGACACTACCTGCAATATGCTGTCGGCGGTCACGAGCATACCGCAGACGATCCTTTTCGGACGTTCGCCCGCAGGTATGAACGCCACGGGACAGGGCGACCTCGAAAACTTTTACAACCTATGCGAACGCATTCAGAAAATGATGCTTTACGGCAATTTGAAAACGCTTGCCGAGGTTATATTTGCCGCCGCATACGCAAAGGGCGACATTGACGAAACTCCACGGGTCAAAATCAAATTTAATCCGCTGTGGAGCTTGTCCGAAACGGAGCAGGCAACGGTTGAGCAGACGCGCGCCACCGTTTCACAGATCAAGGCGCAGACAGCGCAAATTTATGTAGATATGGGCGCGCTTGACCCAAAAGAGGTACGGTGCGGACTTGCTGACGAGGGCGACTTTGACATTGAGAAAATGCTTGACGACCTGCCGGAGGAGGACTTAATGACGGGGTGGGAAGATCAGCCCGCGCCGTCAAATGCGGAAAGCGAGGAGGAGCAAGGCGGTGATCCGCTGTGAATGTTCAGGCAATGCAGGAGGCAACGCGGGACGCAGTAAAAACGAAATTCCACGGGAAACGGTATCTTGTAAGCCGTTCCCCTATGAAGTACCCACAGCACCTTGAGCGCGACTATACTCGTATAACTAACGCATATATGGGACTGCTGAACGATACGCTCCGCGAATATATCCCCGAAATAAAGGCACTTTTGGACGATTACCGGGACGAAGCGGCAAACGCCGACCGCACCGACGCCAAAGGAAAGAACGGCGACTGGCAGGAGTTCTCCCGTATGCTCCGTCGGGTGTTGGAGCGCGCCGAGGTTGACCTAAAGAAAAAGACCGCGAGCTTTGACCTTGTACGCAGACTTAACGACCTTGAAAACCGATCGCGGAAATATTCAATCCGCGAATGGAAAAGGGTTGTCCGGCAGACGCTCGGCGTCAATATCTTTGACGACTATTACAACGGGAATTATTTTCGGGAGGGCGCGCGGGAGTGGGTTCTGCAAAATGTTGACCTGATTACAACCATACCGCACGAAACCCTCAAGCGGATGTCAAATATTATTTCGGGCGGGCATTATTCGGGAAAGACCAACGCCGAGATCGCGCGGCAAATACAGGCGTCCTATAACGTTTCAAAAAGCCGCGCCCGCTTTATTGCCCGCGATCAAATGGCAAAGCTGAACGCGCAAATAACGCAGAAGCAGCAAGCCGATGCGGGCGTTTCCGAGTACATATGGCGCACCGTCGGCGATGGGCGCGTCCGCGAAAGTCACCGCCACTTAAACAACAGGCGGTTTAAATACAGCGATCCCCCAGTCGTCGATCCCAAAACGGGGCGGCGGGCAAACCCCGGCGAGGACTATCAATGCCGCTGCGTTGCGCTGCCGGTGTTCGATATAGACAATTTGGTTTTGCCGTGGGAGGCAGAAAACAAAAAAGAATTAAGAAAGGCAGGTTAGAACTTTATGGGTGAAGCACCTAAACTGAAAAGGGTCAAACGCCTTGACAGTGTTCCGCTTGAAAAAGTGGAGTACACACCGGAGGGGTTCTTGATTGATACGCCGATTGTAACAAGCGTCGGCGTATTTGAATATACGAACCCCGACGGCAGTATACGACGTGAGCTGCGACTGCCCGAACACGTTTTTGACGAAAAGAGCCTTGCAACGTATGAGGGGAAACCCGTCATAATTACGCACGATGCGGGGCGGGTTGACAAGGACAACGTAACCGAGGAGATCGTCGGGACGATTTTGTCAAAGGGTTGTCCCGACGGCAACGACGTAAGGGCGAAAATAATCATACACGATATTGACGCCGTGAAAAAATCGGGACTGCGCGAACTTTCGCTCGGTTATGACCTTGTACTCGACGAAACGCCCGGCGAATGGAACGGGCAGGCGTATGACGCTATACAGACCGAAATTGCAATAAATCACCTTGCTATCGTGCGGGAGGCAAGGGCGGGTGAGCAGGCTCGGTTGAATATAGACAGCACAGAAAACAATGCTTTGCAGAAAGGAGCAAACGCAATGGCAGGAAAAGCAACCAAACAGACAAAGGCAACGAACAGCGACGAAAACCGCAAAAAGATCGCCGCATTCGAGGCAAGGCGCAAACGCCGCCTTGACGAAGCCGAGGAAGAAAAGAAGAACGAAGAAGCGGCGGCGAATGCCGACACCGACAGCGGCGTCACCGAGGAGATCAAGGAGAACGGCGACACCCCGCCCGCAGACAAGCCCACCGTTGAGGAGCGCGTCGCGCTTATCAAGGACAGGCGCGACCGCCGCGATGCCGATGGCGACGCGGGGGACCTTGAAGCGGCAAAGGCGGCGATCGCCGAACAGGACGAGGACATCGAGCAGCTTATTGAGATTGTCGAGGAACTGCAAGCGGCAAGCGACGTTGCTGCGGCGAACAGCGACAGCGACGGCGAAAACGAGGACGAGGAAAACACGGAGGGCGGCGAACCCATCAAGGAAGAAAAGCCTTTGACCGCTGACAGTGTGGACGCTGCCGTTACCGAGCGGCTGAAACTTGTTAGGATCGGCGACAGGCTGAACCTTGACGGCTTGGAGGCACTCAAGCCCCTTGACGCCAAAAAGCGCATTATCAAAGCTATCAAGCCCGACCTGCGGCTTGACGGCAAAAGCGCGCATTATGTCAATACCGCTTTTGACATTGCTATGCAGGAATTTAACAGCCGCAAAGATACGGACTATCAGCGCAAGCAGATGTTTAATGCCGACGGAGGAAAGAACCGCACCAATTCCGGCAACTCGGCAATGTCGGCACGTGACCGTATGATCGAAAGAATGATGAACGGAGGGGACGAATAATGCAGAACTCTTACAGTTACAAAACGCCAAAGGGCGTGGCGGGCGGTCTTTTGGACTTGTCGCCCTATTCGGTTGACAGCCGCATAAACGGCGAAACCACATCCGGCGCGCTTAAATTCGGAATGGGCGTTGTGCAGGGCGCGACACCCGGCACAAACGTAAAGCTCCCGACCTCCGCGTCCACTGCTGACGAATTCGAGGGCTTACTGCTCACGGGTTTTGTGCAGGAAATGGATGCGGCGGGCGATGTGACGATTAAGCCCAAACAGACCGTGGGTGTACTGCGTTACGGTAAGGCGTGGGCGCGTGTACCCAAAAACACGACCGCCGCTTACGGCGATAAGCTGTATTTAATCACAAGCGGCGATAGTGCGGGACTGTTTACCAACACCGCCACGGGCAACCTCGCGGTGAACGGACGCTTTATCGGAGCGGCTGACACAACGGACATCGCCCCCGTCGAGCTTTTTAATCAGGCGGCAGCCGAACCCTCCGCGCCCGACAAAGCCGCCGAATAAAGAAAGGAGTTTCAACAATGTCTAAAATCAAAAGAAAAAGATATAACGCCGACAGCCCCTCGGCAACTTACGATCGGGCTGATTATGAGGCGTTAAGGTTTTCGCAGATACCCGAAACGCTCTCGCGACAGGGTTCTCTGCACTTTGACAGTGCGGAGGACGCGAGCGTATTTTTTGCCCGTGAGCTTGATTATATCAAGTCGGAAACCTACGACGTGCTGTACCCCGAATTCACGGCGACGTCGCTGTTTCCGCAGTCGAGCGAGGTTGACCCCGGCGCGCAGACCGTCACGTTCTACGCTTATGACAAGAGCGGGTTCGCGAAAATCATTCAGAACTATGCAACCGACCTGCCGAGGGCTGACGTAAAGGGCAAGCCCGAAACGGCGAAAATCTACGGCATCGGCAGCAGCTTTGGCTATTCCGTGGACGAAATGAGGGCGAGCCGCTTTGCGGGCAAATCGCTTGACACACGAAAGGGCGAAAGCGCGCGTTACGCGATCGAGCGTGAGCTGAACCGTATCGCGTGGGCGGGCGACGAAAGCACAGGACTTGTCGGCGTACTGTCCGACGGAAACAATGTGCCGGTGTTCACACTTTCCTCAAATGCGGCGAAAACTTCCACAAAGTGGGTTGACAAGACACCCGCCGAAATTCTGAAAGACATCGCGGCAATGCAGGCATACACGGCAGCTCTTACAAAGAGCGTCGAGCGTCCCGACACCCTTGCAGTTCCCACCGACGCTTACTTGTACATTGCCAACACGCCGCGCTCTGACGACAGCGACAAGTCGATCCTGTCTTGGGTTTTAGAAAATTCGCCCCGACTGAAAAAGATAGTAGAAGCTCCCGAACTGAACGCAGACAGCGGCATCTCTCCTTATTCACTGGGTGAAAATCCGCAGGGCGTGGGCTTTATGTTCACCGACGACCCGAAAAAGTTCACGATCGAAAGCCCCCTGCCGTTCTATCAGCACCCCGCGCAGCCTAAAGGTCTTGAGTTCGAGATACCCTGCGAGGCGAAAACGGCGGGCGCGTTGATCTACTATCCGCTGTCAATGCTTATCATTCCCGGAATTTAAGGAAAGGAGAACACCACCGTGAAAGTTAAAAACTTGACCGTCAAGCCCATCGGGTTTGGCTCAACAATTATTTTGCCCGACGACGTGGGAACGCTGCCGCAGGATTACGGCAAAGATCACCCCACCGTCAAATATTACTTTTCCCGTAAGTGGATCGAGGAAGTAGGAGGCACAAGCGGCAGCACCAAAACGCCCTCCGGCGGTGTTTCGGTCGATGTGGGAATTAACGACGGAACGGACGGCGAAAAGGTAAACGCCCCTGCCTCGAAACCTATTGACCGAATGAACAAGGAGGAATTGCAGGCTCTGGCATTTGAGCGCGGCGTTGAATTTACCGAAGCCGACACAAAGGCGATGCTCGTTGAGAAGATCAGAGCGGCGAAGTCGGCAGAACAGTAAGGAGGTAACGCCTTATGGCACAGCCTTTGAATATTTTCCGCATTGTAGCCGCCGAGTTTTCAAACGTTGACGACGAAACGGTGAACCTTTGGCTCGGTCTAACCGCGCCGCTTGTAAGCCGTAAGCGTTTTGGCAAAGTATACGAACAGGCTCTCGCCCTGCTTACGGCTCACCGTATGAAGATGGCGGCGGTCGGTTCGGACGAAAGCGCAGGCGGGGCGTTTGACGATATGGGCGGCGCGGGAGCGGCTTTTAAAATCGGCAGCTATACGAGCGGCGGCGAGTCCGTCAGCTTTAACAGCGCGGCTTTAACGTCAAAATTAAGCACGGATGCCGAATATTCACAGACGGTGTACGGCGTTCAGTACCTGACGCTCCGCAAACAATACGGGATCGCGATAATTAACGCCGGAGAAAGGGGGTAAATATGGCGGGACACGACAGAATGACGGTAGAGGGCAGACGGTTCTTTGCGCAAATCGAGGAATTGAAAAAGCTGCAAGTCCGCGTCGGTTTTCAGCGTGGAAAAACGGAGGACAATGGCACTGATTTAGTAGACGTTGCCGTTTGGAATGAAGTCGGCACGGAAAACATTCCCGCCCGTCCCTTTATGCGCCAAAGCGCAGACGGTAACAAAAACGTTATCGAGAAAATGTGCAAGGCGCAGCTGCAAAAAGTGGCACAGGGCGAAACAGCGGAGCAGGCCTTGAACGCGATCGGCGTTACACAAAAAGGTTTGATACAGGACACTATCACCAAAAGCAAGAGCTGGGCAGAGGCTAATGCCGAAAGCACGATCAAGAAAAAGGGATCGGATGTTCCTCTTATTGACGAAAGCCACCTGTTACAATCCGTTGATTATGTTATTACCCCAAAAGGGGGCGGCGACTGATGGCAATCGGCATTTTTCGCCGTCCATACACAGTACGACGGCACGATAAACAGAAATTTGTGAACGGGTACGCCGTAAACGGCAGCACCGACCTCACCTTTATGCTGAATGTGCAGCCGCTTTCCTCGGACGAGCTGCTTGTACTGCCGGAGGGCGAACGCTCCGTGGCGAGGGTTAAAACCTTTGGTGCGGATAGGCTGATCCCGGCAGACGAACACAGCGGGACATCCGGCGACTTGCTTTTCTTTTCCGGCAAATGGTACGAGTGTAAGTCCTGCATACACTGGCAGCACACCCCGCTAAAGCACTATGAGGGCGAATTTGTTGTCCTTGCAGATCAAAGCGGGCAAAAGCCGCCCAAAGCAGGAGGTGAAGCTGTTGACGATTAACCAACTCAAACGGGTTATATTTTCGCACATTTCCGCATACTGGGGCGGGGCTACGGTGGTGTGGGGAGCGACCGACAAGGTGAAGCCCCTCGCGCCGCTTGTTGTTTTACGGCTCGGCACAGTCACACGGGCGACGCAGCCGATCACACAAGCGATAAACGGCGTTGTATTTTCCGCTTATCCCTCGGAAGTACCTTTGCAAATCGACCTTTTCACCAAAGGCGGCACGGTCAACACCCCGGAGGGGTCATACTCCGAGAACACGGCAACAAGTGACCTGCTTGCATTCATTAACTACCTCGACAGCACCACCACCATTGAATGGAGCAACAAGAACAATGTGGGCTTATCGCTTATAAACGGGGTGCAAGACCTATCGGAAGTAATCAACGGCAGCGAGTGGCAATACCGGGCAATGGCAGAAATGCTCCTGACGTTCACGCAATGGGCGGCAGAATGCAACGGCGTATTGACCGAGGAAAATATTATTTTCGATGACAAGGGTGTACCGATAGGCGTAAATAACGCCGACTGGCAGCCCACAGCAAGCGGGGGCGGTACAGAGGAACTCGCCCGCGTCAAGTCCGGTGCTTTTGACGAAACACCGATCAATCAAATACAGGAGGAGTATTAAATGGGTAATTTAAACCGAATTGTCAATATAAACATTGACATCAAAACCCCTGCGGTCAGTGCGGCGAGTTTCGACAACCTGTTAATTGTCGGCCCCGCTCCCGCGACCGCACCCGAAACCGCGCCTCCCGTCGTCGGGTCGTATACCGACCTTGAGGGCGTGACGGAGGCGGGATGGGTTACGGTCGGCAACAATGCTGATCCCGTGGGAGTTGCGGCGCGCATCGCATTCTCGCAGAACCCGCGCCCCGCAAAAATCTTTATTGCCGTTCAGCAGACCGCCGAGGGAACTACCGAACCGATCGGCGACACGCTGAACCGCGCGTTGAGTACAAGCGGGTGGTACGTCGTTTGTCCTGCGGGTGTTCCCGAAAGTGACTTTGAAACGATCGCCGAATGGACGGAGGCGCAGACTAAGCTGTTCGCGTTCACCTATACAAGCGCGACCTGCCCCGTGACGCTCGGCATTTATTACCGCTCGATGGGATGGTATGGTAAAGTTACGGAAACGCAGGCAGCAGCCGACGTCCCGCAGTCTAACCTTTATTTGCACGTCGCGGCGGTTGCAAAGTGCCTCGCTTATCCCGCAGGCAGCGAAACGTGGAAATTCAAGCAGCTTGCGTCGGTTGTGCCGAATAATATCACATCGACGACAAGTGACAACTTGGAAAAGGACCACCTGAACTATTTCGCGGAATACGGCGGGCGTAATATCACAATGAACGGTCAGGTGTTGGCGGGCGAGTGGATCGACGTGATCCGTTTCCGCGACTGGTTGCAGGACGATATGCAGTACCGCATTTATAATCTGCTGATTATGAATACGAAAATCCCGTACACCAACCCCGGCATCGCGCTTGTCGAAAATCAAATGATAGCAAGCCTTAAGGCGGGACAGGCAGCGGGCGGTATCGCTCCCGATGAATTTGACAGCGACGGCGTACTGAACCCCGGCTTTACCGTCAAAGTTCCTAACTCGATGGACTTGTCCGCGTCCGAAAAGGCAAGCCGCGCGTTGACCGGCTGTAAATTCTCCGCACGACTGGCGGGAGCAATTCACGTTGTTACCGTCAACGGCGAGCTGACGTATTAAGGAGGGGTAAACAATGGCAGGCAAAGTAAGAACCTATAACCCGAAAGAGGTCTTGATTTCTTTCGGTACGCATTCCGTCACGGGTTACGCCGAGGACAGCTTTGTAAACGTTGAAAAGAACGGCGACGGTATTACTGATACCGTCGGCTGTGATGGCGAACAAATCCGCTCACTTGACCCCGATGACACATATAACATAACGCTTTCACTGTTGCAGGAAAGCGTCACAAATGCGTGGTTGCAGAACAAGCACGATCAGGACAGAGCCACGGGCGACGGTATGTTCCCCGTAACGATCAAGGACCTGCGCGGCGGTACGCTGTTCAGCTGTGAGCAGGCGTGGGTTACAATCGCGGCGGCTCGTCCGTTTGGTAAAACGGCGCAGAACAGGGAATGGTCGCTCCGCACCGGCGAGGCAACCCTTGTTGACAGCGCGGAATGGAAGTAAAATTTTAAATTTTTAGGAGGTCAGCACTATGAAACAGCACGAAACCACAGAAAAGAAAATCGGTGAAAACACCTTTTACATTCGCCCTTTCCCCGCTTTCACGGCGGCAAATATCAGCGGTGAACTTATTGCAATGCTCGCGCCCGCCGTCGCGGGTCTTGCGCCCCTTGCAATGAGCGCGAGCGACAGCAACGCCGAACCCGATATTATGAACCTTGATGTTGCGTCGTTCTCCGGCGCAATATCCGGGCTTTCGGGTGACAAGGTGGAAAATCTGTTGAAAAAACTGCTCACAAAACACGGGAATGTTTCGGTTGAAACTGAGGACGGTGTGAAACGCCTCGACAACGATCTTGCAAATGAGATATTTTGCGGGTCGGCGCAGGATATGTTTATTCTCGCCGTGGACGTTATCAACGTAAATTTTGAGGGTTTTTTCAAGAAAATCAGCGGCCAATTTGGACTCCAAAAGGCACAGCCCAAAGCGGTGGCGATGCCGTTGACAAATACGGCAGATTAGACACAAACCAATTTTCGGAGCTTGAGCTGCGAATGTACGCGCTTATAAAATCGGGCAAAGCGTCAATGTGGGAGTTAAAAACCTGCTACACGCTTGACGAAGCTCTGAAACTGTATGCGCTTATACGAATGGAAACCGACATTGAGGCGGCGCAGTCAAAAGAATTAGCCGACAAGAACGCCAAAACGGGGAGGAGGTGACAACGGACTATGACTATACGCGACATCGCTATTGCCTTTGGCTATGAGGTAGACGAAAAAAGCGAAAAGAAAGTAAATGAAAGTATTGACAAGTTAAAGTCCGTTGCCACCAAAGCCCTCGGCGCGATCGGCATCGGTTTTTCCCTTGTAAACGCAAAGCAGATAATTGAAGAATTTGGAAAAATAAACGCACAGATCAAAAACGCAACAAAGGAACTCGGCAATCAAGAGGCGGCGCAAAAACAAATAGTTGACGCCGCAAATGCGGCGCGCGCCTCCTATGCCGATATTGCCAAACTGACGACTAAACTCGTACAGCAAAACCGTGATCTGTTTGACGTCGCGGGGGCGGCTAAATATGCCGAACTCACAACGAAAATTTTTAAAAGCGAAAATAAAGAGCAGGGTGAAATACTGGCGTTACAGGACGCTATCAACAAATCTTTCGCAAAGGGAAAGGTTGAAGCGGAAACGGTCGGGCAGATAATAGAACAGTCGCCCGCTGCCGCTAATATGCTTGCAAAGCAGGTCGGCGTTGCGCGTTCGGAACTTGAACAAATGGCAAGCGACGGCAAAATATCACTGGAGCAGCTGCGTGACGCTTTTCTCGATAATGCCGATGAAATTGAGGCGGCATTTGCCAACGTTGACCTGACGATCAGTGACGCTCTTTTAAATATACGCAATCAGTGGGGGCTTTGGCTTACGCAGATGGACAAAACCCTCGGTGTTACAAAAACGATTGCAAAAATAATGACCCGTACCTTTACACAGTTTATGAACGTTCTGCGAAAGGCACAGACCTACACGGAACGATTTGTCAAGAAAATAGGCGGTGCGGAAAATGCCCTCAAGCTGCTTGCAATGGCGGCGGGGGCAATTTTTATAGCGTTAAATGCGGGGAAAATTCTTGATTTTTTGAAAAACGCTAAAAACCTTGTAACGGGTATAAAGCTAAAGACCGTCGCACTTATCGCGGCTATTATGCTGATCGCCCTCGCGGTCGACGATTTCATAAACTTTATGAAAGGCAACGACAGCGTTATAGGCGTTATACTCGAAAAATGGGGCATTGACGCGGACGAGGTGCGTAAAAAGATAACCAAAGCGTGGGATGGTGTTAAAGCCGTTTTCCGTCGCACTTGGAACGCTATAAAAGATATATTCAAAGGCGCGGCGCAGTTCTTGTCCGGCGTATTCACCGGGGACTGGGAAAAGGCTTTCAGCGGTTTAAAATCCATTGTCGGCAGTACGTTCAAATATATTGAGGACGTGTTCGGCAAATTCGCGCCGGCCGTCAAAGCAGTAGTCGCAGCATTTGCTGCTTGGAAAACCGTTCAGGTTTTTTCAAACCTCGTCAAAGGTACTGCAACGGTTGTAAAGCAGACCGCCGCTCTCGTCGCTAACACAGCAAGCACTGTGGCAAATACTGTGGCGAAAACAGCAAGCACTGTGGCGCAAAAGGCGTGGAATGTTGCGGCAAAGGCAGGCTCGGCGGTTACAAAGGGTTTAGGCTCTGCGTTCAAATTCCTTGCAAGCCCCGCAGGACTGGCGGTCATAGCTATTGCCGCCCTTGTCGGGATCATTGCAATGCTGATAAAGAACGGCGGCGACGTGGATGCGCTCGTTCAGCAGTTCTCCGACGGCTTAACAAAATTCACCGGGATAGTTGACAAGGTAGTCACGGGAATTTCGGAAAAGCTACCGCAAATAATTGATACCGTGGTGGGCGTTGTAACAAAGGTTTTAAATGCTTTTGTTGAAAAGCTGCCTTTGTTTATTGATATGGGAATAAAGCTCATTACCTCCCTGCTGGACGGAATTATGAGAATGCTCCCGAAAATAATTGACGCCGCCATAAAGCTGATTTTGGCAATAGTGCAGGCGATCGTACAGTTGCTGCCGAAACTGCTTGACGCGGGAATTAAATTGATTACGTCACTGTTAAAGGGCATTATTTCAATGCTCCCGCAGATTATTGACGCGGTAATCAATTTGGTTATGTCGTTATTAAATGCCCTCATCGGTATGCTCCCACAGATAACAGATGCGGGAGTCAAGCTGATTGTTTCACTTATCGAGGGCATCGTTTCAATGCTCCCGCAGATAATTGAAGCTATTATACAGCTTGTAACCTCGTTAATTAACGCGATCGTCGGTATGCTGCCGCAGCTTATAGACGCGGGCATTCAGTTGATTATGTCGCTGTTAGACGGTATCATCAGCGCATTGCCCGACATCATTAAAGCGGTCGTTGGGCTTATTCCGAAACTTATTACCGCTATTGTAAGCAACCTGCCGAAAATCATTAAAGCGGGTATTCAGATCATTATTTCGCTGATAACCGGCATTGTAAAGGCTATTCCGCAGATTATCAAGGCAATAATCGAATTGATCCCCGTTATAGTAAAAGCCTTGATTGACGCCCTGCCGCAGCTTATTCAAGCGGGAATTGAAATAATTATCGCTTTGGCGTCGGGACTTATACAGGCAATTCCCGAATTAGTGAAAGCCATTCCGCAAATTATAGGCGCAATAATAGAGGGCTTTGGCGCGATTTTCGGCGGTATGGGTGACATACTCGGCGGGTTCGTGGATATGTTTAAATCCGCGTTTAAAGGCATCGCCGACTTTTTCAAGAACATTTGGAACGGGATCGTCGGGTTCTTTAAAGGCATTTGGGACAAGATCGTCAGTGTTGTTAATGGCGCAATAGAAATCGTCAAGGGCGCATTTACGGCAGTAGGCGATTTCTTTAAAAGCATTTGGAACGGAATAGCGGACTTTTTCAAAGGCATTTGGGACGGTCTGCTGAACGTTGTCAACGGCTTTGTCGATATGTTCAAATCAGCCTTTACCGCTGTTTCGGACTTTTTCAAAAATATCTGGAGCGGTATTTCGGATTTCTTTTCGGGAATTTGGGACGGCATTAAAAACATATTCAGCGGAGTAGGCGACTTTTTCAGCAACATTTTTAAAGGCGCGGTTGACGGTATCAAAAATGTATTTTCGGGCGTCAAGGACTTTTTCAGTAACATTTTTGAGTCGATCGTTAATGTCGTTAAAGCCCCTATTAACTGGATAATAGGCGGTATCAACGGCTTTATTGACGGTATAAACAGCATTAAAATTCCCGACTGGGTTCCCGGTATCGGCGGCGCGGGCTTTAACATTCCGCACATTCCCGAACTCGCAAAGGGCGGCGTTCTGAAAAAGGGACAGACAGGCTACCTTGAGGGCGACGGCGCAGAGGCGGTCGTACCGCTTGAAAAGAATACAGAATGGATCAAAAAGGTTGCCGCACTGTTCAGGAAAGATATAGACGGCGGCAGCGACAGCAACAGCGGCGCAGGCGGCTTAATCGAGGCGGTGAAGAACATAGGCGGCGTTGTCGGCAACGCTGTAAAAACCGTAGCCGAAAAGGTTACAAGCAAAGACACGGAAAGCGGGTCGAGCCTGCTTGATACCGTCAAGAACATCGGCGGTGCTGTCGGTAACGCAATAAAAACAGTCGCCGGCAAAATCACGGGCAAAGACGAGCAAGACAAGGACGATCCCGACAGGGATAAACCATCCGGCGACTTGGGCGGGGTTTTAAAGTCCTTTGTATCGAGCGTTTCAGCCCTTGCAAAAAGCGCAAAGGCAAGCCCCAGCACGGCACAAACAATGGTGGCAAGCACCACAAACAGAAACATCACACAAAACAATTATTTTGAAAGCACCTTTAATGGCGACCGTGCGGGACAGCAGCGCAGCTCGGAGGCTATGAGCAAGAGTGCAGACGATGCGACGGGTCAGCTTGCCCGCGCTTTGGCTTTTTCGAGGTGATATTATGGCAAAAGCAAAACGACCCGTAACCATAAACGGCATACCGTTTGACGCACTGATCGACGAGGAGCGCACATACGAGGCGGAGTCCCCGGACTATCCCGTGGAAAGCGGCTTTGTCGTTCATGACACCATAATTTTAAAGCCGCTTATGCTGTCAATGACTCTGTACGTCACCGACACCCCCGTCACTTGGAAAAGAAGCGGACACGGAGGCAAAGGTTGGACGGACAGCATTATACAGCGGTTGGAAAACCTTTATTTTTCAAGGCAGATAGTAACCGTTGTAACCTCCGAAAAGACATATAAAAGTATGGCAATACAAAGCATATCCATCGCGAAGTCTGCGGAGGTCGGGTATGCGCGGCAAATCCCCATTACCTTTAAGGAAATACGAGTCACGCAGTCAAAGAAAACCACAATCCCCGACAGTTACGGGAAAAGCGGCGACAGCGGAGCGAACGCCGGAACAGCGTCAACAAGCACAAGCAGCACCCCGCCCTCAAACAGCGGCAACAGCGACACCGCAAGCGGCGGGAGCAAAGGCTCGGTGGCTTATAATCTTGCCAAAAGCGCAGGAATGCTTTAACGGAGGGTGGCTTTATGAAACGGTTGGAAATTTATGTGCCGGATATGAACGACAGCTTTTCAAGGGTACTGCTCGACGGCACGGAGTACCTGCTGCGCTTTACTTGGAATGATACAAAGGGGCGGTGGTATTTCGGGGTTTATACGGTTCTGCGTGAGCCGATCGTGCAGGGTTTGAAACTTGTACCGCAATTCCCGGTTAATATGCAGTACATAGACAAGCGGCTGCCGCCCGGCATTTTCGGGGTATACACTAACCTTGAGGCTGTCGGACGGTCGGACTTTACAAACGGTAAAGCGATTTTTGCATACGTATCAAGCAAGGAGGCGGGGTAATATGGGCTTGCAGTTTGATAGGCAATACAGATTTTCGGCAGGAAAAGCAGGGAGTGAGGGCTTTGAAGTCGGCATCGCCTCCCCCGTTGCTCTGCATATCTCTTTTAATGTGCAAAAAGCCGATGTTTCGTCCGCGAATACCTCAAAAATAACCCTTTGGAACTTAAACAAGGCGCAGCTTGCCACGTTGAACGAAAAAGACTGTATCGTAACCTTAAAAGCGGGGTACGGCTCGACAATGCCGTTAATATTTGTCGGCGCAGTTTCCCGCGTCGAAACGACGATCGACGGTGCGGACAGAATGACGGAAATTGAAGCGATCGACGGGCGGGTTGAGCTGCGCGACACGTTTGTAAGTCTTTCATATAAAGGCGTAATAAGCGCAAAAAAGATAATGCAGGACGTGGCGGGACAAATGGGCGTTTCCGTTACGTTTTCATACAACGCCACATTCGCGGAATACCCGAACGGCTTTTCTTTTATAGGCGCGGGCAAAGCGGCACTTGACAAAGCCTGCGCGCCGACCGGGCTTATTTGGGAAATACAAAACGGCATACTGCAAGTAAAGCGCAAAGGCGACGTAATGAGCCAACAGGTCTTTTTGCTGTCCCCCGACAGCGGTTTGATCGGAATACCTAAAAAACTGACGCAGGCGGCAGAAAATGACAACGACGAAAACAGCAAGGGGTGGGAAGTCGTATATCTACTTAACGGCGCGATCGGCGTCGGCGACTATGTGAAAATCGAAAGCGAAACCGTGACGGGATTTTTCAGAGTTCACACCGTCGAACACGACGGCGACAACATCGAGGGCGACTGGTTAAGCACGGCGCAGCTTTACGAGCTTACGGCGAAACAGCCCGCCGCCGCTCCCACGTCAAACGATAGCGGGAGCGACAACGCGGACATCGCCCGCGCGGTCATTCGCGGTGACTGGGGCAACGGGCAGGAGCGCGTGGATAAGCTGACCGCCGCAGGGTACGACTATTCGACCATTCAGGGGATCGTCAATCAAATGCTTGCAGGGACCTACAAGGGATAAAGGAGCGGCGCGAATGCTACAAGAATTTACACAGGAAGTCAAAAACACCGTCACGGAATTATTAAACGGCATACATACAGCCATACCGGGGAAGATCGTCAAATATTATCCCGATAAGTGCGAGGCTGAAATACTGCCCTTTTGCAAATTTAAAAAGCCGAATGGTGAATTTATCGACTACCCACAATTGAACCACATTCCGATCCTGTTCCCGCAGTCTATGGGGCAGGACTGCACAATGGTTTATCCGATACAGCCCGGCGACGAGTGCCTTATATTGGCGCAGGAGCAGACCCTTGACACTTGGCGCGGCGGCGGTTCTGAAAGCAACAACGACCTGCGCTTTGATCTCACAAATGCAGTTGCGATAATGGGAATGTTCGCCAAACCACAGCCGCTTGCACAGGAGGCGCAGGATGAGGACAAAATCATAATTCAGAAAAACGATCACCGCGTCCACATAAAGCCCGATGAGCTTATGGTGCGATATAGTCCGGCAAATTTTATTTTATTAAATCCCACGGGGATGACGATAAAAACGCAGATTTTGAACATTGCCGCCGATATGATAAACACGGTATCAGCGACGACGATCACCGAGGCGGCGGGCGTTTCAATTACGGAAACCGCGCCCACTATCAACCTCAACCCGTAAGGAGGGAAACAGATGGCAGGAGCAACACGGCTCGGCGATAACTGCACGGGACACGACGCCTGCGGCGCGGTCCCGCTCGTGACGGCAAGCCCGAACGTCAATATAAACGGCAAGGGCGCGGGACGCATTACGGACAAATACGCCTCCCACGGCTGCCTTGTACACCCCGCACATCAAGACAGCATTAACGCAGGGAGCGCAACGGTTTTTATAAACGGCTTGAAAGCCGCCCGCATAGGTGACGCGGTAGTCCTCGGCGGCTCGGTCGCCGAGGGCAGCGGCGATGTGTTCATAGGCGGGTAAACGGAAAGGAGGGCGAGTTATATGCCTGTTGATATTCTGCTCGACAGCAGCGGCGATATTTTTATAAACGCCGACGCCGATATTACACCAAAATACAGCATACGGCAGGACGTAAAAATTCGGCTGCAATGGTTTTTTGCGGAGTGGCGGTTCGCCCCGGAGTACGGTGTGCCGTATTTTGACGAGGTGTTTGTTAAAAACCCGAACACCGAGCGAATAGCGCAGATCATACGCGAGGAGGCGTCAAAAGTCGCCGATATTACAGAAGTGAAAAACGTGCGCGTCAGCTACGACGAAAAGACAAGAAACGCCGCTATTTCCTTTACAACAATTACAGAATACGAAACCTTTACCGAGGAGGTGAAAATTGATGTCTGAATACGGGGTAACGCCTACCGGCTTTGTACCGAAACGACTTGACACAATCATTGACGAAATACACGGCGATCTTTCGGAAAAGTGGGGCGTCAACACACGGCAGAACCCGCAGTCGTTTTTAAACGTGCTTATAACGAATTTCGCAGACAGCATCGCCGAGTTATGGGAAAACGCACAGGACGTTTACAACGCGATGTACCCGTTTTCTGCCGAGGGCTTGAGCCTTGACAATGCCGTGCAGTTCGGCGGCATATCTCGGCGGGAGGCACAGCCGACAATTTACCCGGTGCATTGTGAATGCGTTGACGGCACGGTGATCCCGGAGGGGACGCTGATAAACAGCATTACAAACCCCGCTGTCGATTTTCAGAGCAGAGCGGCGGCGATGGTTTCCCGTGCCGCTTTTAATTCCGCAAAGGTTGTTGTTGCCGCAGTGCAGGCAAACACGGCGTATACCGCCATTATAGACGGCTTGACATATTCGGTAATAAGTACGTCCACCCCGACCGCAGGGGCGATTTTAGAGGCATTAGCGGACGAAATAAAGGGCGATCAGCTTGCCGCCGAATATGCGGACGGGGTGCTTACGCTTGCCGACGTTTCCATTGAGGAGCGGCACAGTATGACGTTAAGCCCGAATTTGACGACCCGAAGTGTTACGGGCATAGTAAATTTTGAAACGCTTACAGTCGGGGACGTTGACCTGCCGGACAACACGATCACGGAAATAAAGACCGCCGTCCCCGGCTTGCTTGCCGTCAACAATCTCATTCCGCGCATCGTGGGCAGTTTGCAGGAAAGCGACGCGGAACTCCGCGCATCGTATGCCGCGAAAATCTTTCAGCGGTCAAGCCGTATGACCGACAGTATACGGGCGGCGATCCTGCAAAACGTTCAGGGCGTGGAGTTTTGCGAGGTGCAGGACAACCCGACCAACGACTGGGACGAATACGGCAGACCGCCGCACAGCGTTGAGGCGGTTGTTTCGGGCGGCGACAATACCGAGATCGCCACGCAGATATTAAACACCAAAGCGGGCGGCATAAGCTCCTACGGCAACACCGAAGTTGACTTGAAGCTGAACAGCGGCGAAAGCCTCACGATCCGCTTTACCCGTCCCGTGCTGCTGTATGTGTGGTTTCGCATTTCTGTCACATCGCTCGGCAACCTCCCCGCCGACTATGCGGACACAATAAAAACGATAATTTCAAGCGGACTGTCAAACCTCGGAAACGTTGATGAAATAGCACCGCAGCAGTTTATAGGCGAAATGTTCCGGCAAATCCCGAATTTAGCCCACGTTGATATTTTGACATACCACACCACCAACCCCACGGAAACGCCGACGGCGGCGCAGTATAAGCAAGACCCGATCCCCGTGACGGTACGGCAAAGGGCTGTGACCGACGCCTCAAGAATTGAGGTGGTGTTGGATGGCTGATACCGAATTTTACGGGAAAATGCTTGCAGACCTGCCGAGTCAATTCAAGAACAAGGAAAAGATCGAGGGGCTGATCTATGCGCTTTCCCGGCAGTTGAACGCCGTGCGGGACGTATACAAGCAGTTGAACGACACGCGCTCCCTGCGTACCGCCGCAGGAAAGCAGCTTGACGGTATAGGAAACATCGCCGTGCTGACGCGCGACGAGGCGACCGTTCTTGCTTTGAAAAGTTCGACGTTTACCAAAATGACGGACGAAATTTACAGGCTGTACCTCGTCCAAAAAATTATGGCGAATATGACAAACTGCACTTATCGGGATATTTACAACGCGATGGTCATTCTTTGGGGTAAAACCCCGATATGGTACTCGGAGAGCATAGACGAACCCGCGACTATAACAATGACCGTCCCCGCCCTGTCCTCGTTTGACGAAACGTCAACTTTTTTGGGGCTTTGGGAAATACGCCCGGCGGGTGTGCAGCTGCATTTCGCGGCGACCGCAAATGAAAAAATATCCATAAACGCCGACTTTCGCCCGTCGGCATTTATCATTACGCACATAAAAGCGGGTACAAAGCCTCGTCGGGCAGTCGTGCTGACCTTTGACGGCGTTATTGTTGACGAGCTGTTGTCCCCGAAAGTATTCAAGGAGCGGCACGAACCGACAAGCGAACATCTCCACAGCGGCACAAACCCGGCGCGGATCATTTTTCTTGATACGGACGGGGCGGTTATCAACGCGGAGGTGAGCCGTTCAGCGTATACACAGATATTTGACCGGGCGGGAACGAAACCGCGCGACGCCGTAATAATCGGCGCGGAGCATATCAAAATAGACGAACACGGCGAAACAAGCCGATTTATCATAGAACCGCCGGGAACAAGCGAGGAACTGCACAGCGGCACAAACCCCGCGCGCATCGTGTTCTTGGACGAGAGCGCGGCAGGTATCGCGCAAAGGGTAAGCGCGGAGGCGTTCAGCATTGAGTTTGAACGCTCCGGCAAAGAGCCGTCCGATGCAGTGGTTATTGATATAGCGGCGGCCGATGTTCGTGAAATAATCGACAAGGAGGTGTTTGGCGTTGAGGTTACACGTTCAGGCGCAGAGCCGCAGCCGTCCCTTTTGGGATCGAGCGACGCGGCAGGAGTAGCCACACAGGTTAGCCCCGTCACATATTCGGTAAAGTACCGAAAATGCGGCACGGGGCGAACAAAATCTTAAAAGGAGGTTTTTCTTTATGGCGCAGCTTACAAACGCCGCGATACAGGACTATAAGCAGTTTACGATCGATAATGTTGTATCGGGCAAATACCGCGTCGGAAATGCCTACTACCCGCTCACGATTTTAAGCAAGGAAATTTTGCCGAACGGCAAAATGCTGATCCGTGTACAATGCGATCACCCTGCCGAGGGAAATATCGTAATTACCGAAATTCAGCTTTATGATCGGGCAGGGCAGCTTTGGTACACCGACAAGGTTAATTATTCGCTTGCGGCGGTTCTGCAATCCTTACGGTACAGGCTTGACATCGAGTTTACCGTATCAGTAGCAGCCGCCGCAACATAATGAAAGGAAGTGAATTTTTATGAACTATGCCCGCAAACAGTGGGTGGACGAGGCGGTGCAGTACCCGGACAGGTTCGCGATGCAGACCCTCTCCGGCGGTATGGTGAACCTCACCCCATCACCCGGCACGGTTGATACCGTGGGAACGCCGCAAAGCGCGGTGAACTTTAACCACCTCGAATGCGGCGTACTTGACGCGCAAACTGCGGCATCGCTGATCGCTATCGACCTGCAAATGCTCAAGGACGCACAGGGCGCGGTGGAAGTCGGCACAGTCACGCTGACAAATACAAAGAGCCTGCCGTTCAACAATTCCCGCAAAACCATTGCTCTGAAAAAGAACCGCCGCTCGTTGGACTATAACGTTGAAATTATCGAGGCGGCCGCCTCGGACGCAAAGCCCATCGGTGACATTGTGGCGAACGGAAAGCAGTTGAACGGGTTCGCACTGTCGTACAGCGGCAGCGCGGCAAGCGTAACCATTAAATACAAAGTAACAGGAGGTATTTCGGTATGATAGTTATTGAAAAGAACGAGGGTGAAAAAATCCCCCACACCCAAAACGGAACGGTGATCAGCTTTGCAGACGGCAGGCTTTCCCTTGACTGCGCCCTTTATCAAAAGGACTGGGGCGTACATTTGGACGTATGCGAAAACTCGGACGGCAACCTTGTAATGGGTACGGAAAGCGGGCAGAAATACGTCGCACAGTTGGATATTCCCGCGCGCGAGTATCTTTATCCCGAACCCGCCGAAACCTCGCCCGTCATCCCCGCAGACCCCGCAGACCTCGCAGGTCTTGACGACGAGGAAACAACAGCAGCCGAGCCGGAGCATACGGAAACAGAGCCGCCCGTCGCCCTGCCGCTTGATATGGAAAAAGTCACCCTGTCGCTTTGGGCGATCGGCGTGTGAAATGAAAGGAGCGTAAACAATGCCTAATTATGATTTAACGAACCTCGCGCTGCAAATTGCCGCGCCTAATAACGTGCTTATGTACGATGACCTCGGCGACCCGTCCGTTATGGTCCGCATACCGAAATTTAAGATCGGGGATGTGATCGAGGGCGGCGGCGACGGTACGCACCCCGCTTTTATCGTCAACGGCGCAGAAAAGGACTGTATTTACATTAGTAAGTATCAGAACGTTGTAAACAACGGCAGGGCGTACAGTTTGCCGATGCAAGACCCCGCCGCAATGCTGAATTTCGATCAGGCGTGGCAGTATTGCAAGCAGAAAGGCCCCGGTTGGCACTTAATGACGAACGCAGAATTTGCAGCGATCGCTCTTTGGTGCAAGAAAAACGGCTTTATGCCAAAAGGTAATAACAGCTTCGGCAAAGACTCCACCGAGGGCGCACTGCCGCAGAGGGCGCAGGGTACTTATTACGGCAGCGATGGACGAATTAACCGCACGGCAACCGGCAGCGGCCCCGCCTCTTGGTATCACGACAACACGAGCGCGGGCATTGCAGACCTGAACGGCAACGTATGGGAATGGAACGGCGGTCTGCGCTTGGTTGACGGTGAAATTCAGATTATCCCGAACAACGACGCCGCCGACTGGAACAACCCCCTCACGCCGACAAGCACACTTTGGAGAGCGATCAAGCCCGACGGCACACTTGTTGCACCCGGCACGGCAGGGACGCTGAAATACGGCACAAACTGGAGCAATACAAAATTTGCAAGCATTGTCACCACACCCGCCGCAACGGGCGCGGGCATTACCCTGTTGGAGTCCCTCGGTTTGATACCCCACACAGGCGCGTCCTCCGCCGATTATGGCGACGATGCGGTGTGGGCTAATACCGCGGGCGAAAGATTACCGGTCCGTGGTGGCTATTGGTCCGATGCCGCGTCTGCGGGTGTGTTCGCGTTGTCCCTCCATAATGCGCGGTCGTACGTCACCGCGTACGTCGGTTTCCGCGCCGCTTTTTGTCCCCTGTAACTTGAAACTTGTTACTTGTCCCTCACCCGCCGAAAGGCGGGTGAGGGACCTTTATAAGGAGAAACAGCCGTGAACGATTACGGAAAATTAACCATACTTACAAAACTGCACGATATGGCAAAATACGCCTACCCCGCGTTGGCGCAGTTCCCGAAAAGTGAGAAATTCGCGATCGTCGTCGATATAAAACGGTGTATAAACGCCGTGATGGAAAAGGCGATAGAAGCAAGTAAGCAATACCACAAAAAGACGACCTTGCAGGAAATGGACGTGGAGCTTGAAAAGCTGCGCCACTACCTGCGGTTGTCGCACGAACTCGGCTTTTTACCGCCTAAAAAGTATGAAATTCTTTCGCGAAATGTTGACGAGATCGGCAGAATGCTCGGCGGTTGGATAAAATACGCCGCCGAAAACCCCGTGCCAAACAAGCGATAAATATACAAATCGCTTTTGTTTCGGGGGCAAGCTGTAACCGATCCGTGGTGGCAATTGGAACAATGCCGCGTCTGCGGGTGTGTTCGCATTGTACCTCAATAATGCGCGGTCGAACGTCAACACGAACATCGGTTTCCGCGCCGCTTTCTCTCACAGTCAGATATTATATACCTACGGGGTATATTTTCAGTACGGGAAGAAAAAGGAGCTTGCCTCCGCGCCGACGTTCGACGCCTCGCCGCAATAGCGGCGGGGCAGTCGTGCGGGCGAAAAATAAAAACCGCCGCGAAGCCGAAAGTAAGCAAAAAAGCCGAAATCCGTCAAGTGCGGCAAATTTGAAAGGAGCGTCCGATGAAGCCGATAAAAGGATTATGGGAACAGATTACCTCTTTTGAAAACCTTTATGCGGCTTATCGGGCAGCCGCAAAAGGCAAGCGTTTCAGAAAAGAAGTGCTTGCTTTTTCCGATAATTTAGAGGCGAGCCTGTTTGACCTGCAAAGGGAATTACAGCAAGGCACTTACACGGTCGGCAGGTATCACGAATTTTACATATATGAACCAAAAAAGCGGCTTATTATGGCTCTGCCTTTTCGTGACAGAGTAGCGCAGTGGGCAATTTACAGAATATTAAACCCGCTGTTTGCCAAAAAGTACATTGAGGACAGCTACGCCTGCATCGAGGGGCGGGGCATTCACGCCGCCGCAAAACGCATCCGCTATTTTGCGCAGCTTGTGACGCACCAAAACAACGGCGGAGGGTATGCGCTGAAACTGGATATAAGCAAATATTTTTACCGCATAAACCACGATGTGCTTATGGATATGCTCCGCCGATGGTTCGCCGACCGTGAGCTGCTTGACTTGTTGGAGCGTACAGTTCGGTCGGCTGTCCCGTTCGGACTTCCCGCAGGTGCAAGCCCCGGAGAAGCAGAGCGCATTTTCGGCGTGGGTATGCCGATCGGAAACCTTACAAGTCAAATGTTCGCCAACCTGTACCTGAACGAAGTGGATCAGTACATAAAGCGGGAACTGCGGGCGCACTGCTATGTCCGCTATATGGACGATATGGTGATACTTGATGGCAGCAAGGAGTGACTGCACGAATACCGCCGAAAAATAGAGGCTTTTCTGAATGAACGGTTAAGGCTTGACCTGAACCGAAAAACCGTCATTCGACCGCTTACACTCGGCATCGACTTTTGCGGTTACAGAATTTGGGACAGCCACATAATGCTCCGTAAGCCCACGGCGTTAAAAATGCGCCGCCGACTCCGAAAGCTGCAAAAGGACTATGCGGCGGGCGATGTGGAATGGCCGGAGGTGAAAATGTCGCTTGCATCGTACAACGGTATGCTCAAGCACTGCGACAGTTACCGCCTGACCCTTAAAATATTCGGAGGCAAGACCGAGGATGGCACGTCGGAGGGGTGGTTTGTCTTACGGCGTGAACCACCAAAACAATAAAAGCGAAAGGAGGCGGCAACTGTGGGAATAGCAAACTTTGTCGGTGAAATACTCGGCGGCGTCGGCGTCGCGGGCTTAATAAGCGCGTTGGTGTGGCTTATTCGGTTGGAGGGCATCGTCAAGCAGAATGTAAAGGAAATCGCGCGGCTCGGTCATATCGAGGAACAGACCAACGCGCAGGAGGTACGCATTAAACAGCGGGACGAGGAAATGCGGGCTATAAAATTTTCACTTGACGAACTGCGGGAACGCATTACAAAGGTTGAAAATAATCAGGTCAGCACGGGCGAGGCTCTTGTGCGTATCGAAACAAAGCTCGATATTATACTTAAAGAGCGAGGACAGTAACAGCAAAGACCGGCAGGCAGCTTGCCGGTCTTGCTTTTTTATCCCGAAAGGAGGGGCAAATTTGAGCAGGCGCAGAAAAAAGAAAAAGGCTTTCGAGTTTTCAAAATTGGTTTTACTGGCGGTAATGGTTTTGTATGTTATCGCCGTGGGCGTGGGCATTATGCTGTCGCTTATCGACTACGCGCAGTATTCAACCCTCGCAATGCTTGTCGGCGCGCCGACGGCTACGGCGATCGGGTTCTATGCGTGGAAAGCAAAAGCGGAAAACGTTATAAAGATCAAGAACGAAAACCCGGAGGCGACAAAGGACGTACCTATTGACTTAAACAACATAAGCGGTACTAATTAACGGGAGGTTAAATTTATGGAAATAAAAGGCGTTGATATTTCGTATTGTCAGGCGGGCATCGATTATAACAAGCTGAAAGCGGACGGCGTGAAATTCGCCCTCATTCGCGCGGGCTTTTCCGAAACCGAGGACAATCTGCTGAAAACGCACATTGACGGACTGCGAAAGGTCGGCATCCCTTTCGGCTTATACTGGTATTCGTATGCTTACAGTATGGTAGAAGCTCAAAAAGAAGCGGATGCCTGCATAGCGGTAATTAAAAAGTATCAGCTGCAAAACGAGCTGTCGTACCCCGTATTTTACGATATTGAGGAAAAAAAGCACCTCAATGTCGGCACAATGGCACTTACCAATATGGCCGACGAGTTCAAGGTAAGACTGAACCGCGCGGGAATTTTCGCCGGCTTGTATGTCAATCCAAACTTTATGGAAAACGCTCTCGACAAAGAGCGCGTAATGCGTAACCACGATATATGGTTAGCGCACTGGACGGAGAACCCGGCGCAGAAATCCCGTTATAATTACGGGCAGAAAATTTGGCAGTGGGGCGTCGGCAAAGTCGGAAAAATGGACGTTGACGGCGATCTGTGCTTTATCGACTACCCCGCGCGCATCAACGAATGGCGCAGGGAGCGCGGTCTTGTTTCGGCAGGTTCACAACCCCAAAAGACCGTCAGCTTTACACCCCGCCTCACCGCACCCGACACGACAAACAAATACTGGCGGCATACTTCAAAAGACGGCTTAAACGAGTGCATACACATAAGCGGCGGCTCTTGTCTGCCAAACTGTGTGGGGTATGCGTGGGGGCGTTTTTACGAGATCACCGGTGAAAAGCCCGCATTAAGCAAGTGTAACGCCGAAATGTGGTACGGAAACACCGCCGACGGCTACAAGCGGTCAAGCACTCCCGCCCTCGGTGCGGTTGCTTGTTGGAGCAAGGGCGCGGTCGGCAACGAAGCGGACGGCGCGGGACACGTCGCGATCGTGGAGCGTATCGAAGCGAACGGCGACATCGTGACCTCAAACAGCGCATACGGCGGCACACGCTTTTACACGCAAACGTATAAGAAAAGCGCAGGTTATAACTTTGGTGCTTATAAGTTTCAGGGCTTTATTTTGCCGCCCGTTCAGATCAAAGAAACCGCGCCCGCAACGACAAGCAAGCCCGCCGCGTCCACGGCGTTCAAAGTCGGCGATGTAGTTGACTTTACGGGCAGCACCCACTACGCCTCAAGCACGGGTACTCGCGGAACAGCAGCAAAGCCCGGCAAGGCGAAAATAACGTTAATTGCCGAGGGAACGGCGCACCCCTACCACGTTGTACATATCGACAGCAAAAGCGACGTTTACGGGTGGGTTGACGCGGCGAATATATCAAGCGGAAAGAAAGCCATTGAGGAAATTGCTTTGGAAGTAATCGCGGGTAAGTGGGGGAATGGCATTGAAAGGAAAAACCGCCTTAAAGCAGCGGGCTACAACTACTCCGAGGTTCAGAAAAAAGTCAACGAATTGATTTAACGCAGGAGGTACACAATGGATATTTTGAACTTTTTACTTGTAAACTGGGACAGCGTTCTCGTTGTCCTGCTGTTCGTGGCTGTGCTTATTATCCTGATAGCAAAAAAGCAGTATGCCATACTTGACAAAATCGTCTTTTCCCTCGTCACCGAAGCCGAGAAGAAATACGGCGGCGGCACGGGCGCGGCGAAACTGGCGGCGGTCATTGAGCAGTTATACCCCAAAATCCCGGTGGTGATCCGGCTGTTTATTTCGGCAGCACAGATTGAAAAGCTGATCGAGCGCGTCCTTGCCGACGCAAAGGAGCGGTGGGAAAAGAACCCGAAACTTTCCGCATATATCAGCGACGCACAAAAGTAATATAACACAAAAAGCCCGCCCCGGCAGTTGAACCGGGGCGGGCTTTTTTAATTTGCTTTGTGCTGTTCAGACTTTTTAATTTCTGCCTCAAGCAGCTCTACTATTAACGCAGTTAGGCTCATTCCCCTTGACGCGGCGTATGCTTTGTAACGCTCCTTGCTGCCGATCGGCAAATTAAGCCCGATTTTTTCCCGCTTTTCTTTAATATATCGCATTGTACGGTCTTTTGCTTTTTCGTCATACATAAGAAATCCCTCCTTTTTATATCATTATACCATATTTGTCGTATAGTTGGCTATATGCAGAATGTACAAATATAGTCGACTATATTTGTACAGATCGGAGAAGTTCCAAAAGCCGCTTGACATATAGTCGACTATATGATATAATATAAACATAAGGAACGGGGAAACACCTCGAAATGAAAGGAAAAAGGGAAATGGCAAACGAAATTAAATTACAAGGGATTTACGGAAAGCGGAAAGCAAAGGCGGTCAAGGAATTAAACAAGGGCGACGTTATAATGTGGAATTATGGTTACACAAGCGAGGTTGTGGACGTGGTATTCAGCAAAACGGGCAAAACGGCAACCGTAATGCTTAAAAGCAACTCGGACGGTATCGTAAGGGATCGCAAAATGGGTGCAAATACGCTTGTTGCGATAGCATAAAAAACGGGCGGCACACCGCCGCCCCACATATCGCCTAAAACCCGCACGAGGGCGGCGGGCGCACCATTACAACAATTTACAACGGAGGTACACAATGAACATAGCAATTAAAGTAATTTCAAGAGTAAATGATAAAAGGTATTTAAAGTCAATGGACTTTGAGGTTATAATCAACGGTGAGTCGGACAACACCGAATACAGAATGACCGACGGCGAAAAGGGATTTAAAAAACTTTTCAGTATTGGAAAAGCGCACGGGTATTCCGTGAGGGGCAACACAAGAAAAGAAGTACAGAACCTTGTAAATGCGATATTTGATACAAATTTAGGTTTTGCCATTTCAATAATAGAATAATTAGACATCGCAAAAAGCCCGCCTCGGTTGTCCGAAGCGGGCTTTTTGTTTTACCTTGTTTTCGCAAATCTGAACACCACGGCAACTGCTTTTTTGAAGAAATACAGTTGCATCGGGTGGTTCAAGTTTGCGCCGTTTGGTGCGAGTGACGGGACTTGAACCCGTACGTCAAAGACACACGCCCCTCAAACGTGCCTGTCTGCCTATTCCAGCACACTCGCATTTGACGACTTTATTATTATATCACATATTAATTGATTTGTCAAGAGCTTTTTTTAAAAAAGTAAAATATTGTGAGAGAGGCACTATGTGAAATTTTTATTTCCCACTTGAAAAAACGAGCGATTTATGGTATAATATTAAGCGGTGTGTTATATATATAAAGCGGATAGACTCATTTCCGTCAATTTAGCCGAAAATTGCGGGCAAAGGAAACCCAAAATTGTGAAATATGAGGTGACTTATGAAAGCCGATTTGCACTGCCATACCACTATATCCGACGGTTCATTGGGAATTTCGGATATCATCAAGCAAGCTGACAGGGACGATGTTCGCTATCTTGCGATAACCGACCACGACAGTCTGGCATCTTTATCACGCTCGGCGGTACTTGGGAAACGCTACAACGTAACTGTCATACCCGCCGCGGAGTTCTCAGCATTTGACAGTGCGCGAGGAAGAAAGGTTCACATTTTGTGCTATATGCCAGAGAAACCCGACAGATTGGAGGGGTTGTGTCTACGCACCTCCGAAGGTAGAATGAAGCTTGGAAAGAGTATCGCAATGCGTGTTTTGGAAAAATACCCCATAACGCTTGAGAGTATTCTGCGGTATTCGGCAGGCAGCAAGGCGATCTACAAATGTCATATAATGCACGCTCTGATGGATTACGGTTACACTACCAACCTTTACGGTGATGTCTACGATGAGATATTCGACGCGAAAGACGGGCTTTGCGCATCGCAGGTCAGACAGGAGGCCGACTTTTACCCCGATGTCCGCTTTGTTACTACGCTTATTAAGGCGAGCGGCGGCATATCCGTAATGGCACACCCTAAGGTATATGACAGCATGGATCTCCTTGAGGAACTCGCCGCAGAGGGCGCTATCGACGGCGCGGAGGTTTGGCATTCCAGCGCGGACGAGACATTCCGCAATCAGGTCACGGAGCTAGCGGAACAATACGGGCTTATCACCACGGGCGGCTCGGATTTTCACGGTTTTTACAATCACTATGCTATACAGATAGGCTCTAACCCCACTCCCGAGGGGGAGCTTGAAAAAATATTAAATCACAAGATAAAAGCACTGTGATTTTGGACAAAACGATCGTTATAAGTTAAAGAGGTTTGGATAATGGACATTAAAGAACAGGCATTGAAAAAACATTATGAATGGCAGGGAAAGATTGAGATCATCTCACGCGCGCCAATAGAAACGCGCGAGGATTTATCGTTGGCGTATACTCCCGGAGTTGCACAGCCATGCCTCGAGATAGCGGATAACCCCGAGTTGTCGTACAAACTCACGCGCCGCAGCAATCTGGTCGCGGTCATCACGGACGGTACGGCGGTGCTTGGATTGGGCGACATCGGCGGATTGGCGGGTATGCCCGTAATGGAGGGCAAGTGTTGCCTGTTCAAAGAATTCGGCGACGTTGACGCGTTCCCACTTTGCGTGAAGAGCAAGGATCCCGACGAGATCGTCCGCACGATAGAGCTTATTGCAGATAGTTTTGGCGGCATTAACCTCGAGGACATTTCCGCGCCGAGATGCTTTGAGATCGAGGCTAAGCTCAAAGAGAGACTTGATATTCCCGTATTTCACGACGATCAGCATGGTACGGCTATCGTTGTCGGCGCCGCAATGATCAACGCAGTAAAGCTTGCGGGGAAAAAACTCGGAGACATAACTGTTGTTATTAACGGTGCGGGCTCGGCAGGTATCGCGATCGGCAAGTTTTTACTTAAATTGGGCATAGGAAATTTAATAATGGTGGATATCGGCGGCATAATAAACCGTGACGGGCATTACGAAAATCCCGCTCACGCGGAAATGGCGAAGATCACCAATAAGAATAACGTAAATGGCTTGCTTGCGGACGCTATGCGCGGCGCGGACGTGTTTGTCGGCGTCTCCAAGCCAAATCTGGTAACACCCGAAATGGTGAAGTCAATGGCGGAAAAGCCCGTGCTTTTCCCGATGGCGAACCCCAATCCCGAGATAACCTACGAGCTCGCCAAGGAAAGCGGCGCGTATATCGTCGGCACAGGACGGAGCGATTATCCGAACCAGATCAACAACGTGCTTGTGTTCCCAGGAGTGTTCAAGGGGGCGCTTGCGGTACGCGCAAAGGCAATCACCGAGGAAATGAAGCTCGCGGCGGCTCACGCTATCGCGGCGCTTGTCACGGACGACAAGCTCTCGACGGATTACATTATCCCGTCCGCGCTTGATAAGAGCGTAGCCGACGCGGTGGCAAAGGCAGTCGCGGACGAGTGGACAAATTCACGGCGATAAGAGAATTCAAAACTAATAGCAATGTTATGTGAATGCAACAGGCAGTGCCACTAGGCAAATGAACGCAGCAAGTGGTGCCGAGCTTTGCCTTTTAAATTAAGGAGATCAAAAATGAAATATGAATATACACCGCGCGGAGTGTGTTCGCGCAGAATGATACTGGAGGTTGAGGACGGCGTGATTACCGACCTCAAGGTAGAGGGCGGCTGCAGCGGTAATTTGCAGGGCATTTCCTCGCTTGTAAAGGGAATGAAGATCGACGAGGTGATTGAGCGCCTTTCGGGAATTCGATGCGGCGCAAAGCCCACATCCTGTCCTGCGCAGCTTGCGGAGGCACTTAAACAGATCAAAGCCGAAAATTGATCGGAGTATAACATGAAGATTTGTGAATTATTTAAAGATAATCATACCGTCTTTTCATTCGAGATATTTCCGCCCAAAAAGGACGGCTCGATTGAAACGGTCTACAATACGCTGGACGAGCTTACCGATCTTAAGCCCGATTTCATCAGCGTTACATATGGTGCCGGCGGTACTCAGCCGGGCTGCTCCACGCGAGAGATAGTAAGCATTATCAAGGAAAAATACCACACCGAATCTATCGCGCACTTGACCTGCGTAAACTCAACAAAAGCGGAGATAGACTGCGTTATCGAGGAGTTCAAGACGTACGGCGTTGAGAATGTTCTGGCACTTCGGGGCGATATCAATCCCGATATCGAGCCGAAAAAGGAGTTTTTGCACGCTTGTGACCTTATCGCGTACATGAAGGAGCGCAGCGGTCTCAGCTTTTCGGGCGCGTGTTATCCCGAAGGACACCCCGAGGCGCCGTCATTCGACGAGGATATCGCGAACCTCAAGCGCAAGGTCGATGCGGGCGCATCACATTTGATGTCACAGTTGTTTTTCGACAACGATCTTTTCTACAGATTTCTGGAAAAAGCCCGCGCCGCAGGCATAAACGTACCTATCGAAGCGGGTATTATGCCGTGTATCAACGCAAAGCAGATACAGCGGATGGTCACTATGTGCGGCGCGTCTTTGCCCCATAAGTTCACGCGCCTTATTGCGAGATACGGCGACAGTCCCGAGGCAATGCGCGACGCAGGTATCGCCTACGCTGTCGACCAAATAATCGATCTTGCGGCGAACGGCGTTGACGGGATTCACCTGTATACGATGAACAACCCGTATGTGGCAAGGAAGATCAGCGAAAGCGTGTCGAGGGTGATAAGATGATAAGCAGGGCGGAAGCGCTGAGGTATATGGGCGTTCACGGTGAGCCCGACGAACGGCTGACGGCGCTTATCGACGAGTGCGAGACGGAGCTGCTTGCGGCGGCTTGTCCGCGTTTCGTGTGGAGAATTTTCGATATTGTGCGCTCCGAGGGTGAAATATCACTTTCGGGGTGTGATTTTTCGCTTATCGGCATCGATATTGAGCGGCATCTCGAAGGCTGTACAAAGGCGGCGGTAACGGCGGCGACGCTCTCCGCGGACGCGGACAGGCTGCTGAAACGCTTACAGCTCTCCGACGGCGCGAAAGCCGTCGCTGCGGATGCGCTTGCGAGCGTTCTTGCCGAGCAGACCTCCGAGCAGGCCCGTCAAGCCGTATCAGCCGAAATGACTGGATATTCCGCTACATGGTGCTATGCAGCGGGCTACGGCGACTTTCCGCTCGAACAGGCGGCTCAGCTGCTGACGGCAGTCGACGCGTCAAGGAAGATAGGAGTGACTTGTACGTCCTCAAATATGATGACACCGCAGAAGAGCATTGTCGGCATTGTAGGCTTGTCCGAAAAGCCGCTCGACAGCCGCCGCAGGAGCTGTGAGGACTGCACTATGAAGGAGACCTGCCGTTTCCGTAAGGACGGTCTCAGGTGCAATATGTAAAAAACCAAACCGCCGCCCGTTACCGAGCGGCGGTTTTTATGCAAACGGGCGCGTATGTGGCTTTAACGTCCGTGATTGCCTGTTAAAGAGTTTCCTTGGCAGGCTCGCCCGCGGATTTCTGCGCGAGAGTGACCGTGCCGCTTACGAGATTAACGGAGACCTTGTGTTTGTTGTCGCCGCCGAACTCGCCGTTTGTACCCCTGCCAAGGTTCATGAACTTGCCGCGATCGTTTCCGAGGTCTGTCTTGACCATGCCCGAAACGCCGTCGAACTGCACGTCCGCGCCGCTGTTGTCGGGGAACGATACCTTTACGTTTCCGCTTACCGCGCCGATCTTCAGGTCGCCGTTCCACTCGACGTAGCTTACGTCGACGTTGCCCGAGGTAACGTTGATGTCTCCCTCGCCGCATGCGCCCGAGTACTCGGTGCTACCCGAAACGGAGCAGATAGAGAACTTCTCCGCCCTGTATCCGTCAACGTTCACGCGCCCAGAGACTGTGTTGATCTTCAGCAGCTTTGATGCGTTCGCGGTCGGATTGCTTACCGAAACACTGCCCGATGCGGTCTTGATACGCAGCTCCTCAAAGAATGCTCTGACCGTGATGTTTCCCGAGGCGGTGTTCAGATTGAACCTCTCCGCGGTAATGCTCTCGTCAGTGATATCCACGCCGCCGCTTGCGGTGTTGATCTTAAGCTCCGTGTAGAGCTTTTTCGGCAGGTAAACCGTTATCGAGTAATCCGACTTGGGCTTTACCGAAAACAAACAGAGCCCCGCCTTTTCTTTGAGCGTAAGCCTTTTTCCGCACAGAACCGCGCAGAACTCGGGCTTGTTGTTGGGATTGTCGTACTCTGCCGTGATATCTCCGTCGTTGGTGGACTTCACCGTGACAGGCGCTCCGAGGGAGCAAATCTCAACCTCGTCAATATCGTTTGTAAACTTATAGATCTGCTTTTCAGCCATATAAATACTCCTTTCGTTAGTTGACCTTCTGTTTCTTCGCGAATATTTTATTCGTGAACCGCGGCGAAAAAACTCTTTTCACACGAATTTCGCGCTTAATGTCCTTTTCCGCCGTTTCTGTAAAGCTAAAGCCCTTGGGTGTGCTGAAGCTGTGACGTATGCTGATAAATTGTAACCGTTTCATGTTGTCTCCTTTATATTGTTAAAAGCGGAGATCGGGGGAAGTTGGGAGTTATTGGAAAGATTGCTGAGGATCTGGAAACGATCTCCGCTTGTTAACCGTGTTATATCGCCGGTACCGACGGCGCATCGGGCACCTCGGGGGGAATCGGCTGCTCGGGCACCTCGGGAACACTCGTGGTCGCAACGATCACATTGGAAAGCGAACCGCTTGCATTGGCGCTCTCTTCGGGTATGGTGATAACTCCCGTCTGCTCTATTACGTCGGCATTTATCGACGAGAACGAGCTGCTGAATGCTGCTTCACCGTCCGTGCTTATAAATATGCCCGTTATCTCAGAGATTTTGCCGAGGTCTGGTCGACCATCAAACAGCGTCGGCATGGTGTACTCAGACGTGTTGCGGATATTCACCTTGCCGCTGCCCATGTTTATATTGTAGTATTGGTAGTTATCGTTATCTCCTATGATAAGCTCCTCGTCGTCGCTGTTTTGCGTGAGCTTTTTCTCGATACCGTAAGCGTTGATGTTGACGCTGCCCGAGCCGATCTCAGTGTACAGAAGGCAGCCGCTGTCGTCGGGGAAGTAGAGATTGAGCGTACCGCTGCCCATATTCAAATCGCATACATCGCTGCCGTCGTCATATTCCTCATGGAACTTCGAGTAGGCAATGCTGCCGTTTCCGCTGCCCATATTGATCTCGCCGTATCCCGACAATCCGTTGAAATTGTACTTGCCTGAACCGAGGTCTATATCATATCTTTCCGTCTGCATGTTGCTGATAACTGCGCTGCCTGAGCCGACGTCTACCTTAAACATGTCCGCGGTAAACTGCTCGCTCTTACTGAATTCAAACTTACCCGAACCGATATCGAAATCGTTGTATTTCGAGTTAAAGCCGTCCACCATCAGCGTTCCCGAGCCGTGCTCAATGTAAAGAGCTTCATAGATAAGCTTGGGAAACGCGATAATGACCTCCGTATCGGGCGAGCCGTGGAAAATATCGTCCATCCAGAATATCTTGCCGAAATCGATCGTCCCGTCAAATATAACATTCGGAGGACACACCTCGATATGCAGCATGTCGCCATATGTGTACGCGTTAACGTGTACATACGAACCGTTATTTGATGCAACTCGCATGTGTATATCATCATCGCCGCTCTGTATGACGTACGCGTTCACTCCCGACGTGTGCAAGGTGACGGCGGGGCGTACCGCAGCGTTAAGCGTCCATTCGCCGCGCTCCGTGGTCTCGTCTATATACGACGTATTGCTTCCGCCGTCATCGGGAACGACATATGCTGAATTATCAGCATAGCTTCTTGATTTTGTTCCAAGAATCGCGGTGGAGATCCCAAACAGAATAAAGCTTACAAGACATATCGGAATTGCCGAAAAGAAAAGTTTTTTCATGAGATCACCTCCTTAAAGATCGTATATCGCGCGGATATGCGTGTTGATAATAAACTTAAACAGCTTGATAAACAGCCTGAGCAACATCGTTCCGATATTCACCAGAATAAATGCCGCCGAGACTATTCCGATAGTCAGGAAAACTCTGCTGGCAAAGTAGTATTGCCAGAACTCTCCCAATCCAAATATAGCCATAAACGCTTTGCCGACAAGTCCGAGCGCACCGCAGTAGCAACCGCCGACTATCAGCGAGCCCAACGCGGGGATAAGCCAGCTCCATACAAAGCAGTCAAGAAGTATAGCCGCCACAAATTTTCCGACATTGAGGTGCGGCTGCAAATTTGACGTGTCTATCATCTTGTATCCCGCGCCGCTCGTTTTCGCTTTCTTATACTGAGGCGGGATTGTACCCGTGCGGTTGCTGTTTATGTTCTCGCGGAAACTGTCGGTAGGGTGCGGAACGCCGTTTGTGTTCGGCATAACGTCCGTCTGCTTTGCGGCGTGCTGTGCCTGCCGCTGCTCGTGCTCCGCCTTTGCCTTTTTCATAGCGTCCGCGGCGGAGTGTCCCGCAGTCTTGACCGCTTCGGCAGCCGACTTGCCCGCTCCGATGACCGCGTCCTTGACGCCGCTCTGACCGAACGCGTCTACGATTGCCTGTCCTGTTACCTTTGCCGCGTCGAGCGCCGCTCTGCCCGCGTTGGAAAACGCGTCGGCTACCGTTTGCTCGCCCCTGTTCGCCGCAGCGTCAGCGCCGCCTTGTGAACAAGCGTTTCCGCCGCCCACCCCAGCAGCGTTGACATTAGCATTGCCGTTAAAGCTGTTATTAAAACCATTATTAGTATTATTGCCAAAGTTATTGCCGTTGCCATTTCTGTCACCGCCGTTTATATTGGGATAAATTTCCTCGGACAAATGCTCGGGGGTATACGATCTTATGCAGTCCGAGTCCGCTGCCGCCTTGCCCTTGAGCAGCGACAGGTCAGCGGGAACGCTGCGCCCGGGTTTCGTCAGGCTCACGCCTTTTCTGTGCTCCACGTCTCGTGCGATAATGCTGTTGAGCCGCGAACTCTCGAGATTGAGATAACTTCGCGCTATCTCCTTAATATCGCCGAGATGTTCGGCGGTCTCCTCCTCGGATATGCCCTGCATGGCGCTGTCGGCGAAGTGCTCCTCGAAATCCGTGAAGATATCCTCCGTGTCCTCTATACCTATCCTGTCCAGCTCACGACCGAGCTGCTCAAGAAATTCTTTCTTGTTTTTCGCTTTCATCACTGCCGAAATCCCCTTTCAAAAGCTCGTTAATACTGCTTGTGAACTCGTACCATTCGTCGGCAAGCTTCGTAAGCTCATCGAGCCCGACATTGGTGATTTTGTAGTACTTTCTCGGAGGTCCCTCCGTCGATTCGACGATATAGCTCTCGATAAGCCCGCCGTCCTTCAGCCGCTTCATAAGCGGATAGATTGTGCCCTCCGTGATCTCCATACATTTTGAGATGCGGTTGACAAGCTCGTAGCCGTAGCAGTCTCCTCGGCTCACCACGGAGAGCGCGCACAGCTCCAGCGTTCCTCTTTTCAGTTGAGAATTCATTCCTTCACGCTCCTTTAAGCCGAAAGCCACTTGACCTCAGCTCCTCAAGCGGTGCCACTCCCGCATGACCGATAATATTTTTGCCTTGCAAGCTACTTTGCGTCGCATAATAGCTGTTTCAAAAAAATGCACGTCGCAAGATGTTTCGTGTCTGTTATTATTTTACCAC
>ERZ778496.213-NODE-213-length-65727-cov-8.019354_pt1 | contig 65727 bp, 60 predicted proteins | sample MGYA00433099_ERZ778496 | MGnify/ENA primary metagenome ERZ778496 (study PRJEB29527, sample SAMN07138962) | mouse gut metagenome | material: feces | host: mouse | place: China:Nanjing | collected 2016-01-25 ...
GTTTCTTAACCGTCTGGACGAGATCGTATTTTACAAGCCGCTTACCAAAACGGAGATATTTGGTATTATCAATTTGCAGGCTGTCGACCTCGCAAAGCGGCTCAAAGATAAGCAGCTTTCGCTTGAAATTTCCGATGAGGCTAAGCAGCTTATAGTTGACGAGAGCTATGACCCAAGCTTCGGCGCGCGTCCGCTCAAGCGTTATATGCAGCGCAATCTAGAAACGATTATCGCGCGGGAGATACTTGCCGATAAGCTTAAACAGGGAGATACCATTCACATTACGGTCAAGGACGGCGGGCTTGCCGTCGGATAAAAATTTCCGAAAAAAATTCCCCGAAAGATCTCTTTCGGGGAATTTTTTTGCGATGATTTTGTTAGTCCGCGCTTTCTCTGCATTGGAAGTTGGACATAAGCGACTTGAGGTTTTCCGCTTGAACGGAGAGTGCGCGGCTCGTTTCCGCGCTTTTGGCGGAGGTGTCGGTGTTGGACTGTACGACGCGGTTAATCTGCGCGATACTTTCGGATATCTCGCGCATATTCTCCTTCTCTTGCTGAACGGCTGCGTTGACAGTTTTCATATCTTCAACGGCATGGAGAACTATTTCTGTGGACTCGTTGAGCTGATTGGATACCATATTTACAACGTCCGAGCCGCGGTTAACCGATTCGAGCGAGCTTTCGATAAGCTGTTTGGTCGCCTTTGCCGCTTTGTCGGACTTGTTCGCGAGATTGCGCACCTCGTCCGCTACTACCGCAAAGCCCTTGCCCGCGGGTCCCGCTGCCGCTGCCTCGATCTCGGCGTTCAGTGCGAGAATGTTCGTCTGGTATGCAATGTCCTCGATGGTTGCGATTATCTTTTCGATTTGCAACGCTGAGTTGGTGATCTCGGCCATCGCGTCCGAAGCGTTTAACATTTTTTCGTTGCAGTATTTGACCTGATCGCCCGCCTTGACCGCGTTCTCTTCGGCGTTTTTGGTGGTCTTGGAGTTTTCGGCTGAAGCTTCGGAAAGTTTCGCGAGCATGTCCATAAGCGACCGGATTACCTCGGACTGTTCAGCTGCGCCGTTCGCAAGGCTCTGCGCGTCCGCGGAGACTTGATTGGCTTCCTTCGCTACAAGGTTGGAGGATTTGTTGATCTCGCTGAATGTGTGGTTCAGAGACTTCTGTATTTTTTTGAGCGATTTCTCGATAGAGCTGAAATCGCCGTCATATTCGATTTGCGGCATGGCAAGCATATTTCCGCGGGACATCTCGTGAAGTACTTCACCGAGGTCGCGAATATAGGATTTCAGCGATACGAGCGTTCCGCCGAATTCATAAGCCAGCACGCCGATCTCGTCCGTGCGGTTGATGTTGTCGATAGGTGTGTACAGGTCGCCGCGCGCCATGAGGGTCATACGCTTGGACATCTTCATGATGGGTTTGGACATCTTGTTGGCATACGCGGATATCGCGACGATACCGCCCGCGAGAAATACAAGCGAGCACACGATAAGCGCAATGATTATCATGACCATTGCCGACAGCATTTCGCTTTCGGGCGCGGTAACACCGTATGCCCATCCGTTCGAGCCGTTGACCGTTCCGTAGGCGCAGATGTTTTTCACGCCGTTATAGCTGAACTTGGAAACGCCCGTTTCGCCTCCCGTCATCTTTTGAAACATCTCGGCGGTGGAGCGGTAAGCGCTGTCCGCATTAGCCATTTCTATGTAGTTGGTCTGTGCCGATACTATCTCGGAATCTGCGTTCGCGATCATCTTTCCGTTATTGTCGATAAGGAAAATATTGCCTGTCGTTCCGACCTTTTTATCGGAGATAAGGTCGCTGAAATACGAGCCGTCTATCGTCAGGAGAAATGCGCCCGATTTGCACGGCACGGCAAGCACGAACCGCAGATTTCCACCGAGATCTATCGTTGAGGAAATCTCGGCGGACGCATCTTCGCTTTCATTCGCAAGAACTTTCTGGACGCAGTCCAGCTGCGGTATGCGCTCGTCGAAAAAGAGATCGTATGTGGTACGGGTCTCGCCTGTTTTTGTAACTACTCCGCACTCGAGGAAAATGCTTCCCTCCAGCATTCTATTCGCGTATTTCAGTCCGTTGTTTACGCCGAGCGCGACGGTCCTGTCAAACTCCGCGGCAGGTTTGAGCGCTTCGGCACGCGCCTGCGCGAGCGCTACGGAAAACGTATGGTCGGAGAACTGCTGAATAGTTACGAGATCGGCGTTTACGGTATTTTCAATTCCTATATAGCCCGAAATAATGCCCGCCGTTACTGTTCCTATTATCAACAGTGTAAATACAAGGCTCACTATCAATATCATTTGCGTCCTTATCGAGGTTTTCTGATTGTTTGATTTATTCTTGGTCATATCGAAAACTCCTTTATAAAGAGATTTGTTACTATAAAAATTATAACATTTTCAGCAAAGAATTTCAATCACTAACAGAACTTTTTGTTAAATTTGCACAAGCTTTTTGATTTAATATGACAAAATTGTCTACAAGCGCGACGCGTAAAGTGGCTTTGTGGGTTATCGTAAATTATTATTTAGCTTAATAACCTTCAGGCATTGACGAGAGTTAAGTTATTAAGTTGCTTACATAAATTCTGATTTAGTATAGTCAAGAGAAATGTGAAAATTGTGTGAAATATTGCAAACCCCGATTGTTGAAATCGTCTCTGTATGATATAATATACAAAATAAACCGAAATAAAAAGGAGCTATTATGAAAAAACTTTTATCTGTATTTTTAACGCTTGTGATAGTGATAAGCTGCACGGGCTGCAGTGCCGCTCTGAAAGGAAACACTGTCAACACAAAATCGGCGCAGGAGTTTGTGGACATGATGGGAATGGGCTGGAACCTCGGCAACACTCTTGATCCGATAAACGGAAACGGCGACGATTTGAAATACGAGACCTCGTGGGGCAATCAGCTAACGCAGCGCGAGCTGATTACGTATATAAAGTCGCAGGGCTTTGATACGATACGCATTCCCGTTTCGTGGGGCGAGCACACGGACGCCGCTCCCGATTACATAATACGCGAGCCGTGGTTCGCGAGAGTGCAGGAGATTGTCGACTGGTGTGTTGAGGAGGATATGTTCGTCATCATCAATCTTCACCATGACGGCGAATGGATACGCAAAGCCTCCGTGGACTACGACGGCACTATGGAGAAGTACAAGGCGATATGGTCGCAGATCGCCGACCGTTTTGGCGACTATTCAAACAAGCTGATATTCGAGTCGATGAATGAGATCGGGTTTGACGATCTCGGCACGGAAAAGGGCTGTGAGCTTATCAACAAAATGAACGCCGAGTTCACCGAGCTTATACGCAAATCAGGGAAGAACAACAAAAACCGTTATCTTTTACTGGCGGGTTACTGGACGGATATCGACCGCTCCTGCGAGGGTATAGTAATGCCCGACGACGACAAGACCATTCTTTCGGTGCATTATTACTCGCCGTCCGATTTCGCTATTGCGGAGCGCGGAACGGAGTGGGGCTACCGTGAAACATGGGGCACGGATGACGATATGCAGTACCTCGACGGTCAGATGAAGAAGCTCAAGGAGAGCTTTATTGACAAGGGCGTGCCCGTTATTATGGGAGAGTACGGCTGCCTTAAAAAGGACAAGGAGCTTGAAAGCCGAGTGAAATACATTTCGAGCGTTACCGAGTACTGCCTTAAATACCACATCTGCCCCGTGTTCTGGGATAACGGCGAGGAGATAGACCGCGCGGCGCTGTCGTGGCGCACGGAGGGCCTTGAGGAAGCGGTCAAGGCGGCTAAGCAAAACGGTCTAGCGGGAAGATCATAAATGACCAACGGAATAACAAGTGTATTATCCCTTTTCAGAGTGGTGGAAAAGCTACTTGAAAAGGGTGTGCTGAAGCCGCTTGCGGATATTCAGCACAAATCCGCGTTTTCGGTTTTGTGTATAAGCTCGGAATAATATGCGGCAATGTTCCGAAGAAAGTAATCAATCACCGGAGGTATATACAATGAAAAACCCTAACGAGATCTGCGGAATATGGCATGGAAAAAACGCCTCGGCTGCAATAACCGAAGACTTTTCCATGTTCTTTTTAAGACTTGAGCCCGAGCTTATAGCGGCGGTGCTCAGGCATTCCGGCTATGGAACGGTGGGTACCGTTTACGGCATGGGAAAGGACTGGAATGCTAACTCGATATACCGTATTATCAATCCCGACAGCGGAAAAATTTTCTGTAATGACGAAAACGATGAAAGGCTTAAGCCGCATGAAAGCGATAAAGCCGAGCTTGACAGCAAGAGTGGTAATTTGATTTATACGGCTTACAACGGCAGCCGTTTTGAGCTTACATTGTCGGAAAAGTTTGATCAAGACTTTTTTGTCAAGGATAAAAACAGCAATTCTCTTTCTCTGCCGGAAAAAATGGCAAAATGGAATATACTGTCCTGCTTTTATTATGAAGACGGATTTTATAACGTACATATAGACGCAGTTAAAAATGCCGCTTATTTCGGGTTTGACGAAAAGGAGAAATTCCTTTATTGCCGGATAGGAAAGAACGCTTATTGCGAAAAGGGGTGGGCAATGCTTTCCACGACGTGTATCAGAATGAATGAAAGCAGAATGTTGGAGGACAACCTGCTTGCTTTGGAGGATTATAAGCTTAACGAGGACTTTTTTGTCGAAGACGGCTGTTCCTTTCCCGATGACGGCGGCTGGTATTGGTCTGTCAAAGAGGTGACCAACGACGTTATTTATTTAAACGGCTGCGGCGGCGCAACATACGAGATACAAAAAAATTAAGCAGACTGTATATAGTGTTGATCTAAGCGAAATTATTTTAATTTGAATTTTTCGCACCAGTTCACCCGCCTTTGTCGGCTTGCGAAAAATTTCTGCGACGGCATGCGCTGCGATAACTTTTTCTACAAACTGAAACGAGATAACAAACGTTATCCCGTTTTGTTTTATGCTTGCGGTAGATCTTTATTATATCGTTCAGACGTATGCGGGCGGTCAGGAGTGATTGGACGAAACAAATACCGGTTCAAAAAAGTCGCGGACTGTCCCGCGTTTTTTGACGATTACTATTTCGCGCACAACGCCCTTATAAAAGAAATGCAGAAAGGTCGGTATGACGAACACCAGTATATCCGCGGTGAGAAATACCCATGCTATCCAGTTGACCTCAAAGGTGATAGAGCCAAATCCGTTACAATCCGTTACAGGTTATGAGGGCTCCTTTCGGTCATCTCATCATCTCGAACTTTTTCTTATAAAACCACGTGCCGAAGCCAAGTCCCGAAACGCCGCCGCAGATATGTCCGAAGTGGGATACATTATCCTCGACGGCGATACCCGCGTATATCTCCTGTCCGAGGTAGATAGCCGCGATTATGATAAGCGTGAGCGGTATTTCGCCCTTTTTCATATTGGTAAACGCGCTTAATATAATCAGCATAAACACAATACCCGATGCGCCGAGTATTCCCGTGTTAAAGAACAGCATATTGAGGATACCGCCAGCGAGCGCCGTCACGCCCATCATTATGCATAAGTTCCAGCTGCCGTAGCGCTCCTCGACAATAGGTCCTACGAGCAGGAGCATGGTCATGTTGCCCGCGAAGTGCGAAAAGCTCGCGTGACCGAAAACGTAGCTGAACACGCGCAGATACGTAAGCGGGTCAAGCAGGCTTGCGTGACCGTAGCAGACGAACAGCAGGCGGTTTGTGAAGCCTTTGGTTATCCAGTCAAGTATCAGGGTCGCGAGGCATATTGCCGCGAACGTCAGTATTACGGGGGAATTGTAGCTTAGCTTTAATTTTTTATTGCTCATAATTTATCCTTTCACAAGAACTTTTTCACGGTTTTCCCCGCTAAGGGAGGGTAAAGTCTAAATTTTCAAATGGGTCTTTTCATAAAAATGCAATGGAACGTGAGGTATGCGTCACAATCTCCCGATTTGGTGAAGCCGTAGCTTTCGTACCAGCGCTTGACGCGTTCGTTCGCGTCGACTACTCCGATAGTTATTTCTGTGAACCCAAGCTCCCGCGCTCTGTCGAACGAGTGGAGCATAAGGCTCTCGCCTATCCTGCGGTGGCGGAATTCGGGGTCGGTGCAGAGATTTGACAGCTCGATCTCTCCGTCTGCGATACGCAGCGAGTAATACCCCGCGAGTTTGCCGTCAGCAAAGCAGGCGTACATCGGGCGCTGTTCGGCGTGCATATGGTATTCAAGGCGTTCCTCGGTCGTGGCATACGACGTGAATTTCGGGTCTTTTTCGGGGGTGAAGCTGAATTCGTCCGCGACGGTCTGAAAGCTCCGGCGTATGAGCCGAACGCACTCTGGGATATCCTTTTCGGTAACTTTTCTTATCTCCTGCATTTGCGTTCTCCGTTCTTATTTATTGTCTATCCAATACCGTCTTATCGTTTCATTTTTATCGTCGGGGTCGGCGACGATATTTTCAAGAACGCCGCCGCAGCTTTCTATCACTTTGGCGGATCCGATATTTGAGGAGTGGCAGCCGAGCAGTACCCTTTGAATTTTCATGCCCTTTGCCTCCGATAGCACCATTTTAAGCATATGAGTCGCGCAGCCCTTTCGCCGTTCGCTCGGTCTTACGCCGTAGCCTATATGACCCCAAGTGTTATAGCCCGCCGCGGTCAGATAATGGCGAAGAGAAGCCGCTCCGATAAGTCTGCCGTTCTCGTCTGTTACAAAGTAAGACGTTGTCGATGAGTATTTCTTGTCAAGATTGCCGCGCTCACAGTTGTCGAGCATTTGGATAAATTCCGCGAAACTGTCCAAATTTTCAAACGTCTTATCGAGAAACCACGGCGCGATCTGCGTGCCACTTGCCTGCCATTCCATCATCATTTCGTTGTACCGATCGAAAAAATACAGGTCGGGCTTTGCTAAATATAATTTCATAAGCGTTCCTTTCCCCGCGCTTCACTCGTCGGGAATCCCCGCGATAACATCTCCTACATCGGCTATCGAAAAGCCGCCTTTGTCCGTTTTAAAGCGCAGACCGTTGAGCGTATTTTCGTTCCCGATGACTTCAACTCGCAGAATTTCCGCGCACTTGAATTCGGATAACGGCGAATACTCGCGCCAATCTAAGTCTTCCCGCCAATCGGGTATTTCTGTATTTTCGGGAAACCAGCGCGGTTTTTCGGTCGAAAGTATCTTGTTCCACGTGAGCGCGAGATACTTTTCGGAGCGCACGTTTACGGCGAGCGATCCGTTCTCAAACCCAATGAGCATGGGCGCTTCTCCGAACCATTTGCCGTCCGTATTATCCCACACGCCGAAAATGTTCGTGACACGCTGTCCCGAGAGCGCGGAAAGCGTTTTTTCCCATCGTTCCGAAAACAAGGTCTTATCGCAGAAATCCTCAAACGGAAATTCGGTGAGTATCATATCCTACCTCGCAAAACACGCGCAAGCCTGCCGACAGGCAAGCCCATTACGTTGTAAAAATCGCCGACTATGCCCTTGACGTTTGCCGCGCCCTTTTCCTGTATCCCGTAAGCGCCCGCCTTGTCCATGGGGTCGCCCGTGGCTATGTAGGCTGATATTTCCTCGGCGGTGAGGGGGTAGAATTCGACTTTTGTTTCCTCGGCGAAATTTTCGGCGCTGCCGTCCGCGAAGATAACGCATACTCCCGTGAATACGCTGTGGACGCGTCCCGAAAGAGTGCTCAGCATTTCGGCGGCTTCGGTTTCGCTGTGGGGCTTGCCGAGAATTTTCCTGTCTATCGTGACTACCGTGTCGGCGGCAATGATAATTTCATTTTTATACTGCGCCGCGATCTCCTCTGCCTTTTGACGGGAGAGCGCAAGGACTGCCTGTTCGGGAGAAGCGCCCTCGGGGATATGCTCCTCGCCTGCTGCGGGGATAACGCGGAATTCGGGTTCGATAAACGCCAACAGCTCGCGGCGGCGCGGCGACTGACTTGCTAAGATCATTTCTTCTCCTTGCTTGTTACGTGGTCGGGAACAAAGGGGTGATCGGGAGCGTAGATCTCGTTATAATTATCGATACACTGCTTGATGACCTCGACTGCCTTTTTCTGTCCCTGTACCTCGTCGACCGCGGTCGCCTTGTCCTCAAGCTGCTTGTATACCGAGAAGAAGTGGCGCATCTCTTGGAAAATGTGGGAAGGCAGAGCTTCAATTCCTCTGTAAGCGTTGAAGGTCGGGTCCTCGAACGGGATCGCGATTATTTTCTCGTCGTTGCGGCCGTTGTCGAGCATGGTGATAACGCCTATCGGGTAGCACTGCACGAGCACCAGCGGATCAATAGGCTCGTTGCATAGGATAAGCACATCCAGCGGGTCGCCGTCGTCGGCGAGAGTGCGCGGGATAAAGCCGTAGTTCGCGGGGTAGTGCGTGGAGGTGTACAGAATACGGTCGAGGATTATCAAGCCCGTCTGCTTGTCAAGCTCGTACTTTTTCTTGCTGCCCTTTTCGATCTCGACTACAGCGAGGAAGTCGTTGGGGGTTATTCTTGCGGGGTTTACGTCATGCCATATGTTCATAGTGGTTGTCCTTTCTTGATTAGAGCATGTACACATTACCGCTCAACGCCTGTCTTTGGGCGGATTTTCCGCATAACTTCGTTGAAAATTCTTGAAGTACATACACCGTACATCTGCGAATTTAGCGTTTTATACGCAGCGCATAATGCGATCACGTTCTGTGAAAAATCCGCTTCGAAATCAGCGTTTTGCAAAGCATAATGCGTACATTTCGGATAATGTGAACACGCTCTAAGTTTAATGTTTGTTAATATTATACAACTTTTCAATAACAAAGTCAATAGAAAAAGGAGCCTGCGCTGGCAGGCTCCAGAATATTATTTATCGTCGTTTTTCGCGTATTCAAAGTCATGCTTGCGAATTTCCGTGCGGCGTATTTTTCCGCTGACCGTTTTGGGCAGCTCGTCGACAAATTCCACTATGCGCGGGTACTTGTACGGCGCCGTGTTGCGCTTGACGTGGTTCTGTATCTCCACCTTGAGCTCCTCGCTCGGTTCGTAGCCCTTGGCGAGCACGATAGTCGCCTTTACGACCTCGCCGCGGATAGGGTGAGGAGCTCCCGTTACGGCGCATTCGAGCACCGCGGGGTGCGTCACCACAACGCTCTCGACCTCAAACGGACCTATACGGTATCCGCTGGACTTGATAACGTCGTCGTTACGCCCTACATACCAATAGTAGCCGTCCTCGTCCCGCTTTGCGGTATCGCCTGTGTGGTAATATCCGTCGTACCATACCCTGTCGGTAAGCTCCTTGCTATTGTAGTAGCCGCGGAAAAGTCCGGGGGTATTGCAGTACTCGCCCTTGACTACTATCTCGCCGACTACTCCCGGCGGCACGGAGTTGCCCTCGCTGTCCACGAGGTCTACTTCGTACAGTGGTGTTGGCTTGCCCATTGAGCCGGGTTTAGGCTCTATTCCGATAATATTTCCGATAAGGCAGGTGCTCTCGCTTTGACCGAAGCCCTCCATAAGCTTTAAGCCCGTGTGCTCGTACCACTTGTTGAATACCTCTCCCGAGAGCGCCTCGCCCGCGATATTGCAGTATTTCAGGCTCGACAGGTCGTATTTGTCAAGACCCTCGGCAATGAAAAAGCGGAACATGGTAGGCGGTGCGCAGAGCGTGGTTATCTTGTATTTCTCGATAATGCGAAGCATATTGTCGGGAATAAACTTGTCGAAGTCGTACACGAAAATGCACGTTCCCATTGCGGTCTGTCCGTAGATCTTTCCCCATGCCGCCTTCGCCCAGCCCGTATCGGAGATGGTGAGGTGAATTCCGTTCGGGTCGACCTTATGCCAGTGCTTGGCGTTCTGGATATGCGCGAGGGCTATGGTGTGATCGTGTACTGCCATTTTTGGGTAGCCCGTGGTTCCCGAGGTGAAATACATCAGAAACAGCTCGTCCGCCTTGGTGGGAACGCGCTCCATGGTATCGGGATATTTCTCGATCTCCTTGTCGAAGTCTATCCAGCCGTCGCGCGAGCCGTTCACCATAAAATTGCAGTCGATAACATGGTCGGCGAGTTTTTCGCCCTCCTCGATATACTGTCCTACCTTGCCCGCGTGTGTGGCTATGACCGCCTTTACGTTCGCGGTGTTGAAGCGGTAGGTGAAGTCCTTCGGGGTGAGCAGGTGCGTCGCGGGTATTGCGATAGCGCCTATCTTTATAAGCGCGTACAGCGCGTACCAGAACTGATAATGCCGCTTGAGGACGAGCATTACGCAGTCGCCCTTTTTGATCCCCATGTCTAGGAACATATTTGCAGCTTTATTCGACAGCCTTGACAGGTCGCCGAAGGTGAGCAGCTTTTCGTTGCCCTCCAGATCGACCCACATAAGCGCGCGGCGGTCGGGTTCCATTTCCGCGAATTTGTCGATAATATCATAGCCGAAATTGAAATTGTCGGGGTACTTTATCCCGAATTTTTTAAGAATTCCGTCCTCGCCGTATTCTTCGGTCACGAAATTCAGGTGGTAGCTTTCTACGTCCATTTACAGGTTCTCCTCTTTATTATATAATGCGCACTGTGTGCTGTATTGTTATTATTACCGCATTAGTCTGCTAAATATTACCTTATTACAAATATAATTATATATCAATCACGTTTTTTTGTCAAGAGAAATCGTGTGAAGGTTTTGTGTAATTTAAATTTCGGCGGCGATTTTGGGGGACTGAGGTCTGAATATCCAAAAACCCACGCTTGACAACACGGAAAAAATGTGATATAATCTAATGGTGACTTTATTATATGATCGCGGTGCGTGAGAGCGCAATGAGGAAAGTCCGAGCATCACAGAGCAGGGTAGCTGATAACGTCAGCCGAGGGCGACCTTAGGGCAAGTGCAACAGAGATATACCGCCGTTACCCTTGAAAAGGGCGGACGGTAAGGATGGAAAGGCGAGGTAAGAGCTCACCGGAGTGCGCGAGAGCGTACTGCCATGTAAACCCTATCCGATGCAACACCGATTGGTGCGGGGGATAACGCGTCTGCTCGGCGTGCCCCGTTGAAAGGTGGCTTGATCCCGTCGGCGACGGCGGGGCTAGATAGATGATCATACACGACAGAACTCGGCTTACCGATAAAGTCACGCCGATAAAAACAAAGAGCTTTCTGCCACTTGGCAGAGGGCTTTTGTTTCGTACGGTTTTTTCGCGGATATTGTGTAAAGACTAATTGAAGTTTTGTATAAAAATCAACAATTTTTTCATTTTCTGTGGATTTGAGCATATTTTTTTAAAAAATATTGACAAAAAAAACGGTGGTGATATAATGTAATCAAATGATTTCAAAGTTGATTTCGTTTTATTTAAGAAAGGGTGGTTAATTATGAAAATCTTTTTGCGTATTGTTTCATTATTGTTATGTATGGGTATCTATTTATCCTGTGCTTCGGTACCTGTTAGCGCTATTGTGGTAAATCAAGTTCCCTCAACAATAAAGGATATCAAGCAGGAGAAATCCAATTGGTGTTGGGCTGCTTGTTCGGAAATCGTCGGAAAAAGCGTATATCCTTCTTCATCGGTAAGTCAATCTCAAATTGTTAATAAACTAAAAGGTTCGATAGGGAACTATTTGGGTTCCATAAATGATATTATGGCGGGCTGCGAATATGCAGGAAATTATAAAAAGAGTTTTACTTACGGTGATTCATGTTATAATGAGTTGTTGGATTTTTCGCAGGTCGGAACCCGCATTGGCAACGGTATAGGTGTTATAGCCGCTGTATATGTTACCAATAATCTTCAACATGATGTTGTAATTGCCGCTACGACATTTTACGACGGTGACGGCGGCACTACGTACAGTATCGGTTACATTGACCCTATAGACGGTAAGCGGTATTATTGCTCCTTTGATGACTTTTGCAGCGGCAATAAGGAGGGCGGCGCTCGCTACGGGCGTGTCCGCGTTATGATCTATTCTGTATGACGGAGGTAATATATTATGAAAAAAATCATTGCGGCTTTTTTATCGGCGGTATTGTCAATGCCGCTTATGGCGTATTGTTACGCGGAAACCGCGCCGGAAACTGACTGCCGCGATTACGTTGGCATTTTTGATTCTGACGAGTTTGCCGAAGTAATAAGCGATACTAACGGAGATTATTTTATGCAGGAGGCGGACGCACTGCCAACAGGCAACGCCCGCGCTAAATCGGAAATAAAAGCATATAAGCTGTATAATGCCGCGGCGGATGACTTTTTAAAGGATCTGTGCAGCGGCGAGGATATACACGAACTTATCTCATCGGATTACACATGGATGATTCCGGGTTCGGGAACCGTCGCACAGGTCAACTTAAACGACGACGGGAAATGGGAGACCAAAGGATATGGCAAAGCCTCGTCTCCCGATGATGTTTTCAATGACGTCATTCATTACGATGAGGTTAATTCGGAGATAAACGCGTTTCTTGCCGATAATGACGAAGAGCTTAAGGATATGATCTGCGTACACGTTCCGAGATATTTCGCGAACTTTGTCTGCGTTATGTTTTCAAGCGGCACTTATCTGATACCGTATGCGGCGCGTCCGGACTTTACGGGTCTTACAAACGGTAAACTATACCCCGTCGACGAGGTGCGCGATACACTTTTGATCACGATGGGAGATCCCGCCGACGATCCGGGTGATGAATACAATATGGGTGGCGCCGGTCCCGTATCGGAACTACCCGGGCAAACTATCCCGCTTCCCGTTATTATTATACCTGCCGCTGTGATAGCCGCAGGTATCGCGGTGGTTTTGATGTGGGATAAGTTCGGAAAACGAAAAATGAAATAAATCTGTAAGAATAAGAATCGGGCTGTACATCAATACAGCCCAGTTTTTTTATCTTCTCTTAATGCAAAGGATGTTGCCCGCGAACCACAGCACCGAGGTCACGCAGATGAAGATCAGCACGAATACGTTGACCTCCTCGTGCCAGCGCAGGACGAGCACCGCGAAGTCGCCGAAAAGCGCTACCATAAACGGCAGGAGGGAGAAATCGCTTTCGCCGTCACCGTCGTAGAAGCGTGACAGCATAATCGTGAACAACGCGACCGTGCCCGCGGAGACCACCGCCTCTATCGGTATGAACAGGTATGCGAGCTCTATCGAGGTATGATATACGACGGGTATCGACATCGAATACGCCACGATGTACGCGAACGAAAGCCATTTCTTGTCAGCGCCCTTGTGGAGCTTTATATTCTGCACGGTGTGTATCGCCATGGAGATAAGTATCATTCCGTAGGAGATGAACTGCATTACGGGGATAGATCCGTGAGTGTGAACCATTCCGCCGAGCAGGAGTATTCCCGCTGCGATAGCGAGGTTGCCGAAAACGTCCTCGTTAGGCTTGAAATCCTCGTCGTCCTGACGTTTTGCCGCGTCGGTACACTTCATTACCGCCATTACATACGCGCCGAATATAGCGAAGATCGTCAGCGCTATCATATAATAGTCGAGCGTGTCGAGAGTGGACATATCCGAGGTAAAGCACACCACGAGACTTATCACTCTTTCAATCGTCAGGATCACAAAATACAGCGCCAGAAACAGAAATTTCAATCCGTTGAAACGCGCTTGATTTATTGTCTTTCCCAAATTATCACCGCCTTAAATCGCTATGTATTCTCCCGTTGTCTGCACGGGGGCAACGTTGAGCGTGAAATCGCGCTCCTCCGACAGTCCGCGTTCCTCAAGAAATCTTTTGGTGTATGATCTCGCGGTCTGTGGGGTGTTATTTTCGCGCGACAGATGTCCGAGTATAAGATGGCACGTTCCTTCGCGCACTAATTTTTCCGCGAACTCCGCGCACAGAACGTTTGATAGATGACCCTGCCCGCCGAGTATTCGTGACTTTAAAAGCGGCGGATAATTCGGATTTCTCCGCAACATATTCTCGTCGTAGTTGCTCTCGAGCAGTACGGCAAGGCAGCCTTTCAGCGCCTGCTCCGCCTCCTCGGTAACAAATCCCGTATCGGTGCATACGCCGTAATATTCATCACCGTAGCGTATCTTATAGCCGACGCTGTCCGCCGCGTCGTGCGAGGTCTTGAAGCAGCTCACCTCGAATGAGGCGCTTTGGTAGCCGTCATAAACGTCGTATATCACCGAGTTTTCGGGTACTTTTCTGTTTTCGCGCAGAGCGTCGGCAGTTGCGGGGGTTGCGAATATGGGGACGCTCGTGTGCTTTATTATCTGCTCAAGACCCTTTATGTGATCAACGTGCTCATGCGTAATAAAAACGGCTTCAATTCCGCTTATATCGGTGTCTATAAGTCCGAGCGAGTTTTTCAGTGCGCGAAATGAACAGCCCGCGTCCACGAGGATTCCGTGACCGCGGGTTCCGATAAACGTTGAGTTTCCCTCGCTTGAGGAACAAATCGGGTAAATTCTTGACATTTTAAATCGCCTTTTTTGCAGCGGGATCGGATACGGGGTCGGGCTCGTCTACCTTGCGGATATCCGCGCCAAGTCCGCGCAGTTTGATCTCCATATTCTCATAGCCGCGTTCAACGTGGAAAATATCGTATATCTCGGAGGTGCCCTCCGCGCTCAGCGCGGCAACAATAAGCGCCGCGCCCGCTCTCAGGTCGGTGGATTTTACAGGTGCGCCTTTTAAACGCTCTACGCCCTCGATAACGGCAACTCTGCCCTCTACCGAGATATTCGCGCCCATTCTGCGCAACTCGTCAACGTAGCGGAAACGGTTGTCAAAAATGCTCTCTGTAACCATAGACGCACCTTTTGCGCAGGTCAGCACCGCTGACATTTGCGGCTGCATATCGGTTGGGAAACCGGGGTGCGGCTGGGTCTTTATCGTCGTGCCGACGTAATTCTCGCCGCCGATAACTCTTATGGCGTCGTCGTACTGCTCCACTTGAACGCCTATCTTCAACAGCTTGTTGGTGATAGGCTCAAGATGCTTGGGGATAACGTTTCTTATCAGTATATTGCTGCGGGTTGCCGCGGCAGCCGCCATAAACGTGCCCGCCTCGATCTGGTCGGGTATAACGCTGTATGTCGTGCCGTGAAGCTCGCGCACTCCGCGTATTTTTATAACGTCCGTACCTGCGCCGATAATATCCGCGCCCATGGAGTTCAGGCAGTTCGCCAGATCGACAACGTGCGGCTCCTTTGCAGCATTCTCGATAACGGTAAGACCTTCGGCTTTTACGGCAGCCATAATGCCGTTTATAGTCGCTCCAACGGAGTTCTTGTCAAAGAATATCTGATTTCCCACAAGCTTATCCGCGCGGAGGTTTATCATACCGCCGTCTATCTCGCACTGCGCTCCCAACGCCGAAAAGCATTTGAGGTGCTGATCTATCGGACGGTCGCCGAGATTGCAGCCGCCCGGCATGGAAACGTGCGCCGAGTGAAATCTTCCAAGCAGTGTGCCGAGGAAATAGGTCGTTGCCCGCATAAGCTTTGCCTTTTCATACGGGATAGACATATTCATCAGCGGACGGGAATCGATCTCCACCGTCGTCTTATTCAGCATACGTATTTTCGCGCCCATTTCCTGCATTATCTGTAAAGTAATGGTAACGTCGCTGATGTTCGGTATATTTTCAATAACGCAGGGCTCGTCTGAGAGGATAGTCGCGGGAATAATCGCTACGACGGCATTTTTCGCGCCGCTTACAACGACCTCGCCCGAGAGCTTCGCTCCGCCCCGGATAACATATTTCTCCAAAAAAACACTTCCCCCTGTCTTGACCGGGAGTATTCGCCTTTAAGTAAGGCGCACAGCTGTCGCTGCGGCAAACCGACGGGCTTTCCTCTGTAAGACATTCATTTAATTTTTTATATGTATCAAACTAAATCAGTATTGCTTATTCAATATCGAACGGTGAGTGCGCATAAGTACACACTCACACTTTTACATTATAGCATACTTTACCTATTTTTTAAAGACCCAAATCAAAAAAAAGTCATTCTTTTGATTTTTTTGTGATATTTAACTAAAAAAAGTTTAAAAAATATAAAACTTTTTCCGATATGTGGTAATTTATTACAAACAGCGCAGTTCACGTTGTATACATATGCGGAAATTTTCATGGCACAAAACGTATGAAGAAAATATACATATATTATTCTCGGAAAATACGTTTTTAATCTTGACAAATGAAGAAAATTGTGATTTAATTATAGTGTATGGTAATTTTTATCTGAAAGGAAAATCCGAAAATGGCAAAATTAAACGAAAATTTCTCTAAATTGAAGAAGAACTACCTCTTTATTGAGATAGCGAAGCGCATCCGCGCGTATTCCGAGGAGCACCCCGAGGAAGCTAAGCGGCTCGTCAGAATGGGTATCGGCGACGTTACGCGTCCACTCGCTCCGGTTGTTGTCGAGGCTATGAAGAAGGCCGCCGACGAAATGGGCAAGCGCGAGACGTTCCGCGGTTATGAGGACTCGGGTGCGGGATATGACTTCCTGCGCGAGGCGGTATCCGACTACTATAAGAGCTTCGGCGCGGATGTTTCCGCCGACGAGATACGCATCTCCGACGGCGCGAAGTCCGACTGCGGAAATATTATCGACATATTCGGCAGCGGCAACGTCGTTCTTGTTACCGATCCCGCTTATCCCGTTTACGTTGACTCCAACGTTATGAACGGCAATGATGTTATCTACGCCGATTCCACCGAGGAGAACGGTTTTGCGGCTATGCCCGACAAGAGTGTTAAAGCCGATCTTATCTATCTCTGTTCGCCGAACAATCCCACGGGGTCTGTATACAATACGTCTCAGCTTAAGGAATGGGTGGACTACGCGCTCGCGAACAACGCCGTTATCATTTATGACGCGGCTTATGAGGCGTTTATTACCGAGGACGATATCCCGCGTTCGATTTACTGCATTGAGGGCGCTAAGAAGTGTGCTATCGAGATTTGTTCGCTTTCCAAGACCGCGGGCTTTACGGGTACGCGCTGCGGATACACGGTAGTCCCGAACGACCTTGTTCAGAAGAACAGCTCAGGCAGCGATGTTAAGCTTTGCGAGATATGGGCGCGCCGTCAAGGCAGCAAGTTCAACGGCGTTTCCTATCCCGTTCAGCGCGGCGCGGAGGCGGTGTTCACTTCCGAAGGGCAGAAGCAGTGCAGGGAGAATATCGCGTACTATCAGGAGAACGCGCGCGTTATCTCGGCTACTTGCGATGAGCTGGGTATCAAGTACACGGGTGGTGTAAACTCGCCGTACATCTGGCTGAAATGCCCGAATGGTATGGGATCATGGGATTTCTTCGATATGCTCCTGACGAAAATTCAGGTGGTCGGCACTCCCGGCGCGGGCTTCGGCAAGAACGGTGACGGTTGGTTCAGACTGACCGCGTTCGGCACTCACGAGGCTACCAAAGAGGCAATGGAGAGATTTAAGGAGCTTTTGAAATAAATATAATTGAGCCTGTTCACTTGAACAGGCTCTCTTTTTTATATTTTTTGGAACATACTCATAGCGGAGCTTATTTCTTCCTCGTTCGATCCCGTAAAGGTGACTATCCCCATATATGTTCCATTGCTTAACGGGATCATCTTCTGAACCGCTTCCTGATCCTCGCTTGTGAGCTTTGTGTTTATGCACGCCATTTCGCTGCCCAAAAAGCTTACCGTGGATTTTTCCGCTTCTACGCTTTCAAAGCCCGCAGCCTTGAACTGAGCTTCAATATTGGGGAAAGCAAGCTCAATATATTCCGCGCCTGTCAGCGGATTGCCTTTATTGGTAACGTTTAGGTTTTCGATGACGATATTTACATTGGTGTTGGTTTCCGTACCCGCGATCAGCTCATACAGAATGGCATTTGTATTCAGCGCCTTGTTCACGTTTTCGTCGGACATATCGGTAATTCCGTTGTTTTGCGCGAGGATATCATCGGTAATCATTGTCCAATCGTCCGCAAAATCCGCCTTGATCCCGAGGAACTCGGAGTTGTAGGAGTTTGCGGTAACTGTTCCGTGGGCAAATCCGCTTTCGGTATCGCCGTCGGGGGGCGTTGAGGAGTTTTTGGATGAACTGCTGCTTTCCGAAGACGAAGTAGAGCTTTCGGATGAGTTGCTATTGGAGGACGTGGACGAGCTTTCGTTTGAGCTGCTGCCCGTGGGCGTGGAGCTTATACCGCTTTTGTCGCAAGCGGTGGTCATCAATACCGCCGCACATACGAGGATTGTCATTATTTTCTTTTTCATAATAATTTCCTTTCACCTGTGTTTTTTAGTGTTTATAGGTGTTTATGCCCTATATGCACAGTATAAACGTTTCGGTATGATTTGTCAAGTACTTTTTTGAAAATTTTAATATTTTCTGCAAAAAACTATATTATATGAAACGGCTTCTTATTTTTCAAGCTCGATAGCCGTAATCTCTCCGTCTCTAATATCTGCCGTAGATAACGATATTCTTTAACGGCATTGTGGCTTCGCGGGCGCCGTTCTCGGTGAATATATCTTAAAAAATTACTTTTTCCGTAATAATATTCGCTTTCAAATCTGAAATAAACGTGCTGATGAAGGTGGGCACGGCGAGCGGATAAACGCAAAATCGAATTTGGGCGAGGTGCCGTTCCGCCATTAGGGCGCGGACAACTCGCTTTTCAGCGCGGTCATTCCGTCGGGGAGAGGTATTTCGTCGGAAATAGCCGAAAGCTCACCTTAGTGTTTTCTCTTACTCGTCTGCCGTAAGTGAGTGTCTGTGTTCACAGTCGGTAAGTAACAACATTGCCGCGGCAATAATTGCAAGCGATATAGTCTTTTTCATAATGACTCCTTTGTCAAAATGTTTTCAAATATTATACCGAATGACTTGCGGAACGGTTTCAAAAAATTCCCCCCGCCGCTCGGACGGGGGAAGTATTTACTTACTTGATAACTCTCACGCCCACAACGTTCTCGACAGCCTTGAGCTTATCCTCGATACCCGAGGTATTGCCGGATACATCGAGACAGGTGTACGCATAGTCCTTCTTGGATTTGCTCTGCATATTCTCGATATTCATGCCCGCAGCGGATATAGGAGCGGTGATGTTGTTGATAACGCCCTCCACGTTCTTGTGGATAACGCATATCTTCGCGCTGCCCGTAATCACCATTTCCATATTCGGCAGGTTTACGGAGTTCTTGATGTCGCCGCGCTCGATGTAGTCTCTGATCTCGTTGCACGCCATAACAGCGCAGTTGTCCTCGCTCTCTGGGGTGGAAGCGCCGAGATGCGGAAGCGTGATAACGTTCTCGTGACCAATAAGAGCGTCGGTTGCGAAATCTGTCACGTAGCAAGCCATTCCACCGTTGTCCAGCGCGTTGATTACAGCAGTCTCGTCGATCAGAGCGTCACGCGAGAAGTTCAGCAAGCGTACCGACTTCTTCATCGAAGCGATAGCCTCGGCGTTGATCATACCCTTAGTTTCCGCGGTCGCGGGAACGTGGAGCGTGATATAATCGCACTGCTCAAAAATCTCCTTATTGGATTTTACATAGTGGACTTTACCAGAGAGTTTCAGCGCGTGCTCAACGTTCAGGAACGGGTCTGCACCGTATACCTCCATACCGAGAGCTGCGGCAGCGTTCGCAACGAGAACTCCGATAGCGCCCAGACCGATAACGCCAAGTTTCTTGCCCATGATCTCTGGACCTACGAACTGGCTCTTGCCTTTTTCAACGAGCTTACCCACCTCGTCGCCCTTACCCTTGAGGGTCTTTATCCACTCCATGGACGCGGGTATCTTACGCGAGCTTAACAGCAATGCGCAAATAATCAATTCCTTTACTGCGTTGGCGTTTGCGCCGGGGGTGTTGAATACTACAACGCCCTTTTCGCTGCACTTGTCGATCGGGATATTGTTTACGCCCGCTCCTGCTCTTGCGATAGCGAGCAGATTGGAGCCGAGCTCCATATCGTGCATAGCCGCCGAGCGCACGAGGATAGCGTCGGGGTTTGCGATATCGTCGCCGAACGCATATTTGCTCTTGTCGAGCAGGTCCGTACCGCAAGCGGCGATCTTGTTCAAAGTCTGAATATTGTACATTATGATTATCTCCTTATTTATTTTCTATCAGGGTAACGACAGGCTTTCCGTCCTTGTCGAGCAGCGGGGAAAGTCCGCCCGCGTAGCCGGCACAATGAAACAGATAGTTCACGCCCGTTACCTTATCAACAAATACAGTGATCTGGCTTGAAGTAAGACCGTTTCCCTGTGAGTAAATCTTTACAAATCTATCGTCAGCCATTTGTTACCTCCGAAGAATCAGCCGTTCTCTTCCTCGAACTTTTTCATGAACTCAACAAGCTTCTCAACGCCTTCGATAGGCATAGCGTTGTAGATAGAGGCTCTCATGCCGCCGACGGTTCTGTGACCCTTGAGGTTCTCAAGACCCGCAGCCTTTGCCTCCTTTACGAATTTCGCATCAAGCTCTTCGTTGCCGGTAACAAAAGGCACGTTCATCAGCGAACGATCCTCGGGGCGGACCGTGCCCTTGAACAGCTTGGACTGATCGAGGAAATCGTACAGTATCTTGGCTTTCTTCTCGTTGTGAGCCTTCATAGCCTCGAGACCGCCCATCTTCTTGATCCACTTGAATACCTTGCCGCAGATGTAGATACCATAGCAGGGAGGGGTGTTGTACAGGCTGTCGTTGTCTGCCTGAGTTTTCCACTTGAGCATGGTGGGAGTGCCGGGGAGAACGTCGTCGGTGATGAGATCCTCGCGGATTATCGCGATTACAACACCTGCAGGTCCGACGTTCTTCTGAACGCCGCCGTAGATAACGCCGTACTTGGTAACGTCAACAGGTTCGCTTAAAAAGCAGGAGGAAACGTCGGCAACGAGAGTTTTGCCTTTGGTATTAGGCAAAGCCGGGAACTTGGTACCGTAGATAGTATTGTTCTCGCAGATGTAAACATAGTCCGCATCCTCGGGAATGTCAAGATCGGAGCAGTCGGGGATGTACGAGAAGGTCTTGTCCGCAGAGGAAGCAACCGCAACAGCCTCGCCGTAGATCTGAGCCTCCTGATAAGCCTTCTTCGCCCATTGACCCGTGATGATATACGCAGCCTTCTTGTTCTTCATCAGATTCATCGGAACAGCTGCGAACTGCTGAGACGCGCCGCCCTGAAGGAACAGTACCTTGTAGTTGTCGGGAATGTTCATCAGGTCGCGGATATCTTTTTCTGCGGTCTTTATGATGTCATCATATGCCTTGGAACGGTGGGACATCTCCATTACGGACATACCCGTGCCGTTGTAATCGAGCATTTCGTCCGCCGCCTCTTTCAATACTTCCTCGGGCAGGACAGCGGGTCCCGCGCTGAAATTGTAAACTCTCATTGGATTTCCTCCTGTAAATTTTTACCAGTAAATTCGGGCTTTAATACAGCCCACTGGTTCTATTATATGACATTTTGCGCAATATGTCAAGATATAAATAGGGGTTATGCGAAAAAATTTGTGATTTTTTTGGCAATCAAAAACGCGCTTCGGTTGCTCGAAACGCGTTAATAATTTTTATTCGTAGAGCAGATCGTCAATCCGGGAGGTCAGATCATCAAAGCTCGGGTTTTCGGAGAGCCTTTGAGTGTACTCGGCGATATTCGCGTCATACGATTTTATCATCTCCGTGTCGAGCTCCGAGGGGTTCTTTTTAGCTGCGAGCGTATCTCTTTGCTTTTTGAGCTCCTCAAGCAACATCGTATCAAGAACTATACCGTTCATCTCATTTTCCAATTCCTCGTATAGGCGTCTCTCCTCCGCGGTCAATAAACGGGGTTTTCTCGTGTCCTCGGGAACCCCTATCCCGTCCTTGCCCTGAAAATAAGCGATCCCCGCGCAAATTCCAATAAACGCCAGTGCCGCTATTCCCGTGATGATTGCTGTTTTGATTTTTTTCATAATATCCCTCTTTTAAAGAAACCCAACTTTTTGCCGCAAGACAAGCGTTGAGCGGCTATGAGAGCAAGTTCAAATATATTCGGACTTTAATACATCCCATTGTTTATATTATATGGCATTTTGTGCGATATGTCAAGATATAATCGGGCAGTATGAGAAAAATTTTGTGATTTTTTGGCAATCAAAAACGCGCTTCGGTTGCTCGAAACGCGTTAATAATTTTTATTCGTAGAGCAGATCGTCAATCCGGGAGGTCAGATCATCAAAGCTCGGGTTTTCGGAGAGCCTTTGAGTGTACTCGGCGATATTCGCGTCATACGATTTTATCATCTCCGTGTCGAGCTCCGAGGGGTTCTTTTTAGCTGCGAGCGTATCTCTTTGCTTTTTGAGCTCCTCAAGCAACATCGTATCAAGAACTATACCGTTCATCTCATTTTCCAATTCCTCGTATAGGCGTCTCTCCTCCGCGGTCAATAAACGGGGTTTTCTCGTGTCCTCGGGAACCCCTATCCCGTCCTTGCCCTGAAAATAAGCGATTCCCGCGCAAATTCCGATAAACGCCAGTGCCGCTATTCCCGTGATGATTGCTGTTTTGATTTTTTTCACAGTACGTCTCCTTGACAGCATTAAATTTATATGTTGCTATGTTATTAACATTATACATTATCGGTCTGTTAATTTCAATAGTATTTTTAAACAAATAACCGTAATTCTTTTTTAGTTATTCAGAAAAAGCGCGCCCGGATTGCCCGGACGCGTTTTGTTATTGGAAGGATTTACTTTTTGCTTTTGATAACGATAACTGCGCTTATTGCCGCAATTATCGGGAGTACCGACATAGCAACACCCGAAGACGGGTTGCTGTCGGAGGGAGCGGTGCTGTTTGTGTCAGCGGACTCGCTTGATGTTTCGGAACTTGTCGGCTCGCTTGTTTTTTCAACGGAGACCGCCGCCGTCTCGTTTGAATATGTGACCAGCATGACGTTATCGCCTGCATTAAAGCCGTATAAGCCGTCGTCAAATGTAGAGGTTCCTGTCGCCGCAATATCCTCGGTGACCTTGTTCATGTTTCTGTCGATAAGATATCCTTTGCCGTTTAAAACAACGGGAGCGTAATCGCCGATAAAGCTGCCCGCGTCATCGAAGAACGCAAGTTCGTTTCCGTTGCTGTCAATATATCCCCATTTGTCGTCCGCGTTTTTAACAAGATATATCTCCCCATCATGTGTACTCATATGCTTATACGACTTGCTGAGAACTTTATAGTAACCGTCACCGCCGTCAACGCTGAAGAGCACGTAAGCGCTTGCCTGCAGTTCTCCGCCGTCTGAGTATCGCGAGAAATAGCCTACTGTTTTTTTGCCGTACAGCTTGCTGCATATACGTTCAAATGGAACTTGTGTCACATCGGAACCATTGTCGCACACGTCGACATAAAATTTGCCATCGAAGGTGTAGATCTGGTCTTCCTCTTCGGAATATACGTGACCAACTGGAGCGTACGGGCGAACTTGATCCACCCAGGAAGAAGCGTTTGAATAAGCTGCACCGTACCACATTCCCTCTGCTGTTTTCACGGAATAAAGCGTGTCATGCGTGCCGTCCGGTTTAACACCGTACACCTCAAAATCCTCGCCCTCGTATCCGTCGTCAAAAGCGCTGTTGCCAATTTTCCTGTTGACATAAAATACGTATTTCCTTTCGTTCGTGTCGTCAAAATCCGTAGAGAAATACATATTCCACATCCAATCATCTCCGTCGTATGTGAAGCTGCCCGTAGATTCCTTGCCGTCGGGAGAAATCAGAGTGTAATCAAAATTTTGTCCCGTAGTGCCGGTAATTATATAACCGTTTTTCAGACCGCGGACAAATGACGGCTTACCGTATGTGCCGACCTTGGTAAGGGCGTTCTTATCTTTATCCAGTTTTACAAGGAAATCATTATCATCATTCTGAAAAACAATATTTCCTCTGGTGGCGGAAATGTCCGTATTAAGATATATAAGTCCCGTCATACCAAAATCGCTTTCAACGCTTTCGGAAATAAATTCTCCCGTTTCGCGCCATTTGTTGACGTCCGTGCGTATCATACCGCCGTTAATCCCTTTGATATCGGTATCGGTATCATAAATAAAGTATCCGTCGCCCAAATAGTCAAGAGACTGGGCTCCCTCAATAGAATTAAAATCTACTGTCAGCAGCTTTTTCACCTCTTGGGTTCCCGCGTCTGCGGCGCTGACCGGCATTATCGAAAATGAGCCGAGCGTTATCGCGGCAGTAACGCCGCACAATACTTTTTTGAGTTTCATAAGTTTCCTCCATTTTATTTTATTTAAATGAAATATCATTTATAAAAATATTATAAACTTTTTTAATATTTTTGTCAATACCTTTTTATGTTTTCGTCACATTACATAAATGAAATATTATGTAAACAGTTAAATTGTACAATTTTGATTTATAATATCAAAAGGGGAGTGATGATATGACTTATTACGAAAACCTCCGCGTTATCCGTGAGGACAGGGGATACACGCAAAAACAAATCGCTGAGGTCCTAGAAACAACTCAACAGTATTATTCCGACTACGAAAACGGCAAGCGCGATATCCCAATAAGAATTTATATCATCTTGTCCAAGTTCTATAACGTGAGCATTGACTATCTTGCGGGGCAGACCGACAACGCCGAGCCGATAAGTGGATCACGAGAAAAAGCGGGTGCAGGATAGCCTGTCTAAGTACCCGATAACAAGAGCCCTTTGTACAGGGCTCTTGTTTATTCAATGTCCGCATTTTACCGCCGTTTACCGTTTTATGCTATTGACAATACAAGCCGCCGTATGTTAAAATAAGTATATAAAATGAGAATTATTAAAGTGGGGAGATATTATGACAACCCTTATTCTGCTTGTGGCGGTGGTGCTGATATTATGTGTGTTTTCCGACAGGCTGTCGGGAAAGATCGGCGTGCCTGCCCTGCTGATCTTTATCGGGATAGGCATATTCTTCGGGTGCGACGGACCTGTTAAAATTCCGTTTGAGAATTACGAGTTCGCCTCGTATGTCTGCGATACCGCGCTGATCGTCATTATGTTTACGGGCGGCTTCTCGATGAACTGGAAGTCCGCAAAGCCCGTGATGATAAAGGCGGGACTGCTGTCGACGCTGGGTGTTGGGGTCACGGCGGGAGTCACCTGCCTGTTTTGCCGTTTCGTGCTGAATTTCGGGTTTGCGGAGAGCTTGCTGCTCGGTTCGGTGATAAGCTCTACGGATGCGGCCTCGGTGTTCTCGGTGCTTCGTTCAAAAAAGCTGAACCTTAAAAACGGGCTCGCTCCGCTGCTTGAGGCGGAGAGCGGCAGTAACGACCCGTTTTCGTATATGCTGACGGTCATTTCGCTGTCGCTTTTAACTGACGACAGTTCTACGCCGATCCTGCTCCTTATTCTTTCGCAGCTGGCTTTCGGCGTGATCTTCGGCGGGTTGACGGGAATTCTCGGCGCGTTTATCTCCAAGAGATACAAGGCGCAGACGGAGGGCTTTGAATGTATATTGTTCCTCGCGTTCGCGCTGTTTGCCTACGGGCTGTCGTCAATGCTCGGCGGAAACGGCTACCTCAGCGTATACATAGCGGGTATCATTATCGGAAACGCGAAGTCGCCCAAGCAGGGCTATCACGGAAAGTCGCCGATGCAAAGGTTTTTTAACAATGTCCTTGGTATTACGCTGAACGGTAAGGGCAAGGGCATTGCGCCATCGGAGGCGGTCGTGTTCCTGAACGGCGTTACGGGGATATGTCAGATCGCGGTATTTTTCCTGTTAGGTCTGCTCTCTACGCCTTCGCAGTTCGGGGAGAGCATTATGTTCGCTGTGCCGATCTACATTTGTCTGACCTTGCTGTCGCGACCTGTTGCCGTGGCGATATTCGGGGGGAAGTCGCCCATTGCCGACAGACTGTTCATTTCGCTTGCCGGACTGCGCGGAGCGTCATCAATCGTTTTCGCTATTCTCGCGATTGTGAGCGGCGTTCAGACCGAGCACAATATCTTCAATATAGTTTTCTGCATATGTCTTCTGTCGATGCTGATACAAGGCTCGCTGCTCCCGATGGCGGCTAAAAAGCTTGATCTGATCGATGATGAAAGCGACGTTCTCAAGACGTTCAACGACTATCGCGAGGATGATCTCATGACAATGATGAGAATGTTCATTCCCGAAAAGCACAGCTGGGAGGGCAAGAAATTGAGCGAGATCACGCTCCCAACGGGCTCGCTCGCGGTCATGATACGGCGCGGCAAGGAGACCTTGATCCCGCGCGGAGATACGGTCATCGAGGCGAACGACAGTGTTATACTTTCCGTGCCGCCATATAAGAGCGACCGTATCGACAAGAGCCTTAAGCTCCGTGAGATACCGATAAACTCGCGGCACATCTGGAGCAACTCGCAGATACGCGATCTGAAGCTCCCCAAGCGCCTGCTTATCGTAATGATAAAGCGAGGAGAGGAGAGCATTATCCCCTCGGGCGCTACTACGATACTCAACGGAGATATCGTGGTGGTGACGGATACCGAGGAGGCTGTTCAGAAGGTATAATGAATACAAAAGATCCCGCTGCCGGAGCAGCGGGACTTTGTTTGTTATGTTACGCCTGAGACTGAACTGCCTTTTCAAATTTCTCGACCGCAACAGCATACGCTTTAACGGATTTTCTGAGATTTCTCAGGATGGCTACGTTGTAGGAGCCGCCCGAGTATGTGTCAAGAAGCTGATAGAAGTCATCATACGCTTTATTGTATGTGGTTTCGCACTCATTGTACAGCGCGTTGACGGCGGGATCGCTCTCCACCTTTGCGTAGACATCGTCGTTATAGATCAACGTAAGGTAACGGTCGTCATATTCCATAAGAACTTCAATAAGATCGTCGTCCGTCATTTTATCATAATCCAGACTCTCGGCGGTTGAACTTCCCGAGGGAGTTGTGGGATTTGTCGGGGTCGTGGAGGATGTTGTTGAGGAGGACGATGCCTTTGCCTCGTAATCCTTTTTCAGAGCGTCTGCCTGAGAACGGAGCGTGTTGTAGCGGTTTTTATAGGTCTGGAAGTCAGCTGTGCTCACCTGAGTGCCCTTTGCGTTCATTTCATTGTAAAGCGTGTAAAGATCGTTCGTGAGCTCGCTTATGCGGTCGCTGAGAGCGGTGTCGCTGACATTATAGGTTGTTCTGTACTGGCTGATTTCGAGCATAGTATTGCTGATATCCGCGCCAAGGGTAAGAACGTCGTCATAGGGAACGGTGTCCGCAGAGCCCAAGCCGTCGCCAAGCATTACCACTTCGTCAAGAATTCCACTCTCCTTGATGATATCGCCGAAGGGACCGTCCGCAAGCTCCGTGAGCTTTTCGCCCGCAGTCTTTACGTACTCTTCAAGTTTCTTTACCGTCGCGTCGTCGGGCTGTTCCTGCATATCGCCGAGGTCGATAACGTCGGACGGGATAGCAAGATCCGCGTCGCTGTTCTCGGCAGTCACTGTCGAGTTGAAGGATATACTTCCGAGATTTCCAATCACAAATCCAACTGAACTTTCCATTGTGTTCTGACCGTCAACGGCATTGCTGAACGTGAGCTTTATGTTGGAGAGATTTCCGATCTCGGCGGGAACATCGTCGGTAAAGTCCGCGGGGAGCTCGATACCGAATGTATATTTGCCGACAACCGTATCGTTGCCGCAGAACTTAGCGGTATCCGCGTCGGCGTAGGTCAACTTTACCGTGAACGAGCCCTCGTTGCCGTCGGTGCATTTAATGGTAACGGTGCCCTCCTTCTCACTTGTGATATCGTGAACCAGCGAAACTACTGTCTTGCCGCTTTCGGATACCTCAAGAGTGAACTGCTCCTTGCTGTCTACATATGTGAGCTTTACGTTCTCTTCGCCGTCGACAGCCTTGAAGGACTTCGCGAGAACATTGCCGTTGTTGTCGACCACTGTGCTGATGATCAACTTTTCGGAATCTTCCATGTCAAAATTGAGCTCTTCAAGGAGAGAATCTCTGTATTCCTCCTTGGTGATGTCCGCGCCGCACTCGTTTGCAAAATCAACAAGCTTGGTGGTGAAATACTCGTCGTTTGCAAAATGCTTGACAAGCTTGTTGAAGATGTCGGACAGAGCGTCACCGCTGAATTCCGCGGTGATAAGCTTGCCCGTTGCGGTGAGACCCGCCGCAGAAAGCTCGCCGTTCTCCATTTCGATAGCGCTTTCCTTATATTCGGCAAGGTATATCTCAACCAGTTCACCCATAAGGCGCTCGATCTCCTTTTCGTCAAGCTCAAGCGGCTTGATCTCCTCTCTCGGAGCGGAGGTTGCCGTTGTCGGGAGCTTTACCTTCAAGCCCTGATCGGAGATGAACGGGAGCACCAGATAAACATCGCCGTCCTTGGTGAATACGGTCTTGGCGTTGATGACGGACGATCCGCTTTCGGCGCCCATAGTCGCCGCGAGCTTATCCTCGGATGAGGTCACGCTTGTCGTGAAAGTCATACCGTTGATGAGCTTGATTATCTCGTCGGTCTCCGAACCGAGCATATTCTTTACGCTGTCGGAGAGGTCGATATTCATACCGAGCGTTGCGTTTACGGAATTTACGCCGTATGTATTCATCATCAGCTCATAGTACGAGGTGATGATAGCCTCAAGGTCAACGCCCTCGTCGAACGCAGAACCCGCAGTAAGCGACATCATGGGAGACGCGCCGTGAGACATCTGCATGGACGTTGTGTTGCTCATGCCCAAAATGTCATCAATTGCGTCGTAGTCGTTATTGACAGCCGTCATTGCGGAAACAACGCTCGAAGCGGACTTTATGCCGTTTGAAACAGCGGGAAGATCCAGCTTTTCAGTCGCCGCCTTTATCGAGTTACCCTCGACCATTGTCGCGTAGCCGGGCTTGCCCATTATAAGGCTGAGCGCCGTCGCCTTGTTGGTGAAGAAGAATATCGCCGCCGCGGCAACGAGGACTGCAACGACAGCTGCGATAATTATGCCGACCTTTGCGCCCGATTTCTTCTTGATAGGCGTAGCCACGACTGCCGCCGCGCCCATATCGCCGAACGGGTTATCGTTTGCGCTGCCGAAGGGTGACGCGGGCGTTACGGGAGACTCGGGGATAAATGCGGGTGCAGGTGCCGCCGAGGAATAACCCGAGCCGCCAAATCCCGGCGAAAAGCCGGAACCCATATCGTTGGAGGGTCTGGGAACATCGTTAGAGGGAGTGGGGACGAATGTGGAGGGGGAAGGCGCGGACGCGGTATTCATAGCCGCGACGAGATTATCGGAAGCGCTCGGCTTGTCAAGCGATACCGCCGACATAGCGCCGCCGCCGAATACAGCTCCGTCGTTTTGATTGGGCTTGATGTCGCCCACGCCCGCCGCGGGAGCTCCGCAGACCGCGCAGAATTTCGCGCCCTGTCTGAGCTCAAGACCGCATTTTCCGCAGAAGTTCTTCTTTTCGGGCTCGGGCGGAGCGGCAGCGGGTTTTACATCCGAAGCGGTGCCGCAAGCGTTTCCGCACACGGGGCAGAACTTTGCGCCGTTAGGTACTTCGCTGTTACATTTTGTACAATTCATATTTTGATCCTTTCGTAATTGGGCACACAGCCCGACCAAGCAAACCCGTAAATACGGTTAGCTATTTTTATTATATATTTTTTTGACCGTTTCGTCAATATCGCGCGTAACAAATTTATACCTTAAAAATTAGTCCTTTTGTGCAATTTGCAACAAACGGGTATTATCTTTATATTATTAACACGATTTAACATGGGAAAAGGTTGCATTTGTGAGATAAATTTCCTAAGACAAAATCAAGCCCCCGCGTTGGGAGGCTTGATAACTATTTTTTATCCGTTGCCCTCGGAGAGCACATAAACGTCAACATAGACCGCGCCCCAGTTGCAGCAATCCTCATATGTATTCATATAAAGATCTACAAGCGCGTGACCGTTCAAAAGCGCGGAGCCCGTGTCGCCTGCTACCGCGTAGCCGTAAACAAGGCTGCCGTCCTGCGATACTATGTAAAGCTCGCTTCCGTAGGGGATAACGTTCGGATTTACTGCGACGACGCCTACCTGTGCGCGGCGTCCGCTTGCCGTACCTGCGCCCTCATATGCGGTGTAGGCGGTTGATCTGCCCGAAAGCACTCTTGTGTAGTTCGCGGGAATGCCGTTTACCAGCGCGGTATTGCTCGGACTGTATATTTCGGAGGTGGGGTGAGCCGTCACCGCGCCGCGCTCGATGACCATCGTCACGGGCTCTTTGGTGATCTCCTCGCCAAGCTCCTCGGTATCTGCGTATTCGCCGTCAATGTATGTATCGCGGTAATACGTTGTTCTTACGCCGTTCTCGCCGTATACCAGCACATTCTCGTATCCGAGGGTGTGCTCGGTGGTGTCGACATATTCAACATCATATTCGATTTCGGTTTCTTCTTGTCTGTCCTCGTAATCGTAGCGGGTGATGTTGATCTCCATGTCGGGGAACAGCTCTTCGGAGAACTCGCGGTCTATGATATCGTCCTCGTCAAGGTTCACATCAAGAGCGTTGAGCGCGTCGGATACGTCGCCGCCGACCGTCGCGTAGGACTGCGTTTCGCCGTCGGCGGTCACGCTGACCTCAAACGCGCGGTAGATCGTAATGTGTCCTTCGTTGTTTGTACCTCTTGTATAGCTTACGCGGTCATTGACGCCGAGTTCATAATTCTCTGTGCGGAGAATGGAATATGCGTCCAATTCGTTAGTCTGTATCGTTCTTGTCTGACCTTCGTCGGTGATATGAACGCTGTTGCCCAGGTCGACAGAGCCTGTCATAAGCGCGAGCGACACGAGTATCGCGGATAATATTCCGAGCTTAACTAGCTTGCTCCTGAAAAGCAGCTTATTCATTTTTGCATTAACTATCTGTGGTTTCATATTGCCTCCTGTAACAGCCGTGGACAGGTCCTAATGGTTACAAATTTGTAACAATTTCTTTACAAATTGCCGTACCTATCCATGCCCTTTGCCAAGGTTAATGCCATTATAGCGTTTTTTTTCGTAAATGTCAAACATAAACAATCGGTTAATTTTGTGAATATTTCACAAAAATGATTTGTAACCAATTTGTAACCTTTTGAAAAAACAAGCGGAAAAACTCGTTTTTTTAAAAAAACAAAAAAACTTATCGTTAAATTAACTAAAAAGCCGCATTGGTGAGTTTTTGGGTATATGCAACAAAAAATTCCCCTCATTTGAGCAAATAAATTGTGCAGTTATTACAGTAGATTGTATGGCTGCTCCTCTGATCTCAATATATTGTATAACAAAAAGCGCTATCCAAACGGACAGCGCTCTCTTTGTCTGTTAAATGCGAATTATATCAGCCTACAACGTAGTCCTTGATTTCGTCGAGGAAATCGCCGCAGTCGTCACTATGGATCTTCAGCTCGAGATCCTTAGAGAGGTCAAGGCTGAAAATACCCATGATGGACTTTGCGTCAATAGCATATCTGCCGCTGATAATGTCAACATCGTAATCGCATCTTGTAACGATGGAAACGAAATTCTTTACGTCGTCGATCGTATTTATGCGGATCTTTGCAGTTGTCATAACAATTACTTCCTTTCGTCGTGTGGGGATATCCCAGAAATTACCTGTGGTCTAATACTACTATAACACAAACGCGCCCGCTTTGTCAAGAGGATTTTTGACGAATTTGGTAGCGGTGCGGAACGATTATCGGTATAAAATGCCGATTATATTATTATTCCGCGATAAACTGTTTGATGCCGTCAAGGAAGTCGTCCGCCTTTTCGCCGTCATCGTGAACTACCAGCGTCAGCGTTTTTGTAAGGTCAAGGCTGAATATGCCCATGATTGACTTCGCGTCTACGGCGTATCTTCCCGAGAGAAGATCGACGTCGAAAACGCATCTGTTCGCCAGCGCCACAAACTCCTTTACATCATCGATTGAATTTAAAATTACCTTGCTTTCTTTCATAAAATCGCCGCCTTTCTTTGTTTATATGTTCTGTATATGTGTATAAGAGGGGAGGTATTTGCTCCCTCTGTAAAATAATATAACAATAAACGTAAAAATAGTCAATAGCTTATTGCAAAATTCGTAAGTTTAAAGTATAATATAATAGTAGGGAAAAAATTGTTTGGTGGTTTTGTATAAATTTTGTGTGAAACTTTTTGCTATATTGCTGTCTTAAGGGGGAAATATGACTTTTAAAATAATTACGCTCGGATGTAAGTTGAATTACTGCGAGAGCGCAGCTATCGCCGAGGGATTTCTCGCGGACGGTTTTGAGAGCGTTTCCGATGGCGAGTTCGCGGATGTGTGCATAATCAACTCCTGCGCGGTCACGGGAACTGCCGTTGCGAAGGTTCGTCACGAGCTGTCAAAGTGCAGACGGGATAATCCCGACGGCGTAACGGTGCTCTGCGGGTGCTATCCGCAGAGCTATCCCGAGGAGGCCGCGCTGAATTCGGGCGCGGATATCGTTATAGGCAATGCGGGCAAGGGCAGGCTTGCCGAAACTGTCAGAGCATTTATGCGCGACAGAGTAAAGACGGTCAAAATAACGCCTTTGGGACGTGAATTTGACGAAAGCTCCTCAGCCCCCGACGAGGATAGGACGCGCGCCTTTATTAAAGTGGAGGACGGCTGCGACAGGTTTTGCTCGTACTGTATAATCCCAACGGCGAGGGGCAGGGTACGCTCGCTCGCTACCGAGAAGATAACCGCGCAGGCTGTACAGTGTGTTGGGCACGGTCACAGGGAGATAGTGCTGACGGGAATAAATCTCGGCTGCTACGGTCAGGAGCTTGGACTTACGCTGTCGGACGCGGTAAAAGCCGTTGAGAGATCGGGCGTTGAACGCATTCGGCTAAGCTCGCTCGAGCCTGAAATGATCACCGATGAGGAGATCGAAAAGCTGAGGGCGATCGGGACGCTCTGTCCGCATTTCCACTTATCGCTGCAATCGGGCAGCGATACGGTGCTTAAGCGCATGAACCGCAAATATGATACGGAGCGGTACAGGCACGTCGCGGACAGACTCCGCGGGGCGTTCCCGAATTGCTCGGTCACTACGGATATTATCGTGGGATTTCCCGAGGAGACGGACGAGGAATTTTTGCAGACCGTCGACTTTGTAAGGGAGATGGGGTTTGCGAAGGTCCACGTGTTCCCGTATTCGCTGAGAAAGGGAACGATAGCCGCGGTGATGAAGCAGGTGCCGCCCTCCGTCAGAACCGACCGAGTGAAAATGCTCACCGCCGCCGCAAAGGAAACGGAGCTGAGATTCTGTGATAAGCAGCGCGGCACTGTGCAGACCGTTCTGATAGAAAAGCCGCAGTCCGCTCAGTATTCGCACGGGTTCACCGAGAATTATACTCCCGTAAGGCTATACGGCGCAGAGATAGAGCGGCATACTCTGGTGCGCACGGAGATATTCGCGAGCCGCGACGGGTACTGCCTCGGGCGGGTGTTCGGAGAGAGATAATTCGTCGAATATATATGGAAAACGGTAAAATTTTATTTGAATGAAAAATATCTGCAATTCGTTTGTTTATCCGTAACGTCAGGCTGTTTGATTATAATGGGGTTGTAATTTATACGCGATTGTGGTATAATTAAAGTCGGAGTTTAACGGCGTTTGGTTCGCCTGCCGAAATGCAATACGGCGGTGTATTAAGGCGCGTTAAATAAAAAGCAAACCTGCGGGGGCGCAGGGGCATAAGGCGTAAGTATTGGCACAGCCGTAACGCGGCTAAGCACAGCAAAGGATGTGACGATTGGCTGGTGCGAGCTTTTGCTTTTAAAATTAAGGAGACAAAAAATGGTTTATCGAATTTATGTGGAAAAGAAAAAGTTGTTTGCCGTAGACGGCGCGGCTGTGTTGGAGGACTTGACCGTCGTTCTGGGAATGAAGTCGGTCGAGGGCGTGCGCGTAATCAACCGTTACGACGTTGAGGGTTTGCCGGAGGAGAATTTCAAGAAGGCGGTGCCGACGGTATTCTCCGAGCCGCCCGTTGATGAGGTATTCGAGGAGCTGCCCGCGCTTTCGGATGACGAGCGTATGTTTGCGGTGGAGTTCCTGCCCGGGCAGTTCGACCAGCGTGCGGATTCGGCGGCGCAGTGTATACAGATGCTCTGTAAGGGCGACCGCCCGGACGTGAAGTACGCGAAGATATACATTATAAAAGGAAAGCTCACCGATGACGAGTTCACACGTATCAAGCATTATCTGATAAATGCGGTAGAGTCGCGCGAGTGCGGCTTTGAGAAAAAAGACACGCTGAAAGTCAGCTACACGATACCGACCGAGGTCGAGACGCTGAACGGATTTATTGAAAAATCCGACGCGGAGCTTGCGGATTTTGTGACAAAGTACGGTCTTGCAATGGACAACGACGATATCAAGTTCTGTCAGGACTATTTTAAGAGCGAGCACCGCGACCCTACCATTACCGAAATCCGTATGATAGATACTTACTGGAGCGATCATTGCCGTCACACCACTTTCGGCACGATAATCGACAACGCGGACATCAAGCCCGAATACATTGCGAAAACTTACGCCGAGTACAAGGCTGACCGCGAGGAATTAGGGCGCGGAAATAAGCCGATCTGCCTTATGGATATCGCGACCTTGGCGGCGAAAAAGCTCAAAAAGGACGGTCTGCTTACCGACCTCGATGAGAGCGAGGAGATAAACGCCTGCTCGGTTAAGATAACCGTCGACGTTGACGGCAAGGACGAGGATTGGCTGCTGATGTTCAAGAACGAAACTCATAACCACCCTACTGAGATAGAGCCGTTCGGCGGTGCGGCGACCTGCCTCGGCGGCGCTATCCGCGATCCGCTTTCGGGGCGTTCCTACGTTTATCAGGCAATGCGCGTGACGGGCGCGTCCGATCCGCTTCTCCCCGTCGAGAAAACTCTCGCGGGCAAGCTCCCGCCCCGCAAGATCACGACAACGGCAGCTGCGGGGTATTCGTCCTACGGCAATCAGATTGGTCTGGCTACGGGTCACGTTGCAGAGATATACCACCACGGCTATATGGCGAAGAGAATGGAGATCGGCGCGGTTGTCGGCGCGGCACCCGTTGAAAACGTCCGCCGCGAGCGCCCCGCGCCCGGCGACGTTATAATCCTCCTCGGCGGCAGAACGGGACGTGACGGCTGCGGCGGCGCTACCGGTTCGTCAAAGGCGCATAGTGTTCAGTCGCTGGATAGCTGCGGCGCGGAGGTTCAGAAGGGCAACGCTCCCGAGGAGCGCAAGCTGCAAAGACTGTTCCGCGACCCCGAAGCTACGCGCCTTATCAAGCGCTGCAACGACTTCGGCGCGGGCGGCGTTTCCGTCGCTATCGGCGAGCTTGCGGACGGCCTTGAGATCGACCTTAACGCCGTTCCCAAGAAGTACGACGGTCTTGACGGCACGGAGCTTGCAATTTCCGAGAGTCAGGAGAGAATGGCGGTCGTAGTCGCTAAAGAGGATGTTGACAAATTCCGCGCACTGGCTTCAAAGGAAAATCTGGAGAGTACCCCCGTTGCGGTTGTCAAGGCTGAACCGAGATTGAGGATGAACTGGAACGGAAAGACTATTGTCGATATTTCGCGCGAGTTCCTCAACTCCAACGGCGCGGAAAAGCACACAGACGTTGCCGTACCCGAGGTCAATGTAACCTATTCCACCGGCAGACGTAACACCCCCGAGGATTGGGAAAACCTAGTTACCGACCTCAACGTATGCTCGCAAAGAGGACTGGTTCAGCGCTTTGACAGCACTATCGGCGGCGCTACCGTGCTTATGCCGTTCAGCGGCAGAACGCAGCAGACCCCCGTTCAGGCAATGGCGGCTAAATTGCCCGTACTCGGCGGAAATACGAAAACAGCCTCGATAATGGGCTGGGGCTTCAATCCAAAGGTATCCGAGCAGTCTCCGTATCATGGAGCGGTCTGCGCGGTAGTCGAGAGCATAGCAAAGGTGATCGCGGCGGGCGGCACCTACGAGAAGTGCTGGCTTACGTTCCAGGAATATTTTGAGCGTACTCAGGGCAAGGCTGAGCGCTGGGGCAAGCCGTTCTCGGCGCTGCTCGGAGCATACCGCGCACAGCTTGAAATGGGCTGCGGAGCAATCGGCGGCAAGGACAGCATGAGCGGAACGTTCGAGCATATCGACGTTCCCCCGACACTTGTTTCGTTCGCGGTATCGACGGCTAAGACCGATAATATTATTTCCGCGGAGTTCAAGTGCCCGTACAGCAAGATCGGCTATATTGTGCCGAAGTATGATGAAAACGGATTGCCAGATTTCGAGAGTGTAAAATCGGTATTCAAGACCGTTGAAAAGCTTATCGCGAACAAGAAGGCTATCTCGGTATGGAGTGTCGCTAACGGCGGCGTTGCCGAGGGCGTGTTCAAAATGGGTCTCGGAAATCACGTCGGAGCTAAGCTGGACAACCTCTCCGATGACGAGTTGTTTACTCCCGTTTATGGCGCGTTTATTCTGGAGATTGAGGGCGAGTGTGATGACGTCCGCATTATTGGCGAGACTATTCCCGAATACGAGATCGTCTCCGGCGATGTTAAGCTCGATATCGCCAAGCTGGAGGAAAAGTGGGACAACGTTCTCGAGCCTGTATTCAAGCAGAAAACAAGCTTCAAGCCCGCTCCCGAAAAGGTTGAATATACGGGCGGCTGCGAGCTGCTGCTCAATCATAAATCTCCGAAAATCGCTAAGCCGCGCGTGCTTATCCCCGTATTCCCGGGCACTAACTGTGAGTATGACACGGCAAAGGCGTTCGAGAAATACGGCGCAAAGGCCGAGATATTCGTTATCAAGAACCTCTCCGCCGCCGATATCGAGGAGAGTGTGAACGCGTTTGCAAAGCTTATCGAGCAGACGCAGATGATCTCACTTCCCGGCGGCTTCAGCGGCGGCGATGAGCCCGAGGGCTCGGCGAAGTTCATTAACGCGTTCTTCCGCAACCCCAAGATCATGGAGGAAGTGGAGAATATGCTCCACAAGCGCGACGGCTTGATGATCGGTATCTGCAATGGCTTCCAAGCGCTGATAAAGCTCGGACTTGTGCCGTTCGGACATATCGTTCCGCTCACCGAGGAAAGCCCCACGCTGACCTACAACGAGATAGGACGTCACCAGTCGCAGCTCGTTTACACGAAGATATGCACGGACAAATCCCCGTGGCTCGCGAACTGCAAGGTAGGCGATATTCACGCGATACCCATTTCGCATGGCGAGGGAAGATTTGCCGCTCACGGCGATGTTCTCCGCAAGCTCATAGACAACGGGCAGGTGATCACGCAGTATGTTGACCTCAAGGGCAACCCCACCATGGACGCGATGTTCAACCCGAACGGTTCCATGTGCGCGGTTGAGGGTATAATCTCCCCCGACGGACGAGTTCTCGGAAAAATGGGTCACACCGAAAGACTTACCGACAGCGTCGCAAAAAACGTTGACGGAAATAAGGAGCAACTGTTGTTCAAGAGCGGCGTAGAGTATTTCAACTGATAAATAAAAATTTCCCTGCCGTGAAAAACGCGGCGGGGATTTTTGGTAAAAAATTTTCCGATAGTCGATATTTTTTGCAGCGTTTTTAATTTTTCGTCGTATATACAGGTGAGAGGGCAAAAACGATTGCTGCGCAGCATTTCGCTTGGAGGACAGATATGCATACAAAGGAAAAACAGCTCGCCGCAAAGCTCAAAAAGGGCGATACTGCGGCTCTGAAAGAGATTATCGACTGTTATACGGGATACATCCGCACTGTTATCCGCAACTTCTCCCGCGGTACGTTATCCGAGCAGGACATTGACGAGTTGTGTTCCGACGTGTTCTTTTCGTTGTGGCAGCATCGGAAAACTCTTGACGTGAATATCGGCTTTCGCTCATACCTTTCGGCTGCGGCGAGGAACGCGGTCAAGGATCGGTTCAAATCCGCAACGCCACCCTGCGAGGACATTTCGGAGCTTGAGATACCGAGCGGTTTTTTAGTGGAGAACGCCGCTGATATGCGCGAGATGCTGCGCTGTCTTGACAAGGGACTTTCAACGCTGCCCGAAAAGGAAAGCGAGATCTTCGCGAGGTATTACTTCTACGGCGAAAGCACTCCCGAAATAGCGCGGAAGATGAACGTCTCCGAAAGCACCGTCCGCTCCGGGCTCTCCCGAACACGAAACAAGCTTAAAGAATATCTGACGAAAAGGGGTTTTGATCATGCTTGAAGAACTGCTTAAAAAATGCTTTGACGAGGAAACCACCGCGGACAAAAGCGCCGAGAATATCAAGACCGCCGTTTTGTCGCGAATAGAGGAGGAAAAACCTATGAAACACTTTACTATAAAGCCTTTGCTTATCGCCGCGGCTATCACCGCAACCGGCGCTGTTACTCTCGCGACCGCAAACGCGGCTACCGACGGCGCGGTAGTTGACAAGATGGTAAGAACGTTCACACTCATTTTGAACGGCGAGGAGGTCGAGGGAACGATAACCGAATATTCCGTCGGCGACGACGGGGCAGCTAAAAGAGTTGAGGTCGACCTGCCCAAGGGCGCGGTTGGCGACAACATGGCGATCTACATTGGAGAGGACGGCGATGCGGGGATAATTGCCAACGACGATATCAACTATGCGCAGGTGCTTGGCGAGGACGTTGATATTATGTCCTTTGACAAGGCATATGATTTAATATAAATTATAAAAGGGATCATTCCCGTAACAAATTCCCCCGAGAGCACTCGGGGGAATAATTTTTATACGCCAAGCTCCTCGCGGTTGTCTTCGATATCCACGTCAACGCCGAGCGACTTCAAATTCTCAAAGAACAGGCTTTCAAGCTCGCTTTCCTTGATATTTCTTATCATATTGATATACAGTCGTCCGCCGTAGGAGATTATACCGCAGTTGTTGTGCGAGCGCGACTGCACTCCCAGCGTGAAGTCAAAGCGCTCAATAAATCTGTCCATTTCCTCGGGGAGCGTTACCCTGCCTAGATTTGACATCGTGATACAAGACTTCTTTTCGCCTATCATCGAGTACGCCGCCTTCATGCCGAGATTTTTCATAAACAGCGGCAGAATTCTCAGAAACCTGTTCTGCTCCGTCTTGACGTTGGCGGTTACGCGCGCCTTCATCTGCTTTTCCGTCACCTGTATCTTCATCTGGTGGTGAATTATCTGTATTATTTCCTCAAGAGCGTAGTCTCCCATGCTTGCGTTTATCCCGGGGGTCACATAAAGCACGAAATTTCTGAACGAGGAGCTTTTAAAGTACTTGCGCAGATTTACCGGAACCAGCACCTTTATCGGCTTTTGTTTCGATTTATCGGGAACGTTTTTGTTTTGTATTTCCATAATAGAATATATCATCACCGAAACCAAAAGAGTAGTTAAACTTACGCTGCGCGTCTTTGACGCGGCAAGCGCGCTGTTCAGGTCGGCTACACCCGTAATAATGTTTCGCAGACCGTCAGGCTCCTTTGTGCCTTGTATACGGTACGCGGTCTCCTCCTGTCTAGAGCCCGCGACCTTGCCGTGGTATTTAAGAAAGCTGTCCTCTGACTCGTTTTTGTCGGGCTTGCCCGCTCTGTCGAGAACGCCGTCGATAAACGGTATCTCGACATTTTCCTTTTGAAGAAGATACTCTGCGGTCAGGGTCTTAAGGAAGATAAGTCCGCCGTTGCCATCGGTAATGGAATGGAAAAATTCCGCGGCGATGCGGTTTTTGCCGTAAAGAACTCGAAAAGCGCAGGTCTTTATCTCGGACAGCGGCATTATGCTGCACGGCGACGGAGTATCGGGGCGAACCTTCGGCACAACGCTTATCTCCTCCAGATAATACCAGAAGAAATTTTTGTCGAGCTTCATCGCCATTGACGGAAACCGCTTTATCGTTACCGCGAGCGCCGACTGCAAAATTATCGGGTCGACCGCGTCCTTAAGTGTTACCGATAATCTGAAAACGTTGCTCCACTTTCTGTTGCGCACCGCGGGATAAATTTTTGCCGCGTTGTCAAGCGGCAGTCGAAAACGTTTATCGCTCATTGAAAAGTTCCCCCATATTGATCGTTGAATAGCTCCCCTATAAAGTCGTTTATTTTTTTGAAGCCGTTCTTTGCCTCGGCGATATTGTACATAAGATAAACATGCCACATTTCGGGCGCAATATGCAGAGTCGAGCCGCATCCGCATGAGAGCAGTTTTTCATGCAGCGACATGGAATCGCTGAGCATTATCTCATGCCCTCCCGCCAGTATCATCGACGGCGGCAGTCCCGTCAGGTCGCCGAACAGCGGCGAGACATACGGGTCTTTGAACTGTTCCGAATAGCTCTCCGCGTAAAAGCGCAGGCGTTTTTCGGTCATCGACGGGTCGTTTGCACGGTTGAATTCATACGAGCTCCCCGACAGCGTAAGATCGCTCCACGGCGACAGCGCGATAATTCCGCGCGGCATAGGACAGCCTTCCGCTTTCAGCTTTAAGGACAGCGCGTATATCAGACCGCCTCCCGCCGACTCTCCGCAAAGGACTATCCTTTCGGACGGAAAGCCGCTTTCGATAAGGAAACGGTATGTATAATACGCGTCGTCAAGTGCGGCAGGAAACCTGTGTTCGGGTGCGAGGCGGTATTCAAGACAGCATACCTTAATACTCGTTTCTGCGGCTATCAGCGTGCCGAATCCCCTTGCGTAATCCATGCTCCCCAGAACGTACCCTCCGCCGTGCAGATACAATATCAGCGCTTCATGCCGCGGACTGCGCGGGATAATGTACTCCGCACGAAGCTTCGCCAAGCCGATGTCCTTATAGCTTACGCATTTCCTGTGACGGAACGTCAGCGCCTTGCCCATTTTATCCATTGCGATACGGCTCTTGTCAAGCGGACAGATATCCGATAATTTACTTATGGCGGAAAGCTCCGACCTTAATAATTTTGTATATAATTTCATCCTTTATCCGTTCTTCTAAAAACATTTAACACTATATCTATTATAACATATTTTTTTATATAAATCTACACCTTTTGCAAATAATAATCGAATATGAAAAAAACGGCTGTGCAGTTTGCGGAAAATCGCACAGCCGTTTATTTTTTGCGGTTAACCAACCGCCGCGTAGCGCTCGCTTTCGAGAACGCTGTTCATTACGGTTTCGGGGGATATCTCTCCGCCGATCACCATGTCGAAGATTGCGGGAGAAAAGCCCGAAACAAGAGCCGCGCCCGTGTCCGATATCTTCACGGGGAAGTTCTCCTGAATGCTGTTGACATTCCAGAAAACCACCTCGGGCAGATTGTAGCCGTGCTCGGCGTAAAGCGCCTTCATCGTGTCGAAAAGCGTGCTGTCATTGCCGCCCAAAACGCAGTAATCAAACTCCATATCGGAGATTATGTACATACGTTCGGGCATTTCGCTCTGCTTTACATTATTATTGACCGCCGCCGAAAGTATCAGACGGAACGTCGCCTCAAGGTTGGTGTTCGCTATCTCGTTGAACGTAGCGCAGTAGCGGGTCTTTTCAACGATATCCGCGCCCTTTATCTCCACCAGTCGGGGAGCTGCCGAGAACGTGATGAAGTGATTCGCGAACGCGCCTTTGTTGTGCTCCGCGAAGTAGATGCCCAGCGAAAGTGCCGCGTCAATGGGGCGAACATTGTTTCGGGGCGCGTAGGTCATCGAGCCGGAGCCGTCCACCACAGCGATGGCGTTGCCGCTTTCGCCGTAAGCGGGAAGATTTCTCCATGTGGTATCGAGCGAGAGCTTTTCCTGCTCGGAGATCTCGCCGCCCAGACACGCGCGGATAATGTCGTATGGGAACAGCGTACCGGCGTTGAGCTTAGCCTCGCCGCTGTTTACGGCGTTGAGGTAGCTCGTGTAGCGCTCGCTGTCGTTGCGCAGGAACGCTTGTCTGTACTTGAGCATCGCGCAGGAGGGCTGCTTGTCGTAGTCGAACGTATAGTCGCGCTCGCGCAGACGGTTCTCAAGAATGTCCGAGTACTTTCTCAGCTTGGACAGGGTCTGGCGGTAATGCTTCTCCGTGTGTCCGAGACGCTTTGCGAGAGTTCTCGCGTTCGCTCTTGCGGCAGCGGAGGATGTGTTCACCGAGGGCAGCCACTTTGCCAGCAGTGAAATTTGACCGCTATTCTCCATTGACTTGATATCCGCGTTCAGGCGCTCACGAATAATCTCGACAGCCTTGTTCTCGCACTGAGTGCCGAGCAGGGAAATGAGGTCGTCGTATCTGCCGTACTCCGCGAACAGAGGAATATTTCTCTCAACGGCAGCGGGAGCGTAAGCCGCCAGTGCCTTTATCGCAGCGCGGAAAAAGCGTCTCTCGCCGAGACCGCCCCTCGCGTCACGCGCGAAGAAAACGATCTTCAGGGTCTTGACGGGGTCCTCCGCGTAAGCGCGGATTACCGCCGCCGCAATATCCTCCTCGGATGCGGAACGCATAGCGCCCGCGCGGAAGAACAGATCAAGACAGAACGAGCCGCTGGTGCGGTTCGTTACTGCGCCGTTCAACGTGAGAGCATTGTTCATTTTATTGTTAATAAAATTCAACATTTCAATTCTCCTTTCAAGACAGCATTTTTTGCAAGCACCTTCAAGGCAGCTGCCTTAGTGCAAGGCGTGGATTCGAACCCGCATTAGCCGTCATAGCTGCTGTTGCTGTCTTTAATATGTGAAATAAAATTCAAGCGTCGACTTCTGTAAAAGTCAACACAAAACGAATACTAAAGGCATCATGCCTTCTCGGCGCGTTTTTTAACGGCGGTAAGCCGAAGCCCCATCTCCGTTCCCCTGAAATAATGCGGTTAACGCCGAAAAAATTGCGTATAATGTTCGTAACACGGCGCGTTTGGTGATGCTCTATCCACTGAGCTACGGGAAAATTCCCGGCGGGAGTCGAACCCGCGACACTCATAGATCGCTGCTGTATGCGCCGTTATTTGACTGTTGCACGGCTCCGTTATCCTTACCACGGATATGCTGCTGTCGGAGCCGTTTCCTCGGCTCGTTTTTCATACGGGACCCGACGTCGAAAAGCAGACGGGCACCCCGCGTCACAAAAATGCTGCACGAGCCGAAATGCGGTTTATTTATTGATTTCAAGGCACCTTTAAATCATTATGGTTATGAAATTTGTACTCACTGCTGGTTGTGCCTTAATATTTCGTACGGATACACGGTGCCGCAAATGATTTCTCGGATAACTCCGAAAATAACCCGTTTAGGGATCATTTGAGGTTCTTCAGACGCTGTGCGCACCGTATCTTCTTGTGTGCACGGCTCGCCGGGAGACCCCGAATTTCGTTACAGGAAATATTTTCTGTTGTACGAGCCGTAATTTGGTTATCCGTTCAATTCCCTTGCAAGCTCGGGGGCTATGTACGCATATCCCTCGTGAGTGGTGGTGAAGAAAAGCACCGCGCCGCCGCTGTCGAGGAAAGTTATATCGTCAAGCCCGAAGTCCGTCTCACGGACACTGCCAAAACCATTTTCGTCCGTCATGCTGCGGAAAAAGCCTTCATATCTCCGAAGATGGTGGAAGAACGCATCATCCGCGCTTATTGTGAATTTCAGAGAGCCGCGCCCGCCCTGTTTTGTTCCGTGCCATTTGTTGACGCGTTCTTTTTTTATCAGGAACGGCATAGCCGCCTTGATGAGCGGTTTGTCTAAGTCCGCGCCGCATATCTGCACTATCTCGATCGTCCGCGTTCTCTTTTCGAGAATGCCAAGCAGCCTCAAATGCTGCTTGTGAGAGGTAAGCCGTATGCTCCCCATATTTCTCCTTATCACGACTCCTTTTTACGGGGGTTTTCAGTTCCCTGCTATAAATGCCGTATGAGCTGAGAGCCGTTCCGCCTATCCCTTGACCACTCCTATCGTGAACAGCTTCTTGACTGCCTCGGTAAGGTCGGTCTGATTAGCCATTACCTGATCTATATCCTTGTAGGCGAACCGAGACTCCTCGGCAACGTCGGATTTGTTGTGTTTGGCGAGGACCACTTTCTGCTCTTTAAGGTCGCACATAACGCTCTCCACGGAGAAATTCGCGACTGCCGCCGTTCTCGAATACGCTCTCCCCGCGCCGTGCGAGCTGGACATAAAGCTCATATGCTCGCCCTTTCCGCGGACTATGTAGCTGAACGAGCCCATAGCGCCCGGGATTATCGCAAGCTCGCCCTCTCGCGCTCGTATAGCCCCCTTTCGGTGAACATAAACGTTCTTTCCGTAGTGGTTCTCGATTGCCGCATAATTGTGGTGACAGTTTATCTCGCAGGAATATTCGGGCTTGATGTTAAGGTACTTGACCGCGTATTTCGTGAACGTCTCCTTTATCTTCGCGAGCATTACCGCACGGTTCTCGTAGGCAAAATCCATAGAGAGCTGCATCCACTCGAGATAGCGTTTCCCTTCGTCGGTGTCGGCGGGCAGGAACGGGAGGTTCCACTCGGGCGGCACCTTGGAGTGCCATTTGTCGTTGAGCTCACGGGCGATATTATTGAAATACTGCCCGACGATATTGCCGAAGTGCCGGCTTCCCGAATGCAGCATTATGCAGCACATTCCGTTTTCGTCCTCCTGCAATTCGATAAAGTGATTTCCGCCGCCCAAAGTTCCCACCTGAAAGTAACCCTCGTCGATCTGCGGTAATAACTCCTTGTCGAACCTGTACTTCTCGCCCTGTTCCTTAGCCCTGTCGAGGACTGCGGAGGATTGGGGCTTTTTGTAGTGATTGAACCCGGTCGGGATATTGCGGAGGATATCGCCGCATATCGCCTGTACGAGATTTCCGCTGCCCGTGACGGTCTCGCGGAGCGACGACGCGGGAACGTTTGTCTGTACAAACGCCATTCCGCATCCGATATCCACGCCCACCGCATTTGGGATAACAACGCCGTCGCAGGCGATAACGCCGCCTATCGGCATACCCTTGCCCTTGTGCGTGTCGGGCATAAGCGACACCCATTTATATACAAAGGGCAAGCGCGAGAGGTTTTCCGCCTGCTTAAGGCAGCCTTCATCTATTGCTCCCATATCAGATTGCCATATCTTTATCGGTGCGCCGTCGTCAAGTTTATGTACAAACATTACGTTCAATCCTTTCGTTTCCGTTTTGTTTTTTGCTGTGATTTAATTCTAACATAAATTTCCGAAAAAATCATATAAAAAAGTCTGCGAACACTAAAAGGGGTTGAAAAAAACTCTCGTTTCTGTTATTATTAAATAAGGTAAGAAATTATTAAGAAGGTAAGAGCAATGAATAAAAATATATTCGTGCGGATCGTTTTGTGGACGATATCGGTCTGGGCGTTTTCATTCGTCTGCTATCTGCCAATGCTGCTGGAGCAAAACGGCATTGGCGTTCCTCCGATATTGACCGCGGCGAAATATCTGTTTGTGGTCGTTCCGTTTGTGATATCGGTAGTTTTTTCGTCAGCTCACAGTGAATTCAAAAAATGGCTAACGGGCTTGTTTGCCGAAAAAATTAAATTAAAGTCCATAGCCTTCTGCGCCGTAACGGGCGCGATAGGTCTGGCGTTTTCATTTTTGTATTCTCTGATCGCGAAGGAGCAAAATTTGTTTGCGGACAATTATCCGACATTCTTTTCGGTTATCGCGGGCAGCGCCTACTTATTTGTAACGGCGCTGGCAGAGGAAAGTGCGTGGCGCGGCTATTTGCTGAACAAGCTTTCGGATGGCAAAGGAACTCCGTTCGCGCTGATATACACAGGTATAGCTTGGGCGGTCTGGCATATACCGATGTGGACGATACGAAATTCTCTCGGCATTGGAGAAACTGCGATATATTTTATCTGGACAGTCCTGCTCTCGTTTGTGCTCGGCAAGTTTTTCCTTACATATAAAAATGTAATAACTACCGCTTTGCTGCATATGCTGTTCAATATCTGTTTTATTGCGCCCGTCCAATATAACGTTGGGTTATTGTGCTTGGCGGCTGCAACGGTACTTGTTGTTGCTGCGAAAAAGAAACGTTGTTAAGGCAAGAAACATTTTATGTGGAAAGGCTAAAAAATACGTAAAAGGAAGTGATGCCAATGAGCAGCTTTTCCGAGTTAATTAAAAATTTTGAAAAAACCCGTGATTACGTGCGCGACTTTTTTATCTACGGCTTTAAAGTCCGCGGCGACTTTGACCGCAAGAGTGCCCGCACCTACGACGATGAAAAACGCCGTGTTGAGAGCTGGCTCGGCGAGTTCCTGCGCTACGACGACTCCGTGCGCGGACGACAGATATCAATCTCCGTCGACAGCGGTCATGTTCCAGAAAATCCGTTTTACAAGGCGTTTTACTCCAAGAGCTTCACCGATAACGACATTCGTCTGCACTTTCTGATACAGGACGTGCTGTGCGACGGCGAGACGCTCTCCCTGCGCGGGCTTGTGGACGAGATCGACAGCCGTTACGGTATCTTTTTTGATGATCAGACCGTTCGCAACAAGCTGAAAGAATACGTTGCCGAGGGTCTGATAATTACCGAAAAACGTGGCAAGACCGCTTATTTTTCGCTCTCTCCCGACCGTGCAGACAAATATTTCAGCGAGTTTGAGGGACTTGACGACGCGGTGAAATTTTTCTCTGAAGCGGGCGAATTCGGCGTTGTCGGAAACAGTATTTTAAAGTCCGCAGAAATGGAGAACGACCTCTTTTTCATGAAACATAACTATATCGTCCACACACTTGAAGATGCGGTACTTCCCGAGATACTCGAAGCAATCGAGCAGAAACGCACGATCTTCTTGTACACATTTTCGGTGAAAAACCGCGCCAAAAAGGAGAGCGAAAACCTTGTAGTACCAATGCGGATTTCAGCATCCGTGCAGACGGGACGGCGGTATTTGGTCGCGTATATTCCGCTGTATAACCGCTTTAACGCGTTTCGCCTCGACTATATACGCACGGTGAAAACAGGCGCTCCGTTCGCCGAGTTCGACGGTGTTTACGAAAAGTATTGCAAAAATGAGAACCGCTGTTTCGGGGTCTCGTTCGGCGAGCGCCGCGAAACGGGAAACGTAACTCCGCTTGAGATAACGATACGTATCGGCGAAGGGGAGGAGTTCATAATCAGCCGCATTGAACGCGAAAAGCGTAACGGAACGTTCGAAAAGCTCTCCGACGAGCTGTATAAGCTTACAATAGACGCGTTCGATCCCGTTGAGCCTATGCACTGGATCAAGACCTTTATCGGAAGGATTGTCAGGCTCGAGGGCGGAAACGCCGCTGCGCGTGAGCTTTTTGAAAACGATATACGGCGAATGAACGAGATGTACAACGGAAACGGCGGTGAATCTAGTGGCGGTATTCAGTGAGATATACGGCGCGTACTATCGGATAGCGGCGCGGGCGATGCGGGAAAAAACCGTGACCGACGACGAGGTCTACGAGCTTATCCGTTCGCTCGGTTTCCGCGATTCGGCGCTGTTTCTTCCGCAAAAACTCCTCCCGCAAAATGACGGCTCGGATTGGGGACTGCTGCGCCGTAATGCCGACGGTTCTCTGTCTCGAATAACCGAAAACCCGCCGCCTGCAGTGCTTACGCTGCTGCAAAAGCGCTGGCTCAAGTCTAAACTTGCCGATCCCCGATTTCGTCTGTTTTTCGACGATGAAACGCTCCGCCGTCTGGAGGAGCGCCTTGCCGATATAAAACCGCTTTATCGTCTTGAACATTTTCGTTATTTTGACAAATTCACAGACGGAGACGATTACGCCGATCCATTGTACCGCGAGAACTTTCGCGTTATACTTTCGGCGATAAAGTCACGCGAGCTGCTGAAAATAGCGTATACCTCGGGGCACGACAAGCGCATCTGCTTCACCTGTTTGCCGCTGAATATCGAGTACTCAGAGAAAAACGATAAACTCCGCGTGCTCACCCGAAAGTACCGAAACGGCAGGATATCGAGCGGCGGCGTGATAAATATTGGCAGGATAGACGCGATAGAGCGGACGGGGAGATTTTTCACCGGCGATATAAACGCGCCGTTCACCAAGCCAAGAAACAGCGTGACGGTATACGTAGCGTCCGAGCGCAATGCAGTGGAGCGGTTTCTTATGGCGTTTGCGAGCTACGAAAAGCGAGCCGATCGCGATCTTGAAAACGGCGGTTGTGTCGTAACTCTGCACTATGACAAGTCCGACGAGACCGAGCTGCTGATACGTCTGCTGAGCTTTGGCGCGGCTGTTGAGATACTTTCTCCCGGAGAATTGCGCCGTCAAGCCGCCAAACGCGTCGCGCGGCAGTCGGAGCTTACCTTTAAAAATGACGAATAACAGGAACGCCGTGTACTTCACGGCGTTTCACTGTATTTACTTTTTCTTATATTCTGTGATAAACAATGCCGCGTCGACCGCCGCCCCATAACCGCTGCAATAACTGTTTCAGCCTCATAAATATTTCCCTGTTTTAGTTTGCATCGGTATTGTCTTTTCGGACATAGGCGAGGCTTTGCCCGTTTAATATCTTTTGCTGCCTTTTATAACAAGGTTATAGTTCAAGGTCAATAGATATTTTGAACCAAAATTTGTCTACCGAATAGGTCGGTTTTCATAGGTTATCCGTAAAAATCATGTAAAAATTTTAAAAAAGTACTTAACAACGGCGGAAAAATATGTTATAATAAATAATGTATGTATCAAGAGCGGGAGGGCTGCGTTTGGATATGAAATTTGTGTCGGACGATATAGACAGCATTTCGCTGCACGACTGCGATATTTCGGAGTTTAAATTCGGTGAGGATATAGAGCTGATATTTGAGGACGGCTTCGACGTCGCCTCGCCTAATCCGCTGAACGGAACCGGGCGTCATAAGCGAACGGGCGAAGCCGCCGTTGTGCTGAAAAACGGTCGATATGTTTCGGGAGAGATGTCTTTCGGCAGAGTATACAACAACGCGGGAGATGGCTTTGCGGACGAGTGCCGCCCTATTTCGGAGAACGAGCTCTCGGAGCTTCAGTTTGAGGTGTTGGCATTCAAGTTTGAGGACGGCACGGCGTTTTTTGTCGGCGACAGCTGGAAAGAGTGCAACTTCTGTGAGTTGAAATTCGTTTGTGCAAATATGCTGTTCTGTTGGAACGAGTTCACCGACGACGCATGGTTTCAGGATTACGAAAATGAATAAGGTGACAATATGACAAAGGAAAAAATTAAAACTGCTTTTCTGAAATGCTTGCCGATGCTTATCGTGTTGGTGTCGACGGGGTTGTTTATGTTTGCGATAAAGCTGGTTATCGGCATTTTCTACGAGCCGAAGGACACGGTATACGTCAAGGAATACGGGAACGATAAATTCACCGTGATACAGTGTTATCAGACTCCGGCGAGTCATTATTATCTGCTCCCGGGCGATTTCTCCTATGACAAAAGCAAGTACAAAAGCGTGGCCTCGGAGCACGACCGTGTGCATATGACGGACGAGCCTTTGGCGATATTTACGCTGAACGAAACTCCGCTCAATATGGACAACACCACTGTGAAAACGCTTTTTTCGGGCAACGGTCTGAACGCTTATCAGTTCGGCGAGTTCGTGATATACAGGCTTGAGGGCGAGTATGGAGTGTTCGCGCCGCTGCGCGAGTATAAGGAAAGCACTACCAAGCGTAAGAACGATCTGTATGTTATCCGTCAGCTCCTCAAGAACGACCGCTACAAGGAATTCGACTTGCCGAGCTGGGAGACCGAGGACGAGTTTTACGACAAGCTGGAGAAGATTGAATGGTATCTTGACGCGGAGTATGAGGATTGACCTTGTTCCTGCTGCGGAGACCATCAAGGAGGAAATTTATTATGATAAATCGAACGGGTTTTATGGGAATATCGGGCACGGTAACGAGTTCGGTCGGCGCTAAAGCGGACGATTCCGATCTCGGATTTGAGAAACTGCTCACGGAAAAGACGGCTGACGTTGAGATTGGAGAAAAAGCCTTCACCGAGGAGATAATGGAGCATATTCTGAAGTCGATAGCGTCCATGCGCGAAGGCTCGAAGAGCATTTGGGAGATAGTATTGCAGCTCGAAAAACACGTGGACCCGAAGCTTTTGGACGAAAACCTCGGTATGGATTTTGACGATACCGCGGGGCTGAACAGCGTTGCGGGACTGCTGGCGAGGTACTGGAAGAAAAAGGAGCTGTTGGAGGAAAACGATGCGGTTTTTTCGTATTCCCGCGAGCGCAACGCAATTGACGGCAACGCCGCTTCCGAGCTGGCTGCTCTGCATAAAAATAAGGAGCACCGGCTTATCGCGGAGGTTCATGAATGATGTGCCCGCTTCGGTGCTGACTTAACGGAGGTTTAAAATTTGGAAAATCAGGATATGAATAAAATACGCAATTTCTGCATTATCGCGCATATAGACCACGGAAAATCCACGCTCGCGGACAGGATACTCGAGCAGACGGAGACCGTCGCTAAGCGCGATATGGAAGAGCAGCTGCTTGATAATATGGACATAGAGCGCGAGCGCGGAATTACAATAAAAGCGCGCGCGGTTCGTTTGAAATACAAGGCAGACGACGGGGAGGAATACATCTTCAATCTTATCGACACGCCCGGTCACGTCGACTTCAACTACGAGGTCTCGCGTTCGCTGGTGGCTTGCGAAGGCGCTATTCTGATAGTAGACGCGTCGCAGGGCATTGAGGCGCAGACCCTGGCGAACACTTATCTTGCTGTGGAGAACGATCTGGAGGTCGTTCCCGTTGTCAACAAGATAGATCTGCCGAGCGCTCACCCCGAGGAGGTCAAGGAGGAGATCGAGAGCGTTATCGGGATCGAGGCAATGGATGCGCCCGAGATCTCCGCGAAAATGGGTTTAAATATTCACGCGGTAATGGAGGAGATAGTCCACAAGATCCCCGCTCCCAAGGGCGATTTTGGCGCGCCTCTGAAAGCTCTTATCTTCGACAGCTACTATGACAGCTATAAGGGAGTTATCGTGTACGTCCGCGTTAAAGAGGGTTGTATAAAGGCGGGTGACAAGATACGCATGATGGCTTCGGGCGCGGAGTTCACAACTGTCGAGGTTGGATATATGGGCGCTACCGAACTGGTTCCCTGTTCCGAATTGAAGGCGGGCGAGGTAGGCTATATCGCCGCTTCGATAAAGTCTATCGGTGATACTAAGGTCGGCGATACCGTTACCAATGCGGCAAATCCCGCCGCCGAGCCGCTTTCGGGCTACCGTGATGTAAACCCAATGGTATTCAGTGGCATCTATCCCGCGGACGGCGCGAAATATCCCGATCTTCGCGACGCTCTGGACAAGTTGCAATTAAACGACGCGTCGCTGTCGTTCGAACCCGAAAGCTCCGTTGCGCTGGGTTTCGGTTTTCGCTGCGGATTTCTGGGACTGCTGCATATGGACGTCGTTCAGGAGCGTATCGAGCGCGAGTACAATCTCGACATAATCACCACCGCGCCCTCGGTTGTCTACAAAATAGAGATGACTGACGGCACGGTGCAGATGATCGACAACCCCACGAATTATCCCGATACCACGCTTATCGCACAGAGCTACGAGCCTATGGTCAACGCGCACGTCTACGCGCCGTCGGATTATGTAGGCAACATTATGGAGCTATGTCAGAACAGGCGCGGAGTGTTCAAGGATATGCAGTATATTGACGCAAAGCGAGTTGACCTGCACTACGAGCTGCCGCTCAACGAGATAGTCTACGACTTCTTTGATGCGCTGAAGTCCCGAACGCGCGGCTATGCAAGCTACGATTACGAGATGATGGGCTTTGCACCGTCAAAGCTTGTAAAGCTTGACATAATGCTAAACGGTGAGGTTATTGACGCGCTGTCGTTTATTGTCCACACCGACAAGGCATACGAGCGCGCCCGTAAAATGGCGGAAAAGCTTAAGGAGCATATTCCGCGTCAGTTTTTCGAGATACCCATTCAGGCATGCGTGGGCGGTAAGATAATCGCGCGCGAGACTATCAAGGCGCTGCGCAAGGACGTATTGGCAAAGTGTTACGGCGGCGATATCACGCGTAAGAAAAAGCTCCTCGAAAAGCAGAAGGAGGGCAAAAAGCGTATGCGCCAGTTCGGCACGGTAGAGGTGCCGCAGGAGGCGTTTATGGCGGTGCTCAAGCTCGACGATGAGTGATCTCGGGCTGTATATTCACGTTCCGTTTTGCCGAAAAAAATGTCCGTACTGCGACTTCTATTCCGTCGGTTTCCGCGAGGATACGGCGGAGCAATACGCGGACGCGATAATACGAAATCTGCGTTATTATAACGAAAATTATGATACCGTCTATTTCGGCGGCGGAACTCCGATACTGCTTGCGCAGCATATTCCGCGCATACTCGCCGAGTGTAATATCACGGCAAACGCCGAGATTACCGTTGAGTGCAACCCCTGCGAAATGGGTCGGGAAACGCTTGAAATTCTCTATGGTGCAGGGGTAAATCGGCTCTCGATCGGGGTGCAGTCGGCGGTCAATACGGAGCTTAGATCGCTTGGGAGAACTCACACTTACGAGCAGACGGAGCGGACTGTTTTAACCGCGCACGAGGTTGGGTTTGACGAAATTTCCGTCGATATTATGCTCGGAATTCCCGAACAGGACTTGAGCTCGCTGACGTATACGATAAACCGTTTGTGCGAGCTGCCGATAATTCACGTTTCGGCATATCTGCTTAAAATAGAGTCGAACACCGTATTCGGGAAAAAGCCGCCCGTGCTCCCCGACGAGGAAACGAGCGCGGAGCTGTATCTGTCGGCGGTAAAAATGCTGACGTATAACGGCTTCGATCACTACGAGATCAGTAATTTCGCGAAATGCGGCAACTCAAGCCGTCATAATCTCAAATACTGGCGGCGGGAGGAATACCTGGGTGTAGGCGCAGCAGCACACTCCTTCTACAAGGGAAAGCGCTTTGCTGTCGCCCGAAATATGCGCGAATTTATTGAAAGTCCGCGTCAAATTGAAATCACTACCGATAATGCTCCCGATGAAACTGAGGAGAAAATAATGCTTGGTCTACGGCTGACCGAGGGTATTGAAAAGACGCTTTGGGAACGCGTTCAATGCGGATTGCCGTTTATTCCCAAGCAGTATTGCAAGATTAAAAACGGGCGCCTGTCGCTGACGGCGGAGGGCTTTCTCGTATCGAACGAGATTATTTCAACATTGCTGGCGCATCTGGAGGAACTATGAAAACGTTATGTGAGATTATCAAGGCGCAGGTCGGGGCGAATTACCTCAACCTCGAGACCGCAATAAAGACCTACGACCGAAACGCGCTTGTGTGCGGAGCGCCTGCGTGGCGGTATGTTTATCACACTATCCACTCTGCGGACAAGTGGTTTTTCAATCCGTTCGTGTTCGATGAGCCGCCATTTCACGAGGATGGAATGGATAATCCCGACAATCCGTGTGCGATTGAATTGAGCGATACGGAGCTGTTGGAGTACCTTGAAAAGGTGAAGCAGAAAACGTTCGGCTATCTTGATGCGCTGAAGGATAAAGAACTGTGCGAATGTCCTCCCGATTGTGTTTTTACACGAATGGACTTGGTGCTTATGCAGTGCCGTCACCTGAATATCCACGTTGGAATGCTGAACGGTCAGACGATAGAGCGCACCGGAAAATTCCCTGTGACTGTCGGACCCAATTCCGCCGACAAGCTGAAAAACGGATTATATGAAATATAAAGGAGACAGAACAATGAGCTATGAATTACCCGCAGGCAAAAGGCTGATAACCCCAGAAAATCCCGCCCTCGAATATATGGGCAGAATTGACTTTGACGACCCGTCGCGCCCCGTTCTGGTGTGGCCCGGAACTATGATAGACGTGAACTTTACGGGCAAGTCCTGTGCGCTCGTCATTAAGAACATCAACCACCAGGAGCTTACGCATTTCGGCGCGCTGGTGGACGGCGTGATGCAGAAGTTTTTCTTAAAGAACAGCGGCGGGGATGAGATGTATATACTAGCCGAAAATCTCGATAACTGTGAGCATACATTGAAGCTTGTCAAGACAATGGCATCGCATAATTATGTGGAATTCGTCGGTATCGTTATCGACGAAAATGCCGAGGTGTCCTGCCCGAATCACAAGTACGACCTTAAACTCGAGGTCTACGGCGACAGCGTTTCCGCGGGCGAGGTCGTGGAGGACATCTACTACGAGGGGCAGTGCGATCCCGAGGATCATCACTGCAACAACGCCGCGGATAATTCCTATTTCTCTTACCCGTTAATGCTGGCGCGGCGGCTGAACGCCGAAATCCACGACGTTGCTCAAGGCGGTATTGCGCTGCTTGACGGCACGGGTTACTTCACCTCCGACCACCTCTGGGGAATGACCAGAGTTTATGACAAAATTCAGTACTCCCCCTACGGCGAGCTTAAGCAATGGGATTTCTCAAAATATATCCCCGATTACGTTATTATCGCGATAGGACAGAATGATCACAACCCCGATCCAGAGGCGATAAAGCGCCCCGATTACCGCAGAATGTGGAAGGACAAGTACATCGAAATGCTTCGCGACTTAATGGGTAAATATGAAAACGCGACGTTTATCCTGCTGCTCACCGTGCTTAAGCACGACCCGACTTGGGAGGACGCACTGCGCGAGATTGCCGGAGAGGTCAACGAAAAGCGAGTCCGCTATTTTAAATTCGAGCGCGGCGGAGCGGCTACCGACGGACACCCCCGCGCTACCGAACAGGCGGAAATGGCGACGGAGCTGTACGCGTATATAAAAGGAATTCAAAATGAAAAATAAAAAGGAAATTCTGCAATCTCGCGAGGAAAAGCTTGCTGATCTTTTTACTGAGATGAACGCCGAAAGGCATTACGACAACGGAAGGCTTATCGTCGAGACTGAGTGCACAATGGCACGTATACGCGCATACTCTGATTTTCTGTACGCGCTGAAGATTAAGCCGCTGCAAACTCTTTGCTACTATGCGGCGGGCTTTTTCTTCCTGCTCACGGGCTCGGCGATATGGACGCGCGAGTGGGTGCTGACAATCATTTTCGGGGTGATCTTCCTCGTTCTGGCGACCCTTCCTCACAATATGAAGATATGGTACTTCAACAAAAACGCCGACTCGCTGGAGCAGTCCTACGGGAAAATACAGAACGCCGAGTTCGCGGACGACAAGATCATACTTCGCGAGCTGCCCCCCAAAGACCCCGACAGCAATGCCCCCCGAGAAACGGAAAAGGTGACCGAGTTCCCCTATAAGAGCATTACTCTCGCGGTTGAATGCGCTCACAGCTTTTATATGTTCCCCGAAAAGGCGGAGACGATAATCTGCGATAAAACGCTCTTCCTCGCGGGAACACCCATGGGTCTGCGCGATCATATGGCGAGAAAGATCGGCAAAAGGTTCAAGATAAAAACCAAGATCAGGTCGTGACAAACGCGGCGAATTTACGGAAAATGAGATCAATAAATATCGTTATCACCGCCGCGTCGTTTTGCGGGAACAAGGGCGCAGCGGCTATGCTGCAATCGGGAATAAAACAGCTCAGGGAGCGTTATGGAGAGCGTTTGCGGATAACGCTGATGTCGACCTACCCCGAGCGTGACCGTGAAATAATTTCTTCAATGCCGGAGCGGTACGACTTTATAAGCGTCGTGAACGCCAAGCCCGAAAAGCTGCTTTTCCCCACGTTTCCGTTCGCGGTATTATATGGATTTTTCGGACGTGTTCCGCTGCTCCGTAAGCCGTTTCTGCACAATAAAATTATCCGCGCATACTCGGAATGTACAATGGTAGTCGATATGGCGGGAGTGTCGTTCGTGGACAGCCGCGGATTTGTGATGAACACCTACGCGTTCGTCTGCGTTGCCGTGCCTACGCTATGCGGCGCACCTGTATGCAAATATTCGCAGGCACTCGGCAGCTTTAAAAATCCGTACAACCGATTTCTTGCGAGGCGAATACTGCCGAAAATGCGGCTTATCTGCGCTCGCGGCGAAATAACGAAAAGCGCTCTCGCTGATATAGGAATAATAGAGAACGTCCGCCTTTGCGCGGACGGTGCGTTTTCCATGCTCGATGGTGAGCGATATGCCGAAAACGTGCAGAAGCTCTGCGAAAACGACAGCTTTTACAACGGATATGTAGTAGGTGTTTCGATATCGAGTGTGGTCGAAAAGCGCTGCCGGAAGCTCGGTATCGACTATAAAAACATCATGACCGAGTTTGTCGTACACTTGATCGCGGAGGGCTATTCCGTGCTGATGATCGCCAACGCCGCGCGTGAGGACAGCATCAGGTCTCGCAACAACGATCTGCCGATATGCAGCGAGGTATACGCGAAAATCCGCGATAAGACCAACGTCCGATACTATCCGCGCGAGATGTTCCCCGAAGAGCTTCGGCTGCTGATATCGCGCTGTAAGGTACTTGTCGCGAGCCGTTTTCACGCGATGATAGGAGCGCTTGAAAAGAGAGTTCCCGTGCTGCTTGTCGGGTGGAGCCACAAGTACAGGGAGGTTCTTGATATGTTCGAGTTGGGCGGTTACGCGGCGGATTATTCGGAGCTGACTTCGGATAAGCTATGGGCGGAATTTCAAAGGCTGCTCGAAAATTTTGAGGAGATACGCGCTAAAATAGCCGAAAATCTTCCGCGCGTTAAGGAAAGCTCGCGGCGGAATATCAAGCTTATTTCCGAGGAGATTGACAAGCGGAATACAAGGTGAAATTATGAAAAAGAAGCCAAACAAAGGCACCGTATTGAAAATCGTGAAGATCGCCTTCGGAGCGCTGGCGGTGATCTTTATCGCGTGGTATTTTTATCGGAATTGGGACGAGTTCTCCGAAAAAATAACGAGCGTTGACCTCGGCGTTTTCGCGGTTGCGCTGCTGTTCTATTTCGTGTATAAGCTCTCGCTCGCGTCTCTGTTTCATTACATCACGAAGATAAACGGCTGCTCGATATCCTACGGCAAGGCACTCACGGCGTACCTGCTCTCGATATTCGGGAAGTATATCCCCGGCAAGGTATTTATGCTCGCCGCGCGGCTGACCTGCTACAAGGAGGAAAACGCGCCGCTGTCAAAGGTCACTGTCTGCTTTTTTATCGAGAACATTTGCACCCTGCTCGGTGCGGCAATGCTGTTTATCCTGTCGCTGTTCTTTTTCCCGAACGAGCTGCTCGGCAATTACCGTTGGCTGACGATACTGCTGATCGCGGCGTTTTTCATCTGTATCCATCCGAAAATAATCAACGCGGTGTTGAAAGTGATCGGTAAAATTTTCAAAAAAGAGCTTGAGATACCTATGAAGTATTCACAAATTTTAAAGGTCGTGCTGATGTTTATCGGCAACTGGCTGATCGTTGGGTATGGATTTTTTATACTTGTCAGGTCGGTGAATCCCGCGGTCGGGTGGAATGAAATGCTGTTTTGCGCGGGAGTTTTCGGCATATCGGCAATAATGGGAATACTGGCGATATTCGCGCCGTCGGGATTGGGTGTGCGCGAAGGGATAATTCTCGCTGGGCTTATGCTGATAATGCCCGAAAGCGACGCCGCGGTCATCTCGGTGATATCAAGATTGTGGCAGAGCATCGCGGAGCTGACGTTGGCGGCGGGAGCGTTCGCGGTAACGTTAGTAACGAAAAGGCGCAGAAAAACAGAATAACAGCCGTTCCTCACAGCGGAAACGGCTGTTTTTTACTTGATAAAATTCACGATCATTATCGACGCTCCAAGCACCGCAAGCACAACTCCCGTGGCGCGGTTGAGTACCTTGGGAGATGCCTTGTTCGCGAATACGGCGGCTATCCTTGCCCAAAGCAGCGTGCTGAGTATACAGCACACAAGGCAGAATATGTCGGGCATACCGCCTATCGCGAAATGGCTCACCGCGCCCGTAAGCGCTGTGAACGTCATAATAAACACCGACGTGCCGACCGCGGTTTTCAGCTCGTAGCCGAGCACGCTCGTCAGTATCAATAGCATCATCATGCCGCCGCCCGCCCCGATAAAGCCGCAGATAAGTCCTATCAGCGTGCCGCATATTATCGACTGCACGATGCGCTTTTTCGGAGAAACCTTGCCCATGCTCTCCTTGGTGGTCATTACGGGCTTGATGATAAACTTTATGCCGAGAAAAAATGTCATCACTACGGAAAAACCGCCCATCGTTTCGTTTGGCACGAGCTTTGCCAGCCAACTTCCCACAAGAGTGAACAAAATCACCGCTGACATCATTACAAGTCCGTTTTTTATGTCAAGATTTTTGTTTTTTCCGTAGGTAAACGCCGAGACCGCGCTCGCCAGAACATCGCTCGCCAGCGCGATACCCACCGCGTTATAGGCGGGCATGTCCAGAAATGTTATGAGCATAGGAGAGATGACCGCTGCCGCGCTCATTCCCGCAAAGCCCGTGCCAAGTCCCGCGCCTATACCCGCGAGAAAGCATATTATAAAAGTAAACATTACCTCACCTCTATACGGAATTATACCACATTTGAGAATTACTGTCAACATTCCGCATATTTTTTCACATAATATTCATATAAAATCCGAAAAAAAATTTTATGACCTCTTGACATACGTCCGAAATCGTACTATAATAGTAAGGTACGATTTCGGACGTTTTGGGAGGAGCTATGAAAAATAATATGTTGACAGAGGAACTTCGGCGTTTTAATTATATAGTAGGCGGAATAGACCAGGTATATCATGAGGCGGCGTTGAAGCTTGGGCTGTCCGACAGCGCAATGGCTGTGCTGTACACGATATGCGGCGAGGGCAGGTCCTGTCCGCTGAGCCTTATCCGCCGCCTTTCGGGGCTCAGCAAGCAGACGGCAAACTCCGCGATTCGCAAGCTAGAGAGCGATGGCGTTATACGGCTTGAGGCGGTCGACGGCAAGCAGAAATCCGCCGACCTGACCGACAAGGGCAGAGTGCTTGCCGAGAATACGGTCGCGAAGGTCATCGCCGCGGAAAACCGAATTTTCGAATCGTGGACGGAACAAGAGCGCGAGGAATATATCCGCCTTACGCAAAGATATCTCAACGAGTTCCGCGACGAAATCCATAAACTGTAAGAGGTGAAATATGAAGAAAGAAATAGCGTTATCGGAGCATTTCGACTACGGCAAGCTTTTCCGTTTTACTCTGCCGTCGATAGCTATGATGATATTTACGTCGATATACGGCGTGGTCGACGGGCTTTTTGTGTCGAATATTGTCGGAAAAGCCGAGTTCACCGCCGTCAATTTTATAATGCCCGTACTTATGATAACGGGCTCGGTGGGCTTTATGTTTGGTGCGGGAGGCAGCGCGTTGGTGTCAAAGACCCTCGGAGAGGGCAAACGTGAGAAGGCGAATAGTATGTTTTCGCTGCTGGTCTACGTTTCGGCGGGACTGGGCGTTGTGCTCGCCGTGGCGGGGTTTGTGCTTATGCCCGTCATTGCCGCGGCGCTCGGGGCAGATGGCGAGCTGCTGGAAAACTGCGTGATATACGGTCGCATAGTCGTTTCGGCAATGCCTATGTTTATGCTGCAAATGGAGTTTCAGAGCCTGTTTATCACCGCCGAAAAGCCGAAGCTCGGGCTTGCTGTGACGATTGCGTCGGGTGTGCTGAATATGATACTGGACGCGCTGTTTATGTGGGTGTTCAATTGGGGCATCGCGGGCGCGGCATTGGCGACAGCGCTGAGCCAGGTGGTCGGCGGTGGCGTTCCGCTCGTGTACTTTTTCCGCCAAAACACGAGCCTGCTTCGTCTTGGAAAAGCGGACTTCGACCTCCGCGCAATTTGCAAGGCGTGCTCGAACGGTTCGTCTGAATTCGTTTCACAAAGCTCGATGTCGGTCGTCAATATGCTGTACAACTCGCAGCTGAAGCACCTCGCGGGCGACGACGGGGTGGCGGCATACGGCGTCATGATGTATGTAAATCTTGTATTTCTCGCGATCTTCATCGGTTACAGCATAGGCACTGCGCCCGTTATCGGTTTCCATTTCGGCGCACAGAACACCGACGAGCTGAAAAGTCTGCGCCAAAAAAGCTTCATGATAATCGGCTGCGTATCGATTGCAATGCTCGCCGCTTCGCAGCTGTTTGCCGCGCCGCTCGCGGGGATATTCGTCGGTTACGACGCAGAGCTGCTTAAGCTGACGGTGCGCGGGTTTAGGATATTTTCGTTCTCGTTCCTGTTCGCGGGGGTGAGCATTTTCGGCTCGTCGATGTTCACCGCGCTCAACAACGGACTTATCTCCGCGCTGATATCGTTTTTGCGGACGCTGGTGTTTCAGATCTCGGCGGTGCTGCTTTTGCCGCTGATACTCAAGGTAGACGGCATATGGGCTTCAGTAGTGGTCGCCGAGCTTGCTGCGTTTATGATCACGATAATATTCATAATCGCGAAAAAGAAAAAGTATGGTTATTAAAAAAGAGCGGACAACAGTCCGCTCTTGATTTTTAATTATTTATATGACTTCTGCGCCATAACAAGACAATCGTTGATAAGCTCCTTGGTCATCTCCTTATTCGCGAACGCCTCCGCAATATCGTTTTCACGCGCATACTTCATCTCATCAAGCAGCTTTTCAAGCCGTTTGTTATCGCGGAAGAAATGCCGTATCTTGGAGGACTTTCCGCAGTACAGCGCGATTGTCAGTGCCGCTATCGCAATGAGCAACAATCCCGCGGCAATTGCCCAGAACGAGGTCATATCCATGCCGATGTTTTTCTCGATTATCGACAGCACTATGCTTAACGCTACCGTATATCCTATGCTCAAAGCTACTATCCCGCCGAAATATCCGCCCGAAAAACAGTCTCTTGCGATGCTGTTTGCGATACCGGCGATGATCATAGACACAAACGGTGACCCGAGCGCGATAAGCGACAGGACCAAATTATCGGAGGAGCGCTCCGCTAAAAGTACACAAATGCCGAACGCAATAAGACCGATACCAAGCGGTATCAGCCACACGTTCAACAGCGTAGGTCTCCACGGCTGCGATACTTCGTTATCGCTGAAATTGGGGTAGGTTTTCTTTATGTTTTCCGACGCGTCGAGAACTTTGTTGAGCGCCATTGCGTTTGTGCGCTCCGTTGACGCGTCGTAGCTTCTGAATATGTCGCGGAAGCTCTCGGTCAGCTTGTCAGCTTCGGCAAGCTTTTAGGTGCACTCTTCCAGCTTTTCCGTACTGTCGCCATAGCGTGCTACGCGTTCAAATATGTTCTCGCCTGTGTAAGGCTCTCATAGCTCCCGCCCTCCGCAAGCAGCTTGCAAGCACTGTTGTAGACAGCTTTCGTGCCCTGCTCCTCAAGGTCGATGCCGAAATGCACAGCGTTTTTGTAGTTAGGGGAAGCGGTGATATCTATGCTGAGATTGCCGAGCTCCTCCTCGCGGCGGCAGTTGAATTCCGAAAGCAGCTTTCCGAGATACGCTCTGCCGCATTTCGGATCAAGATCAAGAACCTTTTCGCAGTACTGATTGGCATTCTCCCATTCGTTGCTGCCGAGGAACATAAACGCGCGCTCGAGCAGAGGCTCGACAGCCTGTTTTCCGCTGACCTGCACAACGGTTGGAGCACCGCCCTGCGCACCTCCCTTAGGGATTATCTTCCCGATACCGCGCACCAGATCCTGCAAAAATCCGACCTTGCTCATATCCTGCCCCTGAAGATGCTTGAATTCGGAAGGCATATCATAAGGGTCAATGTCGCAGTAGCATGGTATCAGCGTTCTGCTCCTGTCGTTTTTCATCAGTGCGAGAAATCTGCTCCACTCGTTCTTTACCCATACCGAATTGAAGTTCTCAAAGCTTGTTCCGACAGCGAGCATTATCTTCGCGGAATTGAGCGCGGCAAATATGTACGGCTCGTAATCCTTGCCAAGAATATCCTCAAGTGTTATCCTCGAAAAGAAAACTTTGTAGCCCTTCGCGGTCAGTTCGTCGTAGATGTCCTGCGCCAGTACGGAGTCCTTTGTGCGCTGGCCGCCCTCGGCGGTCTCCTTATAGCTTATGAAGATATCAAACGGCTCCTCGTTCCGCGCTATTTCGAGGATACCCTTTTGCAGACGGTCTATCTCTCTCGTCTCGGCGCGGTAGACAGTGAGTGCGGCGCTGTCGGCACAGGCACGTTCAAAATCCGCGTCCTCGAAAATACTGTCAAACGCTGTTCTGCGGCAGGTCGGGAGTTTTTTGCCTGTTGCGGGGTCGTCGACGTATTCAATGCCGAATTTGCATAGGCACAGTCCCCAGAACGCCTCCGCCTCCTCGGGGAATTCGGCGACAATGTTCTCGTAAATGCCCGCCGCCTTATCGAATTCGCAGTCGCTCCTCAGGCGGTTCGCGCGGTTGAAAAGGTTGACCTTCTTCTCTCCGCTGTCCGACGGCACTGTCTGCAGTGTTCCGCAGTAATCGCACTCGCAGACGGTGTTGCCCCCAATAACGTTGAGGTTGCCGTTGCACATTTTGCTTTTGAAAATTGCCATATTTACCTCCGAAAGGCTTTTGTTATTTATATATCAATTATTCCATATATTGAAAGAGCTTGTCAATAGATTTTCACTCCCCCTCTTGACAAACAAGGTAAAATATGCTATAATATCCACGATAAAAATGTTGCCACCGGGTAACGGCGGATATGCGCCATACGCACATCGTTAGGTCTTTGAAGATGTGCGTATGGCGCTTTGTTTTTGGAGGTCGTTTATGAAAAAGCATTATTTTACAAAGGCGGAGATGTCGCTGTGGTGCGTATCCGTCCTGCTGATAGCCGCGGCGTTCCTGATGTTCGACAAAGGGAATTATCTCACGCTCGCCGCATCTCTCGTTGGCGTGACGTCGCTGATATTCAACGCAAAGGGTAATCCCGTTGGACAGGCGCTGATAGTCGTTTTCAGCGTGCTGTACGGGATAATATCGTTCAATTTCGCGTACTACGGAGAGATGATAACATACCTCGGAATGACTGCTCCTATGTCGGTTTTCGCTCTGATATCGTGGCTGAGAAACCCTTACGGAGGAAACCGTTCGGAGGTAAAGGTGAATCGTATCAATCGCCGTGAGGCAGCTTTGATGTTCGCGCTGTCGGCGGTGGTGACGGTTGGGTTTTACTTTATCCTGAAAGCGTTTGGCACGGCAAATCTGCTCCCGAGCACACTCTCGGTGGCGACCAGCTTCCTCGCGGTATATCTGACGTTTCGGCGGTGTGCGTTTTTCGCGCTGGCATACGCCGCCAACGACCTAGTGCTGATAGTGCTGTGGATGCTCGCAGCAATGGAAAACACATCATACATCTCTGTGATAGTATGCTTTATTATCTTTTTGGTTAATGACATTTACGGTTTTGTGAACTGGTCAAAAATATACAAACGGCAGAACGAACGGGATTAAGACAATACGACGCATCAACCTTTAGGTGCAGACCTATTAACTAAATGTTTCTTCCATAAAAATCCCATTTCCATTATAATAAGTATTGTAAAAACATTACGGAATGGCGGCAGAAAATGAGAAAGGATTATCGGTACTGCCTGCGACTATGATTGTTATCTCGTGTCTCTCGCTTCATGGGTCACGCTATGGAGGGCTTTGGCAGCGTTGTCAGGGATATCTCGATAGGTCTCGGCAGCAGGGAGTACAGCTTGGTTCGGTAGATCAATAAGGAGATATATAAATGGACAAAATGGATAAAACAGATAAGACAACAAAAATAAAACCCGTGATGAATTTGACGCTTGCGGCGATGTTCCTTGCGGTAGGATTGTTGCTGCCGTTTTTGACGGGGCAGATAAAGCAGATTGGAAATATGCTGCTGCCCATGCACATTCCCGTTATTATGTGCGGACTGATATGCGGTTGGAAATACGGATTTGGCGTGGGATTTGTGATGCCGCTGATGCGCTCTATGCTGTTCGGGCGCCCCATAATGTACCCCGATGCTATCGCCATGGCGTTTGAGCTAGCGACATACGGGCTTATCGTCGGGTTGTTGTATTCGCGTTCGCGTTGGAAATGTATTGTTTCGCTTTACCGCAGTATGATAATCGCGATGATCGCGGGGCGTGTTGTGTGGGGGATAGCGGAGGTCTGCCTGCTTGGTCTCGGCGAGAACGGCTTTACATGGCAGATGTTTATCGCGGGCGCGTTTACTAAGGCGCTCCCGGGAATAATTTTACAGCTTATATTTATTCCCGTCATGATGCTTGTGCTTAACAAAACGGGTCTTGTAAAGTTTTCGAAGCATCACAAAAAGACCGCCGACAACACCGAGGGATGATTATGAACAATGCCATTTCAGTTATCATGGAACAGATGGAGCGTCGCGAAAAGCCGCTGATCGCCGCAATAGACGGACGCTGTGCCGCGGGAAAGACCACCCTTGCCGAACAGCTGAAAGAGCGGACGGGCTGCAATGTCATACATACCGACAGCTTCTTTTTACGGCTCGAACAGCGCACCGAGGAACGGCTGAATACCGCGGGCGGAAATATCGACTTTGAACGGCTGAGAGCCGAGGTGATGGAGCCGCTCAAACGCGGTGGAACGTTTTCGTATCGTGCGTTCGACTGCAAGAGAATGGAGCTTGCGGAGGAGATACTACATATCAAGCCGAATGATGTAACGATAATCGAAGGTTCGTACAGTTGCCACCCCGCATTGTGGGAGTTCTACGGACTGCGCGTTTTTCTCACCGTTGACCCCGATGAGCAGTTAAAACGGATAGAGCGACGAAACGGAACGGAGGCGCTTGCTATGTTCCGCGAGCGCTGGATACCGTTAGAGGAAAAATACTTTGCCGTGCTGAAAATTGCTCAGCGCTGCGACCTTGTATTAGACACCGGAAATTAACAAACAACGCGGAGGAAGTTCCTTCGCGTTGTTGTTTTATTCTCCAAGTGACGAGCGGTCTCCGAAAAAACCGGCGACTTCAACGGCTCTCCAACCGTCCTCTGTCATCACAAATCGGTTGCAAAGCGTTTTCTGAACGTATTCGTTCTTTTTCGTTTCATCACAGTCTGCCGCCATATCGTTTTCTCCAATGCAGTAATGCACAGTGTCGAATTCGACTGCGGAAGAAGTATTTTCAACTATGTTATACTCGGTATGGATAATAGAGGTATCCTTTGAGATACCGATGCTTTGGAGCCATACTCCGCCGTTATACGAGCAGAAAAACGGATATACCGTCATTTTCGGAATGTATTCTTCGGCAAAAACTCCGCACAGCTCATTGTAAAAGCTGCTATAAGTTACGCCCTTTTCGTGGAACACGCCGCTGTCGGTTTCAATCCGCGCCGGTTCATCGATATCCCATTCGGTAAGATTGCGGTTTACAAACGCGTTTGTCAGCGAAACGGCTCTGTAAAACGTCTCGGAGACCTCATCGTTCCCGATCTCGTTCAACGTTTCCGTCAACGCCATGTCTGCGTTAAGATTGTCTTTTATCCTCTTGTAAAGGCTTTCGTAGTTGAACTCGATAAGCATATTCGAGGAGCGCGGCGTTCCGAAAAGTTTGCCGTCCTGCCCGTTTAGATCTATTGCTATTGACGGCTCGGATATCTCGGAAACGTATTCCGCACTGCTTTCGTCGAATGTTTCCGAGGAAACGGGGGTACTCTCCGACGTGCTTTGCACGATCCCGATGGTCGAGATGTCCGTAGCACTCGTGTCAGAATTTTCATCGTATATTGGACTGCATGCGGTAAGCGCTATCGAAAGAAGTATCGCCGAGATTGTCGCTGTAATTTT
>ERZ778496.216-NODE-216-length-65345-cov-16.539102_pt1 | contig 65345 bp, 59 predicted proteins | sample MGYA00433099_ERZ778496 | MGnify/ENA primary metagenome ERZ778496 (study PRJEB29527, sample SAMN07138962) | mouse gut metagenome | material: feces | host: mouse | place: China:Nanjing | collected 2016-01-25 ...
TGTCTTTTCTCTGCGGTTAGTACCCCATAATTGATATATCCTGTAAATTTTTTCACTTTGTATCCCCCTTGTAATCTATATTTATATTTGCTATAATTTACTTGCTGGGGGAGCGGTGGCAAGCCCGCCCTCCCTTGGTATTCACTGAGCCTTTCGGCTCTTTTTTATTTGTCGTTCTTTTCGGCTTCTTTGATTACCTTTTCTATAATTTCTTTCGCTTTATCGCTATTACCTGTTTCCATCAATGCCTGTATGGAATAGAGTAAAGTTAGTAGTTCAAGTCTTGTCATAACCTCGTCCATCTTATCTCCTTTCCCCGCTTGCCCGGTCACTCGTTAAAGTGTATCTCCTTTAACTATCTTTATTATACATCATTCGTACGAATAGGTCAAGCCTTTTCTATTATTATTTTATTATCTTTTAAAGAGACAATAACCTCTTTGTTTTCTGGAGTAATTTCTAAAGCTTTCACAAATTCGCTGGGAATAGTAACCCTTACCATCATTGAGCCTTTTCCAGCCGTCCCTCCTGGCTTATTAAATAAAACCCTCATTTTTTTACTATATTCCATTTAAACATTCCTCCTTTTTATATAATGTAACCTATTCGGTCGGACAATGCAAGCACTCGGAATACATTCGTACGAATTGCACAAAAATCATTCGTATGATTTGTAGGATATGCCAATTGAATTATTCGTACGAATGATATATAATGAAATCAAGATAAAGGAAGGGAACAAACAAGGAGGAAAGCAAGATGACAAACAAAAAATTAATGGAATTGGTACAGGACAGAATAGAGGAGATCGTTGATAAGTACGAACTGGATTATAACTACATCGGTATCCGGGTACAGGAAGAAGAGTTTGAGCTTGGCAGTATGGACCATGTATCCAAAGTATGGGTAGATGGAGACGAGACAGAAGAAGAACTTGACGGCGTGTGTGTTGTAGATATCAATAAACTTTCTGGAGCAGACGGATACTTTGGAGACCACGTAGCAGTTGTATGTGGTGACAGAGCGGAATACGGACAGGACTTTGGTGAGCTTATCATATCTGATGCAGTAGTGGTTGAGATCTTAGCATAATTTATTCACCAACTCGGCGGGGTAACGCCGGGAGAAAGAGAGGATTATATGGAATATACAGAATATGGACTTAGGATTGATTTAGATGAATTAAGGAAAATACTTGAATATGCCAAGAATCGTGCCCAGTATGGCAACATGGAACACTGTCTCTATATTAAAGGGGGAGAGCGACCAACCATTACACAGTATTGCTACTATGCGGAGTGTAACCCTATCAATCACACATACAGCGCACGGTAATCAGAGAGGCCGGACAGCGTACCGGGGGGCGCAACTCCCCTGGAGGCCCATCGGTTTAAACCACAAGTACCTGCCTACGGATGAAGCACAAGCCGGTCACTTATCAACGATCACGTTCCGGTGAAGTCATCCGGCGCTGGCAGCGTACTACCCGTATTAACCTCTGCGGGGCAGGCTGCAAGCTGATACGCAAAACGGCCGACACCATTACAGTACCGGCCGCCGTATAAGATTAGAGGATGCAAGCTCCCCCTGGTTGCGTTTTAATAATACAACATAATTGGGATTAGAGCAATAGATAATCGTGGACAGTTTTCGACATTACGCCAACATATGTCGTTTGTATCTATATCCTATGGGGCGTTCCTCTGGATATGCCTTGTAATATAGGTACAGGGCATACTGTACGGATATGCTGCCGTGTGCGGGTAACTCAGGGTTCTTCTCCAATGCCGCACTATATAATAAGTAGGCATCGTGATTTTCAAATACAAGATTGTTTTTCATTCGTGCCACCTTCTTTCTGTAATGACGAACAAATGTTCTTTGATATACTTCAATTATACGAATGTATGTTCGTTTTGTCAATGATAAAAAGCTGGCAGTTTTTGGCTGCCAGCAGTTTATTAGAATTGCTATTAGTAATAATAAACAACGATTTGTGGGTAACAAATTGGTAACAAAAGTGGCTTAAACCCTTGTAAAATGAGGGGTGAGTATATATCCAGAGTATAAGTAAAACTGGTAAAATAAAGGCCTGGAAAGCTAAATTTCCGGGCCTTTGCTGATTTATCCGGCCTCCTGATCATAGAAGCTGCCTTCATGAAGGCCGTGCTGCCGTCATCGAGATGTGGAGAAAAAATGATATTCTTCCCCCTGCGCCCAAAAGTCATCCAGATGGTTTTCCCTAAGAAAAGACAGCTTTTGGTCGTATTGTTTCATCTGCAGCTTCCGTCTTTGCTGCTGTCTGCGGAGACGGCGAAGGAAGTTTCGATGAAATTCATCCAGGGGAAACAACCAATCATCCAGTTCTCTATCAACATTTATGGTATCTCTCTGCTTCCAGGTATTATAAGCCTGTACCGCTTTATTGGAAGCCGCATATGACAAGCCGAAACGGAAGTGGATATCATCTGCATTTTTACAGCCATAATGGCGGATAGCAACCCGGGGAGCCAGTATATTACTGGCAAAGCAGTCAGCGGTGTCCTCATTTTCCGGATCTTCACCTGTGTGCTGAAAGACACAGTGAGCCAGTTCGTGCATGAGGGAGAAGCGTATACGGCCCTGGACTGCTTTTTCGTTATAGGCTATAATGCGGTTCCACTGGTCACAGAATGCGTCATTAGAGGCTGAGATACAGAGGGCATAAATCTCCGTGTTCAATTCTTTTAATCTTGAATATGTAATGGTTCTGAATTCATAATGCTTCAGGATGTCAACGCAGGGAATGGGGAACTCCTTAATGCCGCATTCTCTGTAGACTTCCAGAATCATTTCTGCTATATAAACATAATCCAAAATAAACCGCTCCTAAATTACTCATCTATTTCGGACAAAAGCTGTATCAGGCGAAGTTTCTGTTCGTTTGACATTTTCTTTCCGTTTCTGGCTATGAGAAGTTCCACGTCGTCGTAAGTTGGAGCGGGTTTCTCAGGTTCTCTGTGCACATCGTCAAAGTCATCCAGTGTAAGTCCAAGAACCCGTGCAATGGCTTTGAGGGTTTCCAGCTTTGGATCCCTTGTAACTCCGCTTAATATTTTGTCAAGTGTTCCTTTGGGAACACCGGATTTCTCGGAAAGCTCTGTAGTAGTCATTCCTAATTTCTTTTTATATTCCTCGATTTTTTCAAGACCCATTTCTGTATCCTCCTGTTAATCAGAGTTTACAGCCGTCAACGGAAAAAATCAAGAAAAAACAGTTGACTATAGTAATTAACGGTGATAATATAAAAAATAAATAACCGTTGGCGGAAAAAAATGGTAGATATAAACATATGTTCGATAAAAATATTATACCCCAAAGAAGAAGCAATGTCAATAAGAACTGATAAACCATCCAGTGATCATAATTTTAGTGTGGAATCTTTTTCCTGTCTGCACATCGAGGGAAGAAAGCGGAGTGGTTTGACTGATGAAATGGGGTATATGGCATAATAGGCAGGACCGGTACAGATCACTGCCCGGACAGGGGACAAGGGGGGATAAAAAAGGAGGGCCGGGTACGCAATGACCCGGCAGTATGAAAAAGAAAAGATATATGAAAAAGGTTCTTGGCCTTTGTTAGTTATAACTATAAAGGAGAAATGTGAAGAAACTGTGGTGAAAAATTAAAAGAAGTGTGAAAGAAATGAAAAGAATTATGATAGCGCAAAGATACAGTATAAAGTTAAAAAAGGAATAGGAGAGATGACCGTTTTGGAATATTTAAAAAATATAGGTGTTGAGGAGAAAAATATGGGGATTAAAGTAAATGACCTGCCAAATTACATAGAGCACCCTGTATGGGACAGTCGTACGGGACGATGGCTGATCATAAAATCTGTAGTATATGAGCAGGAAACGGCAAAGGTATATGCCACAGACGGAAGCTGCCGGGAAGTGCCTGTCGGCATGGGAGAGACCTGGCTTTGGAGAACCGAGGGACAGTAACTGTCCCTGGTCCTTGGGGCTTATAGATACTGGAGCATAAAAAATAGCAAAATTGGCTTGAAAAAGTCAATCATTTCCTGTATAATGATATTTACATTTTCACAAATGATATAGCAATCCTATATCATTTATCTTCTCTGCACGTTCGTGCGGTTTTTCCAATTGCAGAAAACAGAATATTTTTGGACTGTCAAAGGGAAAAGTCTGTCCATTTGCAGTCCTTAAATAGAAAGGACAGTATTGACCACTGTCTGTTACACCTACACGGCAAAAAGCCTGCAGGCAGCAAAATGAAGAAAGAGAGGTTTACAGATGGACTACAACACATTCAAACAGGAGATACTCGCCAGCCTGAAAAAAAAGGCAGGGGAAAAGATGGTCACGCTTCACAGAATTGAGAAAAATAACGGAAAGATTCTGGATGCTGTCACCATTATGGAGAGCGGCACACACATTGCGCCTACCATATATCTGGCAGATTTTTATGATTTTTTCAGCCATGGCATGTCTCTGGAGGAGGTGACACTCAAAATCCTGGCGCTTAACACGGAAAGGCAGGTGGAGGAAACAGAATTTCAGAATGCCGGATTTGAGGACTACAAAAGAGCCCGGAGCCATATCTGCTACAAACTGATCAACTTTGATATGAACAGGAAGCTTTTGAAAAATGTACCCTACATTCCATATCTGGACCTGGCAATTGTGTTTTACTACAGGCTTGAAGAAGAGGTTTTAAACGGGGCGAATTTTCTGGTTCATAACTGCAATCTGGAGTCCTGGGGGATTACACTGCAGGACATATATGAGGATGCACATAAAAATACAAGCCGCAGACTGCCTTTTACGCTTCAGGGAATGGAAGCGCTGATCCGGGAGATGACAGGGGAAGAAGAACTTCTATCCTTTGGCTTTCAAAAAAGAGAGCAGATGTATATCCTTACCAATGAAGAAAAATATTTTGGCGCTGCAGCTCTGCTTTATCCTCATGTTCTTTCTCACATCAGCAGGCTTCTGCACTGCAATTTCTATGTTCTGCCAAGCAGCATTCACGAATGTATTCTTGTGCCCGATTCCGGGCAGTTTTCCAAAAAAGAATTGGAGACAATGGTCAGAGAGGTCAATGAGACCCAGGTGGAGGACGAGGAAGTCCTCTCCCAAAATGTTTATTATTATGACAGTAAAAAGGGAGCATTAATCCTGTAAAAGTGGGGGATAACCGCCGAAAACTGCAGGTTTTCGGCGGTGTATGCCCAAATTTCTGTGTAAGGCTTTACAATTTCATAAATATGTGGTAATATACTAGGGATGTCATTTCTAGGAAGACATGTGCACTCGTAGCTCAGGGGATAGAGCAGTGGTTTCCGGTACCACGTGTCGGGGGTTCGAATCCCTCCGGGTGTGTTTGGTGCTTTGGGGAAAAGCATTGGAATAAGGGAATGAAGGGTAACAGTCTTGAAGGAGGACAAGGATGTTAGACAATTTCAGAGAATGGCTTTCAGACAATCTGAGGTATATTCTTCTGGGTCTGGCTATTTTGGTCGTTCTGGTGGTTCTGTTTTTCGGTATTAGGGCCCTGACGGGCGGTTCTTCAGAGAAAGAGAAGAAGCCGGATGCACAGACAGAGCAGCAGAAAGGGTCTGACGATACCAAGAAATCGAAAGATTCTGATGCAAAAGCACAGGACGAAAAAAAAGAGGATGAAAACTCTTTGGAGAAAAATGCATACCCTGAAGTAAATTCTTTGATTGATGCATTTTATACAGCCTGGGGTGAGAAGAATGTTGACCGTATGAAAGAACTTGCGGACAGTTTTGATGCCACAGACGAAGCAAAAGTATTAAATGCAGCTTATATTGAAAGTTACAGTAATATCAATGTATATACAAAAAAAGGACTTGCAGAGGACAGCTATGTAGTATTTGTTTCCTATGATTTGAAGTTTACGGATGTAGCCACACCGGCGCCGGGACTTGCACAGCTCTATGTGATCAAAAAGGATGACAAATATATTATCCATAATGACAAGAATGATACGGAAGTCAATGAATATATTGACAAGACCAATCAGGATGAGGATGTGAAAAAGCTGATCAGTGAGGTGGAGACCAATCTGAATAAAGCTATGGAATCAGATGCAGATTTGAAAGCATTTGAGGAGCAGCTGGGACAGGAAACCAGTTTGGCTTCTATGGCGGATAATGGTACTGAATTGACGACACAGGATGTCTGCAATATGCGTGCTGAAGCAGGGACAGACGGAGAGATACTCCAGGAACTGCAGGCAGGAGCAAAAGTAACAAAGATTGATAATGCAGAAGACAATTGGATCAAAGTGGAGTATAACGGACAGACCGGATATATTTACGGAGATTTATTACAGTAAATAATAGAAAGCCCCCTTTTGAAAATTCCTATTCACATGAATTAAAACTGCTGTACAGTGAAATGAATCGCTGTACAGCAGTTTTTGTATTTCTATCTTATAGCGCCGTATGCAATGCCGCCGTCAAGCGTGATTCCTTTGGCTGCTGCTAGTTCGCTGACAGTGACCATCTGGAAACCTTTGGCCTTTAGCGCTGGTACAATCATATCTACTGCGTCGGCAGTTGGACCGTGAATATCATGCATGAGAATCACATCCCCGTCCTGAGCTGCCATCACTGCGTCGTACGTGCTCTGTGCGTCTCTGGTCTTCCAGTCCAGCGTATCCACAGACCACAGAACCATGGGAAGACCCACATTTGCTTTGGTAGTGGAATTGTAAGCACCGTAGGGAGGACGCACCAGGGTGGCACCATGGCCAACGATGTCTGCTATATTGCTGTTAGTAGAATTCACCTCATCCTGTACACCTGAGGCGTCCAGGGAAGACAGACTTACGTGGTCATATGTGTGGTTGGCCAGTTCACAACCCATACGGTCCATCTTTTTGACTGCGTCAGGATAATTCGGAACATTTTTTCCCAGCATGAAGAACGTTGCTTTTGCCCCGTTGGCCTGCAGGGTATCTAAAATCCGTTCCGTGTATTGTCCGGGACCGTCATCAAAAGTCAGGGCAACCATAGGGCCGGAGCCGGCAGCGGCAGTTTTTGCCGCTGCTTTGCTGTCCCAGACACCATTGTCCTTCAGGAAATAGGCTTTGCCGTCAACCGTGATCCATCCGGTAGCCATACTGCCGTCTTTGTTCAGATAGTACCAGTCTTTTCCTATCTGCAGCCAGCCCGTCTTTGCAGTACCGTCACTCTTCAGGTAATACCATTTTCCGTTGTCTTTCACCCAGCCTTTTCCTGCCAGTGTACCATCTTCGTTCAGATAGTATCTCTTGTCATCCACTGTCACCCAGCCGGTCTGAGGTTTGCCGTCCTCTCCCAGGTAATACTTCTTGCCGTCTTTTTCTTCCCAGGCGTTTGTGACCATCTTTCCGTCACTGTCCAGGAAGAAGCTGGTACCGTCAGAGGTGATCCATCCGATCATCATGGCGCCGTCCTCGTCACGGAAGTAATACCAGGCATCTTCGATTTCCTTCCAGCCGGTGCTGAGGGTTCCGCTGCTGTCAAGATAATAACGGTTGCCGTCACGTTCTGCCCATCCGGAGGCCATGGAACCGTCCTCCTGCAGATAATAGCTCTTGCCGTCCACGTCTATCCATCCGGTAGACATGGTTCCGTCATCCTTCAGATAATACCACTTTTCGTCATTTTTGACCCATCCGGTCTTAGGAACTCCGTTTTCATCCAGAAAATACCAGGACTCTCCCTCAGTCTGTACCCATCCAGACGCAGAAGTGCCGTTTTCTTTCAGGTAATACCGCTTACCCTTATCGGTGACCCATCCGGTTTTTACATACCCTTCATCATCGAAATAATAACGGGTACCGTCAACCTCACGCCAGGTGCTCTTAATGACAACACCGTCGTGATAGACGAATTTCCTGCCGGAGTCATTATAGATCCAGTGGTCTTCCTTCAGGGCTTCCTTCTTGTTACTGTAGGTGTCCATGCTGGTCTTTACCGCAGTAAAAATATACTTGGGTACAAAAATCAGCACGGCTCCCAAAATGCAGGTTAGCAGAAGGATGCCCGCGGTTTTCTTTTTGTTTTTCATTACATTAACCCCTTTGTATTTGATATGTCCGGCTGTCATGAAACCGGGCACATTCATAAGTACACGTTCTCATTATACTATCGCAGTGGAAGGGTTGGCAAGGCGCAAACCGAAAAAATGTCGAAATAACTGCTTAAGATATCTTAAAGGCAGGTAAAGCGGGCGCTTTACTTGCGGACAGAACTTGTGATATACTCTTTATCATAAATATATAAAGGAACTAAAAATATGCGTCTGAATAAATATATGAGTGATGCCGGCATCTGTTCCAGGCGGGAAGCAGACCGTCTGGTACAGGAGGGAAAAATCCTGGTGGACGGGAAAACTGCTGTTCTCGGGATGCAGATTGAAGAGGGGCAGGAAATTCTGGTGAATGGAAAAGCGGTTCAACGTGAAGAAAAAAAAGTGCTGCTGCTCTTTCACAAGCCAAGGGGCATCGAGTGTACAGCCGATCCAAGAATAAAAAATAACGTGATCTCTTATATAGATTACCCAATTCGGATATATTATATAGGCAGGCTGGATAAAGATTCTGAAGGCTTACTGCTTCTGACAAACCAGGGTGAATTGGTGAATAAAATGATGCGGGCCGGAAACTGCCATGAGAAAGAGTATCTGGTGACTGTGGATAAACCTGTGACAGAAGATTTTATTAAAAAAATGTCAAACGGTGTTCCTGTTTTAGGAACTGTGACGAGAAAATGCCGGGTAGAAAAGACAGGTGAGAAAACGTTCCGCATTATACTGACGCAGGGGCTGAACCGCCAGATCCGGCGAATGTGTGAATATCTGGGATACAGAGTAAAACGGCTGAAACGGATCCGCGTCATGAATCTGGAGCTGGGAGACCTGCCGGTTGGACAGTACCGGGAGGCTGAGGAAAAGGAACTGGAGGATTTGAAAAGTCTCATTCAGGATTCTTCGGAGACAACTGTCATAAGGAAAAAGGAACGGAGGAAAAGGTAACATGGATAAGACAGCGAGGATGAAAGAGCTGATTCCTCTTTTGAATGAAGCGGCAAAGGCGTATTATCAGGAAGACAGAGAGATCATGAGCAATTTTGAATACGATAAACGCTATGATGAACTAGTGGAACTGGAGCGGGAGACAGGGATAACCCTCACCGGAAGTCCAACGGTATCAGTGGGATACGAGGCTATGGATGAACTGCAGAAGGAATCGCATGAAAGCCCCATGCTCTCTTTGGACAAGACAAAGGACGTGGAATCCCTGCGGGAGTTTATCGGAGCGCAGAAGGTGCTGCTGTCCTGGAAACTGGACGGGCTGACCATTGTACTCACTTATCGGGACGGCAGGCTTTCCAAAGCGGTTACCAGGGGAAATGGTGTAGTGGGAGAAGTGATCACCAACAATGCCAAAGTGTTTAAAAATATTCCTCTGCAGATTGCCCACAAAGGCGAGCTGATCCTGCGCGGAGAAGCCATTATCACTTATTCTGATTTTGAAAAGATCAACGAACAGATCGAGGATGTGGATGCCCGGTACAAAAATCCGAGAAACCTATGCAGCGGATCTGTGCGTCAGTTGAACAATGAGATCACAGCGAAGAGAAATGTACAGTTTTACGCATTTTCACTGGTCCGTGCAGAAGGTGTGGATTTTGAAAATTCTACCCGGAAGCAGTTTGAATGGCTGGCCGCGCAGGGATTTGATGTAGTGGAGTACAGGATGGTGACCGCAGATACCCTGGATGATGCTATCGCATATTTTTCTGATAAAATTGTCCGCAATGATTTTCCGTCGGACGGTCTGGTGGCTCTTTATGATGATATTGCTTACGGCGATTCTCTGGGCAGCACTGCAAAATTTCCGAGAAATGCCTTTGCATTTAAGTGGAAGGATGAAATCCGGGAGACTACCCTGAAAGAGATAGAGTGGAGTCCTTCAAGGACCGGCTTGATCAATCCGGTGGCAATCTTTGAGCCTGTGGAACTGGAAGGAACCACTGTGAGCAGGGCCAGTGTACACAATATCAGTATCCTGAAGGATTTGGAGCTGGGGATAGGGGACAAGATTCAGGTTTATAAGGCAAATATGATCATTCCCCAGATCGCAGAGAATCTGACAAGAAGCGGAGACCTTGAGATTCCTCACGTCTGTCCTGTGTGCGGGGAGGAAGCCAGAGTGCTGAAGACCAATGATGTGGAATCTCTGTACTGCATGAATGCGGAGTGTCAGGCAAAAAAAATAAAATCTTTTACCCTGTTTGTCAGCAGGGATGCCATGAATATTGACGGGCTTTCCGAGGCTACGCTGGAAAAATTTATCCTAAAAGGATTTATAAAAGATCTTGGAGATATATTTGAAATTGAAAAATATAAAGATGAGATTGTTTCCATGGAGGGGTTTGGCCAGAAGTCATATGACAATCTGATCGCCAGTATTGAAAAAGCTTCCCACACCACACTTCCGAGATTGATATACAGCCTGGGAATCTCCAATGTAGGCATTGCCAATGCGAAAGTTATCTGTAAGGAGTTTCAGTATGACCTGGATAAGATCACACATGCAACACCGGAGGAGATCAGCAGCATTGAGGGCATCGGCCCGGTCATTGCAGGAACATTTACGGAATATTTTGCAGATGAGGAGAATATAGCAAAGCTGGAGCACTTGCTGTCCCATCTGACCTTTGAGGAGATGAAAACAGAGAGCGCACAAAGCCTGGAAGGAAAACAATTTGTTATCACAGGAAGTGTGGAACATTTTGAAAACAGGGCACAGCTCAAAGAATATATTGAAGAGAGGGGCGGTAAAGTTACGGGAAGCGTGACCTCAAAGACAGATTATCTGATCAACAATGATACCACATCCTCCTCCTCAAAGAATAAGAAGGCTAAGGATTTGGGAATCCCCATTCTGTCAGAGGATGATTTCCTGAAGCTCGCAGGGGAAGAGTGATAGAAAGAAGGTAGGAAATGCAGTCTGAGGAGATGAAAAAGAAAGGGCTGAAAGGTGTTAAGACCATTATTTTTGGCAGAACGCTAATCGTGGTCTTTGCCTTTTTGATTCAGTTCGCACTGGTTATCGCCAGTTTTATCTGGCTGAGAGATTACAGTTTTTATGTTTATGCCGGATTTGTGGTTCTGGGTGTGCTTGTACTTCTGCATCTTTTCAACAGCAGGGGAAACCCTGATTTTAAGCTGGTCTGGATGATTCCGGTGACAGTAGTTCCTGTATTTGGGGCTTTGCTCTATCTCTATATCAACAGCCAGCCGGGAACCAGGATGATTTACCAGAGGCTTCAGCACCTGGGAAAATTCACAAAACAGTTTGTGACCCAGAAAGAAAAGGTGAAAAAGGATCTGGAGCGGAAGAACCCTCAAATGGGGCATTTGGCTTCCTATTTGATGGAGTACGGTACCTGTCCAGTCTATGAGCACACTCTTGTGACTTATTTTCCGCTGGGCGATGAGCAGTTCCCAGCCATGCTGAGAGAATTGGAGAAGGCGGAAACTTTTATCTTCATGGAGTATTTTATCCTGGAAGAGGGATATATGTGGAACACTGTGCTGGAGATTTTGAAAAAGAAAGTCATAGAAGGTGTGGAAGTCAGAGTCATGTACGACGGCATGTGCGTGCTGGCGCTGCTGCCCTCATTTTATCCGAGAATACTGGAGAAAGAGGGGATACAGTGTAAGATGTTTGCGCCGATCAAACCATTTTTCTCACCGCATTACAATAACAGGGATCACAGGAAGATCCTTGTGATCGACGGTAAAACAGCCTTTACCGGCGGGACTAATCTGGCGGATGAGTATATTAATAAGAAGGAACGTTTCGGCCACTGGAAGGACACGGCAGTCATGCTGAAGGGCGAGGCAGTGGAACGCTTTACCTTCATGTTTCTGGAAATGTGGGGCGTGTCAGAGCGTGGGGACCTGGAGTATGAGCCATACCGGACCCCCGCCAATCTGCAGATACCCAATGACGGATATGTCATCCCTTATGATGTGATGCCATACGGTTATGAGCGGACTGGAAAACAGGTATATCTGGATATATTGAATACGGCACAGAACTATGTACATATCATGACACCGTACCTGATCCTGGATCATGAGATGATCCTGGCTCTGACCTATGCCGCAAAACGTGGTGTGGAAGTCTGCATCATCATGCCTCATATTCCGGATAAAAAAACTGCCTTTGCCCTTGCGAAGACCTACTACAATGAGCTTTTGGAGGCCGGTGTGGAAATCTATGAATACACGCCCGGATTTGTCCACGCCAAAGTTTTTACTTCGGATGACGAGAAGGCTGTTGTGGGTACTGTGAATATGGATTACAGAAGCTTTTATCATCATTTTGAGGATGGAGTTCTCTTCTATCGAAACTCCCAGATTCCCTATGTGGAGCGGGACTTTCAGAATACGAAAAAGAAATGTGTGAAGATTTCAGTGGCAGACTATAAACGCCTGGGACTTTTCACCAGGATCATGGGAAAAGTACTGCGTATTTTTGCACCCCTGATGTAAAGAAAAAATAATAAGGAAAGAAGGAAGAAAAATGCCCATTAAAATACAAAGCGCCTTGCCGGTCAAGGAAATATTGGAAAAAGAGAATATATTCGTCATGGATGAGGGACGTGCAGTCCATCAGGATATCCGTCCTATCCGAATCCTGATTTTAAATCTGATGCCGCTCAAAGAGGAGACAGAACTGCAGCTTCTGCGTTCTTTGTCCAATACGCCTTTGCAGGTGGATGTGTCCTTTATGATGGTTGCAACCCATGAATCAAAGAATACAGCCACCAGTCATCTGAATAAATTTTATGAGACCTTTGACCGGGTAAAGGCTCATAAGTTTGACGGAATGATCATTACAGGCGCACCGGTGGAACAGATGGAGTTCGAGGAAGTGGACTACTGGGAAGAGTTAAAAGAAATCATGGAGTGGACGAAAACCAATGTCACTTCCACGATCTATCTGTGCTGGGCTGCCCAGGCAGGACTTTATTATCATTATGGGCTGGAGAAGAAAAAGATGGACCACAAGGTGTTCGGTCTTTTCAGCCATAAAGTGAAAAACCGTAAGGTGCCGCTTGTGCGAGGATTTGATGATGAATTTTTAGCTCCCCATTCCCGTCATACAGAAGTAACGGCGGAGGATATCCACGCCTGTGAGGCACTGACTGTGCTGGCTGAATCGGAGGAAGCCGGGGTATTCCTCTGCATGGCAATGGATGGGCGCCAGATCTTTGTTATGGGGCATCCGGAATATGACCGGGTAACTTTGGATGGGGAATATAAGAGGGATAAAGGGAAAGGGATGGATATAAAGCTTCCGAAGAATTATTATCCTGAGAATGATCCGGATAATAAGCCTCTTTTGCTGTGGAGAGCACATGCGAATAATTTGTATACGAATTGGTTGAATTATTATGTGTATCAGATCACGCCTTATGATTTGGAGGGGACGCCGTTCTAAGGCGCATTTTAAACGGTATTCGGAGGAATAAGAAGTCTCGTAAAGTATCGCCGATTATCGTATAAAGTGGAGTAGATTTGGAGTAAATGCAATACTCTTGTGGAGTAAGTGCTATGAAATTCAGATGGTATGACGAAGCTATCTTTATTTGAGATTTTTCTTGTAATAAGCCCTGGCATATGCCGGGGCTTGTACTTTAATTAGAGTATTATATCTTGGCATAAATTTATATATCAATACTATTGACAAAAAAATTATGACAGATATCTTCTGGAACCAGTTGATTTGGAATAACGAAAGGAAGAATCAACCATGCCTTTCAAGATAGGTTAGAACTAAGGAATGGAACAGGAATCGGGACGCCAGCGGCTGTAATTGTCTGTATGTGTTCGGCTATACCTGCTGGCATTGCAGGTCCGTTCAGCATATGAGGTTTATATTGCCTGTCTAATTTATATAGTTTATACTTAAGTTTAGAATATGGTTTTTGAGGGGGAGATTACAATGCATTGGAGAAGGAGGAATACAAAAAATTTAAATCATGGAATCTCTGAAGAGAAAAAATCTTTTATAAATAAATTATCATGTCTGATAAAACTCCAGATGTCAGCCATAATCATTTTACTGGTTGTTTTTATCGCTGTGTCTTATAAATCAGTCAAAAAAGAGATGGAGACAACCTCCATGAATTTTCTTGCTTCCTATAGTGCTCAGCTTGAAAACCGTATTTCAGGCATGGAGAAGATGTTGTCAAGAATTCTCTATAAAAATACGGATTTGACAATAATACAGAGCGAAGATGAACTAACAAGACACTATGCCTGCATCCGGCTTCAAAACAGTTTGTCAGATTTAATGAAAATTGATTCAGGTGCGGAAATGATTACCATCGCAGAGGGAAAGCGGGGGATTTGTCTTGATAGTAGTAGTGTACCCATTCCTTTTAAGGAAAAGTCAGCTCTGCGGGAGTATACGATGGATCTAGCCAAACAGGATGGGAATACTGCTACACAGTGGGAAGTGAAACGGATTGGGGATAAACAATATCTATGCAAAAGCTCTCTCCAGAAGCATCGCGTTGTAGTGATATTTCTGTCAGTTGATGAGCTGATGAATACAGTGCCGGGACAGGAGTTTCGGAAAAGTGAATTTTTCTTTACTGATGCGGATGGAATGATTTACGGTGAAGCAGGGTACGAGCTGATCAAAGGAGCATCCGGCAGAAATATGAAAGATTTATCCCTGAAAAATTTCTCGGTGAGACGTTATGATATATTACAGAAACGGTTTTACCTATATGTTTGTGAACGCAGAACCATCTTCTACCAGTGGGTACGGAATGGCATGGTGGTACTGTGTGTGGTAGTTCTGTTGCTTTATCTATTTACGGTTTATATGAAAAGGGAAGTGAAAAAAGAATTGATCATTCCCATGAAGGAACTCACGGGAAGCATGACGCGGATTGGGCAGGGGGATTATGAACACCGTGTGCCTGAAAATTCTGGCAGCCTGGAATTTTCTATGCTGTCAGGTTCATTTAACAGACTTATGGATGAAATTATCAACCTGAAAATCCGCAACTATGAAAAGAAATTGGAGCTTCAGGAGGCAGACCAGAAATATATTAAGCTGCAGCTGCGCCCTCACTTTTTCCTGAATGCCATGTCAACGGTTTTGAGTTTAAGTATGAAAGGAAAAAACAGGGAGATAGAATGCTATATACAGGCCCTGTCAAAGAATATACGATATATGTTCAGCTCAGGAATGTACACAGTACCGGTGAAAGAAGAAATCCGCCATGTGCAGAACTATTTGGAAATGCAGGAGTTTAGGTATCCGAACTGTGTATTTTGCTGTATAGATCTGCCAAAAGAACTGGAGGAGTGGAAGATACCTCAGATGTTGATTCATACCCTGGTGGAGAATGAATATAAATATGCAGTTTCAAGAGATAGGATGCTGGTGTTACTGATAAAAGTTAGTATGGCGGAATTTGAAGGGGAGAAGATGCTGCTGCTGGAAATAGAAGATGACGGGAATGGATATCCGGAAGAAGTATTGTCCTACATGAACAGCCGGGAAGAGTACAGGCCAACAGACGGATCGCGCGTAGGGCTTTGGAGTATCCGCCGTCTGCTGGAACTGATGTATGACCGACATGGACTTTTTTTGGTATCCAATATTCTGCCCCATGGTGCTTTGAATAAAATTTACATTCCCAAAAGTGTTGTTCATGAAATCAGGCAGGACAGACAGACGGAGGGAATATAACCAATAAAACGGTTTCTGAGAGGAGTGCAGATTGTGCGCGTATTGATCGTAGATGACGATTCTATTATTGTGGAGGTTATCCGGGATACAGTTGACTGGGAGAAGCTGGGGATAGACCAGGTACAGACTGCATATGACGTGGAGGGAGCAAGAAAAATCCTGGAGCAGAAGGATGCAGATATAATAATAAGTGATATTGAAATGCCAAAAGAATCCGGATTGGATCTGTTAGATTGGTATAGGGAAAAAGGGTATGCGGGAAGGTTTTTACTGCTGACTTCCCATGAAAACTTTGCATACGCGGCAAAAGCACTGCAATTGCGTGCATCAGATTATCTGTTAAAGCCATTTAATTTGGAAATGATGGAGATGGTGCTGAGAAAGAATATATCCAGCCTGGAAAAAGAACGCCGTTTGGAACAAAGCGCGGAATACGGACAGTGGATCATGGATAATATGAGTGAGCTGAAACTGCTGTTTCTGGATAATGTGCTCAGCGGCCGGATCAGTGCGGATGCAGATGTGATCGCGAATAATATCAGAATCAGAAAACTGAATTTAAATGCAGACGGAAGGTTCAGACTGGTAGTTTCCAAGGTGACCAATACAGAGCAGGATAACGAAGAAAATGGTCACAGACTAGTCAGGTATATTCTGATAAACCTGCACTCGGAAATTTTGTGTGATTCTTCCAAGAACGAACGGGTTATTTGCTATGAACGGAAGAATAGTCTTCTGATCGTGACCGTCTGTGATGAAAAACCGGAGCAGGAATTATGCAGTCAATGTAACCGGTTGATAAAAAAATGCGGAGGTATGCTGGAATCCACAGTCACCTGCTGTGTCAGCAGACCTTGCAAAATGGATGAATTTGAGAAGGTATATCACCGTTTGGCGGATATACAGGAAAGAAATGTGATCTTTTGCGGTGAGACCTTTTTAGAGCAGCAGATAGAGCTGGGCCGGGACAGCAGTATGCCGGTTCTGGATTTAGAGAAAATGAGGATAATGCTGGAGAATCAGGGAAGAAGGGAGCTGCTGGGATACTTGAGAGGTGAACTGGAACATAAAGTGAAACTCAATGCCCTGAATGAACAGTCACTGAAAGTTGTCCGGCAGGAGTTCCAGCAGGCCGTGTATACTTATCTGGCAAACAGGGGAATCCAGATATCCCGCCTGTTCAGTGACCATGTATCCATTCAGATCGCGGAAAAAGCGGAACAGTCCATTGTGGACCTGATGCGTTGGGCTAATTATCTTCTGGAGCGCGTATTTGCGTGTGAGGAGGAGATACGGAAATCACAGACATTGATTGAAAAAATCCATGCTTATATCCATGAACATTATAAGGAGGGAATAGGGAGAAATGAGATAGGCGCTGAATTTCATCTGGTCCCGGAATATGTGGCAAGATTATATAAGAGAAAGACAGGCAGAAATCTAAAAGATTATATCAATGAATACCGGATTGAACAGGCAAAAATATTATTAAAGACATCAGATATGCTGGTGGGTGATATCTCAGAGGAGGTGGGGATTGACAATATCTCCTATTTCTCCACACTGTTTAAGAAAAACACAGGCGTGTCCCCAAATGAGTACAGAAAGAAATAAAAAAGCTTCCGTGCGGTGTGGAAAAATACTGCGCGGGAGTTTTTTGTTTTCTATTATTTGTTCCGAAATTGTAAAAAGAGTCGTGTTTAGTAAAAAAGTGCTCGTGTTTTTAAGAGAATATTTCCATGAAACAGATTATAATAAAGCTAAGGTTAAGGGCCCTTATCATTACTTATAAAACCAAGGAGTGAAAGATTATGAAAAGAAGGATCATCGGATTATTACTGGCAGTAACCGTGACTGCAGGTATGTGTGCCTGCGGGCAGGAAGAGAAAGAGACGCAGCCGGAAAGTGCGGGAGCCAAAGAATATGACCAGGTAACGTATGCGTATGCAACCATGAACAATGTTCCAACAGAAGAAAGTGTGGATGCGGTTGAGGAGAAGCTCAACGAGATCACCAGAGAAAAAATTGGTGTGGAAGTGACGCTGAAGCCGATTGCTTTGGCTGATTATTCACAGTCTGTCAGTCTTTCCCTGCAGGCAGGAGAAAAAATTGATGTTTTTCAGTCCATCTATGATTTTACCAATTGCGTCAGCACGGGAATGGCAATGGATATCACTGAGCTGGGCAAAGAGTACGCTTCGGATACCATAGAACTGGTTGGTGAGGAGTGGCTGAAAGCCAGCAGTTATGAAGGAAAGCTCTACGGGATCCCAACTTATAAGCCGGTGGCTGCCAAACCTTATTTTGTCTGCAGAAAAGATATTGCAGAGGAGCTTGGGCTGGATCTGTCAGGAATCAAAAGCTCATCTGAGCTGACCGACGTATTCTCAAAGGTACAGGAAGCGCACCCGGAGATGACTATGCTCGCACCGCTGAATCAGGGAAAATTAGGGGAGCACCTGACCTGGTATGGCGTGGACTGGCTGTCTGATTCGGATGAAAAGGCCTTCGGCGTACTGATGGGAGACGATACCACGGTCAAGAATCTATATGCTTCGGATCTGTTCAAAGACAGCTGTGATCTGGCGAGAGAATGGTATAATGCCGGATACGTTATGAAGGATGCGGCCACAACTACCAGCACAAATTCCGAACTTATGGGTTCCGGCAAGTATTTTGGATTCTTTACATCAAATGCAACCCCAGCGGAAGATTTGGCACAGATGCTGTCAGGAATGTACGGTAATTATCAGCTTCAGGCAATCCCCTTAGGAAAACCATATCTGTCCACCGCCTCCATCAACACAGTGACCTGGATGCTGGCCTCCAATACAAAAGTGCCGGAAGCGGCCATGAAGTTTTTGGATTTGACTTATAATGATCCGGATGTTTGCAACCTGCTGATATTCGGAATCGAGGGCAGAGATTATGTTCTGGACCAGAACGGCTATGCCTCTTATCCGGAAGGTGAAGATGCTGCAACCGTTCCCTATACTGCGCAGCTCAGCAATGGTATTCTTGGAAATTCCTTTATTATGTACCCTATAACAGGAACCGATAAAGAATCCATGCCGTTAATGCTTGAGGAGAATAAATCAGCAGATATCTCCCCTGTCATGGGATTTGTCTTTGATTCATCCCATGTAGGGGTACAGTACACGGCGGTCAATAATGTGGCAAGCCAGTATCTGCCGGGTCTTCTGTGCGGCAGTGTAGATCCGGAGACAGAGATACCGAAATTCCTCCAGGCACTGGATGATGCAGGATGTCAGGATATCATAGATGCAAAGCAGGAACAACTGAATGACTGGCTGGAAGAGAACAAGTAGGATGACAAAAGAACTGTACTTTCAGAAAGGATAAAGAAAAAGAGATGACAAAGAAAAAGAGCAGTTTTAAGACGTCCGGTCCCTTGCTGCTGATCGCTCTGCCGGGAATTATCTATCTGCTGATAAACAACTATGTGCCTATGGCAGGATTATTTCTGGCGTTTAAAAATTATAACTTTATGAAGGGTATCTTTGGAAGCGACTGGTGCGGGTTTGACAATTTTAAATTTTTGTTCGCATCAAAGGATGCCTGGATCATGACACGGAATACTGTTTTATATAATCTTGTGTTCATTATACTGGGGACTGCAATGGCTATCTTTCTTGCAATATTAATATGCGAGTTAGGAGGCACTTTAAAGGCAAAATTTTTCCAATCTGCTTTGATTCTTCCAAACCTGCTTTCCTGGGTCATTGTGGCGTTTGTAGTATTTGCTATTTTGAATGCAGATACAGGATTTATAAACAATTCTGTTCTGAAGCCTTTGGGTTTTAAAGAGATTTCATGGTATACATATCCGAAAGCATGGCCCTTTGTCCTGGTGGTCACAAACCTGTGGAAAAGTGCCGGTTATTCATCCATCATTTATATGGCAAGTATATCAGGTATTGACAAGGCACTGTACGAATCGGCAGCTTTGGATGGAGCGACAAAAGTACAGCAGATTTTCAGGATCACGCTTCCTATGCTGAAACCCACAGTGATCACTATGACACTGATGTCAATAGGAAAGATGTTTTATTCCGATTTTGGTTTGTTTTATCAGGTTCCGCAGAACTCGGGAGCGCTGTTTCATGTAACGCAGACCATTGATACCTATGTATATCGGGGTCTGATGGAGCTGAACGATGTGGGAATGTCTGCAGCTGCAGGGTTTTATCAGTCCATTGTGGGTCTTGTCCTGGTATTGGCGGCGAATATGTTTGTGCGTAAGCTGGATCAGGATAATGCATTATTTTAGAGGAGGAAATTATGCTAAAGAGCAAAAGTTTTAACAGATTTGCTGTGATCTTCCTTACGATATTAGTATGCCTGACGCTGTTTCCTATTGTATTGATCGTGATAGCTTCCTTTACGGATGAAACTACATTGCTGAGAGATGGATATTCGCTGTTTCCGTCGAAATTCAGTGCAGATGCATACTACTATATCGTAAAACAGAGGATGATGATCGTAAGAGCCTATGGAGTCACGTTTATGACTACAGCCGTGGGTACGGCAGGAAGTGTACTTATCACCACCATGCTGGCTTATCCTATATCCAGAACATCTTTTAAATATCGAAATATACTGGCATTTTTCGTGTTTTTTACAATGTTGTTTAATGGAGGGATAGTTCCGTCCTATATTATGTGGACCGGGGTCTTTCATATTAAAAATACGATTTGGGCGCTGATACTGCCGAATTATCTGGTATCTGCATTCAATGTGATCCTGGTGAAAAATTATTATTCTAATAATGTTCCGGAAGCACTTGTGGAGGCTGCCCAGATTGACGGTGCAAGTGAAATGAAAATATTTTTCAAGATTATGTTTCCGTTGGCAAAACCGGTAGTTGCCACGGTTGCCCTTTTTACCGGTTTATGTTACTGGAATGACTGGACAAATGGCCTGTATTACATAGACAGTGAGCGATTATACAGTATTCAGCTTCTGCTGATGAAAATCATGAACAATATACAGACGCTGAAAACAAATACGGGTCTTTCCCTGTCAGGGGCAGTGGCCGAACTGCCGGGAACCTCTGTGCGGATGGCAATGGCTGTGATCGGAATACTTCCAATCATAGTGATATATCCGTTTGTCCAGAAGTATCTGATAAAAGGTGTTGTGGTCGGAGCAGTGAAAGGATGAGTGAGAACTAAGCCGGATGAATCGAATAGAAAACTGGAAAGAAACCATAGAAGAACTGGGCAGGATCGTGACAACGGAGGAAGGGATTCCATATCTTGGCTGGACCAATTCCGGCATGAGGTTTTCCTATACAGGATCCTGTCTCATGGCTGAACTGGAACCAATTTGTGCAGTGGAGGGGGAAGACGGTCGAAAGACGTGGCCTTATCTGGCAGTGTTTTATGATGATAGGACAGAGCCGGAGTTTATTTTTGAAGTAAAAGATTCCAAAAGGGCTTATCTTATATTTGGTTCCGAAACGTCGGAGACACATAGGATCACAATCCGGAAGGTGACAGAAAATTTGAAGGGAAAAATAGGAGTCAAGGGATTTTTGGGAGACGGCGGAATAAAAAAAGTGCCGGGGACGAAAAAAATCCAGATAGAATTTATTGGAGATTCCATCACCTGTGGATTTGGAAATATGACAGATGATCGTGACAGGGCTTTTTACGCGGCCGATGAGAATGGCTGGATGTCCCACGCTGCTGTTGCAGGCCGTATACTCGAAGCAGAAGTACATATGATATCCTGCTCAGGCATCTCTCTGACTGCGGGGATTGACAAAAAATCATGGGATTTTCAGGATATGAGTACAATCTATCCTTACACAGACTGTCTGCTGCAGCAGTATTTTGGGGATGAGGAAATGGTGCCGTGGGATTTTGCCTCTCACCCAAGTGATGTGATTGTAGTGAATCTTGGGACAAATGATGCAGCCGCTATTAATCTCTGTGGTGATATCCGGAAAGGGACAGATTTATTTGAGAATGAATATTATGATTTCCTGGAGCTTCTGCGGAAGAAAAACGGTAAGGATTCATGGATCATATGTGCTTTAGGTCCTCTGGATTATTATTTGTATGACATTATCGAAAAGGCAGCAAATAGGTATGCAGAAGACAAAGATGATAATAAAATACGTTGTTTTAAATATATGAAGGTGCGGGCCGGGGAAGGGTACGGCGCATGTTCTCATCCGTCCCTCGCCACACAAAAACGTATGGGACAGGAAATAGCGGAATATATCCGAACATTGACAGGAGGAAATTATGGCTTTAGGTGAGATGACATTTTATTCAAAAGAAATGGGACGTAATGTGAATTTTTGTTTTTTGCTCCCGGAGGGACAAAATGATTTTGGGAAGATCAGAACTTTATATCTGCTTCATGGCCATGGAAACGGCAATGAGGAATGGCTGACAGGCAGTTCCATTAAGGAAATTGCATACCAGTATAACCTGGCAGTGATTATGCCTTCCGGGGAGAACAGTTTTTATCTGAATCACAAAGCAGCCAGAACGAACTACGCAGACTATGTAGGCAGGGAATTAGTGGACTACACCAGAAAGACTTTCGGACTGTCTGATAAAAGAGAAGATACGTTTATCGGCGGATTGTCCATGGGTGGTTTCGGGGCACTGCATACAGGCCTGGAATTTCATAAAACATTCAGTAAGATCATGGCCCTGTCATCTGCTCTGATTCTCTATAATATCGCAGGTGAGGAGAGGGATTTTCAGGATGAATTTGGAGATTACAGATATTATGAATCTATTTTTGGTGATTTAGACAATGTGATGACCAGCCGAGTCAATCCGGAACAGATCGTTCTGGATCTGCAGGAAAAAGGGGAAGTGATTCCTGAGATTTTTATGGCATGCGGAACGGAAGATTTTCTGCTGGAGAATAACAGAAGATTTAAACACTTTCTGGATATCCGTGGGGTTCCTGTCCTATATGCGGAGAGTGCGGGTGACCATAATTTTAAATTCTGGAATCCTTATCTGGAAGCGGCTGTTAAATGGATGGTATAAAATATCCGGTACCGGGAAAGGAAAGAAATGAAGATAGCAGAGGTAATTCAGAAAATAGAAGAAAAACATGTGAAATTAGATACACGGCAGAGAAGTTGTGACGGAGTGGTCTATGGCGGGACGGAGAGGGAGTGCACAGGAATCGTGTTGACCTGCTGTCCGACGGTCAGGATGATAAAAGAAGCAGTCCGGCTCGGATATAACATGATATTGTGTCATGAACCGGCCTTTTATCATGGCTGGGATGAGACGGACAGAATACAGGAAACATGGATTTGTCAGGAGAAAAAAAGATTGCTGGATCAAAATGGAATCCTTATATATAGAGATCATGATCATGTACATCAGGAGAAGCCGGATATGGTCTTTTCCGGAATCATACAGAAACTGGGATGGGAGAAGTATAGGACCAGTAATGAATTTTTTCCTACTTCAAAATATGTGATTCCGGAAACGACTCTGGAAGAATTGGGACAGTATGTTGCCGATAAGATGAAGATTGACGGTATAAGGATAATAGGGGAACCTGCTATGAAGGTTAGGAATGTGGGACTTATGGCACATTTTTTCGGCGGACCTGAGGACCAGGAGCTGATTCGGGAAATTGAAAGAAATGATTACGATGTGATCATTCCGGGAGAAATTGTTGACTGGACCATAGGAGAATACATTCAGGATTCCAATGCTTTGGGAAGAAAAAGAGGTATGCTGAATGTGGGACATTTTAACCTGGAAGAGCCGGGTATGGAAATGATGGAAGGATGGTTAAAAGATGCGGTAGCTGATCAGGTGCCGGTTTCCTTTGTCCGGTCTGGTAATGCATATAGCTGGCTGGACTGCAGAAGATAGATCACCTGCCTGGGGCAGATGAGGAGGAGCAGAATGAATGCAGAAGAGATACTGAAAAGAATGACAGAAGAGGAAAAGATTCGCTTGTTGAGCGGAAAAAATAATTGGGAAACCGTGGATTTTCCGGAATATGCGTGTCCCGCCCTATTTTTTGCTGACGGGCCTTGTGGTCTGCGGAAACAAAATGGCAGAGGAGATCATCTGGGCATCGAAGACAGTGTGCCTGCCACGGCTGCTGTGTCAGGGGCTTGTCTGGCAGCGACCTGGAATCAGGCATGTGCTTATGAAAATGGCAGAATACTTGGGGAGGAGGCTGCTGACGAGGAGGTAGATGTTCTTCTGGCACCGGCTATGAATATTGTCCGCTCACCTCTGTGCGGAAGGAATTTTGAATATTTTTCAGAAGATCCGTACCTGACAGGACAGATTGCAGCAGGTTATGTCAGAGGAGTACAGAGTGCCAATACAGGTGCCTGCCTGAAACATTATGCTGTAAATAATCAGGAAACGGAACGAGAATATATAGACGCGGTCATTGATGAACGCACTTTACGTGAAATCTATCTGCCTGCTTTTGAAGAAGCTGTAGTTCAGGCAAGGCCTCAGGCTGTCATGAGTGCTCTTAATCAGATTAATGGCGTATATGGAGCAGAGCACAAATATTTGCTGACAGATATTTTGAGAAATGAATGGGGATTTGATGGGTTTACGGTATCTGACTGGTATGGAATCGTACATCCGGAAAAGGCTGCTGCCGCCGGAATGGATTTGGAAATGCCGTTTAGCAACGGAGTGGGAGCAGAGAAGATAAGAGTTGCTCTGAAAGAAGGAAGGCTGACATGGGAGGCTGTGGATACCTGCTGTCTTCATATTCTGAAAGCTGTGGAAAACTGCACGATGCGCCGAGAGCAAAGAAGAAAAGAAAAAAGAGTGGAAAAGGAACAATTATTGAGACAGCACCATCAAAAATGCCGAAAAATTGCGGAAGAAGGAATCGTGCTTCTTAAAAATGAAGATGGTGTACTCCCTCTGGCTGCGGATGAGAAGATAGGAGTGATCGGGCTGTACGCAAAAGAACCCAGGATCACTCTGGATGGAAGTGCAAGAGTCATTACAGATTATATGGATATACCGCTGGAATATTTAGTGGCAGAAGGAGGTGAAAATGTAAGTTGGGAGCCGGGATATACAGAAAATTCTGGTGAGGCTGACCCGATACTTTCTGAGCGCGCTGCAGCTTTGGCGGCAGACTGTGATAAGGTAGTCTTTTTTATGGGACAGCCCTCCGGAGTGGAAATGGAGGGGCATGACAGAAAGCATTTAAACCTGCCTGAAAATCAGGAAAGACTCCTTGAGAGAATTTTATCTGTGAATCAGAATGTGATTGTAATTCTGTCTAATGCCTCCGCGGTTGCCATGCCGTGGAAGGATCAGGTGAAAGGGATTTTTGAGTGCTTTATGGCCGGACAGGGAACGGGTTACGCGATTGCTGAACTGTTGTATGGAAAATGTAATCCTTCAGGGAAACTGCCGGTATCCTTTACGAAACGTCTTGAGGATACCTCTGCTTACCCATATTTTCCGGGAAATAAAGAAAGCGTGCAGTATGCAGAGGGAGTGTTTGTGGGATATCGCTATTATGATATGAAACAGACAGATCTGCTGTATCCTTTTGGATATGGATTAAGTTATACTACATTTTCTTATGGCTGTTTGAAACTGGAGCGTCGGATTTTTGCTGAAGGAGAAGAAGAACTTCAGGTATCTATGATCCTGAAAAATACAGGACCTTATGCAGGGGCAGAAGTGGTGCAGCTTTACATAGGCATGTTTGACACAGGGATAAGGAGGCCGAAGAAAGAATTAAAAGGATTCAGGAAAATTTATCTGCAGCCCGGCGGGGAACAATGCGTGAATTTCACTTTGAGAAAAAGGGATTTTGCATACTATGATGTCAGATATCAGGAATGGTACGTTCCGGAAGGTGAATATAGGATTCTGATTGGGGCATCCAGTACAGATATACGACTAAGAGATCATCTGAAGGTTATGCCCGTTAAGAAACATTTAAAACCACTCAGCGGCTGGTCAAAAATAGGAGAATTCAGAGAGACACCTAAGGGTGAAATGTATTTTCAGAAGATGAAAGAGATACTGCAGTTGTATATGCCGGAGGAGTCTGTGTTTTTTAAAAAAGCTGATCTGGAGAAAAAGGAAAAGGTAAATGAACTTCCGTTACGCTTTGTCAATCTATTGACGGATGGAAGAATAGGTAATGACCAACTGCTGTCATGGATAGCTGAAGTAAATGACGAAAGATAACCGGGTAGGAGAAAATGGATAAATATAAATTGACGGTGGATGCTCCAAAGAGCAGCCCGGAAAGTCCAGACGGGTGGAGGTATTAAATTAACAGATATGAAAACAGAAGATTTAAAAAAATTACTGGTCAGTATGTCTCTTCAGGAAAAGGCTGACCAGATGCTGCAGTTAATGGGTACGTTTTATCTGGAGGATACGGAGAGTGTTCTTACAGGTCCCGCTAAAGAGCTTGGTGTATCAAAGGAGGATATTTGTCAGGCAGGCTCCATATTTGGAACAGCAGGGGCTAAAGAACTGATACAGATCCAGAAAAACTACATGGAAAATCAGCCTCATCATATTCCGATGTTATTTATGATGGATGTGATTCATGGCATGCGGACTATTTTCCCCATACCACTGGCACAGGGGGCTGCATTTGAACCGGAACTGTCAGAAAGATGTGCAGCTGTAACTGCCCGGGAGGCCTCTGTGACCGGACTTCATGCTACTTTCGCACCTATGGTGGATTTAGTTCGGGATGCAAGATGGGGGCGTGTGATGGAGTCAACAGGGGAAGATCCTTACCTGAACAGTCTGTATGCAGCAGCTGTGGTAAAGGGATTGCAGGGGGAAAACATGGGAGAGCCTTACAAGATATGCGCATGTATCAAACATTTTGCAGCATATGGCGCCCCCGTGGCAGGAAGAGAATATAATACGGTTGAATTGAGTGAACATACGCTGCGTGAATTTTATTTCACGGCTTATAAGGCAGGAATCGATGCGGGAGCGGGTATGGTAATGACAGCGTTTAACACAATAAATGGGATCCCTGCCACTGTAAATAAATGGCTCATGAAGGACGTTCTGAGAAAAGAAATGGGATTTGAAGGTGTGCTCATCTCTGACTTTTCAGCAATACAGGAGACGATTTCCCATGGGTACTCGCCGGATGAAGAAGAGGCAGCCAAGAAGGCAATTGATGCAGGTGTAGATATTGATATGATGAGCAGTGTGTATTCTGCTCATCTGCGCAGACTGGTACAGGAGGGAAAAGTAAAAGAATCCCAGATAGATGACAGTGTAATGAGAATCCTTCAGCTCAAGAATAAAATGGGATTGTTTGAGAACCCCTGTAAAGATGCGGATCCGGAACAGGAAGAAAAATTACTCCTATGCCGTGAGCACAGAGAACTTGCCCGTGAAGCTGCAGGGAAATCCTTTGTGCTTTTAAAAAATGACGGCATTCTGCCTGTAGATACCCGTAAGAAAATTGCTTTTATAGGGCCTTATTCAGATAACAAAGAATTACTCAGCAGTTGGGCATTTAGTGGTGACAGGAAAGACTGTATCACTATAAGGGAAGCAGCAGAGGAAGTTTTTGATAAGTCGAGAATAACCTTTTGTCAGGGATGTTCCATGCTGGAGTCAACTGCTGCGGCAAAAGATATGATGCAGGAAGCAGTTGAAGCAGCCAGATCGGCGAATGTGGTGGTCATGTGTGTAGGAGAGCATTTTATGCAGAGCGGAGAAGCAGCCAGCCGCGCTGAGATTACCATACCTGAAGTACAGATGACTTTATTTCGGGAAATTGCCGGGGTAAATGAAAATATAATAGTGGTATTATTTAACGGCCGTCCATTAGATATTCGCGAAATCAGTCATACAGCAAGGGCTGTTCTGGAAGTCTGGCTTCCCGGAACGGAAGGCGGCCATGCTATTATTGACACTTTGACCGGAAAAGTAAATCCATCAGGAAAGCTGCCAATGAGTTTTCCCTACTGTGTTGGACAGGTTCCGGTCCATTATAATGAATATTCCACGGGGCGTCCGAATCTTTCGGGACTTCAGGAAAGATTCCGTTCAAAATATATAGATATTCCAAATGAACCTTTGTACTCTTTTGGATATGGGTTGAGTTATACGGAATTTGAGATATCTTCAATTGAACTGAACAATAATATAGTCAGGAAGGAGACTCCGGTCATAGCCAAAGTAACTGTCAGGAATGTAGGGAAAAGAAAAGGTACACAGGTGATCCAAATGTATATACGGGATATTACAGCCAGTGTAGTGCGGCCAGTGAGAGAACTAAAAGGTTTTCAAAAGACGGAACTGAATCCGGGGGAAGCTAAGGAGATAGAATTCATAATTGAAGAATCTATGCTTCGCTTTGTACGGGCAGATGGGACTATGGGAAGCGAAGCAGGAGATTTTCTGCTTTGGATCGGAGACAGCAGCAGTACGGAAAATATGGTGCGGTTTACTTTTCGCATATAGCAGTGGAGTGAGGGGGGAAGGCGAAACAGATGCAAAGTGAACGAAATATAATATATGACGTGGATGTAGTGATACTGGGATCAGGAGCTGCCGGTATGATGGCAGGGATCACGACAGCTGAAGCTGGTCATTCCTGCGTGATTTTAGAAAAAGGGAAAAGTATAGTAGTCAGCAATGCTGCGCGCAGCGGTGGTCCGGCATTGGCAGACACAAGGTATCAGCAGGAGGTGGGAGCAGTCGTTTCCTCTGAACAACTTTATCGGCACATGTATTCTTTTTCCAGAGGTACGGTTCATGCGGGCCTGTTGAGGAATGCGGTAGAAAAAGGGGCCAGGGTCGAAGATATATTCAGAAGAAACCAGATTGAACTAGAGCTTTTACCGGATACCTATGGGGTGGGTTTCCGAGCCAGACATATGTTTAAAGAGGGAGGAGCCCGCCGTTGGGGCGCCCTCATGAAAGATTTTGAAAATATGGGAGGTATGGTCAGCTTTGGTAGAGCCGGAGTAAAGCTGATTATTTCAGACGGCAGGGTGCAGGGGGTATTGGCAAAAGATGTAATCAGTAATGGCAAATGGTATGAATATCGTGCAAGGGCCGTCCTGATTGCCACAGGTGGCTATTTGGGTGATCAGAAGATGATACAAGAGCATAGCTGCGGAGTATATGTTAATGCTCTTGGCAGTAAATTAAGTGACGGTACAGGTATTCGTATGGCCTTAGAGGCAGGAGGGGTAGAGGACCGCAATTGGGGTATCTGTGCCAATGAATTCGGCGGAGCCAATCAGAAAATAAAAAAAGAGGGAAGAGCTTATTCGTCAAGCCTTCGCTATGCGGTCTACGGAGGTCTCCTGGTCAACGGTGCAGGCAGACGATTTATGAATGAACAGTATCTTTCAGATAAACCTCTTTCTATAGGGGGTGAAATTATTTTGAGAGAAGGAAAATTTTATGCGGTCATTGACCGGGATATGTATGAGGGACTGAAGTCTGGGACGGTGTATGATTACTACGGAAGGCCAAAGCAGTGGCATGCAGGCAGGATGACACATGATATGCCCTCTCGATTCAGGGAGATTGATTTAACCAAAGATATAGAAGAAGGCTGGGCCTGCTGTGAAGAGAGTCTTGAGAAAGCAGGAGCATATTTCGGATTGAAGCATCTGACAGAAACAGTAATACAGGGATTGTTGCCGGGGAGAGGATGTCGGAGGATATATCTAAAATTAAGTAGATAGTTCTCAGAAAAGTATGTCTTCAGGGAAATATTAAAAAAGGCTTGTCAGGCTAAATAAGGCAAAACATGCTTAGGTTCAGAGGATAGCAGGCTGCCAATATGGGGGCGAATTCAGGCTGTTGGAGGCAGTTATGATAATTGTTCCTTTTTGCCTACGGTGATACAATAGAAGACTATGCTCTGTCGCAGATACAGATACTTTGTGATAATGAAGCATTTAAAGAATGCCGGGTCAGGGTTATGACGGATGTACATCCGGGAAAAGAAGGGTATATCTACAATAGCAAAAAAGGTGCTCCCAGTGTTGTTGGGATTGATATCGGTTGCGGTATCACCATTGCCAGGCTGAAACAAAAAAAGGTGGAATTCCAAAGACAGGATAAGGTCATCCGGGAAAATGTCCCTGCAGGATTCCATATCAGGAAAAAGCCTCATAGATTTCACGATATGATCACACTTGGGGAATTGAGATGCAGGCATCATGTAAATGAAAATAAAGCTGTTCTTAGTCTGGGAACTCTGGGAGGCAGAAACCATTTCATAGAGCTTGTAACTGGCACTATTATAGTACAGTTGACAAAACTCCGTACCAACGCATGTTTGAATTGAAGGTGAGTGAAAAGGATAAGTTATTTGCAGTGGAAATATGGGCACAGGTACATGCAAGGCTTACAATTGAGATCATTACTCCAGTGGGCGAGAGTACCAGGTTAAATTATCCTCAGCTAGGAAGCTGCAATCAATTTAGCTTTGTTTTTGAAAACAGTCAATTATGGGTCAATAATATTGTACTGGAAAAGGAGACAGGAGACCAGTTGATTGTAGTGCGGTAGAAACGGATGCCTTTTCTTTTGACGCATGGCTTCCTTCCGGTAATATCAAAGGATACTTATTTTAGGGGGCATCTCCCTATGCAACGGTTACAATATCGGGGAATTCTGAAAATGCTTTGACGGTCCCAGCGTATGATCCGCTGACAGACCATATTCTAACCAATGCAGGCCGCGGGTATACCAGGATTAATCAGATAACACCGGATGTGGCAGCACCGGGATATCAGACATCCTGTGCTTTTCTGGATAAACGGTACGGAGCTATAACAGGGACAGGGACAGCGGCTATCTTTTCCATAAGAGCGCGATTATTTTCCCAAGTTAAAAGTGGCACAATTTATATAAATACGTTATACTATAAACGCAAAGATAAAAACACAACGTATGGAAAAACCATACAGACCCGGCCGGTAGTCCGGGCGCAGTCAGAGCCGACAAATGGCGCAGTCTGTAAGTAACCTTCCTCCTTAGGTCGTCCCTTCTTTGCCGGACATGTGCAGCGATACACGGAAGGTATTCCTCACAGTCCATTAAAACATTTCAAGGAGGAACAATTATGGACAGAATTTCGATAACAGTGAAGGTGTTTTTTCAGGACCCCTTTTGGATTGGCCTGTGTGAACGAACAGACAACGGAAGCTGCTCCGTATGTAAAGTCACATTTGGGCCTGAGCCAAAAGAGTATGAGGTACAGGAATTTATCAGTCAGAACTGGTATCGTTTATGTTTCAGTCCGGCTGTTGCCGAAGCGGGGAGAAGAACAGAGCACAGGAATCCCAAAAGGATGCAGCGTGAGGTGAAAAAGCAGATGAACCAGACGGGCATCGGCACAAAAGCCCAGCAGGCTCTGAAACTCCAGCATGAGGAAAACAAAGAGAAACGTAAATCCTTTACCAAAGAGAAAAGGGAAGAGGAGGATCAGAGAAAATTTGTTCTTAGGCAGCAGAAAAGAAAGGAAAAGCACAGAGGAAGATAATCTCTTGTGCACTTCAAAAAGGCTTGAAACGGGAATTCGTTTCAGGTCTTTTTGTGTATTGGCAATATATGTTCAAAATGTACAATGTTGAAAAATAATAATGTATATTATGATGGATTGTGGTATGATAAAAGAATAACAATATGTGATAGGGTTACAGAGAAATAACTAAATTCTTGTAAGTAAGGGATTGGTAAAACCGGGAGAAAAATTCAAGAGGAATCAGGTCCTGGCAGTGGTAGAGGCTATGAAGATGGAGACAAATGTAATTGCGCTCATGGATGGAGAGATGGATGAAATCCTTGTAAAAGAGGGAAAAGAGATTAAAGCTGGGGAACTGCTGATGACAGTTAAGACAGTAAAATAATTGACAGGTAAAATAACCATAAAGGGATAAGCGCTGGTCTGCAGGGGCGGGAAAGTGCTTATCCCTTTATATATAGAAGGAAAAGTATCAGTATGGTAGAATGATTTTATAAATTGCCGGTCTTTTTCACGATATCGCCTCACCTGTATTTTTCCATGTATGAATAAAATCCAGAATTAAACTGGACTAAAATTGTTGAGAATGCACGTTCTCTGTGTTACAATGTCAGTGGTCCATATATCCTGATGAGATGCATAACCGTGTTTGTGAATACCCGGTCATTATCATACAGGTATTAGAAAACTGACACAGTGGGCAGAATAGGGAAGAGGAGGCAGAAGAAAAACATGATCATTATGAAAAGAAGTGGACAGTCAGAACCCTATGACATACGAAAAATTAAAAATGCGGTATTGCTGGCATTTAAAAGTGTCGGTCAGCCATATATGAATGAGGAGATTGAAAAAGTTGCAGAGCTGGCAGAACATAAAATTGAAAAATACTGTTTAAATGAGGCACAAAGCGGGCATAAGGAGACTTTGGAGCCCTGTCAGCTGCAGGTAGAGCAAGTACAGGACATTGTAGAGCGTTCACTCACTGAACTGAATTACTACGAAGTGCTGAAAAGCTTCATATTATATAGAAACGAGAGAAGCAGAAGGCGGGAAGTCAGGGGAAAGATCATGGGGTATTTTGGGGAAGCAGGAGAACTGGATATGGTTCTCAAAGATATTCAGATTAAATATACAGACCATGTGTATCACCTGGAGCATCTGCTTGCCAAATTTCTCACTTTTTATAGAGAAGGAATCCAGGTGGAAGATCGCCTGGATTTACTAAAAAAGGCTGCAGTGGAACTGACGACCCAGGAAGCACCTCTCTGGGAATTTGCCGCGGGCCGTATTTTACACCTGCAGTTTACCTACAGATTAGAGCGTGAACTGGAAAAGTTTCAGATACACAATTTTTATGATAAGATTCATTGTCTGACAAAGTTGGGTCTGTATGGCAGCTATATTTTAGAAAATTATACAAAGGAGGAGATTCTCCGATACGAGACATACATGCAGGAGGACAGAAATTATCTGTTTAATTATTCCGGTCTGGAGCTTCTTTTAAACCGATATGTGATCAAAAGCCGCCAGAATGTTCCCCTGGAAAGCGTGCAGGAGATGTTTCTGGGCATTGCTATGCATCTGGCTATGCCGGAAAAGAAGAACAGGGATAAGTGGGTTCGGCGTTTCTATGACATGCTCAGCACATTAAAGGTGACTATGGCAACCCCCACGCTGTCAAATGCCAGAAAACCATATCACCAGCTTTCCTCCTGCTTCATAGACACGGTACCGGACAGTCTGGATGGGATTTACCGCAGTATCGACAATTTTGCAAAGGTCAGCAAATTTGGCGGAGGTATGGGGCTGTATTTTGGAAAAGTAAGGGCAGCAGGCAGTGATATCCGTGGGTTTGAAGGAGCGGCAGGAGGTGTTATCCGCTGGATCAAACTGGCAAATGACACGGCAGTGGCAGTGGACCAGCTCGGTGTCCGGCAGGGAGCAGTGGCTGTCTATCTGGATGCATGGCACAGAGATCTTCCTGAATTTTTAAGCCTGCGCACAAATAACGGAGATGACAGGATGAAAGCCCATGATGTATTCCCGGCGGTCTGCTACCCGGACCTGTTTTGGAAGACAGCGAAAGAAGACATAGAGGCTGACTGGTATCTCATGTGCCCTCACGAAATTCTTACGATCAAAGGGTATGCTCTGGAAGATTCCTTCGGTCAGGAGTGGGAGCGGAAATACCAGGAATGTGTGGCTGACAGCAGAATCAAAAAACGGGTGATTCCAATCAAGGAACTGATACGCCTGATCATCCGAAGTGCTGCGGAGACAGGTACTCCCTTTACTTTCAACAGGGATATTGTCAACAAAGCCAATCCAAACAGTCACAAAGGCATAATATACGGCAGTAATCTCTGTACAGAAATTGCCCAGAATATGAGCCCCATTAAACAGGTGGAACAGAGGACGGAAGTTGTGGACAACGAGACTGTGGTTGTAACTGTTACACAACCGGGAGAATTTGTGGTGTGTAACCTGGCAAGTCTTTCGCTGGGAAGAATTGATGTGGATAATAGACAGGAGATAGAGGAGATCACAAGAAATGCTATGCGTGCCCTGGATAATGTTATTGATCTGAACTTCTTTCCGGTTCCCTATGCCAGAATCAATAACATGAAATACCGCCCCGTAGGGCTGGGAGTCAGTGGATATCATCATATGCTGGCAAAGAAGGGGATCCTCTGGGAGTCTGAGGAACATTTACAACTGGTGGACCGAATTTTTGAAGACATCAATTTTGCGGCTGTGAGAGCGAGCTGTGAAAATGCGGAGGAAAAGGGAAGTTACTCGTATTTTCCGGGAAGTGAGTGGGAAAGTGGTGCTTATTTTGAAAAACGGGCATATGTCTCGGAGCGCTGGTGTTCTCTCAAAAACCAGGTGAAGTTAAAAGGGATGCGCAATGGTTATCTCCTTGCAGTTGCTCCAACAAGCAGCACCAGCATGATCGCGGGAACAACAGCAGGTGTTGACCCGGTGATGAACCGGTATTTTCTGGAGGAGAAAAAGAACGGCCTTGTGCCCAGGGTGGCACCGGAGCTTAATACAGACACTTATTGGTATTACAAAAATGCTCATCATATCAATCAGGAATGGTCTGTCCGTGCCTGTGGAATCCGGCAGCGCCATATTGACCAGGCACAGAGTATGAATCTGTATATTACCAATGACTATACTTTCCGCCAGGTACTTAATTTGTACCTGCTCGCCTGGGAGGAAGAGGTGAAGACCATATACTATATCCGTTCCAGAAGCCTGGAAGTGGAAGAATGCGAGGTGTGCGCAAGCTGATGGAAATGAAGAAAAAGCCTTTGTTTAATCCACAGGGTGACTGTGAAATACAGCACCGTAAAATGGTGGGAGGCAATACAACAAATCTCAATGACTTTAATAATATGAAATATACCTGGGTCAGTGACTGGTACCGCCAGGCCATGAATAACTTCTGGATTCCGGAGGAGATTAATCTGAATGTGGATGTGAGAGATTACCCCGGACTGTCACAAAAAGAGAGACGTGCTTATGATAAGATTCTGTCTTTTCTTGTCTTTCTGGACAGTATTCAAACTGCCAACCTGCCTGCAGTCAGTGAGTATATTACTGCAAATGAGGTGAATCTCTGCCTTTCCATCCAGGCCTTCCAGGAGGCAGTACACAGCCAGAGCTACAGTTATATGCTGGACACCATCTGTGAGCCGCAGAAACGTACGGAAGTTTTGTACCAGTGGAGAGATGATGAGCATTTGCTGAAAAGAAATACTTTTATCGGCAGCCTGTATAATGATTTCCAACAGAAAAAGGACATGTTTACCTTTATGAAAACCATTGTAGCCAATTATGTATTGGAGGGCGTTTATTTTTACAGCGGATTTATGTTTTTTTACAATTTGGGCAGGAACCATAAAATGCCGGGCACTGCACAGGTCATCCGCTATATCAACCGGGATGAAAATACACATCTCTGGCTGTTCAGAAACATTCTTATGGAATTGAAAAAAGAGGAGCCGGAAATGTTTACGGAAGATAAAGTAAAAATCTACCGTGGGATGATAAAAGAAGGATGCGAACAGGAGATGACCTGGGGGGCCTATGTGATTGGGGAGGACATTGCGGGTCTTAACGGAGAAATGGTAAGGGATTATATAAAATATCTGGGTAATCTGAGATGTTTCAGTCTGGGATTTGAAGGGATTTATCAGGGCCATGATACAGAACCGGAGAGCATGCGCTGGGTAGGTCAGTACAGTAATGCAAACCTGATCAAAACCGATTTTTTTGAAGCCAAAAGTACGGCCTATGCAAAGAGCAGCGCGCTGGTGGATGATCTATAATCAATATGGTGCTGCCAGTGACGATCAGATTGTGATTCTCAGTCCATTCATAAAAAATAGTGGGCGGTGGCTTTTTCTGTCTGCGGCACAAGTGTTGTTTTCGGATTCTTTTTTATGTATAATTAACTGTATAGCAAAATGGTTAAGAGGAACATTTCATGCGGCTGAGTTACAGGGGGCAAAGGAAAAGAATTGAAAGAGTGACGGAAAGGACAGTAAATGAAAAAGTATATAATGGGTATGGATCTGGGAGGAACGAATATCAAGACCTCTCTGTTTACAAACGATTTCTCCCCGGTGGCTGAACAGAGGACACCTACCATGGTGCATCTGGGGGCAGAAGGGGTTTTGGAACGGATGGAAGAAAATATCAGGGATCTGCTTTTAAAGGCAGGAACATCGCTTCCGGAAGTGGAAGTTATGGGAATCGGGGTGCCGGGCCTTCTGGATATAGATAATGGCATATCCCTGTTTTCGCCAAATTTTCCAAAATGGGAGAATGTTCCCATTGTCCATTGGTTTAGGAAACGGTTAGGGATTCCGGTGTTTATTGACAATGACGTCCGTGTAAATCTGTATGGGGAATGTTTTTTTGGTGCAGGCAAAGGGAAAAAGAATGTTGTGCTTCTGACTTTGGGCACCGGATTGGGGGCAGGGGTCATGATTGATGGACATATTCTGTATGGGGCAACCGGCAGTATGGGGGAAATCGGTCATATGAATATGTACAGGGAGGGACGGCCCTGCCGCTGTAAAAGCTCGGGCTGCCTGGGGCGGTATGTGTCAGCGTTGGGACTTTTGCGCACCGTGAAGGAAAAGATAGAGGCAAAAGAGGAGACAATACTTACAGCATGGACCCATGATCCGGAAGAGATTACAGCTAAGATGGTATCCAGAGCCTTTGATGCGGGTGATACGCTTGCGAGAGAGGCTATGGAGGAAACAGGGGAAATCCTGGGGTATGGCCTTGTAAATGTGATCAACCTATATAACCCGGAGTGTATCATAATTGGGGGCGGCATGTCTGCGGCAGGGGAACGTCTGCTGTCAAAGGCAAGGGAGATTGTGGATACCCATGCATTGGAGATATCCGGAAAAGCCTGCACAATTGTAACAGCCCAACTGGGAGACGCATCGGGAATGCTGGGGGCAGCCAAAGCCGCTGCCATTAAAAATAGTAACAGAACAGAAGTATAGTATAAATATCCGGTTCACGCAAAGGAGTAGTCTATGCATGAACCGGATATTTATACTTTCATCCAGGCAAAGTCAGCCAACCAGTTTTTTTAGTTTCCATTTACCGCTCTGTACGCGGATAAAGGAGAATATAGCACCAATTCCCCAGCCGATGGGGATTGACCCCAGATCGCACTGGCACCGATGAAATGAGCCAGAAGGTATGCGATGGCAACTCTGGAAAACAGATTAGACATGGAACTCAGCATAAAGGCACCCATATCTCCGGCACCTCTCAAAAGACCGTTGCCTACGAACATCAGTCCCATTAATACATAAAATACGGAGACTGTTTTCATGTATTTCAGTCCGTATCCCATAGCACTTCCATCTGAACCGCGGTTCAGGAACAGGGTGAGGAGCTGGGGGCCGAAGAGATAAATTATGCCGGTGATGATCAGGGAGAAAATAAGTACCATGAGCAGACAGGCTTTATAACCCTGAACCACCCGTTTTTCTTTTCCGGCACCGATATTCTGTGCGGTATAACTTGACATGGCGTTTGAAAAGTTCATATTTGGCATCATAGCCAGCGTATCAATTTTTGTTGCCGCTGTATATCCGGCTACAAATACTTTGCCGTAGGAGTTGACCAGTCCCTGCATGAACATCATACTCAGTGAGACAATGGACTGCTGCAGCATTGAGGGAACACCGACACGGGCGATTCTCCGGGCAGCGCTGGCTTCGAAAAGAGAAAACTTTTTGTTTGCGGCAGCAGGTTCATTTTCCATATTCTTCATTCTTTTAATGAGCACAAAGAAGGAGGCCACTGCGCACAGGCCCTGTGCTATCAGCGTTGCCCAGGCGACACCTGCCACACCCATATGGAAACGAATGACAAAGAGCAGATCAAGCCCGATGTTTGTCAGAGCAGATACCATAAGAAATTTAAGCGGTGTATTGCTGTCTCCCAGGGCGTTGTAAATGCCGTTTAATGTATTGTAGAGAAACAGGAAAACAGCGCCTCCAAAATAAATACGCAGATAGGTAAGTGAGTCTGCTATGATATCCGCATCTGTTCCCAAAAGTTTCAGAAGCGGTTCGGCAGCCAGCTCGCCGGCCGCCATGATCGCCAGTCCGATGACACCCAGAGCGATCAGTGCAGTGGAGATGGTGGTCTTCATTTCCCGGATCTGGCCGGCTCCAAAGAGCTGGGAAATGACAACCGTACATCCCATGGAGAGGCCGGCAGCGATTGCTACAGCCAGAAAAACAACAGGGAAGGAGGAGCCTACCGCTGCAAGCGCATCCTCACCTACAAACTTTCCAACTACCATGGAATCCACCATATTGTATAGCTGCTGAAAAAAGTTTCCGATAACCATAGGAAGCGCGAAGAAAAAGAGCAGATTCAGAGGTTTGCCTTCCGTCAGATTTTTTACCATTTAAATCCCCCCCTTTTTTCTGTATGTAACTGCATTATTTGCAATTCGTTTGATGTGGTCCTGATGTATTTGCTGTTCCTCCTCGGAAAAGCCGGCATAGCATATTTGGTCCCAGGTTTTGTAGATATCCCGGATATGTTCATAAATCTCCCCGCCTTTATCTGTCAGAGATACAAATTTTTGACGACGGTCGCGTTCATTGATCTTGCGGCATATAAGACCTTTTTCCTCCAGAGATGCCAGGTTCTTTGCAATCCTGCCTTTATCCAGATTCAGATAATCCGCCATTTCCTCCTGACTGCAGCTTTTATCCTTGAGGATACGGATCAGCCTGCCTTCCAGGGGAATCAGCCCGTACCTTTCCATCTCACCCCTTACATATGACAATTCGCAGCGTCGTATGATGCTGACAAAATGATTATTCATATAACTGCCTCCTTGAAATTGGTTGTAATTTACAACTGTTGCATGGACAACTATTTATTATATGTATGTAAAAGGAAAATGTCAACATGAAATATTTATATATGTTATACTGAGGATTAATAGGCCGCTGTTCATTGATCACAGTTCCGGGTAATATTTATAACGTGAAGATGCCGGATGAGAAAGGAGTATGAATGGAAAAAATAGTGGAGATCATGGATAAAAGCGTTATTGCGGAATTGTTCGCAGGATGGGAGGAGACTTTGATCTGGTCCTGCCTTCAGGATTGTATGGGAAGAGCTTACGGAGATACCCGGGAGAATCCGCGGTCCGCGCAGATAGTAGTGGGGGATTTCTGCTTTTTTGCAGGGCAGCCGGAGGAGGCGCTTGTGGGAAATAAACCGGATGACAGAGAATCAGAGTTTATCATTATGGTGCCGGGTTCGGTAGAATGGGGAGATTTGATAGAAAAGGTTTATCAGGGATGTTCAAAAAAACGAAAACGATATGCGATCAGGAAAGAGCCGGATGTATTTGACAAAGAGAGGCTCAGGGATATAGTAAAGCATTGTCCCGAGGGATTTTCCCTGCATAAAATTGATAAAGAGACTTACAGGCAGGTTATGGAGAATTCATGGTCTGCAGATCTGTGTTCTCAGTTTAAAGATTACGAAGACTACAGGAAACGCGGACTGGGGGTTGCAGCCTTCGATAAAAAGATTTTGGCAGCCGGTGCGTCTTCCTACACGGTCTATAAAGAAGGGATTGAAATTGAGGTGGATACCCGTGAAGATTACCGAAGAAAGAAACTGGCGCTCTGCTGTGCCGCACAGCTTATTCTGGATTGTCTGGAGCGGGGCCTGTATCCCAGCTGGGATGCCCAGAATCCTGCTTCAGTGGCATTGTCAGAAAAACTGGGCTATCATTTTGATAAAGAGTATACAGTCTATGAAGTGTACAAATATACAAGGATGAAGAAAAATTGAATAGGTGAAAAATAGATAACGAATGATGTTTCGGATTCCGGGTTTTTGCAGGAGGGAAGAAGTGGATTGGTGATAATTAATATATTTTCAGCAGATAGATACAAAACAGGAATGTTTTAAGGGCGTGATTTTTCGCAGAGTTTACAAAAAATGCGAATATGCAATATGTCAATAGAAATATGCACTGTAATATGATAAGCTATAAAGCATAACAGATAAAGTTTTTATGTCTTACATCATTGCCATGGCGATAAAAGCCGGCTCCCCATGACAACAGGTAAGACATGGGATACCAAGTAAAGTAAATGAGTATATGGAAAGGAAGGTACAATATGGGATTTACAACAGAGGATATCAATATGCTGGAAAAGTTGTTTGACAATAAGCTGCAGCCATTATATTTGCAGGTGGATGAAAAATTTGAACAGGTAAATAATCGCCTGAATGAAAACGCGGAAAGAATGGAGGAACGGTTTGAGCATATAGATAGAAGATTTGAACAGATAGATAAGAGATTTGAACAGGTAGATAAGAGATTTGAACAGGTAGATAAGAGGTTTGAGCAGATAGATAAGAGGTTTGAGCAGATAGATGAAAAGCTTGAACAAATAGATGATAAATTTAGACAGATAGATAAAAGATTTGAACTAGTAGAAGAATCCATTAAGCAAATGAAAATTCAGCTAAATAATGTTGAAACGAGGCTGGACTGCCTTGAGAAAGAGATTACTGCTGTGAGAGATGAATTGGAACAAACTAAATTTATAATAGAAAATGAAGTTCAGAGAAATATTAAAATTATTGCGGAAAATCATGTAGATTTAAGCCGTAAATTTACAGATGCCCTGCGGGTTTCCCAAACGGATGAGCTTTACCATTTAAAGGTTAACCAATTGGAATCCAGGCTCGTGATATTGGAAAGTAAATTTGATAGTTTGACGCAGGGGCAGAAAAAAGTTGTTTAAATGTAACTGTTTAGCAGGTCTGTAGATTGGCTGCATGTGCTGTAAGGAAACGTTCAGCAGCCAGGCGAAAACTCCACAAGGTGATTCTCCATAGATTTTGCTGGTGATTATGCAGGTACCCAATAGTTACGTTCAAACATAGAAGGGGAATTCATAACCTGTCTTCATAGTAAGATAATTGTTTATTTTTGGAGAATCGAAATCCAGCAGCGGTATAACGCGGAGCCTGTCAGCCTCAATTTCTTTTTTGACAAGGCTGAGAGGGAGAAAGCTATAACCCAGGCCTGCCAGAACAAAGTCAAGAAGTTTGGTACTGTTGTCTATCTCAAAGGAAAAATGGTAATTGTCTGGAAAAAGCTGACGGATAAAGAGACCCACTTCCTGCAGGGCAAAATTACAGAAAAGGTAGTTCAATTTTGGAAGGTCTTTTCTGGTGATTCCCTTCTGATAGTTTATGTCGCTGCTGCGACAGACAAGAACCAGTTCGTCTTTTTTAAAACATTGGCAGGTGAACCCTTGTTTCTTCAATGGAATATAGGTAAATGCAAAATCAAGCAAATCATCCTGGAGCGTATGAAGCAGTTCCATAGAATGGGAAATGGTGACTTTTGTATTCACGTCCCTGTGTTCCTGCATATAACCAAGCAGGGGTACTCTTAAATGACACTCGTAAATTGTGTTTGTTGTACCAATATGCAGATTCCCCCTGGAAAAATCCTGTGTGTTCAGCATTGTAACTGCTGATTTTTCCAAGGCAAGTATGCGGTTGGCATAATCAATAAACTTTATACCGGCTTCTGTAAGTTTCAGGCTTCTTGGACTGCGGACAAACAAGGGCTGGCCGAGTTCTTTTTCCAATTCGGCAATTCTGTTTGTAACAGTAGACTGTGCTACAAAAAGTGACTCGGAAGCTTTGGTAAAGTTTAAAATTTTACTGAGCGCTAAAAATGTTTCCAAAGATGTTGTATTCATACAAACTCCTATCGAAAAAACGAATTATAACAATGCGATTAATTTATTTTACAAATTATAAAGAATAAGATATAATTTGTCAAGAATTAAGTATAAAGACATTGCTATAAGGAGAGATAAATATTATGGAGTACAATTTGAGAGAAGAGGGCTTCTATGGTAATATGGAGCCGGAACAAATTACAGAAATGTACGGCAGTCCGGTTTATGTATATAATGAAGAAACGCTGCGCTCCCGATGCAGAGAATTGAAGAAAATGGTGAGATATCCTCATTTTGTTATTGACTATTCAATTAAAGCGAATTTCAATCCTGCCCTTCTGCAGATCGTCAAAGAGGAGGGTCTTGAGGTGGATGTCATGTCACCAGGAGAAATATATCTAGCCAAAATGGCAGGTTATGAGGCAAATGAAATATTCTATATCTGTAATAATGTATCTGAGCAGGAGATGCGCTATGCTATAGAGGCAGGCGTGACTACCAGCGTGGATTCCCTCTCTCAGCTGGAACAGTATGGAAGACTGAATCCAGGAGGAAAAGTAGCTGTTCGTCTGAATCCCGGCTATGGTGCAGGACATCATCAGAAAGTCATCACAGCAGGCAAGAAAACAAAATTCGGAATTGATGTGGAGATGCTCCCTGAAGTGAAAGCTGTTCTTGCCCGCTATAGCCTTAAACTGGTTGGTGTGAACCAGCATATTGGCTCCCTTTTTTTAGAAAAAGAACAATACCTGAAGAGTGTGGATTCCCTTCTGGAATGTGCAAAAGAATTTTCTGATTTGGAATTTGTGGATTTTGGTGGGGGATTTGGCATCGCCTATCATAAAGAGAATCAGATTCAGAGACTGGATTTGGCAGATTTGGGAAAATCCCTGGATGAGATCATGTACCGTTTTGTGAAGGAATATGGCAAGGAAATTACCTTCCGGGCAGAACCAGGGCGCTATGTGACGGCAGAATCGTCAGTTCTTTTGGGAACCGTGAATACGGTGAAAACCAATCATGGAAAAAAATATATTGGCACAGATATTGGATTTAACGTACTTATGCGCCCGGTATTATACGATTCATATCATGAGATTGAGGTATATGAAAAAAATAGGAAGGTGACAGGAAAAAGAGAGACAGTCACTATAGTAGGTAATATTTGCGAGAGTGGTGACATTCTGGCAAAAGACAGGGAACTTCCCCATATAGAGGAAAAAGATATGATTGGAGTTTTGGATGCAGGTGCTTATGGACATGTCATGAGCTCTAATTATAATGGAAGACTTAGGCCGGCAGAGGTTCTGGTAAAAAGAGACGGAGAAAATTGTCTCATCAGAAAACGTGATACACTGGACGATTTGGTGAAAAACTATGTATTGCTGCCATAACAGGCTGGTATCAGAAGGGAGCATTCTTCTCTGACGGGCAGAGAGGATTGCTCCCTTTCTCTTCTTGACTTTTAGTTGTCTTCCTCTGTCATGGTATATACCTGGCGTTTTCTTGCCATTTCATCGCTCGCCAGATATTCATCATAAGTAGTGATCTTATCAATCAGTATACCGTTTGGAAGTATTTCCATGATACGGTTCGCTGTGGTCTGTACAATCTGATGGTCATGAGACGCAAACAGGATGACACCGGGGAATTTGATCATACCGTTGTTCAGTGCGGTAATAGATTCCATATCCAAATGGTTGGTAGGTTCATCAAAAACCAGCACATTGGCACCTGAAATCATCATTTTAGATAAAAGACATCTCACCTTTTCTCCTCCGGAGAGTATGCGGACTTTTTTTACACCATCTTCGCCTGGGAACAACATACGTCCAAGAAAACCCCGCACATAGGTAGCATCTTTAATTTCAGAGTATTGAGTCAGCCAGTCTGCAATTGTCAGGTCATTGTCAAACTCAGCGGTATTATCTTTGGGAAAATATGCCTGAGATGTGGTGACACCCCATTTGTAGGTTCCCTCATCCGGCTCTATTTCTCCAACAAGGATCTTGAAGAGTACGGTTTTGGCCTGTTCATTTCCCCCCACAAATGCAACTTTATCATCATGACCGAGAGTAAAGGAAATGTTGTCCAATATTTTCACACCGTCAATGGTTTTTGAAAGGCCTTCTACCATGAGCACTTCGTTTCCGATATCGCGGTTTGGACGGAAATCAATGTATGGGTATTTGCGGCTGGAAGGGCGCATATCATCCAGCTGGATTTTCTCCAGGGCACGTTTTCTGGATGTGGCCTGTTTTGATTTTGAAGCGTTGGCGGAGAATCTGGAAATAAACTCCTGTAACTCTTTGATCTTTTCTTCTTTTTTTCGGTTAGCTTCTTTCATCTGTTTGATCAGAAGCTGGCTGGACTCGTACCAGAAATCATAGTTTCCGGCATAGAGCTGGATTTTACCGTAGTCAATATCCGCAGTATGTGTACATACCTTATTTAAAAAGTAACGGTCATGGGACACCACAATGACGGTATTTTCAAAATTGATCAGGAATTCCTCCAGCCATTCAATCGCATCCAGATCCAAGTGGTTGGTAGGCTCATCCAGAAGAAGTATATCAGGGTTTCCAAACAGGGCCTGTGCGAGTAGGATCTTTACTTTCTGGCTTCCTGTCAGATCCCCCATTATGGAATAGTGTAGTTCTGTTTCAATTCCCAGACCATTTAAGAGCTGTGCTGCATCGGATTCAGCTTCCCAGCCGTTCATCTCGGCAAACTCACCTTCCAGTTCGCTGGCCCGGATTCCATCTTCATCAGAAAAATCTTCTTTTGCGTAGATGGCTTCTTTTTCTTTCATAATATCATACAGACGTTTGTTGCCCATGATAACTGTGTCAAGAACCGAATAGGCATCATATTTGAAGTGATCCTGCTGAAGGAAGGAGAGACGCTGTCCGGGTGTGATTGTGATATCACCGCTGGTGGTCTCAAGCTGACCGGAAAGGATTTTTAAAAAAGTAGATTTGCCGGCGCCGTTGGCACCGATCAAACCATAACAGTTTCCCTCCGTAAACTTGATATTGACGTCTTCAAACAGTGCTTTTTTACCGATTCGTAAAGTGACCTTATTTGCTGCAATCATGTTAATCCCTCACTTATAAAAAACTTACAATTTTCTTTGCGTAATCTCTTCTTATTTTACAGTAAAATGTGGAATTTGCAAGCATTTCTTTTAAAATACTTGATAAATTAAGTATACAAAGGTATAATGGACACCATTAGGAAAAAAGAGGGACGAGAGAAGACCACAGAGAGTACAGGAAAGGAGCACAGGAAAAATGCTGATTACGAGAGAATGCGACTACGCGGTGCGGATTGTCCGGGCACTTGCTGGAGGAGAAAAACTTTGCGTGAACCAGATATGCGAAAAGGAGGAACTGACTCCTGCGTTTGTATATAAAATACTCAAAAAACTGGAAAAAGGAGATTTGGTGAAGAGCTTCCGCGGTAGCAATGGAGGATATGCACTGAAGAAAGATATTGGCCAGATTACCCTGCTGGATATCTACCTGGCAGTGGAGCCGGAATTTTACATGATTGAGTGTATGAATCCGGACAAGCCCTGTGTGCGCAACCAGGATGAAGAGGGATGTAAGGTCCATAAAGAGCTGTACAAAATACAAAAAAACCTGCTGAGAGAGCTTGGTGCCAGGACGATTCGTGAAATTATGGAGGAAGAGTAGCCGGGATTTGTTTTTTTCAAAAAACATTCTACTTATTTACGTTAAAAAATGGACATGCTTGGCGAATCGTGATATAATTTCGATAGACTTCGGGGAGCGAAGTGGAACATTGTTTATAACAATTTTCAAGGAGGAAAATAACAAATGGCTAGAAAGATGAAAACCATGGATGGTAATCATGCAGCAGCTCATGCGTCTTACGCATTTTCCGATGTTGCAGCGATTTACCCGATTACCCCGTCATCTGTAATGGCAGAGGCTACAGACGAATGGGCAACACAGGGAAGAAAGAACATTTTCGGACAAGAAGTACAGGTTACTGAGATGCAGTCTGAGGCTGGTGCAGCAGGTGCTGTGCATGGATCCCTGGCAGCAGGTGCCCTGACTACTACATATACCGCATCACAGGGTCTTCTGTTAATGATCCCTAATCTTTATAAAATCGCTGGTGAGCAGTTACCGGGTGTATTCAACGTGTCCGCCCGTGCACTTGCAAGCCACGCACTGTCAATCTTCGGAGACCATTCCGATGTATACGCATGTCGTCAGACAGGATGTGCTATGCTTTGTGAATCTTCCGTACAGGAAGTTATGGACCTGACACCGGTTGCTCATATGGCATCTATCAAAGGTAAAGTTCCGTTCATCAACTTCTTTGATGGTTTCCGTACTTCTCATGAGATTCAGAAAATCGAGACATGGGATTACGAAGACTTAAAAGAGATGGTAGACATGGACGCTGTTGATGAATTCCGCGCCCGCGCACTGAATCCAAACCATCCGTGCCAGAGAGGTTCTGCACAGAACCCTGACATCTTCTTCCAGGCAAGAGAAGCATGTAATCCTTACTACGATGCTTTACCGGCGATCGTTCAGGAATACATGGATAAAGTAAACGCTAAAATCGGTACAGACTACAAACTGTTCAACTACTACGGAGCAGCAGATGCTGAGCACGTAATCGTTGCTATGGGTTCTGTAAACGATACCATTGAAGAGACTATCGACTATTTACTGGCAGCCGGCAAGAAAGTCGGTGTTGTAAAAGTTCGTCTGTACAGACCATTCTGCGCTGACGCATTGATCGAAGCTATTCCGGAAACTGTAAAACAGATCACTGTTTTAGACAGAACAAAAGAACCGGGCTCTCTGGGTGAGCCGTTATACTTAGACGTTGTTGCTGCATTAAAAGGAAGCAAATTCGATGCAGTTCCGATTCTTACAGGACGTTACGGCTTAGGTTCCAAAGATACCACACCGGCTCAGGTTGTTGCTGTATATGAGAACACAGAGAAGAAAAAATTCACAGTAGGTATCGTGGATGATGTTACAAATCTGTCTCTGGAAGTTGGTACTCCTATCGTTACAACACCGGAAGGAACTATCAACTGTAAATTCTGGGGTCTGGGCGCTGACGGTACAGTAGGTGCTAACAAGAACTCCATCAAAATCATTGGTGACAACACAGATATGTATGCTCAGGCTTACTTTGACTATGACTCAAAGAAATCCGGCGGCGTTACTATGTCTCACCTGCGTTTTGGTAAAAAACCGATTAAATCTACATACCTGATCAAGAAAGCAAACTTCGTTGCATGCCATAATCCTTCCTATGTAAGAAAATACAACATGGTTCAGGAACTGGTAGACGGAGGTACATTCCTGCTGAACTGTCCTTGGGACATGGAAGGTCTGGAAAAACACTTACCGGGACAGGTAAAAGAATTTATTGCTAACCACAACATCAAATTCTATGTGATCGATGGTGTTAAGATTGGTATTGAGACAGGCATGGGCCCGACTCGTATCAACACAATCCTGCAGTCCGCATTCTTCAAACTGGCTGACATCATTCCGGAAGCGCAGGCTATTGATCTGATGAAAGCAGCAGCAAAAGCTACATACGGACGTAAAGGTGATGACGTAGTTGCGAAAAACTGGGCAGCTATTGATGAAGGTGCAAAACAGATCGTAGAAGTTCAGGTTCCGGAAAGCTGGAAAACTGCTACAGACGAAGGTCTTGACCTGACTCATGCAGAGAACGGAAGAAAAGAAGTGGTAGACTTCGTTAACAACGTTCAGGCTAAAGTTACAGCTCAGGAAGGTAACTCACTGCCTGTATCTGCATTCACAGAATATGTTGATGGTACAACTCCATCCGGAACATCTGCTTACGAGAAACGTGGTATTGCAGTAAATATCCCGGTATGGCAGCCTGAAAACTGTATCCAGTGTAACCGTTGTGCGTATGTATGCCCGCATGCATCCATTCGTCCGGTTGCTATGACAGAGGCTGAGGCAGCAAATGCTCCGGCAGCTCTTGATATGACTGGTATGAAAGAATATAAATTTGCTATCGCAGTATCCGCTCTTGACTGTACCGGATGTGGTTCCTGTGCAAATGTCTGCCCAGGCAAGAAAGGTGCAAAAGCCCTTGTTATGGAAAACATGGAAGCAAATGTTGAATCTCAGAAATTCTTTGATTACGCTGTATCTCTTCCGGTTAAAGAAGATGTTGTTGCTAAATTCAAAGAGACGACTGTAAAAGGTTCTCAGTTCAAACAGCCTCTGCTTGAGTTCTCAGGTGCTTGTGCAGGTTGTGGTGAGACACCGTACGCAAAGTTGATCACTCAGCTGTTCGGTGATAGAATGTACATTGCAAACGCAACAGGTTGTTCCTCCATCTGGGGTAACTCCTCACCGTCTACACCGTACACTGTAAACGCAAAAGGACAGGGTCCTGCATGGGATAACTCCTTATTCGAGGATAATGCAGAGTTCGGTTATGGTATGTTACTGGCTCAGAACGCTATCCGCGGCGGCCTGAAAGAAAAAGTAGAATCCGTAATGGCAAGCGCAGAAGCTTCAGAAGAAGTGAAAGCTGCATGCAAAGAGTGGTTAGATACCTACAATTGTGGTGCTGCCAACGGTGCGGCTACTGACAAACTGGTTGCTGCTCTGGAAGGAATTGATTGCGATACCTGCAAAGATATCGTTAAGAAAAAAGACTTCCTGGGTAAAAAATCCCAGTGGGTATTCGGTGGTGACGGATGGGCTTACGATATCGGGTTCGGCGGTGTTGACCACGTATTAGCAAGTGGAAAAGACATCAACATTATGGTATTCGATACAGAGGTTTACTCTAACACAGGCGGACAGTCTTCCAAGGCTACTCCGACAGGTGCGATTGCACAGTTCGCTGCAGGCGGTAAAGAAGTTAAGAAGAAAGACCTTGCTTCCATCGCTATGAGCTATGGTTATGTATATGTTGCCCAGATTTCCATGGGTGCGGACTTCAACCAGACTGTAAAAGCAATTGCTGAGGCTGAGGCATATCCGGGACCATCCTTGATCATCGCTTATGCTCCTTGTATCAACCATGGTATCAAAAAAGGTATGAGCAAAGCTCAGACAGAGGAAGAATTGGCTGTTAAATCCGGCTACTGGCATAACTTCCGCTTCAATCCGGAAGCAGAAAGCAAATTCTCTCTGGATTCCAAAGAGCCGACAGAAGATTACCAGGCATTCCTGGATGGAGAGGTTCGTTACAATTCTCTGAAACGTTCTAATCCTGAAAAGGCGGCTAAACTCTTTGCTCTGAACGAGAAACAGGCTAAAGAAAGATATGAATATCTGAAGAAACTGGTTACTCTGTATGGAGATGCAGAAAATTAATTATTAGTTTCTTGAGTGAAATAAGTTGCGGGCATCACCGGTGGGTGGTGCCTGCTTTTTTTATGGAGCGTAAGGCAGCAGAAACCTTTCCTATGATACCTCTGTTTCTAGTATGTATTTCAAACAACCCTTGTTATTCTGAGGCATTCATATTATACTGAAACGTATAGCAATAACTTAACAAGTCAGCGTATTCACTAGGCTGACCATAAAAATTTCCCGGCAGGTGGAAATGCTGCTGCCAAGTACGGTTTAGTATGGGTTTTTATTCGTAACTGTGAAAGTAACTAACAGTTTTGACGTATTAATAATAAGGAGGTTATTACTATGAGTGACAATCTAATATGGGAAGACCGGAAGCATTTTATGTGGTTTCCCTGGTCATTTACGAAGTATTATATAGAGAACGAGAGACTGATGATAGAAGCAGGACTGCTGAGAACCACTTTGGATGAGACACTTTTATATCGGATTGTGGATGTGACCATGGTACAGACACTGGCTGGTAAAATTTTTGGAACCGGAGATTTGATCGTTAAGACAAAGGTGGACAGCAATCCGGAAATTGTCCTGAAGAATATTTCTGCCCCCAAAAGAGTTCGTTCCATGCTTTCTGAGATGGTGGAGGATTGCAGACAGAGGAAGAATGTAGTGGGAAGAGAATTTTATGGGGAACATTCGTATGAAGAGGAAGAATATACCTATGAAGATGATGATTGACTAAATTTATAAGGGGTAATCTATGAAGAAAATGAAAATTTGGGCTCATAGAGGTGCATCCGGATACGCACCGGAAAATACCATGGGCGCTTTTTCCGAAGCGGTGCGCCGTAAGGCAGATGGCATTGAATTGGATGTACAGCTTACCAAAGACGGTGAGATTGTGGTCATTCATGACGAGAAACTGGGCAGAGTCAGTAATGGTTCTGGTTGGGTAAAGGACCATACGCTGAAGGAACTGAAAAAGCTGAATTTTAACAAGACATTTCCGGAACAGGGAATTGCCAGAATTCCTACCCTTAAAGAAGTGTATGAACTTATGAGAAGAGAAGAGATGCTTGTGAATGTGGAGCTGAAAACCAATATTATATTTTATGAAGGGCTGACAGATAAAGCGCTGGAGCTTTCCGCCCGTATGGGGATGGAAGACAAGGTCTTGTATTCTTCTTTTAATCATTATACGCTGTTGGAGATGAAACAGAAAAATCCCGGTATACGGACAGGTATGCTGTTTGAGGATGGAATTGTGGATGCGCCTATATATGCCAAGCGCTTGGGCGTGGATGCCCTGCATCCTATTTACGCGCATTTGCAGCATCCTGATTTTTTGAAACAGTGCAGAGAGGAGAAACTACCTCTGCATGTATGGACTGTGAATACCAAAGAACGTTTCCGGGAAATGCAGAAGGCTGGCGTGGATGCAGTGATTACTAATTATCCGGATATCCAATACCGGTGATTTTCTGTTACTGTTCAAAGGTCATGATCCTGGGTGGCGGTTTCCTCAAGGAGAAGATGTGCGAAGCACAGCAAAAACCCGGGTTGGTCAGAAAAGTGCAGGTCAGTGTATCACGACACATGTTACTGCCCATGGAGTGAACAGTAACAATTTTGCTGTAAAATATCTATTTTCAGAAATCTTCTCTTTTTTCCTTAAAAGGAGTATGGTATAATAAGCATATAAAAAAATAAGTGTAACTATTCAGCAGGCCTGTACATTTGTTGAGCAGACCGAATGTCTGTTCCTTTAGAAAAAGTATGCAGCGATCAGGTGTAAATTTCGTTAATAATGAGATTCTGCATGACTTTTTGCCCATAACCATGCAGGTGCCGAATAGTTACAAATAAGGAATTGGGGATTAAAAAGAGGAGGTATGATTTATGGAAATGGAAGAAAGAATGTTTAAGGTATATGCAGACGGTGATGAAAAGATTCAGTTAAAAGTGATTCCGGGGCATTTTGCAACGCCGCAGTCTCATATCAGTCATTATTTGGAGATGACAACCATGAAGACCCGATGTGCGGAGGCCTCCAGAATCGCCAGGTATCTGTCTGCCAAATATGAAACGTCTACCCCTGTGGACTCTATTATCTGTCTGGACGGGCTGGAAGTCGTGGGAGCATTTTTGGCGGAGGAGCTGGCAAAGGCAGGGGTTCTGTCCATGAATGCACATAAGACTATTTATATTGTTACTCCGGAATTCAACGGTAACGGTCAGCTTATGTTCCGTGACAACATTCAGCACATGGTCCGGAACCGAAATGTGGTGATCCTGATGGGCTCCATCACAACCGGCGAGACGCTCCGGAAGTGTATGGAGAGCATACTCTACTACGGCGGTACCATCCAGGGAGTGTCAGCTATATTCAGTGCAGTGAACAAAGTGGCAGGCCTGGATATCAATGCCGTGTTCTATAAAAAGGATGTACCGGATTACCGGACACACAAGGCAAGTGAATGCCCTATGTGCAGGAATGGTGAAAAATTGGATGCCATTGTAAATGGATATGGATACTCTAAATTATAAAGGGGGGAGAATTTGAAGGGAAAATTGAGAAAACTATGCCTGGCGGTGCTGGTACCGCTGCTGCTTCTGGCCGGATGTGGACAGGGCAAAGAGCAGGCAAAGGAACAGAACCCGGAAGAACTGCTGAAAGAAGTGATTAGCAGCCAGAGACAGCTCAAATCAGGAAAACTGCAGATGACCATGAATTTTAAGGCAGCAGTGCCCTTGGAAGAGGCACAGGATTTGCTGGGGGATGTCCAGAATTCTGCCATTCAGATGGATATGGTTGCAGACATGCAGTTTCAGGAGGAACGGATGCGCATGGACGGTGAGTTGAATATGCAGCTTATGTCAATGAACATACCAGTTCCCATTGAGAGCTATACGGTGAAGAATGATGACAAATATGTGACCTATACAAAAAACGGGGAAGAGTGGCAGAAGTCTGAGACGGATGTATCCAGCGGCAATATGGGAGCTCTGGTATTTGCCGGACAGGAGCTGTACCAGGGAATCCAGGATGATTCCCTGTCGATGACCGAGGAAACGGTTGCGCTGGACGATGAGAATTCCATTGAGTGTTATGCGATCCATTCTTCTATAGGCGGAGAGGTACTGAACAGCCTGTTTGGCATGGCAAGCCAGATGCAGGGGCAGGAAGATGTTTTGGGCAGCTTCCGGATTGATGATGAAAAAGTCCATGTGGATCTGTATATTGATCAGAAAAATAAAGAGATAGTCCGGACCAGAATTGATATGAAACAGCTCATGGAAAAGATGATGTCAGACCTTGCCGCTGAAGCAGGGTCTGGTGAGACAATGAAAATTGACAGATTTGAGATGGCTGTAACTATAAAAGAGCGCGGCGAAGCAGTGGAAGTGGAAATACCACAGGAAGCGCTGGATGCCACCGGACTTTGAGAAAAGACAGAAGCTGTTGTCAGAATGCAGAGGCATAGACAGCAGCTTCTTTTTGCTGCCTTGCTATAATTGGAAGAATATTTGTTCTTTTTCCGTTTTATAATTCCAACAAATGTGGTAAGATAAACAATAGAGCGTACACTGTCCCAAAACGGTCAGTAAATATAATAATCAAGGAGGCTGAACATGAAGAAAGAAAATGTGCCGGCATATGAACTGGTTTCCTGTCAGGACATTCCGGATATTCACTCCAAAGGTTCCCTGTGGAGACATAAAAAAAGCGGTGCCAGAGTTATGGTGCTGGAAAATGATGATGAAAACAAGGTGTTTAATATAACATTCCGCACGCCGCCGGCAGACAGCACCGGTGTGGCTCATATTCTGGAACACAGCGTTCTGTGCGGTTCTCAGAAATTCCCCTTAAAAGATCCCTTCGTAGAATTGGTGAAAGGTTCTCTGAACACATTTTTGAACGCAATGACCTATCCGGATAAGACGATGTATCCGGTAGCGAGCTGTAATGATACGGATTTTAAAAACCTGATGCATGTATATCTGGATGCGGTATTTTTTCCTAATATTTATGAGAGGGAAGAGATTTTCCGCCAGGAGGGCTGGCATTATGAGCTTGAGGATGTGGACGGTCCGCTGAAATTAAACGGTGTTGTTTATAATGAAATGAAAGGCGCGTTCTCCTCACCGGAAGAAGTGCTTGACCGGGAGATTTTTAATTCCCTGTTTCCCGACACACCTTATGGTGTGGAGTCAGGCGGTGACCCGTCCGTGATTCCTGACCTGAAATATTCGGAGTTTCTATCTTTTCACAGCCGCTATTACCATCCGGTCAACAGTTATATCTACTTGTATGGGAATATGGATATGGAGGAGCGGATGAACTGGATGGACAGGGAATATTTGTCGAAGTACGATGAGATTCCTGTAAACTCTGCAATTACCAGACAGAAGCCCTTTGAACAGGTGAAAGAAATCATCATGGATTATCCCATATCTGAACATGAGCCTTTGGAGGAAAATTCATACCTTTCGTATAACGTTGTAGTGGGTGACAGCCTGGATGTGGAACAGTGCACTGCTTTTGAAATCCTGGATTATACCCTGCTATCAGCTCCGGGGGCACCGCTTAAGCAGGCACTTTTGGATGCCGGAATGGGAAAAGATATCCTTGGATCCTATGATGACGGCATTTTCCAGCCATTTTTCTCTATTGTGGCAAAAAATGCAAAGCCGGAGAACAAGGATACCTTTGTGAATTTGATTCAGGAGACGCTCAAGAAAATTGCAAAAGAGGGAATTGACAAAAAAGCCATTGCCGCAGGAATCAATTTTCTGGAATTCCGTTTCAGGGAAGCTGACTTTTCTTCCTTCCCCAAAGGGCTTATGTACGGCATTGATGTGTTTGACAGCTGGCTGTATGATGACAGCAAACCCTTTGACCATCTGAAAAAACTGGATATCTTTGAAAGCCTGAAACAGAAGGCAAAAGAGGGATATTTTGAAAAACTGATCGAACAATATCTTCTGGACAACCTCCATGCATCTATTGTGGTGGTCAATCCTAAACGCGGACTTGCAGCCCAGAGAGAAAAAGAACTGGAAGATAAACTTGCCGCCTATAAGGCATCTCTGCCAGCGGAAGCGATAGAGAAGATCGCAGCAGACACAAAGCATCTGAAAGAATACCAGGACGAACCGGAGACAGAGGAGGCACTGCAGAGTATTCCCATGCTGAAACGTTCTGATATCGGGACGGAGACGGTTCAGATACACAATAAACCAGAATATGTGGATGAAACACTGGTGCTGCACCATGATTTGTACACCAATGGGATTGGCTATTTAACGCTGCTCTTTGATGTGAAAAAAGTTCCGGAAGAACTGATTCCCTATATGGGGATCTTAAAGTCTGTTCTGGGTTATGTGGACACGGAGAACTACAGCTATGCAGACTTGTTTAATGAAATTAACGCCAACAGCGGCGGGATTTTATTTGGGCTCCAGGTATTTGGGGATGCGAAAAATAACCAAAACACGAGACAGATGTTGGGAATCAAGGCAAAGACGCTGTACAGCGGGCTGCCATTTGTGTTTTCCATGATAAAAGAGATCATCTGCACCTCGAAAATGGATGACACCAAACGTCTCTATGAGATCATTGCCAAGATGAAATCCAGGTTACAGATGAGTATGGCCAGCTCGGGTCACAGCACAGCGGTTATGCGGGCTACGTCATATTTCTCCGGCAATGCATATTTCCAGGAGAAAATAGCAGGGATTGAGTTTTATCAGTTCCTTGACAGGATTGAAAGCCATTTCCAGGAGGAGAAGGGAACGGTGATAGAGAAGCTCAAACTTCTTATGAAGATGATCTTCCGTCCTGAGAATCTGACGGTGAGTTATACTGCGGACAGTGAAGGATATAAAACCCTGGAGACAGAGGTACGCGGCCTGAAGGATGTGCTTTATACAGAACATGTGGAGCTGGCTCACGATAAGCCTGATTACCGGGTAAAAAATGAGGGATTCAAAACATCAGGCCAGGTGCAGTACGTGGCAGCAGCCGGTAATTTCCGGGAAGGCGGATATGAATATACAGGATGTCTGCGGATTCTGAAAGTGATCCTCAGCTATGAGTATCTCTGGATGAACGTGCGTGTAAAAGGCGGGGCATATGGCTGCATGAGTAATTTCAGGAGAAGTGGTGACGGATATTTGGTTTCTTACCGGGATCCGAATCTATCAAAAACGCTGGAAGTGTTCCGTAATACTCCGGACTTTATCCGTGGTTTTGAAGCTGATGAGAGGGAGATGACAAAATATATCATCGGTACGATCAGCGAGCTGGATACACCTATGACACCATCAGCAAAAGGAATATTGTCCCTGGAGGCATATTTCAGCGGTATCACAGAGGAAGAGTTGAAGAAAGAGCGGATGCAGATTTTAAATGCCCAGCCCCAAGATATCCGTGCCCTGGGAGATGTGGTAGCGTGTGTATTGGACCAGAACCGAATCTGTGTCATCGGAAGTGAAGAGAAAATCCAGCAGGAAAAAGAACTGTTTTTGGAAGTGAAGCACCTGCTGTAACAAAGGAGAATATATGAAAACAGACTACAAATCAGGATTTGCGGCGATCATCGGTCGGCCAAACGTGGGAAAATCCACATTAATGAATCATTTGATCGGACAGAAAATCGCCATCACATCCAGAAAGCCCCAGACAACCAGAAATAAAATTCAGACGGTTTACACCTGTGAGGAGGGACAGATTGTCTTTTTAGACACACCTGGTATCCACAAGGCAAAAAACAAACTGGGTGAATATATGGTAAATGCGGCGGAAAGAACTTTTAAGGATGCGGATGTGATCCTCTGGCTGGTAGAGCCTACCACATTCATCGGTGCGGGAGAACGCCACATTGCAGAACAACTGAAAAACGGAAAACTGCCGGTGATTTTGGTCATCAACAAGGTAGATACTGTGAAGAAGGAAGAAGTTCTGAGTTTTATTGACGCCTACCGGAAGATTATGGACTTTGCGGAGATTATCCCCGCATCTGCGCTCAGAGGGCAGAACCTGGAAACCGTGATCACCAGCATTTTTAAATACCTGCCTTATGGGCCTCAGTTTTACGATGAGGATACCGTGACAGACCAGCCTCAGCGCCAGATCGTGGCTGAGATGATACGGGAGAAGGCGCTGCGGACCCTGGAGGAGGAGATTCCCCACGGCATTGCTGTAACGATTGATACTATGAAGGAACGTCCTGGAGGAAATCTTGTAGATATTGAGGCCACCATCATTTGTGAACGTGAATCCCACAAGGGGATCATTATTGGCAAGCAGGGGGTCATGCTGAAGAAAATCGGAAGCGCGGCCCGGTTTGAGATCGAACGGATGCTGGAGCAGAAGGTAAACCTGAAACTCTGGGTAAAAGTTAAAAAAGACTGGAGAGACAGTGACTATCTGATCAAGAATTTCGGATACGATAAAAAAGAGATATGACAGATACAGTACAGGTGACCGGTATGGTGTTATCCTCTATGCCGGTGGGGGATTTTGATAAAAGGCTGGTGCTTCTCACGAGAGAGCGCGGTAAAATAACGGTATTTGCAAAGGGAGCGAGACGGCAGAACAGCTCCCTTCTTGCCGTGGCAAATCCCTTTGTGTTCGGTACCTTCTCTGTCTATGAGGGGAGAAGCAGCTATCAGATGAAATCAGCTTCTGTGCTCAATTATTTCACAGAACTTGCCTCCAGACTGCCGGGGGTCTATTATGGATTTTATTTTCTGGAGTTTGCGGATTATTATTCCAGGGAGTTCACGGATGAGAAGGATATGCTGAATCTGCTCTATGTTACCATGAAAGCGCTGGTCAGTGAAAAGATTGACAACAGGCTGATTCGCTGTATCTTTGAGCTAAAGGCAATGGTGATCAATGGGGAATATCCCAATCTGTTTGAATGCATGAAATGCGGGAAGCAGGAGGAGATTTACTGGTTTTCGGCAGAAAGATCAGGTGTTTTTTGTGATAGCTGTGTGGACCAGAAGGAAAGGTATAAAAGTATCCGCTTGGATGCTTCCTCCTTGTATGCGCTTCAGTATACTGCGGCATCAGAGATTTCCAGGCTCTACACTTTTACGGTCAGACCGGAGGTGCTGGGGATCATGCAGAAAGTTATGAGGGAATATACAGGAAAGTACATAGATAAAAAGATGAAGAGCCTTCAGGTTCTGGAGATGATGGAGGGGGAATAGAGAGAGGTTAACCTATAGATTTGAACATTTTCAGGCAGATAGAGGTTGAAAAGAAGACATATAGCGGTTATAATGTTACTATTCGCAGCAGTGTCTTTGACAATTCTATCAGTTAAGTGGAATCGTTTGCGGGACTAAGCTGTGGTGCGCAGCATAAAAAACAGTATATAAGGCTGTGACAGGCAGTCAGTGATCATGTACCGGCAGCCTTGAAAAGTCAACAGCCCCTCTGCAAGCAACGGGGTTGTTGAGCCTCGCGGCAGCCGCTAAATGTGCATACAAGTATGCCCACTTGGCTCGTTGCCTGCGGGAATAAAGAAATAGATGAAAGTCGAGGAGAAAACACGATGGAAAAGACCATGGAAAAAATCGTAGCACTTGCCAAATCCAGAGGATTTGTATATCCGGGTTCTGAGATTTACGGAGGACTTGCCAATACCTGGGATTACGGCAACCTTGGCGTGGAGCTGAAAAATAATGTGAAAAGGGCATGGTGGAAAAAATTCATCATGGAAAGCCCATACAATGTAGGTGTGGACTGTGCAATTTTGATGAACCCCCAGACATGGGTGGCATCCGGCCATCTGGGCGGTTTTTCCGATCCGCTGATGGATTGTAAAGAGTGCCATGAGCGTTTCCGCGCTGATAAGATCATTGAGGATTTCTGCGCAGAAAAAGGAATTGCCATTGAGGGCAGTGTGGATGCCTGGAGCCAGGAGAAAATGATGGAGTTCATTGAAGAACATAAGATTCCATGTCCCACCTGCGGCAAACACAATTTTACAGATATCCGCCAGTTTAATCTGATGTTTAAGACCTTCCAGGGTGTGACTGAGGATGCAAAGAATACGGTTTATTTAAGACCTGAGACTGCACAGGGTATTTTTGTAAACTTTAAAAATGTACAGAGAACATCCAGGAAGAAACTTCCCTTTGGTATCGGACAGGTGGGAAAATCCTTCCGTAATGAGATCACTCCCGGTAACTTTACGTTCCGTACCCGCGAATTCGAGCAGATGGAGCTGGAATTTTTCTGTAAGCCTGACACAGACCTGGAATGGTTTGCTTACTGGAAACAGTTCTGTCTTGACTGGCTGCACAGCCTGGGTCTGAAGGACGAGGAAGTTCGTTACCGTGACCATGACAAAGAAGAGCTGAGTTTCTACAGCAAGGCAACCACAGATGTGGAATTCCTGTTCCCATTCGGATGGGGCGAACTGTGGGGGATCGCAGACAGAACGGACTATGACCTGACACAGCATCAGAATGTATCCGGCCAGGATATGACATATTTTGATGATGAGACCAATGAAAAATATATTCCTTATGTTATTGAGCCGTCCTTGGGAGCTGACCGTATGGTGCTGGCATTTTTGTGCAGTGCGTATGATGAGGAAGTTCTGGATGCAGAGAGAAATGATGTGCGTACGGTACTGCATTTCCATCCTGCACTGGCACCTGTAAAAATCGGTATTCTGCCGCTGTCCAAAAAACTGAATGAAGGCGCAGAAAAGATTTACCAGGAGCTGTCCAAATTGTACAACTGTGAATATGACGACAGGGGAAATATCGGAAAACGTTACCGTCGTCAGGACGAGATCGGTACTCCATTCTGTGTGACTTATGACTTTGAATCTGAGACAGACGGAGCGGTTACTGTGCGTGACCGTGACACAATGGAGCAGGAGAGAGTAAAAATCCAGGATTTGAAAGCTTATTTTGAGGAGAAAATGGCCTTCTGATCATTGCTGTAAGAAATAATATTATGCTGCTGTATCCGGCCAAGCATGGGCGGTACAGCAGCTTCTGTTATATTACATGAAGAGAGGTGCAGTATGAATGGCCAGTATCAGAGATGTGGCGAAACAAGCCGGTGTAGGTGTGGGAACTGTTTCGCGGGCTTTGAATGGAACCGGTTACGTGTCACCGGACACGAAAAAGAAGATTGAAAAAGCAGCCCGGAAGCTGGGATATACGCCTAATGAGCTTGCCAGAAATCTCTACAGAAACAGGACCGGCATTGTTGGGGTTATGGTGCCGGACCTGGACCATCCCTTTTTTTCCTGTCTGGCAAAGCATATTGAGATGGAGCTTTACCGCCAGGGCTATAAAACCATGATCTGTAATACTATAGGCATCAGTGACAGGGAGAAGGATTATCTGGATATGCTGGACAGAAATATGGTGGACGGTATTATTACAGGGGCTCACTCACTGGACGGGGAGGAGTATCTGAAACGGAAGAAACCTATTGTTTCCATAGACAGGGAATTCGGTCCCGGCATTCCTCTCATAGGAAGTGACCACGCTATGGGCGGACGCATGGCAGCAGAACTGCTGGTGAAGAATGGCTGCAGGAAGGTGCTGCAGGTATCAGGTGTTGCGCCCGGCGTTGCCGCCCAGGAACGCCACAGTGTCTTTAAGCAGGTCATGCAGGAACAGGGGGTAGAGTTGTTGGACATGGTTATGGACTGGAATGTATTTGACTGGAATGCCCACTATGAAGGAATGGAGAAGTTCCTTGGCCGGCACCCGGACATTGACGGGGTGTTTGGCGGGGATATGGCTGCGATCGCCTGTATGAATGCAGTGCTGCAGAAGGGCATCCGGGTGCCGGAGGAGGTAAAGATCATAGGATTTGACGGTATGGATGTGACCCGTATGGTTTACCCCAGGCTGACGGCGGTTCGGCAGAATGTACAATTATTGGCAGAACTCTGTGTAAATACCCTTCTGGATTTGGTGGAGGAGAGGAAAGGCGTGCCTCATAGACAGATTTTAGATGTGGAAATGCAGTTTGGAGGAACAACTCTTTGAGAGAAAAGTAAATTAGTGTTGCGGATAACTTATAAAAACCGACAATCAAATTTGGATAAAATTCATATAAAAAATGAGTAATGGCCTGTGTTTGTGCAAAATGCACAAGAAAAACACAGGCCTTGTTTCATGCCTTATGGATTCATACGGAAAAGGTCTTGACAAAACCGTCAAAGCATCCTATACTCATTTATATGGAACGGGTTCCATGAAAATGTTTTGTATTTACTCAATATATCTAATTACTTAAAGGGAAATAATTATAGAACCGGTTTTACAATAAGTGATTCGGGAGGCGAAAATATGATACAAACAGGCGAGTATACATGTCTGGAAATTCTGCTCAGAACAGCGGAGGGAAAAAAAGGATATGTGATATTGAGAGACACAGAGGGCAGGGAGTGCAGATATGATGCAGGTCAGAAATATTACCGGTGGCTGAAGCTTCCGGTAAAAAGGCAGAGTTGTTATGAGATCATCAGCCGGGAGGCGGTAATATCGCTGGCATATTTAAGCGGCTGCGAAAAGATTCTGGAAGAAGGAATCCGCTACATAGATCCTGTGGATGGAGGACAATGTCTGAGCAGCCGGGAAGCGGCAGAATACTATGACACCCCGTACCGGGAACAATATCACTTTGCGCCCTGGAAGAACTGGATGAATGACCCAAATGGCCTTTGCTGGTATCAGGGATATTATCATATGTATTATCAGTATAACCCCCATGGGCAGGAGTGGAATAATATGTACTGGGGACATGCGGTAAGCCCGGATCTGGTGCACTGGACCCATCTCCCCATTGTCCTGGAGCCTCAGAAAGAGGTGTTGGAACAGGCGGATATGGTGAAAGGCGGAGCATTTTCCGGAAGTGCCATAGCACTGGAAAACGAGACGGTTTTTTATCTGACCAGGCATCTGGGGCCTGTGGAGGACGGTGAGGAGACCGTGCAGCAGCAATGGATGACAAGAAGCCATGATATGCTGGAATTTGAACCGGAGAAGCTGGTGATTGAGGAGCGGCCAAAGGGTGCATCGTTTGATTTCAGGGACCCTAAAGTTGTAAAAATTGGCCATATGTGGTACATGGTTCTTGCCAGTACCATGAACGGGCAGGCAGCCATCCTGTTGTATAAGTCCCGGGATATGGAACATTGGAGTTATGTGAAACCTCTGCTCACAGAGGCAGAGGAGGGCGTCCGCTGTTTTGAATGCCCGGACTTTTTCCCTTTGGATGGCAGTTTTGCTGCCTGGGGCGCGCTTATGTGCCACAGGGATGCCAGCGGAAGGTATCAGATGTCCCGTTATTACATAGGGGAATTCAAAGACGAGGAATTCTCTGTGAAAAGTACGGGATGGTATGATTTTGGAAGTAACTGTTATGCCATGCAGAGCTTTGAACACGAGGGAAAAAGAATCGCTATTGGATGGATCTCCGATTTCTATGGGGAACATGTGGAAGTGGAGAACGGTGCCTATGGAAGCACAACGATACCAAGAGTGCTGCATGTGAAGAAGAATAAGCTTTATATGTCCCCTGTGGAGGAAATCTATACATTGAAAGGCCACAATCTCTATACCGGTGAGAAAGAAAATATAAACCTGGAACACATACCGGGAAACAGTTTTTACGCGGGAATCACCTTTTCGGAAAATACGGATTTTAACCTTCTGCTGGGCAGGGACGGGGAGAAAGAGATACGTTTTATAAAGGAGAAGGGATTTACGGGAATCCGCACATCCGGTGTAAAAAGTGAGTGTGCTGTATTTCCCGCAGATGTGGATACCGTAACTGAAATGGAGATTTTTGTAGATAGAAGAGTCGTGGAAATCTATTTAAACGGAGGGGAGGCAGCAGGTACCAAACTGTTCTACAACTCCGCTGCAGACGGATGTTTTGTCCTGGAGGCGGCAAAGCCTTGGGCAGTAAAACAGGCCGAGGTTTCAAAGATGCAGTCTATTTGGCAGTAACAGCAATGAGAAGGGAGAGAGGGAAATGAGAAAACGGGCAGTTGCCATACTTCTTGCAGCAGCGGTAATGTCATCCATGATATCCGGATGCGGAAGTACAAAAGAACGGGTGAACAAGGACGGGGAATCTGTCATCACGATCTGGAGTCCAAGCGACGAACCGGCCATTGAAGAGTGGTGGGAGGAAAAGATCGCTGCATTTAATGAGGAGCACAGGGGAGAGATCCATCTGAAAAGGGAAGCTATAGTGCGGGCGGATTCTTATGCGTACGAGGATAAGGTGAACGCAGCGATCACCTCCAAGGACCTGCCGGATATTTTGTACGTGGACGGGCCTACGGTTTCCGTATATGCGGCAAATGACATTATTCAGCCTTTGGATGATATGTTTACAGAGGCAGACTGGAATGACTTTTTGGATTCTACCAAGAACCAGGGGACGTATGACGGGAAAATCTATGCGATCGGGGCAACGGAAAGTTCGGTAGCCCTCTTTTATAACCAGGATATGCTGGATGAAGCAGGCATAAAGGCGCCGGATAAACTGGAGGATGCCTGGACCTGGTCCGAATTTGCGGAGGTGGCAGAAAAGCTTACAAAAGACGGTGTGATGGGAACGAACATCATTATGGATAAAGGGGAAGGCATTCCCTATGTGCTGGAACAGTTCTGGATTTCAGGCGGCACAGATTTGGTCAGTGAGGATGGCAGCAAAGCGGATGGTTATATCAACAGTGAGGCCGGTGTGGAGGCCGCCACATTTTTAAACGGGCTGATTCAGAACGGATATGCCAATCTGGACCCTATCCAGAAAGAGTTTCACAATAAAAGGGCAGCCACAATGCTGGGCGGTTCCTGGGAGATTGCCACACTGGAAAAAGATTACCCTGACTTAAACTGGGGCGTTACCTACTTTCCTGTTGCAGACAACGGGGGAATTCCCACTTCACCCACTGGAGACTGGGCCGCAGCTGTGACCAGGGATACGCAGGACAAGGACGCGGTGAAGGAAGTAATGAATTATCTGTTTTCCGCGGACAATGTGACTACATATGCCAAGGCGATTTCTAAGCCGCCCACAAGGCAGTCCAGCTATGATGTACTTACGGAATATAATGAGTATCCCCGCTCCCTGTTCAAAGAACAGCTCATGGAGACCGGACATCCAAGACCGAGGACACCATCCTACAGCGTGCTCTCCGCAGGATTTTCGGAAGCCATGGTGAATATTTTTACAGGGGTGGATCCCAAGGAAGCACTTGATAAGGTAGCAGAAGATACTGATAAGGATTATAACAAGTATTACGCGCAGGAAGACTGATTCCGGGGAGGAGGAGAAAGATGGAAAAAGCCATAAACAAACGCAGTGAAAAGAAAGCAGCATACCTGTTTGTCATACCGGCAGTGATTCTGCTGGCAGCATTTCTGATATATCCGGCACTGCAGACTGTCAGATATGCATTTACCGATTACAATATTATGAGGCCGGACCATATTAAGTTCTGCGGGTTTAACAACTTTGTGGAATTGTTCCAGGACAGCGATTTCTGGAAGGCGGTGACGAATACACTGCACTTTACCGTGCTGGTGGTGCCTTTTCAGACGGTTCTTGCCTTGGCGCTGGCAATGCTCATATCATCCAAGAGAAAAGGAGTCTCTATTTTCAGGGCTGCATATTTCAGCCCCCAGGTTACCTCCATGGTTGTAGTGGCCATCCTCTGGACGGTACTTTACAACTCCAATCCTGACAGCGGACTTTTAAATGCGCTGCTGGTAAAGCTGGGAATGGAACCCTGCGGATTTTTAAATGACCCAAAGACCTCTATGAACTCCATTATTTTCATGTCGGCATGGCAGGGGGCGGGCTATCAGATGATGATTTTTCTGGCAGGACTGCAGGGGATTCCGAAAGAGCAGTACGAAGCCGCATCTATTGATGGTGCCGGAAGATTAAAAAGTTTTCTCTATGTCACTTTGCCGGGGCTAAAAAATGTAATAAAATACGTGATCATGATCACGGTCATCCAGGCAATGAAACTTTTTACACAGCCTTATGTTATGACAAAAGGCGGTCCTCAGAATTCCACCAGGACCATGGTGTATTATGTGTATGAACAGGGCTTTCAGAAACGTAACTTTGGATATGCCTGTGCAGTGGCTGCGGTTTTCTTCGTTATTGTAGTCATTTTGTCCCTGGGTATGAAGAAACTGATCAAAGCGGATTAGGAAGGAGTGGAGAACTATGACACAGAAACAGAGAAAACGTCTGGGACATGCAGCATTTTATATAGGGAATACGCTGGTTGCACTGATTTTCGTATCCCCTCTTATCTGGATGATCTCTTCATCCCTGAAACCGGAAGCAGGCATTTTTAAGGGCTTGAATTCCCTGAGTACATTTATTCCCACAGGGGCGTCTCTTAGTAATTATCTGGAGGTGTTCCAGAGAATTGATATGTGGAAATTCATTTGCAACAGCTTGTTTTATGTATTTGTCATTGTGGTGCTGGATTTATTTGTGAACTCCATCTGTGGTTATGCACTGGCAAAATTTGAATTTAAGGGAAAAAGTATTCTTCTCACATTAGTGATCAGCCTTATGGTATTTCCGCCGGAAGCCATTATGCTTCCTATGTACAGGGAGATGGCTGATCTGGGATGGATTAACCAGTGGGCAGCGCTTGTTGTTCCTTTTGTGGCAAAATGTTTTAGTATTTACATGTTCCGCCAGTTCTTTCTGGATGTGCCAAACGATCTTCTGGAAGCGGCAGCCATTGACGGATGCGGGCCGATAAAAACATTTTTCAGGATTGTGATGCCTATATCAGGAACGGTGTATGCTACAGTTCTGATCCTGGATTTTGTGGCCCACTGGAATGACTTTATGTGGCCTCTGCTTGTGGTGACAGGGGAGGAGAAGAGAACCATTCAGCTTGCCATACAGACTTTCTTTGGTTCCAAACCGATCAACTACGGACCTATTATGGCATCACTGACTATTTCAGCGATCCCAATGCTCATTATGTTTATTGTACTGCAGAAGTATTATGTGGAGGGAATCGCTTCCACAGGTATCAAGGGATAAGAGAAGAAGCGGAGCTGCTGTTCACCCCGCCTCCGGTACATGTTTCGTCATGCCCCTGTTTTATTTGCTATTTTTCTCCTGTCCGTATATAATATGGGAAGAAATACGGACAGGAGGTATGTAAAATGGAATTTAATGAGAAACTGCAGCATCTCCGGAAACAGAATCATTTGACCCAGGAACAACTTGCGGAAAAACTCTATGTTTCGAGAGCGGCTGTTTCCAAGTGGGAGAGCGGAGTTTCCCAAACAAAAGGATATTAAGGAATAACCTGTGTTTACCTGCTTGTGA
>ERZ778496.218-NODE-218-length-65130-cov-23.051018_pt1 | contig 65130 bp, 60 predicted proteins | sample MGYA00433099_ERZ778496 | MGnify/ENA primary metagenome ERZ778496 (study PRJEB29527, sample SAMN07138962) | mouse gut metagenome | material: feces | host: mouse | place: China:Nanjing | collected 2016-01-25 ...
AAGCAAGATTCACAACAGAGCAGCCGGCAGTACGCTGGCAGCCGCTTGATCAGGGTATGGTTGATGTGACGATCTGTCTTAACGGGCAGGAGGTAACTGAGGAAAGCTCCCATGTGGACGAATTTGGACAGGTTCAGACCACCATAGACGCCTACTGGGAATATGATTTCCACCAGTTTAGGGAAACAGTAGAGAACATAAGCCGGGAGACGGTTGAAGTAAACCCGGAACATTATCTGGGATACGTTCCAGATCAGCCTAAGAACCTGGAAGGGCAGGTAAAAAGCCAGGCAGAAACAATCCAGATGCTCACAGAATGCGTGTTAGAAATGAGTGAGACAGTCTATGGATGATCTTATTGCGAATTTAATGGTATTTTTTATGAGAAAGGATGGTAAAGAAATGATGGCAATGTTATGGGCACAGCAGATCATGCTGGGAAAGAAAACTTATGAACAGGTTCCGCGTCTACTGAAAGAAAAAGTAAAAGAGATTCTGGAGGACTCTGGCATGGAAGAACTGGTTGAGGAATGATGACCAAGCTGAGGATCATATCCAGGCTCTGGTATCACATCACAGACCTGAGACTCCTTATCAGGGGTCAGGGAAATAAAACTCTGTCCCAGATCGAGGAGGAGTTAGACCTGACGGAATACTACTGCAGGCCATATGCCGATGCCGATGACGCGGACAAACATAACGAGATCAGAGCGGAACCGGAAATGGTCTTGTTTTATTGCAAAAATCAAGGAAAGAGATGAGGTAAGTGAAGAGAATGGATAAATTATTTAACTGGATTAGTGTTATTGGTGGTGTTATTGGAGGGTTCCTGGCCTACTGGCTGGGTGGATGGGACGCGCTGCTGAAGACAATTGTATGTCTGGCAGTATTGGACTACATAACTGGCTGGATCAAGGCCGTCTACAACAAGCAGTTGTCATCTGAGATTGGCTTTAAAGGGCTGCTCAAAAAGATAGTCATGTTTATTGTGATTGCCGTGTCCTATGCAATCCAGGGGCTTATGGGAGGCAAGGTGCCGCTCCGGGAAGTAGTAATCATGTTTTATATTGCCAACGAAGCATTAAGCCTGTTGGAAAACGCAGCGGAGTTTATACCGGTCCCGGATAAATTAAAAGAGGTATTATTGCAACTGAGAGACAAGGATTCAGAGGGCGAGTAATCGCTCTCTTTTAATTTGCGCCGGCGCAACAGCTGGCAGGAAGGAGCAACACATGACAAAGACAGAGGCAATCAATAAGATGATTCAGGTCGCCAAAACAGAGGTTGGGTACCTGGAAAAGCGTAACAACAGTAATCTGGACAGTAAGACCGCAAACGCTGGGGATAACAACTACACAAAATACTGGCGTGACATTATGCCGTCTTACCAGGGCCAGCCGTGGTGTGCTGCATTTGTGTCCTGGGTGCTGATGCAGGCGTTTGGTAAAGATAAAGCTAATAAAATGTTAAAACACTGGCCTTATGTATATGTACCTACTCTTGCAAGTCTGTTTGCAAACTACGCCAATCCGCAGGTTGGTGATATCGTGATGTTTAAGCATGGGGGTGTATTTACCCATACAGGCATTGTAACTGGCGTCAATGGGGACTATTTTACCACCGTAGAGGGTAATACCAGCGGTGGCAGTACGATTATCGCCAACGGCGGCGGGGTATGCAGTAAAGGGTATTATAATAGCAATCTGCCAGGGACTAAGTTTGCACGGCTTGATTGGAGTATCGTAGCTGGACAGGCCTCCTCTGGCACATCCACTGCAGCAGATATTCCGATTAGTATGGGTGCGAATGGCCTTACAATCACAGGTAATAACCTCAATGTCAGGAGAGAGCCGGGTGGCCAAATTATTGGACAGCTGAATAAAGGTGACCGCATCGGATGCGATAAGCGCCGCTGGGTAGGAAGTACATGCTGGTTCCACTATGCTGACGGCTGGGTATCTGGAGATTACCTGGACGGCTGGATCTGCGAGGCCGGGAAGTGGTGGTATATCACTGCAGGGTATAAGTATCCAAAGAACGACTGGAAGCAGACCGGCGGAGCCTGGTACTATTTCGATAAAGAAGGATGGATGGTGACAGGCTGGATTGAGTGGAAAAAGAACTCATATTACTTAAAACCGTCAGGAGCGATGGCGGCGGATGAACTGGTGCGTACGGGTGGTAAGGTCTACTACGTGGACAAGTCTGGTAAGATGTGTTATACTGATAAAACAGGAGCACTACTGTAACTATCAACGCACAGAGGGCAACTGTAAAACGCTGTAAGGCCACGAGTCTCCCGCCGGGGCCTTTTTAGTGGCCATAAATAAAGAGACTATACATAAAGTATAGCCTCTCAGACAAAGAAGGAAATGGTGGAAGTATTACCAGTTTTTTCAATAATAACGCTTGGAAGCTCTGATGTCAAGTACAAAACGGCCGACACCATTACAGTGCCGGCCGCCGTATAAGATTAGAGGATGCAAGCTCCCCTGGTTGCGTTTTAATAATACAACATAATGGGGATTAGTGCAATAGATAATCGTTGACAATTTTCGACGTTAATCCTCTTTTAGTAGCCCACGTTCGTGTGCTTCTTTTACTATGCGCTCAAATATTTCATCTGTAGGCTCAAATTTGTCCGGATTCGGTTCATTGCCCATTTCTTTTGCATTTCCTGCAGCCTCATCTCTGATCCTTTGGCTTATCCACTTTTCAAAACCTGGGTCCTGTTCAAATTCCGGATTAGCTTCAAAGTCTGGATCATATGTTTTCTTTCTGTTTGACATTTTCATCACCTCCGCATTAAGTGTAATATTGAGGTGATTATATTACTACTGATAAATATTGGTAGTTATGCGGAGGCGTGCTGCCTGTACCGGTATCCCTTGGGGCGTTCCTCTGGATATGTCTTGTAATATAGGTAGAGGGCATATTGCACAGATACGTTCCCGTGTGCTGGCAGATTTGGGTTCCGGTCCAATGCCGCCCTATATAATAGGTAGGCATCGTGATTCTCAAAAATAATATTCTCTTTCATTCGTGCAACCTTCTTTCAAAAAAACAGAACATTTGTTTGCTATATGCTTAATTATACGAACGTATATTCTGTTTGTCAACTGTATAAAATCGCCATTGACAGATATCGCAAAATATTATAAAATTGTAATGTGTCAATCTCGTGTCATAGAGATAGGCAAGACACCAGCATTTATGCGGTTCCGTGGCAGTTAGGTAACATGACTTTTAATCAAGTTGTCCGGGGTTCGAATCCCCGATGCTTCACTGTAGGACAGTTCAAATTCAGATATTTCTGTGTTTGAGCTGTTTTTTTATTTTTTTTATGCAGGAAGGTCATCAGAGATTTTTACATAGAAAATAAGAAGCCATAATCTTGAGGGGGGATAGATTATGGCCTCTTATTTTCATGTCTACTTTTATAAAAATATAAAAAGAAGGAGAGCCGGTATAAGGGAATACCGGCATATGAAAAAGAAAAAGATTTTGAAAAAAGTCTTATTGGCTTTGTTCAAATACTAATATACATTGTAAATGTGATGAATCTGTGATGAAATAGTAAAAGAAATGTGAAAAAGTTTTTCATTTTTTATTTATATATGGATAGAAATCACTTACGTCCATACGAAGTATATATTGTAACGGCCGTTAAAGAATATAGAATCGGGTGACAGCTTATGAAAATAAATGAAGATAACTTTATAGAGCAGCTAAAGTTCTGGAACGAGAAGGCTCTTGAATATGTGATTGACAACTATGGAAGTATTGTTAGATCTGAGGTGTGGATGATTGTGGAAATCCAGTGGAATTTACATTTTCCCGGTGGAGTGATGGAATGGGAAGAATGAAGATCTCAACCATTGATAAAGGAAATCTCAGTGATGAGGCCACAGAATTGCATCTGACACCATACGCTGTGAAATTTCCGGAGCAGAGCAGAAGACTCAGTAATGATTTTAAACAGGCCGGAGATGAATTTGTTATCAATATAAGGTGACTGTGAGAACAAAGGGGCAGGCGGTTACGCCTGTCCCCTTTGTGTTATAAATTTGCTTTGTAGGGCGGATCTGCCGGATAACCGCTTCCTGCTTTCTGCATCCCCCGTTGAATGGCATCTCTGGAGTTCTTCCAGTCCGCATCCTTGTTCCGGTAATCAAATTTATCACAGAACCATTCCAGATCATCTGTGACTCTCTGCATGTTATCAGTCATGAGAGGAAAGAGGATTTCGTAGAAGGAAGCTTTCTCCTTGTCCGTAAGAAGAGATTCCGCGGTTTCTACCAGGTCGCCAAAATGGGAGAGGCAAAAGCCTTTACTATTTTTAAATAAAGCTACAAATTCCGGATTTTTTCTGTATAGCTCAAAAAAGGTATCAAGATAACGCACATATGTATTTTTGTAGTAGTCACAGATATAACAGTTCTGCTCCTGTTCCTTTATCCAGGCACCAATGTTGGTTTTAGGATTGTCCGCATCCAGTTTTGCCTTTTTAAAATGTCCCAGCATGGAGGCTTTTCCAGGAGAGAACATTTTAATCTGCTGTTTTAGCTCTTCGTTTTTTTTCTTAAAGTGTGTAGTCATGATCAGCCCGCATCCCAGACGATTTCCATAATCAAACATTTTCTTATAGTGTTCATGACAGAACCCAAGTTGATCTGTCTCTGCCCGTACATCGTCCTCCATATATGAGGCACCGGATCCAAGGACAAAGTCCATGGAGTGCTGTTCCAGATTTCTTTCGATAAAGCAGAAAGGGCATTCGTCGCCGGCATGGAATGCATCCATCAGCGGTATGGTGTATATTTTTTCCTTCATTTTTTCTTCCCCCGGTTTTTTTGCTTGTCTGCTATTAGAGTAACATAAAAAAAATAAGAAAGAAAGAGTGCAAAATGTATTTCTATGCGATACAATAGTAATATGGGTTTTTCCAGGAGATTTATGTGGATATCTAAAAAAAGTGTGGATAACTTCCGGGAAAGATCCATGTTTTGTTGAAAACTTCCGGTTACTGTATAAAAAACTGCGTTTTCTGGAAACTGTGGGCAGGAACTCCTTCAGGGTTTCGCCTGGGAACCGGTTGCAGGTTTTTTTATGTCTGATAGTATAAAGTTTAGAGTCTGAAAGTGGGGATTTAAAAGAAAAATGAAGAGAAATGTAGATTTGCTGGAAGGGCCTATAGCGGGTTCTATGGCAAGATTAGCCTTTCCTATTATGGGAACATCATTAATACAGATGGCGTACAATATGGTGGATATGATTTGGATCGGACGTGTCAGCAGCAACGCGGTAGCAGCAGTAGGAGCCGCTGGTATGTACATGTGGCTGGCAAACGGCATTACCACCATTCCCAGGATCGGGGGACAAGTGACCGTAGGGCAGTCGCTTGGAGCTATGGATAAGGATGCTGCCATTGACTATGTCAGAGCCTCCCTGCGGATGGGGACGCTGCTGGGAATTATATATGGAATTATCTGTGTTTTGTTTGCCGGCCCGCTGATTGGTTTTTTTAAGCTGAACAGTCCGGAAGTTATAAATGATGCAGAAATATATCTGGTGATTACCTGTGGAGCTATTGTGTTTTCTTTTTTGAATCAGGTATTTACAGGAATATTGACAGCTATGGGAAATACCATGGCTGCCTTCCGGGCAACTACCATTGGGCTGATCATTAATCTGGTGCTTGACCCGGTCTTGATATTTGGATTTGGACCTATTCCCAGAATGGGAGTGACCGGAGCAGCGCTTGCCACAGTATTTGCTCAGATTATTGTGTTTGCCCTCTATATTGCCACTGTTTGGAGTGAGCCGGTTATTTTTCAGCACATCCATTTGACCCAGAGGGCAGAGAAGCAGCATGTGCGGGATATTGTGCGTATTGGATTTCCACCGGCTGTACAGGATGCGCTGTTTTCCGGAATTTCCATGGTAATTGCCCGTTTGATCGCAGGGTGGGGGGATGCCGCGGTAGCTGTACAGAAGGTTGGAAGCCAGATTGAATCTATTTCCTGGATGGCTGCCGGAGGGTTTTCCACAGCTGTAAATGCGTTTGTAGCCCAGAATTACGGAGCGGGAAAAAAGGATAGAATAAAAAAAGGGTATAAGACAGCCATGGGGATCATGGCTCTCTGGGGCATTTTTACCAGCTTTATTCTCATTGCGTTTCCTGAATTTTTCTTCCGGATTTTTATTACGGAGAAAGATGTACTGCCAATGGGGGTTGATTATCTGAGAATAATAGGAATATCGGAGTTCTTCATGTGTATGGAGATCACCACCGCCGGAGCCTTTCAGGGGTTTGGAAAGACGGTACCCCCTTCTGTGACTGGAATTGTTTTTAATACACTGAGGATACCGGGGGCTATGCTGCTGTCCTCTACGGTTCTTGGACTCAATGGTGTATGGTGGACGCTGAGCCTTTCCTGTGTATTGAAGGGCTTGGTGCTGCCGGTATGGTTCCTGATCATCTTTGTGAAATATTATAAAAGCGGACGGAAAGAATTTTAAAGGATAAGCAAGAAACAATATTTACGAAGATGACAGAATAGAAGAATCGTGGTAAAATGAACAACAGTAAAGTTTTGCCTGTAACTGTGGAGGTACGGAACCGTTACAGTTTTGGTATATTATGAAAAGGGGAAAGAACAATGGATAAAGAATTTCGCATTGAAACCAAATGTGTGCAGTCAGGATGGAAACCAAAAAAAGGAGAGCCCAGAATTCTGCCTATTTACCAGAGTACAACGTTTAAATATGATACCACTGAGGAGATGGGACGTCTTTTTGACCTGAAAGACGAAGGGTATTTTTATACAAGATGCCAGAACCCAACCAATGATTTGGTGGCAGCTAAGATTGCAGACCTGGAAGGCGGTGTAGCGGGAGTGCTTACCTCATCAGGACAGGCTGCTATCTTTTATGCTGTATTTAATATTTGTGAGGCGGGGGACCATGTGATCTGTGCGTCTGCCATCTATGGCGGTACATTGAACCTGCTGGGCGTCACAGCAAAGAAGATGGGCATTGAGTGTACCTTTGTGGATGCGGATGCGCCGGCAGAAGAGTTGGAGAAAGCTTTTCAGCCAAACACCAAGGCTGTTTTTGCTGAGACCATTGCTAATCCGTCTCTTGTTGTTCTGGATATCGAAAAGTTTGCAGGTCTGGCACATGCCCATGGGGTTCCGTTGATTGTTGATAATACATTTGCAACGCCTGTAAACTGCCGTCCATTTGAGTGGGGTGCGGATATTATAATCCATTCCACAACAAAATATATGGACGGACATGCAATGCAGGTAGGCGGCGCTATTGTTGACAGCGGTAATTTTGACTGGGATGCTTACGGTGATAAGTTTCACGGCCTCACAAGGCCTGATGAATCCTATCATGGGGTGGTGTACACAAAACAGTTCGGAAAAGCAGCATATATTATGAAAATTAATGCGCAGCTTATGCGTGATCTGGGTTCCATTCCATCCCCCACCAACTGTTTCATGTTAAATGCCAGCCTGGAGTCCCTGGCGCTGCGTGTGGAGCGTCATTGCTATAATGCCCGGAAGGTGGCTGAATTCCTCAATGAACATCCCCTGGTAAGCCATGTAAATTATGCGGGGCTTCCCGGAGATAAATATTATGAACTGGCTAAGAAATATATGCCAAAGGGTACCTGCGGTGTTATCTCTTTTGAATTGAAGGACGGAAGGGAAGCAGCAGTGAAATTTATGGACAGCCTGAAGCTGGCAGCAATTGTAACGCATGTGGCGGATGCAAGAACAAGTGTCCTTCATCCCGCAAGCCATACACACAGGCAGTTAAATGATGAACAGCTTGTGGCAGCAGGGGTTTCACCTGGAATGATCCGTTTTTCCGTGGGTATTGAGAATGTAGAGGATATTATTGAAGACCTGGCACAGGCGTTGGAAGCCAGCACAAAGTAAGAAATGAAATCTTATCAGATCACAGAGTGGTGCCATGAAAGTTTTAGAATACATGCAAAGCGCGGAGGTGTCTATATAGATGCCACCATGGGGAATGGAAATGATACGCTTTTTCTGTGCAGGATGGCAGGTGAGACTGGCCGTGTAAAAGCCTTTGATATCCAGCAGCAGGCAATTGATGCCACAGAGAAGCTGCTGGAGCGGAATGGTTTGAGGCAGCGGGCAGAACTACTGTTGGAGAGCCATACCAATATGGGACTGTATGAGCGGAAAGAGACAGTTGACGGTATATTCTTTAATTTTGGATATTTACCCGGTGGTGACCATTCTCTAGCCACAAAGCCCGAAAACAGTCTGAGGGCCATTTTAGAGGGCCTGGAGCTGTTAAAAAAGGGCGGTGCTATGAGTCTTTGCATCTACAGCGGAGGAGATACCGGTTTTGAGGAGAGGGACAGCATTCTGGAAATGCTGAAAAATTTGGACAGCAGGAAATATGTAGTCATTTTGAGTACATACTATAACAGAGAAAATAATCCACCCATACCGGTATTGGTTTTAAAAAAATAAAATTTTTTCTCAGGGAATACATTGCGAAAGGCAGTGTATTCCCTGATTGCATGTAATAGGTATGGGACGAGAATGCCGATTCATATAATAAAAGAAAGAAATCGGCCGGGTTTTGTATGAAAGCAGGAAAAGGTCCGGGGATTTCCGGAATACTCATATTGTTTTTACTGCCATATCTTTTGACTGTTATTATATGCGGGAGAAAAGCGTGCCCTGTTTCCAGGGAATCAGATATGGAAGATTATCTTCCGGCTGTCACAGCATCTCAGATATCCTGGGATGCGCCCCGTGAAGCCATAAAAGCACAAACCATTATCGCCAGAAATAATCTCTATCTGGAGTGGAAGAAAGGAACCGCCGCAAATACCATTCAGAATGCTTCCCAGGCACTGAAAAAAAGAAAAATGGATGATCTGTTCCTGGAGCAGTTCCAGAAGTTCCAGGATGCGGCGGCTGATACCAGGGGGCAGGTACTTATGAAAGACGGGGATGTGGTGGAACTTCCTTATCATGAACTGAGCCAGGGAAAGACCAGGGAGGCCCAGGAGGTACTTGGAGATGATTTTTCCTATGCCCCATCTGTGGAAACTCCGGAAGATATCAACAGCCCTTCCTACATACAGGGATGCTATTTTTCCCTGGATGATTTGAAAAAGCAGATCCAGAACACGTATCCCGGTTTTTCCATTGATGATATGGGGGAAATTGAGATCAAAAATACTGACCGTGCGGGTTATGTTATGGAAATCAATGTGGGAAACCAGGAATTTCAGGGGGAGAAGATAAGAGAAATCCTGCATCTGCCCTCCTCCTGTTTTACGGTCCAGACATTGGAGAATGAGGTGAGGTTTCTCTGTAAAGGTATTGGTCACGGGGTAGGGTTGAGCCAATATACAGCGGAAAAAATGGCGGGACAAAAGAAAAAGTATGAGGAAATCTTAAATTATTTTTTCCCTGATCTAAAATTGAAGGAAATACAAAAGTAAAAGAGTTGCTGCGCGGAATTTTAAAATTATGTATAAGTTCACATATTCTGGCAATCCTATAAGAGAAAACAAATGGTTACTATTTACATCCACTTTCCCGGGAAGAATCTTTCCAATGGGATGCAGCGCGATGCATAGCAAAGCGTGTTACTGGTCAGATAACTGCGCTTTTAAGGCTGTAAACAGTAACAACAAAAGGGGCGGATGCCCACTATAGGTTGAGGTGAAGAATATGAGTAAAAGAAACAAAATCCGCGTGGCTCTCAGCAGTTTTTTAGTGCTGGCCATAGTTGTAACATGTGCGGCTGTATATCAGTCCGGGAGTAAGAGCACACCGAATGAAAAGGAACTTGTCAAGAATGAGGAGAATACTTCTGACGAGGCAATGACAACAGAAGAAAAACCTGAGGAGGAATCCCAGGATGCCAACACCACTCAGGTTGAAGGTACCAGAGAAGTGCCGGAAGAGGCAGATACACAGTCAGAAGCAGTCCAGGAGCCTGCAGCAGAGCAGACTGAATCTGCAGACGCCTCTGCAGCAGAGAATACACAGCCGGAGGCTGATACACAGGATGCATCCGCAGAGGTGGACAACCAGGCAGCAGTTGCAGCTGCACCGGATGTGAACTTTACAGAAAGCTCTCTTATGGAGTGGCCTGTAAGTGGACAGGTAGTCATTGATTATGATATGGAACACACTGTATATTTCCCCACTCTGAATGAATATAAATACAGCCCGGCAATTGCTATTTCCTCAGAGGTTGATACACCGGTTGCCTCTGTTGCAAACGGTCAGGTAGTGGCTGTGGAAGAAAGCGTTGAGACAGGAACAACAGTTACTGTTGACCTGGGTAATGGATATCAGGCAGTTTACGGTCAGTTAAAAGATGTGGCATTCCAGCCGGAGCAGTATGTAGAGGCAGGGGCAACACTTGGTTATGTGAATGAGCCTACAAAATATTATACAAAAGAGGGTGCAAACCTTTATTTTGAACTGAAGAAAGACGGAAGCCCGCTGGATCCTATCCAGTACCTGCCGTAATCAGGAAAACCACTTCAAGACAGAATCACTGTTTTGAAGTGGTTTTTTATATTTACATAGAAAAATCTGTAACTGTAAGGGTAGTGAACAGTTAAAAAAGTTTTATTGGGGGTGTGAGGCGCAGAAAAGGGTAGTTTTTGAAACCCCCAAAATGGTATATTTTAAAGTAAGAAAGAAAAATTTGTATACAATGTAAATTTTTATTTAGTTTGTTTGAATTTTTAGTGAATTTTTATTTTCTTGTTGACATTGGAAAAGAATGGTGTGAAAATATAAAGTATAAAGAAATTTATGCTTTTTTTGCAGTAGGAAAAAGCCGGAATGGAAGGAGTTCTATGCATTTAAAAAAATTGAGCAGAGTCGTGGCTGTAACAGTGGTGCTGACAATGGTTACACCGTCCGCTGTTTTTGCCGGCGATATGACAAAGGTTGGAACAAATAAAATTGAAAAGCCTGAGGATACGGATTCTGCAAGTATAAAAGATCAGGATAAAAACCAAAAACCGACAGGTTCGGAGAATCCCGAGAACTCAGACAATCCAAATACTGAAGAACCAGACCCGGAAAACCCCAATCCGGACCCAGAGAACCCGGACCCGGAAAATCCCGACCCGGACCCGGAAAATCCAAATCCGGACCCGGAGGACCCGGAAAATCCAAATCCAGACCCGGAGAACCCAGATCCGGAAAATCCAGATCCGGACCCAGAGAATCCGGACCCGGAAAATCCAGATCCAGACCCGGAGAACCCGGACCCGGAAAATCCAGATCCAGGGAAACCAGACCCGGAAAATCCGGATCCCGAAAAACCGGAAACACCGGCGGAGCCTGAAAAGCCTGCAGAAGAAACACCCGCAGAGCCTGAGGCACCAGCAGAGGAGCCGGCACAGGATGCAGAGACAAGCGGCAATTTGATTGATAGCCAGCAGGCTTTTGAAATGCCGGATATTAAGGAAAATTTCCGTTTTCGTACCATTCGCAAGGTCTATGCATTTGCCCTGGAGAATCTGAACGTCTATGAAGAAAAATCAGAGCAGGCAAGGGTCATTGGAACACTGGATAAAGATGGTGTATGTTATCTTCTGAGCAATGATGGATTGAAGCTTCGTCTGGGCAATGAAGAGGAAGAACAGACCATGGATACGGATGATGGAACATGGGTATACATAGAGTCAGGAACTGTCAGAGGATTTGTGCTGAAGTCAAAACTTTTAACAGGTGATGAGGCGCAGAAGATAGCAGACGCAAAAGCAAAAGAAAAACAGGAAGCTGAAGAAAAAAACAAAACAGCCAAGAAGAAAATCGTGGTTGAAGAATTTAAACAGGCAAAAGAATTAATTTCACCTCTGGAAAATAAAGCATTCCTTTATACAAAGACTACTGTAAGGTCTACTGTAGTCTCAAAAGATTATGCAGTGTGCAAATCTTTACTTGGAACCATTCATGAATCTCAGAGTGATAAGAGCCGTGTCATCGGTAATTTGAATCTGGATAACATTTGTTTTGTACTTGCAGATAAAGATAAGGATTGGATATATGTAGAGTCCGGAGATGTAAGAGGATTTATTAAAAAGAGTTCTCTTTACCTGGATGATGAAGCAAACAAGATCATAGTAGAGCGCGGGGAAGAGAATCTGGATACCGCTGCAGAGCTTATAAAACCGGAAGATAACAGTGCATGTTACTATACGATCACCTCTATAAAGGGTGGAGTTCCGGGTGGAGCACTGAGACAGTCTATTCTGGAGTTTGCATCCCAGTTTGTAGGCAATCCCTATGTGTGGGGCGGCACAAGCCTGACAGACGGTGCGGATTGTTCTGGTTTTGTTCAGAGTATTTATTCACAGTACGGTTATGACCTTCCCAGAGTTGCCGAGGATCAGGCTTATTACGGTACACAGATACCGGTTGATGAAGCACAGCCGGGCGACTTGATCTTCTATTCCAATGGAAGTGAGATTTATCATGTTGTGATGTATGCCGGAGAAGGAAAAACTGTAGAGGCGGCAAACAGCCGTGCAGGAATTATTGTAGGAAATGTCAATACTGCAAACGCAGTGTGGGCAACCAGAGTTCTGGATGACACATATGGATTCTATGGAAGTGATATCGGAGAAGTTAACGCTTCCCAGGATCAGTATGGCGAATGTCTGGGCACATATAAGATTACACATTACTGCGGCGGTGCATGCTGTAATGACCAGTGGGCAGGGGTTACCTCCACCGGAGCACCTCTTGTGGAAGGCGATACCATCGCAGTAGACCCAACAGTTATTCCATATGGAACAAGAGTTATTATTAACGGACATATCTTTACCGCATCTGACTGTGGTGGTGCGATCAAAGGCAATCGCATAGATGTTTTTGTCAATGACCATAATCGCGGGAACAATCTGGGGGTATATTACACCAATGTATATCTTTTAAAATGAACATTTCAGAATATCTTTTTACAGGGACTGCCATTTGGTGGTCCCTGTATTCACATTTATGAGACTTTAGAGTATAATAAACTATGCGGAACAGAAAATCCGCAGCCGATCAGATTTCTACAGGTTTTATATCAGAACAGCGCTTCACTGTTCCTCTGCGGAAATATCCGAATTTCCGCAAATGGGAAATATACTTTTTTTTCATCGGCAGCTTTGGAATAGAGGTGCCGTATTTGCCACTGGCGGGTGCGGTGCCATTACATAGAAGGCAGGTCAGGGATTTATCATGAATTATACTTACATCCTTAAATGCGGTGACGGCAGCCTTTATACCGGGTGGACCAATGACCTGGAACGGCGTATAAAGTGCCACAACGCCGGAAAAGGGGCAAAATACACAAAGTCCAGACTTCCTGTTGAGCTGGCCTATTATGAGTCCTTTGGGACTAAAAGGGAGGCCATGCAAAGAGAGTGGGAGATAAAACGGCTTTCCAGGAAGGACAAGCTGAAATTATTCATGTAAGGATTGAAGGCAGATCATAAGCAGGGGGAGCGTAAAGAAATGTGATTTTTGTGGGGAAACAATACAGGGATAAAAGACGGCGAAAGGCAGCTGGATGACCAGTGCGCTTTCGCCTTTTATTTATTATAATACTTTCTTCAGATTATACGCGTCATCCACCAGCAGGATATCCGCTTCTTTTCCGGGTGTCAAAGATCCGACTCTGTCATAGACTCCAATGCTCTTGGCTGGATTTCTTGTTGCGGCGAAGATGGCGTCTGCCTCAGAAATACCGAATTTCATAGCTGTTTTCATGCAGTCAAACAGGTTGGTTGCGGAGCCTGCGATCGTTCCGTTTGCCAATGTTGCCTTCCTGTTGTTCATGGTAACTTCCTGGCCGCCCAGCTCGTAGGTGCCGTTTTCCATGCCTGTTGCCATCATGGAATCACTGATAAGCACAACTCTTTCACTTCCGAACATACGGAAGGTATTTCTTACAACACTTGGGTGAATATGGATCCCGTCACAGATCAATTCCACCATACAGTTTTCTGCATCTGCAGCAGCACCCACAACGCCCGGGTCACGGTGGCCGTATGCCGGCATGGCGTTGAATAGATGGGTTACATGATTGGCGCCCTTTCTCATGGCTGCCAGTGCGGCGTCATAGCCGGCCATGGTATGACCAATGGATATTTTAACCTCATCCTTCAGTTCCTCTATAAATTCATCGGCGCCTTCCATATTGGGGGCAAGTGTTACGAGTTTTATGAGATTTCCGCTTTTTTCGTTGCATTCACGGAAGAATCCCAGATCCGGTCTGCGTATATGGCGTTCTACATGGGCACCTTTTTTATCCGGGTCAATGAAAGGCCCTTCCATATTGATTCCAACAATCCTTGCCTGATCTTCTGCATTTCCTGCCTTTACAGCAGTTGCGAAAATATCCAGGAGCTGCTCTTTCGGCAGTGTCATGGAGGTGGGGCAGTAGGAAGTCACGCCATGGGATTTTTCATAACGGAGGACAGTTTTAAGTCCTTCCACATCCGCGTCGGAAAAATCGTGTCCGAATGCACCGTGGCTGTGTACATCCACAGCGCCGGGAAGGACTTTCATGCCCGAAGCATCAATCTCTTTCCTGTCTGTCACTTCTTCTATAGAAGATACAATTTTTCCGTTCTCTACATACAGGTCTTTCTTTTTAAAAGTGCCGTCTTCCTGAAATATAAATCCATTTTTTATTATCATCTGGTTTCACTCCTTTTCTGATTTCACTCTATCACATGATTTGTTCCCTGTCCTTGTATTTTTTTGCACTTCTTTGGGAAAATATGTGATGTCACTACATTTACATGGTATGGTTCATGCTTCTATTATAATTCCCTTTACAAGTTAATTCAATGTATGATGTGTAAATTGAAAGAACTTTCACAAAACGTCAATATCAATAAAAAACAAAGGTTTAACACGGCTAAAATTTGTGCAAGTTGATATTTGGTGTGAAAGGAATTTCTGAATTGGAAAAAATATTGAAAAAATTTTCATAAATGCTATACTGAAATCAAAGCGAAGGCAGCAATTAGAAGCCGAGATGCGGAAAGGAGAGAGTTATGAATCAGCGTTTAGAGAAGCTAAAGGGACATTTGATCGTATCCTGCCAGGCGCTCCCTCATGAACCCCTGCATTCTTCATTTATTATGGGAAGAATGGCCAGAGCGGCAAAGGAAGGCGGGGCCATGGGCATTCGTGCCAATACAAAGGAGGATATAGCAGAAATTCAGAAAAATGTGGATCTTCCCGTAATTGGAATTGTGAAACGGGACTATGATGACAGCAAGGTCTATATCACCCCCACCATGAAGGAAGTAGATGAACTGATGGAGGTAAAACCTGAAATCATTGCCATTGATGCCACAAAAGAGTTGAGACCCGGAAATGTTACTTTGGATGAATTTTATGTGGCGATCAGAAAGAAATACCCCGAACAGCTTTTGATGGCAGACTGCTCCACCGTGGAGGAAGCGCTTCACGCAGACGAGCTTGGATTTGACTTCATTGGAACGACACTGGTTGGCTACACAGAGCACAGCAAGGGCGACAGGATTGAAGAGAATGATTTTGAGATCATTCGCACAATTTTAAGCAAAGTAAAACATCACGTGATCGCGGAAGGCAACATCAACACACCCCAAAAGGCAAAACGTGTGATCGAACTGGGATGTTACAGCGTGGTAGTAGGGTCTATTATCACACGTCCCCAATTGATCACAAAATCCTTCACAGATGTGATGGCAACCCTGGAAAAGTAAATTTAAGAGGAAGATGAAAGGAGTCACAGCAATGAGTAAATTAGATAAGTACAGAGGAATTATCCCGGCATTTTATGCATGTTATGATGAGGAAGGCAATGTGAGCGGAGAGCGTGTACAGGCCCTCACACAGCATTTTATTGACAAAGGCGTAAAAGGTGTTTATGTCAATGGTTCTTCAGGTGAATGTATTTACCAGAGCGTAGAAGAGAGAAAGCTCATCATTGAGAACGTAATGGCAGCGGCGAAGGGAAAACTGACTGTTATTAACCATGTGGCATGTAATAACACAAAAGACAGTGTGGAGCTGGCAAAACACTCGGAGAGTGTGGGTGTAGATGCGATCGCGTCCATTCCTCCGATTTACTTCCGTCTGCCGGAATACTCTATCTCAGCTTACTGGAATGCCATCAGCAATGCTGCTCCCAACACGGATTTCGTGATCTATAACATTCCGCAGCTTGCAGGTACTGCTCTGACAATGAGTCTGTTTGCAGAGATGATGAAAAACCCCAGAGTGATCGCTGTAAAGAACTCTTCTATGCCCACTCAGGATATCCAGATGTTCAAATCAGCAGGTCTGGAAGCAAAAGATGACTTCGTTGTATTCAACGGTCCGGACGAGCAATTTGTAGCCGGACGCGCCATCGGTGCTGACGGCGGTATCGGCGGAACATATGGGGTTATGCCGGAGCTGTTCCTGAAATTAAATGAGCTGGTTGAAGCAGGGGAAAAAGGAAAAGCCTGTGAATTACAGTACGCCATCAATGAAATTATCTACAAAATGTGCTCCAGCCGCGCAAATATGTATGCTGTGGCAAAAGAGATCCTGCGCACAAATGACAACGTGAATATCGGCGGTGTCCGTGAACCGCTGGAGAACCTTCAGGAAGCAGATGTGGTGATTGCACATGAGGCTGCTGAGATGGTAAAAGCTGCGAAAGAAAGATATCTGGCATAAAAGCAAAAGATTAAATTGTTATAAAGGGATACAGAAAAAGATTAGGTAACCGTTCGGGTAACCGGACTGTTACAGGATTAGAGGGAGGTAACAGATGCAAGGCTTTACTTATATTGATTTGGCAATTTTGATCGTTTACCTGGCAGCCGTTTTATTTGCCGGTCTTCATTTTGCTAAAAAGGAAATGAAGGGAAAAGAATACTTTAAGAGTGACGGAACGGTACCGTGGTGGGTTACATCCGTATCTATTTTTGCAACACTGCTGAGTCCCATTTCCTTCCTGTCTCTGGCAGGAAACTCCTATGCGGGAACATGGATCATGTGGTTTGCCCAGTTAGGTATGCTGCTGGCTATTCCGCTTACGATCAAATTCTTCCTGCCTATTTACAGCAAGCTGGATATTGATACTGCTTATCATTATCTGGAGCTGCGTTTTAACAGCAAGGGCCTGCGTGTCCTGGGTGCTGTTATGTTCATTGTTTATCAGGTTGGACGTATGTCCATTATCATGTATCTGCCATGTATGGTATTATCCAGCCTCATGGGGATCAACGTGAATATCCTGATTGTCATTATGGGCATTATCGCGATCATTTACTCTTACACAGGCGGCCTGAAATCCGTACTTTGGACAGACTTTATCCAGGGTTCTGTACTTCTGGTTGGTGTAACCTTTGGCTTGGTGTTTCTGATCGCTCATCTTGACGGCGGTATTGGGGCTATCTTCCATGAGATGTCAGCAGGACATAAGTTCCTGGCAGTTGACCAGCCTATTTTCAATGCCAATATTTTAAAAGACAGTGTATTCCTGATGATCGTAGGCGCCGGTTTCAATACTATGGGGTCCTATGTGTCCAGCCAGGATATTGTACAGCGTTTCACAACAACAACAGATACAAAGAAACTGAATAAGATGATGCTTACAAACGGCGGTCTGTCTATTTTTATCGCCACTGTATTTTACCTGATCGGTACCGGGTTATATGTATTCTATCAGGTACAGGGGAATCAGCTTCCTCCGGCAGCACAGCAGGACCAGATTTTTGCATCCTGGATTGCATTTGAACTTCCTGTTGGTATTACCGGACTGCTTCTGGCAGCGATCTATGCGGCAGCACAGTCCACACTTTCTACCGGCCTGAACTCTGTGGCATCAAGCTGGACTCTGGATATCCAGGCTCGTCTTTCCAAAAAAGAGCTGAGCTTTGAGAAACAGACAAAGATTGGACAGTATGTATCTCTTCTGGTAGGTATTTTCTCCATTGTGGTTGCTATGGTCCTGGCTAACGGCGGTGTGAAATCTGCTTACGAATGGTTTAACGGATTTATGGGTCTGGTACTTGGTATTCTGGTTGGTACGTTCATCCTGGGCGCATTTACCAAGGTCGCCAATACGTTCGGGGCTGTATGCGCATTTATCGCAGCATCGGCTGTTATGGTGGCTATTAAATATGTGGTACCGGTTGTGGCACCGGATGTGACAATCTCTATCTGGTCCTACTCCATTATCTCTATTGTAGTTTCTCTGGTTGTGGGTCTGCCTGCAAGTATTATTTCCAGAAAAGTTAAGGGCGATAACTCCGTACCGGCTGCGCATACAACAATTTACAAAAACTGATCCTAATTTTGTTCTGTAAAGGAGGCAGCAAAATGGTATTTGGTAATATCAGAGATTTGAAGGATTATCCCTGGCTGGAAGAGGAAGTGTTGAAATGTTTCCGGTACGCAAAGGAACATGACTTACTGGGATATGAGAAGGGCAGCCACGAGATTGACGGTGACAATTTGTTTGTGAATATTGTAGAGTATGAGACTACAACACCCAAGAACCGTTTCTGGGAAGCACACAGACAATACCTGGATCTGCATTTTATGCTGAGAGGCCCGGAACTGATTGATGTGAATTTCATTGATAACATGGAACAAAAAGAATTTGTGGAGAAGGATGATTTTCTTCCTCTTGACGGTGAGCCGAACAGCCATGTGGTTCTGACGGAAGGCGATTTTCTTCTCTGCTACCCAAAGGATGCCCACAGGACAGCGGTTGCTGTTGATGGTCCGGCTGTGATTAAGAAAGCCATATTTAAGATAAAAATTAAATAATCCATGATTCTTTAAGACTGTGGGGGCAGACTCATGGTACAATATAGGGAACTGTAACGGCCGCGGGGATGTGACATTACAGTTCCCTTTTGTCACGTTTTTATGCCGCGAAAAATGCGGGGAAGAAAAAGATAACTGTAAAGGTAGTGAACAGTAATATAAGGAGCATTCGTATGAAGCAATATATTTGTATAGATATTGGCGGTACTTTGATAAAATATGGTATAATACAGGAAGATGCGGTATTTGTTGCTGGAGGTGAGATGCCCACAGAGGCTATGCAGCATGGCGGACCGGGAATCATGAAAAAAATAGTGAAGATCATTGAAGATTACCTGAAGGATCACAGGCCGGCGGGTATCTGTATCTCAACAGCGGGCATGGTGGACTGCGAAGCGGGCAGGATCACATATTCCGCCCCACTGATTCCGGAATATACGGGAACAGAGATCAAAAAAACTCTGGAGGACAAATTTCATTTGCCCTGTGAGGTGGAAAATGATGTGAACTGTGCAGGGCTTGCGGAAAACTTTGCGGGCGCTTCCAAAGGGAGCAGGATCAGCCTGTGTCTTACCATCGGGACAGGGATCGGCGGTGCTATTGTGATTGACAACCAGGTGTTCCATGGATTTTCCGGAAGCGGGTGTGAAATCGGATATATGCATCTTCCGGGCGGCGAGTTTCAGGATATGGGGGCAAGCAGTATCCTGGTGAAGAAGACAGCTCAATACAAAAATATAAGTCCTGAAAGTATTGATGGAAAGTATGTGTTTGAACATGCAAAGCAGGGGGATATGGACTGTATCCGTGCCATTGATGAGATGGTGGATGTGCTTGGAATGGGAATCGCCAATATCTGTTATGTGATCAACCCGGAAGTGGTAGTTCTGGGAGGCGGAATCATGGCCCAGAAGGAATATCTGTATGAACGGATCAGAAAGAGCCTGGATAAGTATCTGATACCCTCAGTGGCTTCTCATACCAGGCTGGCCTTTGCGGAAAATAAAAATCAGGCAGGAATGCTGGGAGCATTTTACCATTTTAGGGGAAGGCATTCTTAACTGATATTTTAGCTGTCCGGTCCAAAGTGAGCTGCCTGCCGCAGGGACAGATAGAATGGAGGTGCTCGAATGGAGCAGTATGAAAAAAATATCATTCCTCAAATAGAATCAATTTATAGCAGCTTTACACCTCTGGAGAAGACGATCGCTGATTTCTTTATCAATAATACAGAGAAAATAGATTTATCCTCCAAGAGTGTTTCCAGCCGTCTGTACGTGTCAGAGGCATCCCTGTCACGTTTTGCGAAAAAGTGTGGATATAAGGGATACCGGGAGTTTCTTTTTTGTTATGAGCAGGGAACTGTGCGGAATTACCCGGTGAGTAATGACCAGACCAAAATGGTGCTGAATACTTACCAGGAACTTTTAAACAAGAGTTATTCCCTGGTGAATGAGGAGCAGATGAAGCGTATTGTCAATATACTGTCTGAGAAGAAGCGGGTATATGTGTATGGCAAGGGAAGTTCCGGTCTGGTGGGCGTGGAGATGAAGATTCGTTTTATGCGTATTGGTGTTAACGTGGAGGCAGTGACGGATACGCATATTATGAAGATCAACTCCGTGCTCTTGGATGAGGACTGTGCTGTTATCGGTATCAGTGTCAGCGGAAGGACAGAGGAAGTCATGACTTCTCTGAGGGCAGCCAAAGAGAGAGGGGCCACTACCATATTAATGACATCCAGGAAGGATAAGACATTTTTGGATTACTGCGATGAGATACTTTTGTTTGCCGTTAAGGAAAATCTGGAAAAGGGGAAGGCGATATCCCCACAGTTTCCGATATTAGTTATGGTGGATATTTTATTTTCCCATATACTGGAGTCAGATAAATTCCGGAGAGAAGCAATACATGAGTATACCCTCAATGCGCTGGATGCCAGGTGATGCAAAGCAGCTTGCTGCAATAACCCCCACGCAGTGCGAGTCCATAACACAAAAGCCGGCTGAAAAAAGAGCCGGCTTTTTTATAAATTATACTTGACAAAAATTGTTAAGTATAATATAGTTATATCAGTAATAGTTATTGTTATTGAAAGGAGGGTGCGATGGCAACATTGAAGTACAGCCGTCAGCGGGAATCCATCCGCGAGTTCGTTATGAACAGCAAGGAGCATCCTACGGCCGATACTGTATATGCAGGGATCAAAGCCGATTTTCCGAATATCAGTCTTGGAACAGTATATCGGAACTTATCTCTTCTGGTAGACTTAGGCGAGATCGCAAAGATAACAACAGGAGACGGGCCGGACAGATTTGACTGCAATACAAAACCTCATAGTCATTTTATATGCACCCAGTGTCACAGTATCACAGACATAGAGGCAGGCGAATTTGACTGTATGAAGGAGAAAGTGGCCGAGAGCTTTGATGGTAAAATAACAGGTCATATGACTACCTTTTACGGTGTTTGTAAGAAATGTCTGGAAACAAAAAAAATTAAAAAAACTAGTTGACAAAAATTGTCAAGTATGTTACATTAAAACAGTAATAATTACTGTTATCAAGAAAACAATAAATAACAAAATTTTAATTAAAAAGGAGAATGAGTATTATGAAAAAATTTGTATGTAGTGTATGTGGATATGTTTATGAAGGTGACGCAGCTCCGGAGAAATGTCCAGTATGCGGCGTAGGTGCTGATAAATTTACAGAGCAGGCTGGCGAAATGAGCTGGGCGGCAGAGCATGTTGTAGGAGTAGCTCAGGGCGTAAGCGAAGATATCATTGCTGATCTGAGAGCTAACTTTGAGGGCGAGTGCTCAGAGGTTGGTATGTATCTGGCTATGGCTAGAGTGGCTCACAGAGAAGGATATCCGGAAATCGGTTTATACTGGGAAAAAGCTGCTTACGAAGAAGCAGAACATGCGGCTAAATTCGCAGAGTTATTAGGCGAAGTTGTAACAGACAGCACAAAGAAAAACCTGGAAATGCGTGTTGCTGCTGAAAACGGAGCAACAGCTGGTAAATTTGACCTGGCAAAACGTGCAAAAGCTGCTAACCTGGATGCTATCCATGATACAGTACATGAGATGGCAAGAGACGAGGCTCGTCACGGAAAAGCATTTGAAGGCCTGTTAAAGAGATATTTCGGCTAATCCATATAAAAGTTTTGGTATTTCCCTATTAGCAACCAATTGGCAGAGCCGGCAGATGTCCGGTTCTGCTAAAGAAAATAAATAGTCGTTATTTTCAGAATCTTATGGAGGGTTTTATTATGTCAAAGTACGCAGGAACAAAAACAGAGAAAAACTTATGGGATGCATTTGCCGGTGAATCACAGGCCAGAAATAAATATACATATTACGCATCAGCAGCAAAGAAAGCCGGTTATGAGCAGTTAGCATCTTTATATCTGGAGACAGCAGACCAGGAAAAAGAACATGCTAAGATGTGGTTCAAAGAGATTCACGGAATCCATGATATTGCTCAGAACCTGGAAGACGCAGCTGCAGGTGAGAACTACGAGTGGACAGATATGTACGCACGTATGGCTCAGGAAGCCAGAGAAGAGGGCTTTGAAGAACTGGCAGTAAAATTTGAAGGTGTTGCAAAAGTGGAAGCTGCGCACGAGAGACGTTATAAAAAACTCCTTGAAAGTTATAAAGCTGACAAAACCTTTAAGGGAGATGCTCCTTTAGGCTGGAAGTGCAGAAACTGTGGTTATGTACACGAGGCAGAGGAAGCTCCTGAAGTATGTCCGGTATGTGCTCATCCGAAGGCATACTTTGAAAGAAAAGTAGAGAATTATTAATTTCCTCACATTTGTATCATTCACATAGTAATCATGGAGGGGCCGTTTGGCCTCTCTTTTTCTATTTTGTTGTTATTCCATCTTTTCTGGTGTAAGATAAAGTTATACAAATTCTGCCGTACGGTTAAAAAGCAGGTATTACAAAAGGAGAGGGAATTATGAAGCATTATCCATATTTATTCAGCCCCATAAAAATCGGCCGGCTGACATTAAAGAACCGAATCTGTGTGTCTCCCATGACAATTACCGGGCGTGGGGAAGAAAAGGGGTATTTTGCACAGGATAACATTGATTTTTATACCACATTGGCAAGAGGTGGTGCGGCACTTCTTACGATAGGGGAGACCGGAATCCATTCACGTACGGATGCATGTCATCCGCGGATGGCCCATCTGGATGATCCGGGCCTCCTGCCGTCCTTGACAAGGCTGGTTGACAGCGTGCATCAGTATGACACGTTTGTATCCATAGAGCTTGTGCACTCCGGAAGAAGAGCCCATCCTGCTTATCTTCCTGATAACGGGGAGGTGTGGGGGCCGTCCCCGTCAGTCAATCATTATGGTGCCAAAGTGAAAGAAATGACGGAGGAGATGATGAATGAAATTGCCGACGCCTATGCAGAGGCGGCTTTTATGGCGAAATTTGCAGGTGTTGATATGGTAATGATCCATGGAGGTCACGGATGGCTTTTAGACCAATTCCTTTCACCATTAAATAATAAACGGACAGATGAATATGGGGGGAGTCTGGAAAACCGTGCCCGATTCCCTATTATGGTTTTGGATAGAGTGAGGGCGCGCTGCGGGAGGAATTTTCCCATTGAATATCGTATTTCAGGTTCAGAGCTTATTGAGGGAGGTCTGGAAGAGGAAGAAATGGCAGTTTTTGCCCATATGATCGAGAGCAAGGTGGATTCATTCCATGTATCTGTGGGGAGTTTCCATGACCCGGCCACTATGGTGCGAATGTTTCCGGGACCGTTTTTCCCAAATGGTGTAAACATACCATATGCAGCAGCTATAAAAAAAGCAGTCAGTGTACCTGTTACAGGTATCGGAGGATTGTCAGATCCGGATGATATGGAAAAACTGCTGGAGGAAGAAAAGGTAGATATGGTTGCGATGGGACGTCAAATGATAGCAGACCCGTTTCTTCCTAAAAAGGCATTGAAGGGAAAGAGCAGTGAAATTGCCCACTGTATCCGCTGTATGCGCTGTAACAGTGGCGCACTTATCCCTTATGTACCATATCCAAACGGTGTGGTATATTGTTCTGTGAATCCTGTTATGGGAAGGCTTCGTGAAATAGCCAGGGAGAATTCCTTTAAAACAGTGGAGAAAAAGATTCTGATAGCAGGCGGCGGCCCGGCAGGAATGCAGGCTGCTTTAGGTGCGCTGGAGAGGGGGCACAAGGTTATTTTATGTGAGGCAAGTGATTCTCTTGGAAAAACACTCAGTTATTCTGATCATATTGAGTTCAAGCAGGATATCCGTAAGTTCAGGGATTCGCTTATCAGCCGTATAGAAGACAGCCAGGTTGAAGTCCGTATGAATACGGTCGTGACCCCGGAACTGATCCGGAGTGCGGAACCGGATCTGGTTATAGGCGCCATAGGCGGGGATCCGTTTATTCCGCCTATTGAGGGAATTGCTGATAACAATGTATTGTACGCTGCATCTATGCATCGGTCAGGAGCCGTTCCGGGAAATAATACGGTGATAATCGGCGGGGGCCTTATGGGATGTGAGGAGGCCATAGCCCTTGCCCAGGATGGGAAAAATGTAACTATCGTAGAAATGACTGATATTATCGCAGGGGAGGCTGACGGCGGACTGAAGCAGATGATAGATGAAAAGATAGCATACTATAAAATCCCGGTGCTGACAGGCTGTTCCTGTAGGATGATCACAGAGGATGGCGCCATCGTAAAAAATAAAGACGGAGAAGAAAGAATGCTGGCGGCGGATTCCGTCCTCATCGCAGCGGGTGTGCGTCCAAAAGATTCAGAAACAAACAGGCTGCGAGATACCTGTTATGATTTGGGAATAGATTTTATAGCAGTTGGAGACTGCAAAAAGACAGGAAGAATACGTGAAGCCACAGCCAGCGGTTATTTTGCAGGCCGCAATGCTTAAGTATATGAAAAGAAATCGGTGAGGCAATGAGCAAGATCAACCTTCACGGACATACCCATTCCTGTTATCCGCTGACATGCCGCAGTGCCCTGAAGAATATTGAGATCATTGAGCGTGACGGTCTTGTGAAGAACAGCCGTGTGGTAGGTGACTATCTGCACAGCAGGCTTCTGGAGCTGAAGGATAAATATCCGGTCATCAAAGATGTTCGGGGACGTGGACTTCTGCAGGGCATGGAGCTGGAGGGAACATCTTCAGAAGATAAATATGTACTTGGTCAGGTATTCTATGAATCCATGCTTCAAAATGGACTGGTGACAGAGCTGGAGAGTAGAAAAAACCTGGAAAATGTAGTTGTGGTTATGCATCCTGCACTGATCACTTCAAAAGAAAATGTGGATGAGGCAGTAGCTGTCATTGAGAAATCTCTCATAGAATGTTTGAAATAGCAGGCATTATCCGTTACAATAGAGAAAAATCGTAAATGTAAAGGCAGTGACAGTTAAAAAATAATAAGGAAGTGATTTCAATGACTATAGATGCAGATAGAAAACAGACGCTGACAGTCAGCACCATTAGAAATGTAAATGTTGTGAACATTATGCAGAGTATTTTACGGGATAAGACCAAGACCAGAAGTGAGCTGGCTAAAGAAAACCATATCAGTGTCATGACGGTAAAGCATATTGTGGATGACCTGATCGGGGGCGGTATCCTTGTGGAAAAAGTCTGCGGCGGCAGTGAAGTGGGCAGAAAACCCAAAGCACTTGAAATAAATGAAAAGTTCGGCAATATTGTATGCATCAATCTGACATCTGTAGATGAGATCAGTTTCCTCATATATGATATCTATGAGGCACCGGAGGCAGAGCAGACACTGGAATTTGACCCCAAATGCACCTACAGGGAGAATCTCCTGCGTGCGGTTGGACTGATAAAGGAAAAGCTTGCGGCTTTGCATACAGTTACGGTGGGGATTGCAGTGTTTGTTCCAAGTGCCTATTATGAAAATGTTGACCTGGTTAATTATGACCTCATAGCTGACTTTAAGGACCTGCATATAAAACAATTGTTTGCGGAAGCGTTTGGAATCGGTAATATTTTAGTTCTGCACGATGTGGTTCCGGCAGCATGGTCAGAGTATGAGAGTATGGATTCTGAAGCAGACAGCCAGTTTTATTTTTACTGCGGTCATGGTGTGGGTGGGTTCTTTATCCACAGAGGCACTGCGGTCATGGGTGAGGAGCTCATGGCCGGAGAGGTGGGAAAGATGCTTTTGCTCACAGACACCGCAGGAAAAAAATATACCACATTTGAGGATATGATCTCTGTATCAGTCCTGAACCGTAAACTTCGTCAGGCGGGCATTGATAAGAAGTTCAAAGAGGTGATCCGCGCTTATGAGGAGCAGGTGGAGGAAGTGAAAAGGATCGTAGATGAGGCGCTGGATGTCATTGTCAGGGTTCTGTACAATCTGCTGTGGGTATATAATCCGGGAACGCTGGTTGTGGACAGCTGCTACAGTGACTACAGCAGGCTTATCATGACACGTTTCCAGGAATTTGTGGAATCTCTGGAGAATGAGGCGATCCCAATCCATGTGCAAGTCCGTCAGGCGCTGTATGATGAGTATCATATGATGCGCGGCTGCTTTCATATGGTGAGAGATGCCTGGGTGGATGAGATTTATAATTAACTGTGAAAATTCGGAACAGTTACGAAGAAAGAAGAGAAGTGGAGAATGAATAATGTAATAATAGGCATTGATCTGGGTGGGACAAATCTCCGCATCGGGGCTGTGACCCCGGAAAATGAGATGAGGAATCCTTCTGTCATCAAAAGCTTTTACATTGCCAATGCCCACAACCCTGTGAAGAAGCTCTGTGAAATTATTGAGAAGTACAGGGTTTCCAACGGAATTGAGAACATAGATGCTGTATCCATCGGTGTTCCCTCCTCCGTCTCAAATGATAAGGAAACGGTCATCTGTACTACAAATATAAGAAACAGTGCAGGGGAGGTTGTATTTCATAACAGGAATATTGCGGCTGAGATAAGGGAGTATTTTGAAGTTCCGGTATATGTGAACAATGATGTGAACAACCTTCTTCAGTATGATGTGGCGGTAAACCACCTGGAGAAGGACAAAATAGTGGTTGGTAGCATAATTTGAAATACGGAAGCTGCATTTACGATGCGAGATGTGTTATCAGCGCAATGTTGATCAGCGCAGCGCATTCCAATGTCATGCAGGTACATGCGGACCGTGAGGATGAGCTCAAGATCAAGGAAACCCGCAGCCCGGACTTAGAAAATAAATGGGAAAAGCAGAATAATGACAGAAAGCAAAGAGTAAAAGGGATCGCCTGTGTATGGATTGGCGGTGCCTTTTTGACTTGTGGGAAATCCGTCTATCCTGTATACTTGTAGCAAGAGAATACGGAATCAGCTTCCGGTGTGTGAAAGGAGTAAAAGACTATGTCCATGGAAAAACTGCGCACATATTACTTTGGGCTGTACGGGGAGAATGGGATCACCCAATTTTTCTATGACCAGCTTATGGAAATTATGAAGACTGCAAAGGCGGACAGAAGTACTGCACTGAAAAAGCAGGATAAAAAGGGGAATGACTGGTATCTCTCGGAGAAGATGGTGGGGATGATGCTGTATCTGGACAAGTTCTCAGAAAACCTGTCCGATTTTGAGAAAAGAATTGATTACCTGGCAGACCTGGGAGTGACATATGTGCATTTTATGCCGCTTCTGCAGTCCAGAGAGGGCCAGAATGACGGCGGATACGCGGTGTCTGATTATTTGAACGTGGATAAGAAATTCGGCACTACAGAGCAGTTTGAACACGTTATTGACAGGCTGAAGAAAAAGGGGATCCGTACCTGTATTGATTTTGTTCTGAACCACACCGCAAAGGAACATGAGTGGGCGCTGAAATCCAGGAAAAACCAGCCGGGATATGAAGATATGTATTACATGTTCGACAATTACGGCATCCCCTCAGAGTATGAGAAGACTCTGACGGAAATCTTCCCGCAAGTGGCGCCTAAGAACTTTACTTATTATGAGGATATTGGAAAATTTGTCATGACACGCTTCTATGAATTTCAGTGGGATTTGAATTATAAAAATCCCAATGTGTTCAACCGGATCGCCCACGTACTTCTGACACTGGCCAATAAGGGGATTGATATTTTCAGGCTGGATGCCATACCGTATATGTGGAAGGAGCTGGGGACTTCATCCATGAACCTGCCTCAGGTGCACACACTGCTGAAAATGTACGAGATGATCATAGAGGAGGTATGCCCCTCTGTTATCTTCTTGGGTGAGGCTATTGTGGAACCCCATGAGATCGTGAAGTATTTCGGTACCCCGGAGGAGAAGGAATGCCACATTATGTATAATGCGTCCCTGATGGTGCTTCTTTGGAATTCTCTGGCTGCCAGGGATGTGCGGCTGATGCAGCGTTCCATGTCAATTGATTACGGTACGCCCAAGGACGGGGTATGGATCAATTATGCCAGATGCCACGATGATATTGGATGGGGATTTGAGAAGGATATCATCAAAGATCTGGGCATGGACCCTGAGGCCCATAAACAGTTTATTATTCAGTTCATGGAAGGGAAGTTTCCGGGAAGCTTTGCAAAAGGTGAATTATATGAGTTCAATCCTGAGACTCTGGATGCCAGAAACAGCGGCACTATGGCTTCCCTGTGCGGTCTGGAGGAGGCCCTTGCAAAGAAGGACAGGTATAAACTGGAACTGGCGGTCAAGAGGATCCTGCTTCTGAACAGCATGATCATCTCTTATACAGGCATACCGCTTCTTTACAGCGGTGATGAGATTGGCACCATGAACTGGTGGGACTATAAGAAAGACCATACCATTGCCCATGATTCCAGGTGGCTGCATCGTGCACCTATGGATTGGGATAAGGCGGCAGACAGACATGATATGGGGACTGTGCAGGGAGTTATTTTTAGCGGTATCAAAGAGATGATCCAGGTGAGAAAGGATAACCGTATATTTGCTTCGGATATTCCATCTATCCCCATTGATACGGGAAACAAGGCTGTCTTTGCATTTCACAGGGAGGATAAGATGCTGGTGCTGGCAAACTTCAGCGAGGAGCGGCAGACTGTGAACTGCAATGCTGTGAACTGGTTTGGCCTTCCCTGGGAGCTTCATGATCTGATTCAGGGAAAAACAGTTCCCCTGTGGGATAATATAGTATTGGGGCCATATGAATATCTGTGGCTGGCATAATGAATGTATACGGTATCTGCTGTACACAGGCTTCTGGCTGACCTGGGATTTGAAAAAATTTATAAAAAAGGGTTGCAATATAAGGAAATGAGTAGTAGTATAGTAAATATCAGAACATAGTATTTAAAACTACATGTGATATTTAAGAATACTAAATGTAGCTAAAGTACATACTATATACATAATTAAAGTAAGGAGTGATGTTATGAAATTGAAAATCAAAGAACCGGGCAGCGCGATCACACATTTTATAGGATGGGTGATGGCAGTTCTGGCGGCGGCACCACTGTTGATCCGATCAGCCAGGGAGCCGGACAGTATCCATATAATTGCAATGAGTATTTTTATGCTGAGCATGATACTTTTATACGCGGCCAGTACCATTTACCACACGGTAGATTCCACGGAAAAGGTAAACCGGCGTCTGCGCAAGATGGACCATATGATGATTTTTATTCTCATAGCAGGAAGCTATACACCGATCTGTCTGATTGTACTCCACGGAAAAACAGGTACCATTCTCTGCACCGCGGTGTGGTTAGTGGCCATTGTGGGAATCCTGATCAAAGCCTGCTGGATCACCTGTCCAAAATGGTTTTCTTCAGTCATATACATTGCAATGGGATGGCTCTGTGTGTTTGCCTTTGTACCCATTGTAAAAGCATTGTCACCGGCAGGCTTTGGCTGGCTTTTGGCAGGAGGGATCATATATACAGTGGGAGGTATTATTTATGCGCTGAAGCTTCCCATCTTCAATGCGAACCATAAATATTTCGGGTCGCATGAGATTTTCCACCTGTTTGTTATGGGTGGCAGTTTATGTCACTTTATTGTTATGTATTTCTTTGTTCTTCCCATGCCGGTATAAAAAGGCAGGTCCCGCGAAATGCACGGGACCTGTTTTTTAATCTTGTCTGCAGCAGTATTTTATAAGAATATCCTGCAGTTTATTCAAATCCACTGGCTTGGCAAGATGGTCATCCATGCCGCAGGAGAGGGCTTTCTCCATGTCTTCCCTGAAGGCGTTAGCCGTGATAGCGATAATGGGTACCGAGCAGGCATCTTTGCGGGGAAGGCTGCGTATAGCCTTTGCTGCCTCATATCCGTTCATTCTGGGCATCTGGATATCCATGAGAATGGCGTCAAAGGAACCTGGGGAGGAAGAGGAGAAAATGTCCACCGCCTCAACGCCGTCATGAGCGGAATCAGATACAACGCCCATGATCTCCAGGAACTGTTCTGTGATCTCCAGATTCAGTTCATTGTCCTCTGTGATAAGAACCCGCTTACCCTCCAGCATCGCAGACAGGTCTGCAGATTCCTGTTTGTCTCCTGCCGCTAATGTGGTATCTTCCACGGTGTTATGTCCTTCCGGGAAGGGCAGGATGATCCGGAAGACAGATCCTTCTCCCTTTTGGCTGTCCACGTCTATGGTGCCGTGCATTAAATCCACAAGGCCTTTGATCACAGACAGACCCAGGCCGGTTCCGCTGATCTGCATTTTATCTGCTTCCTCTGAGCGGGTAAATGGCTGAAACATGGTATCCATGAATTCTCTGGTCATGCCAATGCCGTTGTCCCTGCATGCAAATAAATAGAGGAGTTCGCCGGTTTCGTTTGTCCCCTTTTCTTTTGCTGTCAGTGTGATCTGTCCTCCTTCGGGCGTGAATTTAATGGCATTCATGATCACATTCGACAGTATTTGTTTTAATTTAACGCAGTCTCCCAACAAAATCCTGTCAGGCATGGAGACGCCGTTGATATCCATATTAATATTTCTGGATTCCGCCTGTATACTGAGCATGGCCCGCAGTTCCTCCAAAACAGTGGACATACGGAAAGTTTCCGGGGACAAGGTCTCCCTGCCGCTTTCAATCCGGGACATGTCCAGCACAGAGTTAATTAGGGAAAGAAGCTGGCTGCAGGAGATTCTGGCCTTTTCCAGATGGTCTTTGTTTTTTTCCGGGGAGTTTTCGTTCTGCATCAGTGTGATCATTCCCAGAATTCCATTTAAGGGTGTCCTCATCTCATGGGAGACATTGGACAAAAATCTCGTCTTGGCTTCAGTTGCCACATTGGCCAGTTCCAGAGCACGGCTCAGTTCCTTCTCGTTTCGTTCTTTTTCCACCAGTGTATCCTGCATACTTTTCTGTCGTATGCGTGAGATCACCACAAAAGCAATACAGGACAGGATAAATACAATCACAGCCAGTAGGATCAAGGTTATGGGAATCACATGCTTTTTAAAGAATGTTGATAAAGTCACGGAAGCGTTGGTCTGTTCTGTGATCATGCGCTGGTAAACAATATCATCAATGGCTGAGGAATCCATATTCAGCACTGCTTTTTCCAGAAGGGTGAGAAGATTCGTATCGGCAGATGCTGGTGCCGCCAGGGTCATGGAAGTAAGCTTCAAATCGGTTGGTGCGATGGTAAGGTTTGGGTAACTGTTTACCATGAGGAGATACTGGGAGGCAAAGCTGTTCAATATGGTCTCTGTGGCAGTGCCGTCAGCAACGTATTTCAGACAGTCAGACGCAGAATCGCAGTACAGTACCTTTTCATAACTCTCCAGTATGGCATTGTCCTCCAGTATCTCATGCTCATACTTGGGCAGCACAAGTACAGGTTTGTTTGAGGAGGGATTGGCGGTGATACGCATCTGTTCAGGGGTATTATAGGAAAATAGCTGCAAATCTTCGTAGGTGTCCTCACTGCCCGGCAGTGCTGTCATGACAGGCAGAAAATCTGCTTTCTGCTCTTTTATCATCTGAACGGCATCCTCCGTGTTGTCTGCCACCACATAATCAACGGAAACACCGATCTTTTCACAGAAATACTCCGCGATATCCGCGTCCAGACAAGTATAATTCCCTTTCTCACCCAGATTATCCACAGCTCCGTATGATGTCCTGGGCAGGACCACTGTAAGGGAACCTTTTTCTTTGAGATAATTCTTCTCCTCAGCAGTGAACGCATTTGAAAGACTGGAATCTCCGTTCATATATTTGTTTTCTAATTTATTTACATAATTTTGTGACATGGCATGCATAGTATACAGCGCGGCATTGAGCTCCCGCAGAATATCCGGTTTACCCTTGGATACAATGGTGTAATAGGGGGAATCTGCAAAACGGGTGACTATCCGCATGTTGTTGCCCCGGGCAGCGCTTCCGGTCAGCATCATATCCGCTTCCCCATCTTGCAGGGCGCTTTCGTAGTCATCCTTGGAGGCATATATTTTTATATCCATTTGAATCTGATTGCTTTCACAGAAGTCCTCCACCATCTCCTTTTTTCCGTTCTCCGCCTGCATTTCTGTAATAGCCACGGACTTATTGTTAAGAGAAGTCAGGTCTCCTGATGTGATGTCTGTGTTGTCGTTTTTTACAACCAGGCAGGTATAGTCAAAACCGCTGGAAATAGAAGGATAATCCGCATATTCAATCATAGAGTCCAGATAACTGGTGGTTCCCATGATATCAATATCACCGTTATTGAAACGGTCGAACAGTACCGCTATCTCATCCACTACATACTGGATATCCCATCCCGCACATTTTCCCAGATTTTCAAAATATTCGTACATCATGCCCTCAAGACTTCCGTCTTCATTGACAATATAGAGGCGGCTGTCAGTCAGTATGGGAAAGGCGACGGTAACTTTACGCGGCTCTTTGGCATAAACGGGTGAGGATATGGAAAAAAGTAGGATAATGCTCAGCAGCAAGGCAAGAAATCTTTTCATTATGTGCCCTCCCGGCTTATTGTTTTATAGAAGCTATATGTATAAGTATAGTGGATAAAAGGTAAAAAAGCAATTTAATTAGTTTTATCTGATAGAACGGATAAAAGATAATAAGTGGATGATCCGGTAGTGGAAATATGTGTTTTATTTATAAAAACCGTACAATTTAGGTGGTGCTATTAGTCAATCTGTCCAAACAAAAATAAAGTTATTATGTAATTTAATGGTGTTGCATAAAACCATTGAAATTAAAAAAGGTTGTTGCTAGAATGATGACTAGAAAAGAGCAGCTCCAAAGCGGATAGAAGAAAGGAAGAAAAGAATGAATAAATGGGTTTACCAGATTGAGAACATGGGACTTGCCAATGAGCAGTGTCTTTTAAATGAGACAGTTTTCCATAATGCCAATGGTTATATTGGGGTCCGTTCTGATTTTGAGGAGGGTTATGCCAAGGGGTATGACACGATCCGGGGATCTTATATCAACGGCTTTTACGACATATCAGAAATGTCTCAGGCGGAAAAACTCTGCGGACTGGCAGAGGAAAAGCAGACTATGCTCAACGTGGCAGATACCCAGACCATTTATCTGCGTATTGAGGGGGACACATTCAGTATGTTTGACGGCACGGTGGAGCAGAGCAGCCGCAGCCTGGATATGCAGAACGGTTACACACAGAGGCAGGCAGTTTGGTGTTCCCCAAAAGGACACAGAGTCGGGATCACCATCAGGAGAATGACCTCATTTCTGCTTCTTCCGCTGTTTACCATATCGTACGAAGTGGAGGCACTGAATTTCAGCGGAACGCTGGAGTTTATATCCGTACATAACGGGGATGTGAAAAATTACTGTAATCCCAATGACCCAAGGGTGGCTGGTGAGAGCTTTCAACATCTGCGTCCCATAAGCGCGGATATGAAAGAGGGCGTGTCGTATCTGGTTACAGAGACAGTTACCTCCGGACTTACAGTATGTACGGCGGTAAAGGATGTGCTGGACTGTAGAAACGGTTCTGGCGTTCAGGAGGAATCCGTACAAAACGGGCACTGTATCACCCGGACAATGAGAACCGGTGTGGGAGAAGGGGAGAGTGTCCGTCTGATCAAGTATACGGTATTCACAGATTCTCTCAGATATGAAAACTGCAGGCAGGAAGCAGAGAAAACCATGGAAAAGGCATTGTCTGTCAGTCTGGAGGAATGGTACAGGCAGCAGAGGCAATACCTGGACGAATTCTGGGCACAGTCGGCACTGGATATTGAGGGGGACGATGACCTGGCGGTTGCTGTCAGGTACAATCTTTACCAGCTCCTTCAGTCAGCAGGCAGGGATGAACACAGCAATATAGCGGCCAAGGGACTTTCCGGTGAGGGGTATGAGGGGCATTATTTCTGGGATACAGAGATGTATATGCAGCCGTTCTTTACCTTGACCAATCCGGAGATATCTGCCAGTCTGATCGCATACAGGTACAGCATTCTGGATGCTGCAAGGGAGAATGCCAGAATTATGGGACACAGAAAGGGAGCGCTCTATCCATGGAGGACGATCTCAGGTTCCGAGTGTTCCGGATTTTTCCCGGCAGGTTCCGCGCAGTACCATATTGACGGGGATATAGCCTATGCGGTGGTGGACTATTATCTGGCAACAGGGGATTTGGATCTGATGGCAGAGAAGGGCGCCGAGATTATTTTTGAGACTGCCAGACTTTGGATGGATGCGGGAAATTTCCACAGGGGAAAATTCCATATCAATGATGTGACCGGTCCGGACGAATACACCTGTCTGGTAAACAACAACTATTACACCAACGCCGGAGCCCAGTATAATCTCCATTGGGCGGTAAGGTTTTATGAACTGCTGAGTGAGGCGGGAAAACTCGCGTCCGTGGCTGAGAAGATCGGGCTGAGACCGGAGGAGATCGCGGAGTTCAAAAAGGCGGAGGAGCAGATGTATCTGCCTTATGACCCTGAGACTGGGATTAATCCCCAGGATGATTCTTTCCTTCAAAAAGAAGTGTGGGATATCAAGGGAACACCTGCAGACAAGTTCCCCCTGCTTCTCCATTATCATCCTCTCTGCCTATACCGTTATCAGGTCTGCAAACAGGCAGATACCGTGCTGGCACATTTTATCTATGAGGATGCGCAGGATTTGGAGACTATCGGCAAATCCTTCGCCTACTATGAGAAAGTGACTACACATGACTCCTCCCTGTCCACATGTATTTTCAGCATTGTGGCATCAAAACTGGGGTTGAAGGATAAGGCCTACGATTATTTCGGTGACAGTGCAAAACTGGATTTGTTCAATCTGCACCATAATACAAAGGATGGTATCCACACTGCTAATATGGGGGGGAATTATATGGCTGTGGTGTATGGCTTCGGCGGCCTGCGGCTGAAAGAGTCAGGTATCTGTTTTGCTCCGGTGCTTCCTGATAAATGGAAATCCTATACGTTCAAGATCAGTTACCGGGGAAGCCACATCCAGGTCTGTGTGGAGAAAGAGAAGACCGTGTTTACCCTGGAAAAAGGGGAACCCAGGGAGATTACTGTGTTCGGCACAAAATATACACTGAAGGATATTATTGAGATCAAGAGATAAGGAGAAAACCATGAAATATAAAGGAATTATTTTTGACCTGGACGGCGTGATCTGCCATACGGACCAATACCATTACCAGGCATGGAAGAAACTGGCTGACAAGCTGGGTATCTATTTTGACCAGGAGATCAACAACAGACTCAGGGGCGTAAGCCGGATGGAGAGTTTTGATATTATATTGGAAAAATATCATGGTCAGATGTCCCCGGAGGAGAAAGTGCGCTATGCGGCGGAAAAAAATGACCTGTATCGTGAACTTCTGAAAAATATGACCACCGATGACCTGGACCCGCAGGTGAAAGAGACACTGGATACACTGAGAAGCAGGGGACTTCTTCTAGCGATCGGTTCCTCCAGTAAGAATGCAGGATTTATATTGGAGCGTCTGGGACTGGACGGATATTTTGATGCAGTTTCAGACGGCAATAATATTTCACGTTCCAAACCCGACCCGGAAGTATTCCTGAAAGCTGCAGAGTACCTGAATCTGCAGCCACAGGACTGTCTGGTGGTGGAAGATGCCCAGTCCGGTCTGGAGGCGGCTATAGCAGGGAATATGGACTGCGCTGCCATGGGTGACGCGGTAAAATGCAATAAGGCCGATTATGATCTGGATACATTCTCGGATCTGCTTTTGGCCGTGGGCGGCTGAATGGCCCCTACCGGGAGCCTTTCTTACAGTCCGTACAGTAAATGCGCAAATCTGCCGGAACGTTAATTTTCGTGACTTTACGGGAAAAGTTTGATAAAATAGTGGACATACAGGAGGATTGAATATATGTCATTGGAACAGCAGATGAAAAGCGGTCTTTTGTACCGGGAATTCGGGCACAAGGATGAAAGAGATGTTGCCTACGAAAAACTGATCGAAAGGCAGAGAAAGCACGGCAAGGAGCTGACATTCGCCTATAATCAGACAAACCCGTCCGACTATGGACGGAAGCGTGAGCTTTTGGAACAGATACTTGGTTCTCTGGGAGATGAGGTTTGGATCGAGTCACCGGTGAATTTTTCCTACGGATGTAATACCCATGTGGGCAATTACTTTTATGCTAACTTTAACCTGGTGATCGTGGATGATGTGGATGTGTATATCGGGGATTATGTTATGTGCGGACCGAATGTATCTATCTGTGTGACCGGACATCCGGTATACGGAGAATTCAGAAGAGACGCCACGCAGTTCTCCCTTCCGGTGCATATCGGCAACGACGTATGGATAGGCGCCAACGCGGTGATCATGCCGGGTGTAACCATAGGAAATAATGTGGTTATCGGGGCCGGCAGTGTGGTTACACAGGATATCCCGGATAATGTGATAGCGTTCGGAACTCCGTGCCGCGTGGCCAGGCCTATCACAGATGAGGATAAGGAGTATTTCCGCAAAGGTGTGCCTGTAAACAAAGACTGGAGAGAATAATCTCTGACGGAGGGGATATGTTTCATAAGAAGAAACAGGAAGACGAATACGAGATGATAAAGCTCAGGACCGTCTATGGAATATACCAGAGGGAAGCCCTGACCGGGCTGCTGGATGAAAATCATATTCCGTATATTGCCCAGGGGAACAGCTTAGGGGGATATTTTACCATTATTGCCGGGACATCCGGTACGTTTGGTACTGACATCCTGGTTGGAAGAAACACCTATGAGAGGGCAAAAGAACTGATGGATTCCATCAGTTGGGATGAACTGGAGGAGGAATCTGAGATTCCGGAGGAAGAATGGAATACAGGGGATAACCCTGAGGAGTAGAAAAGTACGCCCGGGGCAGCAGGAAAGCTGTCCCGGCGTTTTTTTAATTATTTGAACATCTCTTTGCTTACTTTCTCAATTGCCTCACTGGCTGTCTCATAAACACCCGGGAAGGTACTGATTCCCAGACCCTGGGTAATACACGGAATGTAATATTCTGTGCCGTATTCCTGGCAGGCGCGGCGTACTTCTTTTTCCACCAGCTCCGGTGTCCAGTCGGGACGGTCTACGGAAGCACTGTCAATACCACCCATGAAGGTAACCTTCTCGCCGTATTTGGCGATCAGATCCGCAATGTTATTGGAGGTCATACAGCCCTGCCAGATGTCGATTCCCATTTCGATCATAAACGGAACCAGGGTTGCCGCGTAGGAATCCGCATGGTGGATCACAACTTCTACGCCGTGGTCTTTGTAGTAGCCGTAAATTTTTTTGTAGGACGGAAGGAAAAATTCTTCAAACATATCCGGGGAGATAAAGGTGGAAGTCTGGCTTCCCCAGTCATCATGATGGAAGATGGCGTCCGGTTTGATATATTTGCAGATCTTTTCTGCGTACTGCAGTTCCCAGTCTGTGAGGAATTCAATCAATTCGTGGGTACATTCCGGTTCCTCATAGAAATTGATCAGCGCGTTCTGGATCTCCTGCAGATGGTGGCACTGCTCAAAAAGTCCCGGTGCAATAAACTGGGTGACAAAATATTCATTGCGGTCTACTTTTTCCGTTTCAGCAATAAATGGCTCCCACTCTGCATCAGAATAATCCAGGCGCGGAGCTTTCACATAATCTCTCCAGTGCGTGATATCTTTGCAGACAATATGTTCTTCATCGTGGATCGGGAATCCGCCAGGTGTTCCGTCAGGCCACACCATGGTTACGCCCCATGCGTTTTTGATCGGGGGTTTGCCGTATTCCGGGCTTGGGCTGGCAGCCGTGTAAGGATTGCCGAAAATCATTCCCAATGCCTCGTATTGGTTTACATAACGGTCTGGATGACCGCCGCGGATCGTCTCTAATAAATTCTGTCTTCTGGTCAACATAAAATGAATACCTCCTTTGTCTGAAACCCCAACGTGAAATCAGGGAAAACACGTTTCCCTGCTAGATTTATAATAATTATAATAACAGAATTGTCATAAGCAGTAAATACGATGAAATAATTGACTTTTCAGTATGGATACACTACACTTTGTAGTGAGGAGATGATTTTGTATGAAACTTACTTTTTACCAAATTTATTATCATCTGAAAAAAAAGTATGAAGCCAGGAGAATTTCCTGCAATCCCGGTAAGATCAAGGTGGAAAGGCCTGTTTATTACAGGGGGGGACAGTTGTGCAGGGGGCACCTGATTTTGATCGAGAGTGGTGAACTGAGAAGAATAGACCTGAAGTCATCCCTGTGGAAGGATTGTATTTTTATCTGTTTTGGGGAAGTGGATGATATATTTTGTCGGATTGATACAGACCTGCTTGTGCTGGACAAAAAAGAATCCAGAGAGCAGGTGCTCAATGACCTGCAGGAGATTTTCCAGTATTTTGAGGATGTGGAGCGCGCGGTGACGGATGTTTTTATGGAGAACCAGGATTTCGGAGAACTGATAGACTGCTTCGGCAGAATCTTTGACACCTCCCTGGCTCTGACAGATGCCAATTTTTCATATGTGGCGCTGGCTGACAGGGATGGGAAATTTAAAAAAGGATTTATCAACGAAAGCCATGCACTGCCCATGCCGCTGGTGAGCCAGCTGATCTCAGACCCGTCTTACCAGCGGAGCACAACGCTTGCCGGGGTGTATACCTATTCGCTGGAGCAGATGACCTTTCTCTGCAAGAACCTGTTTTTCGAGGGGGAGTTTACAGGCAAACTGCTGGCTGTATCCTGCACCTCACCGTTGGATAATGAATACCACAAAGACCTGCTCCATATGGCGGCAGATTATGTGGAGCGGATGTATGAGCGGTTCGGGGCCTTTCACATAGCTGACCGTGCCTTAGACAGCCTGCATGAAATGCTCAGGCTGAAACTGAGGGGGAATTCTGTTCCCGGTGAGAGGCTCAGGACCGCTCTGGGCAATGTTTCCTGGTCAGAAGATGATCTCTATTACCTGATCCAGATGCGTCCGAGCTACAGGTATGATAAGTCCCTGTATGACAAATACCTGTGTCCTCAGATGGAACTTCAGTGGAAGGATACTTGTTGTGTGGCATATAATGACAGCCTGATGGTTCTGCTGAACGGCAGCAGGCTTCATATGACAGACTTTCAGCCGGAGCTGGCTTATTTTTTAAGGGAAAACCTTCTTGCAGCAGGAGTCAGCCGGAGATTCCGGGGGTTTGAGGGGATACAGACAGCCTTTAAGCAGACCGATATCGCCCTCGAGATGGGGATAAAAGAAGACTCCACACCATGGTACTTCAGGTTTGATGACTATGCGCTGGATTATATACTCATACATGGAAGAGGGGAATTTGAACCGGAGCAGATCTGTGCTCCCGGGCTTTTGGTACTGAAAGGGCATGATGCGAAAATGCATACAGAGTACTATAAGACCTTGTACTGCTATTTTCAGTGCAGATATAACGCGGCACTGACAGCAAAAAAACTGTTTATACATAGAAGTACATTCCTGAACCGGCTGGAGAGGATCCTTGAACTGACCCAGATGGATCTGGAGGATTTCCGTTCCAGGCTTTACCTGTCCGCCTCCTTTTATATTATGGAGGAGGAGAATTAATTTTTTTCCTCCTCCTGCTCCAGAAGACGGAAGGACAGGTTCAGATAAAAAATTTCTTCCGGGTCATCCAGACCGGAATCCAGAATATTTTTGATCTTATCCAGGCGGTAAAGAAATGTGCTTCGGTGGATGAACAGCAATGAGGCAGCCTGTGTGGCGTTGAGATTTTCTTCCAGATAAGTTCTGAGGGTGAGCATGTATTCCGTATTCTGCTCCCGGTCAATTTTCTGCAGATCAAGAAGTTTGTCATGGCACAGCATATATCCGGGCAGTCTGCGTGTGGACTGTTCCAGGATGTAGGTGAGTGCCACATTGTTGAAGTGGTGGATCCACAGGTACGGCTTTTTCCGGCTTCCCACATCCAGGGCTGTGCTGGCCTGGATATACTGGCGCCGCAGATTCATATGGCCCTGCATGGGGCGGCTGTATCCGGCTTTCAGGAAACTGTCCCTGATGAAATAAGTAAGGCTGCCCGCTACGGTATCTTCATCCATATCCAGGCGGCTCAGATTAAAATATGTGACGATCTCTTCTTTGAAAAGAAAGCTGCAGGAATAGGGAAACTGATTTTCCAGATAGTTGCAGATAGCCCTGGTGGTGATTTTCTTCTGATCCAGATAGGTGATCTGGAAGATCAGGCACAGATAATCGTGCTGTGTGCTCCAGCCAAGGGCAGACAGTCTCTGGCTGATGTCCAGATAGTCGGCTGTGCGGTCAGAGAGCACGGTAAGAAGGATCTTGTGCAGCGCATCGGACTGCCGTGAGGCAGGGGCCTGTTCGTGGTAGAGCAGATATTCCACATAGCCTCCCAGATGGGCAAGCAGATAGCCGTTGCCGTTCTCTATGGGGTGCTCATATTCTATGAGTGCCAGACGGTGTGTGGTATGCCCGTCCTGCCGCACATTGACGTTCAGGGTGTTCAGCCCCGTAATATAACCGGGGAAGAATACAGGAACGTCGGAGTCCAGCATTTTTGTGTAGTCCTCATCCTGAGCCAGTGCATTAACATATTCAATGTTCAAGCTATCCTCTGAGTACAGATGATATTTTTCCGGTATCCCTTCTGTCCCGGCATTAGCCACGGGTGTAAAATCCATTCCGATGACACACAGAGGGTTATGAAAGATTTCCAGGGATACACTGAGAAGGTCACGGACACTGCCGTTGCTCAGCAGAATGGTACTGAGGCGTTCATCCCAGGTGTCAAAAGTGTCGTAGAGGTCCTGGATAAAATTGAAGATGCGGCTCAGAGTATAGCCGGTATCCAGAACCAGATAGGGGTGCGAAGGCGTTGTAAAGCTTTCGCCGGGTCTTAAGGAGATGATCAGAAAGACCGGTCCTGTGAGCTGTGAGGCCAGTGATTCCGTGTCTTTGGCCCTCACAAGACAGATATGCCCTGTGGAAAAGCCGGAACCGTCCTCATATAAAAATGGACGAAGAAAACTCTCAGTTGTATCCAGATTTCCCTGAGAGATAACATGAAATTCTTTATTCATCATTTCGGATAAAAGCACTGCTGATAACTTCAAAGTGATCCCCCGTTTATACGATAAATGTCTTGGCTTTTTCCGCAGCATCCACTGCGGTTTCCGTGTAGGCGTCCGCACCGATGGAGTCGGCGAATTCCTGTGTGACAGCACCGCCTCCCACCATGATCTTCAGCCGGTGCTGCTTGTCGTGGCGGCGCAGAGATTTGACAACCTGCTGCATTTCCGGTATGGAGGTGGTGAGCAGGGATGAGATACATACAATGGAAACCTGCGGATTATCACGAACCGCTTTCAGGAATTGCTTTTCCGGAATGTCAACTCCGAGGTCAATGACCTTGAAGCCGGCACTGCGGAACATGATCGCAACCAGGTTTTTTCCAACATCGTGCAGGTCTCCTTCGACAGTACCCAGAATAACAGTGCCAATGCTTTGTTCTTCCAAGGCGCCGCATCGCTCCTCCAGGATGTCAAATCCTTTTCTCACACTGCGGGCAGCCGCCAGTATTTTGGGGATATCAGCATCGTTCTGCTTGTAATATTCCCCTACAGTCTTCATGGCAGGTACCATAGCCTGTTCCACAACGACGGAAGGATGGATATGTTCATCCAAAGCTCTGGACACAAGAAACTGGGCATCACGCGGATGCCCGTCTTCAATTGCCTGACGAAGTTCTTCTAAAGTAGTCATGATGTCCTCCTGTTTCAATGAGAAAAAGGCGTAACAGTCCAGAGGGCTGAACTGTTACCGAATAGCGCTTACTCCAGCAGAAAACAACTGGTATAGGCAATGGTGCAGGGACCATAATAATAAGTCATATCGTTGGCTTTGCAGATTTGAGTGACCAGCATACCATAGGCTTCCATAGAAGAAAAGGCCTTTTTAGGGAAGCGGCAGGGCTCGTCAGGGTAGGTGCAGGTTTCACATCTGGTACAGCAGCCTGCGCCTATGGCCAGCATGTCCGGATAGGTTTCCCTCAGCAGTTTTTCCATGGCAAAGAAGTTTTTCTTATGCAAAGCCTCTGTCTCCATCATGGTTTCCCCATCCATGGCATCCTCCAGTTGGCCTACGGTCTGAACCAGGATCCCGTTTTTATACTGCTGGATTCTGGCACGGCAGTCTTCCAGGGTCCCGCATCCCGGAGGGCAGCTCCAGCGTTTGCCGTACATTCCGCATGTGTTGGCTTCGCACATTTGGCGTACCTCCGGAAGCAGCTCGATGGTGCTGCCTTTTAGTGGTGCTATATGGGAGAAGCCGGTATCTGTTCCCAGTTTCACCAGTTGTTTATAGTCGATCATGTAAAATCCCCCATTCATCATTCTTTAGCTTTTATAGTAATGGAATATTTATTGTTCCGGGAATTCCAGTTCGTCCACAAAGCAGTCCTGGAATTCCGGGGAAGCAGCCAGTTCAACAAAGGATATCTCCTTTGCCAGTGTATCCGAGTAGAATAACTCTTCCCTGTTGATGAGCGCTATCTTGGAACCCTCTCCGGCAGCATTTCCCACCGGTACGATTTTCTTTTTCAGGCAAATGGGGATGAGGCCAATGTCACAGGCGCTTTCAGGGTTCATGTAGTTGCCGAAGGCTCCGGCTATATATACATGGGCAATCTGCTCCTCGGTGATGCCAAGCTCTTTTTGAAGAAGCCGGATACCGGCAGCGATGGCGGCTTTGGCAAGCTGTACCTCCCGGACATCCTTTTGACTGAGATAAACGGGGCTGCCGTTTCCGCTCTCCTTGGCAGGGACAAGTGTAAAGGCGGCTGCGCCGTCCTCTGACAGAAGTTTTCCGGCCTCATCTATGATCCCCGCTTTTCTCAGGCAGGCGATCAGGTCGATCAGGCCGGAGCCGCAGATACCAATGGCTTTTTCTCCGCCTACAGTGGTATAGCTCCATGTGCCATCCCTGTATTCCACGTGGTCCACAGCACCGGATGCGCCTCTCATGCCGCATTCGATCTTAGCCCCCTCAAAAGCAGGGCCTGCGGCTGTGGAACAAGCTGCCAGCCGGTCTTTGTTGCCCAGTACCATCTCTCCGTTGGTGCCTATGTCGATCATCAGAGAGATATCTTCCTGCTGGTCCGGGCGGATACAGAGCAGGCATCCCATGGTATCAGCACCTACAAAGCCCGCCACATCCGGAAGCAGGATAAGCTGTCCTCTAGGATGGATGCGCAGGTCATAAGAGGCGGCATCCAAAAAGAGAAGCTGGCTGATGGCCGGATTGTAAGGGGCATGTACAAGGGCTCCCGGGGATATGCCCAGAAACAGGTGGTGCATACAGGTATTGCCCACGATACAGATCTGGTATATGCTGTCTGTGGGGATGCCTGCTTTTTCAGCCAGGGAATCCAGGATCGACTGGACAGTCCGGCGTATGCAGGCACTCAGGTTTCCGGTTCCGTTTTCAAGTGCATAGTTGGCGCGCATGATCACATCAGCGCCATACTGGGCCTGGGGATTCATACTGCTCTCCACTGCCAGGACTCTGCCTGTGCGTGCATCCATCAGATACCCTACAACCGTAGTGGTCCCGATGTCAAAGGCGGCCAGGTATCCCTTGACAGGCTCTTTCTGCAAGTCAAGAAGGGTGTCATGAGACACTGCCGCATACCAGGTGTCCGTCTCCTTGAGCATTTCATACAGCCCGGAGGCTATTTCCAGATCGGGTTTTAAATGTTCCATGCTCTCTTTAAAGGTTTCCTCCAGCGCCAGTTTCAGGCGGTCCCAGTCGGACAGATTATCCCCTGGCTTTACCTTGCGGATATGTATTTTGCCGAACCGGAGCAGAGGATGGAGCGGTACCGGGCGGGAAAAGCCTTCAGCCAGAATGGCATGTTCTTTTTCTCTCACAAGGGTGTCAACTGTCATATCCCCTGTGATCTTTGTCTGGCAGGCTTTGAGAATGCCGGTCACGGGGCCTTTTGTCACGTGTACCATGCATTTTCCGCAGGTACCCTGCCCGCCGCAGGGGGCATCCGGATCCAGGCCTGCCTGCCGCTGTGCCTGCAGGACAGTGGTGCCTTCTTCTGCCAGGATGCATTTACCTTCACGGATAAAAGTTACTTGATGTGTATTCAATTTTCATTCCCCCAATTTTGCTATAGAGTAAGTATAACAGAAAAGACCGCAACAGTAAACTGCCGCGGTCAAGTTATGAAAAGTTTTTACTTGAAATCTCTAGGATTCTTTTACCAAATGCAAGTTCCAGCTCTGATATTCTGCATCCGGCACCGGCATGGGCAGCCCTGCATCCATGAGAGCAGCGCCCAGATAGGTTTTATCGCCTATACGGTACATGGCATCCGGATCCAGTCCCCGCAGACGAATGCAGGTAAAGAGATTGTTTGCTGTGAGCTTTGTGGAGACAATGCCAAGCAGGGCTTCGCTCTTGTCCCGGGCTGCGAATTCCCATACGGTGTACTCCTCATTTTCGTAAGGACTTGCCAGGCGGTAGTAGGTACCGTCCTGAATGAGGAAATAATATTTTTTAAAGGTCTCGATCTGTTCCCTGACTTCCTTTTTTTCCTGTTCAGACAGTTTTGCCGGGTCCAGCTCATAGCCGAAGGTGCCGGCCATAGCTACAGTGGCTCTTGTTGCCAGGGAGGCAGCCCTTCCGGTCTGGTGGTTGGGGGAAGCGGATACATGGGCGCCCATGGTGCTGACAGGATAGGCAAATGAGGTGCCGTACTGAATTTTCAGACGTTCAATGGAGTCTGTGTCATCGCTGGTCCAAATCTGAGGCGTGTAGTATAACATACCTGCGTCAAATCTTCCGCCGCCGCCGCTGCATCCCTCTATGAGCATGTGGGGATAGCGCCGGTTTAAATTTTCCAGGAATTCGTAAAGTCCCAGCACGTATTTGTGTGCGGCTTCGCCCTGGCGGTCTGCGGGAAGGGCCGCGGAGAAAATGTCACCGATACTGCGGTTAAAATCCCACTTCAGGTATTCCACCTGTGCGTTGTCCAGCACATCGCACATCATTTTGTAAATATGGTCACGGACTTCTTTCCGGGAGAAATCCAGGACAAGCTGGTAACGGCTTCTCACCGGGTCTTTCTCAGGAACTTTAAAGGCCCAGTCAGGATGTGCCCGGTATAGACCGCTGTCCTCGGAGATACATTCCGGCTCAAACCAGATGCCGAATTTAAGCCCAAGGTCATGGATCCTGCGGGAAAGGTCATGTAAGGAACAGCCCAGTTTCTTTTCATTTACGATCCAGTCACCCAGGCCGGAATTGTCACTGTCACGTTTGCCGAACCATCCGTCATCCATAACAAACAGTTCTGCGCCCAGGTCTTTGGCCTGCTTTGCCATTTCTACCAGTTTGTCCCCGGTGAAATTAAAATAGGTGCCCTCCCAGTTGTTGATAAGAACAGGGCGGCGGGCTTTTTTGTATTCCCCTCTGCAGAGGTTATTGCGGATGGCACAGTGGAAACGGTGGCTGATGGCTTCCATCCCATCTGCGCTGTAAACCATGGCTGCCTCCGGCGCGTGGAAGGAATCGCCTGATTCCAGCTTATAGCAGAAATTATCCGGGTGTATTCCCATGAGGAATCTGGTCTGTCCGCTCTGATCTTTTTCCGCTTCGGCAAGGAAGTCACCGCTGTAGAGAAAGGAAAATCCGTAGCATTCCCCGCGGGTCTCTGTGGTATCTTTTGCGGCCAGCATTACAAAGGGATTGTAGTGGTGGCTGGATGCGCCCCTTGTGCTGCCCACAGACTGGATGCCGTGATGGACCTGTGTGCGGGAGTACAGTCTTTCCATGGCATGACGTCCGTAGAAACTGATAAAGTCAAAATCTCCGTACTGGAAATCGGTACAGGTGCTCATGATCCGCTCCAGATAAACAGGAGAGTCTCCTTTGTTTTCCACGGTCACGCTTCTGGTGATGATATCCTTTTCTTCCAGGACACCGTAATAGAGATGGACATATACGCTGCCGGTGCTGTCCTTCAGGGTGATGACCAGGGTGTCGGCAGTGTCTTCCTCCAGGGCGTAGAACGCAGGCAGGCCCGGAAGGGAATATTTGCCCTCCAAGATCTCAGCGGACGCATAGCGGAATTCACAGGAGGAAGCACCGGACGCATAACGGAGCCGTACAGCGCTCTCACGGTAGTCACCGTTGCCGTAGGTGGGAAATTCCTGGGGAAGGGTGTCCAGGGAATAGGCCCGGTTATCGCCTGCAGCGTAAGGATTGCCGGAAAAGCCCCGGTCTCTTCCCGCATTCAGATAGGAGTAGTCAAATACCTGTGTTCTTTTTCCGAACCAGGTGTGTACCAGAAAGTCCAGGTCATCCACTTTCATCTGGTACATGCTGTTTTTGGTAAGCAGGGTGAATAATTTTCCTGTAGTATCTTTCTTTATAGCCATTGATTGTTCTCCTTTAAAATAGAAATAAAAACGGACTTCTGTGTTCATTATATTGGATAGGGAGAGAAGCGTAAATATGTCATTGTGACAATAATATAGCAAAAAGAGGTTACTGTTCACTCAGCCACTATCCCGCGAGGTGTTTTCATGCAGGATGCATGAAAAGCCCGAGGGTTGCCAGCGCGATATGGAGCATATGCACCATATCTGTGCATCGCGCAGCGTGTTGCTGAGAACGGAGTGAACAGTAACAAAAAGAGAGAGGAGGCGCCAAACAACGGCGCCTCCTCCCTCTTTTATAGGGTATGCATGACAGATATGGATTTTAGCTTATTTTATTATGCTACAAGCTCTTTTGCTTTCTGAGCTGCGGATGCAGCATCAGCAGTATAAGCGTCAGCGCCGATCTCATCAGCAAATTCCTGTGTAATAGGAGCGCCGCCAACCATAACTTTAATATTTCCACGGAAATCCTGAGTATTTAATGCCTCTACAGTGGCTTTTAATGCAGGCATAGTAGTGGTCAGAAGAGCGGAACATCCAACAATCTTAACATCCGGGTTTGCTTTGATGGTCTCTACGAATTTCTCTGTAGGTACATCAACGCCTAAGTCGATCACTTCAAATCCGGCACTTTCAATCATCATAGCTACAAGGTTTTTGCCGATATCATGCAGGTCGCCTGCAACGGTTCCGATGACCATTTTGCCGCAGACACCAGCGCTTCCGCTTGCCAGATGCGGTTTCAGGACCTCAACGCCTTTTTTCATAGCACGTGCAGCAACTAACATTTCAGGAACAAAGATCTCGTTGTTTTTGAAACGTTCACCTACAACGCCCATTGCATTGATCATAGCGTTCAATACGTCTACAGCCTGGCATCCGTCATCCAGTGCTTCCTGTACCAATCCGCCAACCAGTTTTGCTTTTCCAGCAGCAACAGCATCTGCAACAACCTGAATCTTACTCATAATAAATTCCTCCCATTTCTTAAAAGATATTTGATAGTTTCTGGTTTCTTAATCATTGCTATTCCTCAACACGAACACATAAATGTATTAATTCTTCGGAGCAGGTCCGATCAGTCCCTGGCGGTAAGCGCCGATGTATTCCATACAGAAATCATCCTCGCCCATAAGTGCCTCTGTGGCATATACAAGTCCCAGCATATCACGGTTTGTAGGATCCATGATAGCACTGTCAAGTCCTGCGTTCATAGCCAGGATCATGAAGCCGTAATTGATCAGCTTGCGGACCGGCAGGTTGAAGGAAATATTACTGATGGCTGCCGTAATGTGGATGTTCGGATATCTTTTCCGTACTGTCTCAATGACTTCAATGTTCATGGCGATGCCATCTTCAGAAGTACACAGCATCTCTACCAGCGGGTCAATGTGGATACGGCTGGGGCTGATGTGGTATTCTTCCGCTTTTGCCATAATGTTGTCAAATACACGGAGACGGTCAGCGGAAGATTTTGGAATGCCGGTATCATCACTTAACAGTGCGATTACTTCCCATCCTTTGTTTTCTTCCATTGCCATGATCGGGAAGATGGTATCAATCTTGCTGCCCTCTCCTGATACAGAATTGAAAAGACCCGGTTTATTACAGAACTTGTAGGCCTCTTTCAAAACATCGGTGCTGGGACTGTCCACAGAGATTGGAAGGTCTGTAACTTCCTGAATACATTCGATCATCCATTTTAAAGTTTCAACCTCAACTTCTTCCGCAACGGAAGCACAGCAGTCTATGTAGGTGGCGTTGGCAGCAGCTTGTTTTCTGGCGCGGTCTTTGATGAACTCCGCATCCCTCTCAGCGATGGCTTTTGCAACTGCCGGTATGGAGCCGTTGATCTTTTCCCCAATAATTATCATATTTGCAAAACCTCCTGTACAAATTTATAACTTTATTGTACCAAAATGCCCAGAAAGTACAAGCCGCAAAACGGGGGGATTTTTCTTGGGTTTTCCTACAAAGTGTAGGAAGGGCAGAAAGCCACAAAAAATGCGGTAAAACAGGAAAATATCTGTATTTACCGCAATCGTAATGGTTAAAAAATTGTCAATCCGGCGGAAGGACGCTTTTTCTGACGACCAGCTCCACGGGAAGGCGGATCGCTTTCTCCTCCACGTTCTCTCCGGACAGCAGCCGGAACAGGATCTCGGAAGCCAATTCTCCTTTCCTGGCAATATCCTGATGCATGGTAGTCAGCTTGGGAACACAGAACTCCGCATAAGGATTGTCGTCAAATCCACACACGGAAATATCCTGAGGAACATAGCAGCCATGCTCGTTCAGATAACCGATCACCTCAAAGGCAAGCTGGTCTGCGGTACAGAAAAGCACATACTTTTTGCCGGACAGTGCCAGAAGGGAATTGTACTGGCTGTCCCGCCGTCTTTTCTGTGTGTCCAGAACCATGTGCCATTGTTTTTCTGTGCTTATATTATGCTCCTTCAAGGCTATTTTTGCACCTGCCGCTCTCAGTGCGGAGGAGCCTATCTTGGCGTCTGAGATGACAATAATATTGGAGAACCCCGTGTTGACCAGATAATTGACCATCTGTTTCCCTGCGCCGATATCATCCAGGGTCACATGATAGCCTGTATCCGGCAGTGGAGCGGTATCTTCCATGAATGTGTCGATGCCAACTACAGGGCAGTCCACCAGGGAGCACAATTTTTCGTAATTGGTCTTTGACAGTGTCACGGCAATGATCCCTGCCACATTCCAGGAGAGGGCAGTCTTAAAAATATTGTCAAGATTCCGGTCTATATAGAGCATCATATAGTATCCTGCCCTGCGTATCTCCTCCTCCAGGACGCCGATGGTCTGGCTGTAGAAAGGGTCGCCAACGGTTGTCTGGGTATAGCGTTTGGTAGTATGGATCACCACGATGATCAGCCTGGTCTTGCCTTTTGTCAGGGCTTCCAGCCCCATCTTCGGCACATAGTTGTGCTCTTTTAAAGCCTGCTGAATACGTTCTACGTTTTCTTTGGACACCTTGCTGGTGCGGCCGTGGATCACGTTGGCAACCGTGGTGGGACTGACATTCATCATATTGGCTATTTCTTTTATTGTTATCATCTGGTTACCCCCAAATGCGGACGGCTTGGGCCGTCTGTTGTATGAAAGTTTCAGTCTGAGTGTGACATAAGTAATGTATCGTAATTATTCAGCAGGTCTTCGCATTCACTGCGATGACCGTAAGAAAACGTTCAGCAGCCAGGCAAGGATCCCATCGCCAAAGGCGATTCTGCATGGATTTCTGCTTTAACTGTGAAGGGACTGAACAGTTACAATGTATTGTTTATTACTTCTATTATAGAATAGCAGAAATAAGGGAAATTGCAAGAGGTTGTCAGAAAGTTCATCCATTTGTCAGATAAAGAGAAACGGAAATGTATAATTTGATGATTGTACAAGGGATGTATATATGCAAAGTGTATAATTAAATAGTGTTTAAATTATATATCGTGATGGTTTTACATAAAACCTATTTACATATTATGGGTATTATGCTAATGTTTAGTATATCAATAGAGGTGTTGCACAACACCGACAGCCAAGATGTGACATTTTATGTAAGTATCGTAAAACACCAACAAAAGGAGGAAACAAAATGAAAAGAAAAATGGTAGCGGTAATGTTGAGTACAGCCATGGTGTTTGGTCTGGCAGCCTGCGGAGGCGGAAATGACAAGGAAGCATCCGCAGATACGGGCACGAAGGATACTAAGGAAGTGGAAGACACAAAGGATGACGCCAAAGAGGCGGACGATGCAGGGGAAGCCGCAGACAACGGGACAAAGGAATCAACAGCAGATGGTGACCGTGAAGAGATCACTTTGTTCCGTTCGGATGATGGGAACGGCGCGGTAGAGGCAGTCATTGAAGGCTTTGAAAAATCCCAGGATAAATATAAAGTGAAATGGGTAACTGCTTCCAATGATACAGACCAGACGAGAAGCCAGTTGAACACAGCATTCTCGGCAGGAAGTTCTGAATATGACCTGGTATCCATTGATACGGTTTGGGCCGGTGATATGGCGGCAGCAGGCTATATTGAAGCGCTGGACAGCTATATGATGGAAGCCAAGAGAAGCCCGGCGGATTATAATAAAGGTTCTATCCAGGCCGGTACATATAATGCCAAGACATATGCGCTGCCTCTGTATCCTGACTTTGGTGTTATCTATTTCAGAAGTGACATTGTCTCAGAGGAGGATGCAGCAAAACTCAGAAGCGGCGATTACACATGGGATGATTTCCTGGCAATGGCTGAGACCTATAAGGGACAGGGCGGGACCAAGACAGGATTTACCTTCCAGGCAAACCAGTATGAAGGACTTGTCTGCAATGCAAACGAGTACACTGCCAACTTTACAGATGTAAAGGGCGGACTGGAATCTATGAAGAAGATCGTTGATTCCGACGCCACGCCGGATGATATTCTGGTATATCAGGAATCAGAAGCAGCCAACAGCTATGTGAATGGTGAGACCGTATTCTCCCGAAACTGGCCATATGTATGGGGCCTCTTAGGTGCAGACGGCGCGGCAGTGACACAGGATCAGACAGATATCGCTCCGATTCCCGGCGGTTCCTGCATCGGCGGATGGCTGCTGGCTATGAATGCAAAGAGCGAGCACAAAGACGGAGCATGGGCATTCCTGGATTACTTCACATCTCTGGAAGGACAGAGAATCTTCTGCAGCAAGGGCGGATATGTTCCCGGATTCAACGAAGCACTGGATGATGCGGAAGTAAAAGAAGCAAACCAGCTTCTCGGCAAAGAGGGATTTATGAAAGCTCTGGAGAACACAATTGCAAGACCGTCCTCTGACAAATACGAAGAGTTATCAGATGCATTGCAGATTTCCATCCACAAATTCCTGTCAGGAGAATCTGACCTGGATGCAGCCACAACAGAGGTGGAGGGACTGCTGAATCAGTAAAAAGTGTGCAGATATCCGCACAGAAACAAATGATTTGAGTGAGAGAAGGGGTGTCGTGTCAGGCGTTACTACATATACAAATATATGTCATTGGCTTAATACGGCACCTTTGTTTTGTTCGGAAGAGAGGGTAGATCATGATAAAAAGAATGACGTTCAAACAATTCCTGTTCATTCTTCCGCTGCTGATCTTTATCGGTATATTTTCCATATATCCTATTGTTACATCCCTGATGTATACGCTGTTTGATTACAGGACCAATGACCAGCAGCACAATAGCTTCTATATGTCCCAGCAGTTGAACGGAGAGTTATATGCGCAGGATTTGGGCTATGTGAGCTGGTTTATAGAAACCGATATGGCCACTGAGGGACTGAGCAGTGAAGATGTGGCTGAGTTTGAAGCGATCAAAGCGGAAGCAGATGAGCTGCAGAAGGAATATAAAGACTCCAAAGGCGTGGAAAAAGTTTCCTCGGAAACCATTGAGGAGATAAAGGCCTTTAATAAGGATACCAGAGAAAGACTTACAGCCATTTATGACAGAAATGCAGATTTGGATATGTATAACAGGGATGGTATGCCTCAGATCCTGGATGATATGGACTCCTGCGTGGTGGAGTCAAACTTTATCGGGCTGAAAGGATTTGGAAAACTGTTTACAGACACAAGATTCTTTAAGGCACTGCTTCACACACTGCTGTTTACCGTTATATCAGTAGCCATCGAGCTTGTGATCGGCATGATCCTGGCTCTTATTATGGATAAGGCTATTAAAGGTATCGGCGCTGTCCGTACGATCGCTCTGATTCCATGGGCAATCCCAACGGCTGTGTCGGCTATGATCTGGAGTTATATGTATGACGGAAGTTATGGTGTCATATCCAAGATATTCTCTGTCATCGGATTGATCCCCAAACAGTCCGCAATGCTTTTGACAGCAAACGGCGCTATGACATCTGTTGTTATCTCCGATGTATGGAAAACAGCTCCCTATATGGCGCTGCTTCTCCTTGCCGGTCTGCAGGTAATAGACAGAGGCCTGTATGAGAGCGCTTCCATTGACGGCGCCGGTCCTATCAAGACATTTTTCAGGATCACCCTTCCGCTGATCAAGCCAAGTCTTCTTGTAGCGCTTTTGTTCCGTACCATGGATGCGTTCCGTGTATACGATTTGATCGCTATTTTGACAGGAGGCGGCCCCGGAAACGGAACAGAATCCCTCTCCGTGTACTCTTACAAGCTTATGTTCGGACAGAGTAATTACGGATACGGTTCAGTAGTGGTTATGGGAATGGCGGTCTGCGTTGCAGTCATAGCAGTGCTTTACGTGAAGGTGCTGGGTGCGGAAGTGATCAATAATGATTAGAGGGGAGGAAGGAAAATGAGTAAGAATAAAACATTTAATATAGTCTGCTGGATTTTTGTGGTTATCTTTCTGCTGATCACAGTATTTCCTTTCTTCTGGATCTTGATCAGTTCTTTTAAACCGGAATCGGAAATTTTCGGAGCCAACTGTTACCGAATCATTGCAGAGAATCCTACGCTTGATAATTACAAGACCGTTATTTTCGAGAAAGGAATGCTCCGGGCGATCGTAAACAGTTTTGTGATGTCAGCAGCCACCACATTCTATGTGGTAGTTGTGGCTTCCATGTCCGCGTATATTATCTCAAGGTTTAAATTTAAGGGAAAAGCCCTTCTTATGGGGCTGATCCTGGCAGTTGCCATGTTCCCGCAGATGATCGTTGTGGGACCTATATTTAATATGTTCTATAAACTGGACATTCTGAATACATACTGGGTCTGCCTGGCGTACTCCACAATAACCCTGCCAAGTGCGGTGTGGATCATGGTAGCCCATTTTAATCAGGTTCCGCTGGCCCTGGAGGAGGCGGCAAAGATTGACGGCTGCTCCACATGGGGAATGCTTTGGAGGATTATTTTCCCCATTGCGGCTCCCGGTGTATTTACAACGGCAATCATGAGTTTTATTGCTGCATGGAATGAGTATCTGTTATCCTGTACTCTGAACATTGACGAAAAGATCCAGACGGTTCCTGTGCGTCTGAGTTATTTGAAGGACCAGTTTACAGTATTCTGGAGCCAGATCGCAGCGGCCACGGTGGTGGTGGTCATACCGACACTTTTGATCGTACTTTTGTTCCAGAAGCAGATCGTGGCAGGTATATCCAACGGTGCAGTAAAAGAATAAGAATGATCAATGCTGCCGTAAAGGACAGTTATAAAGATACAGAGCAGTTGCAAATAAAAGTTGGAAGGAGAACAGTATGGAAAACGCGTGGTGGAAAGAGGCGGTTGTATACCAGATATATCCCAGAAGCTTTATGGATTCCAATGGGGATGGGATCGGAGACCTGCAGGGCGTGATCAGCAGGCTGGATTACCTGAAAGAGCTTGGCATTGATGTGATCTGGATGTCTCCCTGTTATAAATCGCCTAATGATGATAATGGATATGATATCTCTGATTACAGGGATATTATGGATGAGTTTGGAAACATGGATGATTTCAGGGAAATGCTTGCCGGGATCCATGACAGAGGTATGAAATTGGTCATGGACCTGGTAGTCAACCATTCCTCAGATGAGCATCAGTGGTTTGCGGAATCCAGAAGATCAAAGGAGAATCCATACAGGGATTACTATATTTGGAGAGACGGCAAGGACGGGAAAGAGCCGAATAACTGGACTTCCTATTTTTACGGTCCCGCATGGGAATATGATGAGACTACAGACCAGTATTATCTGCATCTGTTTTCAAAGAAACAGCCGGATCTGAACTGGGAGAATCCTAAGCTGCGCGGTGAGATCTACGATATGATGAAATTCTGGCTGGATATGGGATGTGACGGTTTTCGTATGGATGTTGTAAGCCTGTTTTCCAAGACGCCTGGGCTGCCGGATGGAAAGCCGGCTGAGATAACCGGCACCGAGCACTTCCAGGACGGTCCAAGGATCCATGAGTTCCTGCAGGAAATGAACCGGGAAGTTCTGTCAAAATATGATATTATGACAGTTGGTGAGACCCCGGATGTACCTCTGGAACATGCCCTCCGTTATGCAAACAATGAGGGGACGGAGCTGAATATGGTATTCCAGTTTGAGCAAAATGTTCTGGACTGCGGTCCTGAGCGGTATAGTTACCGGAAGGTGCCTCTTCCGGAGCTGAAAGCCTGCTTCAGCAAATGGCAGACCGTTCTGCAGGATAAGGCGTGGAACAGCTTATACTGGACCAACCATGACCAGCCGAGAACGGTTTCCCGCAGGGGAAATGACAAAGCGTTCCGCAAAGAGAGCCAGAAAATGCTGTACACCATGCTTCTGACCATGCAGGGGACACCGTACATTTATCAGGGGGAAGAGATCGGGATGACCAATGTGCATTTTGATTCCATTGAGGATTACAATGACATTGAGGTTAAGAACCTTTGGAAGGAACGTGTTGTCAACGGGGAGGCGGATCCGGAGGTTCTGCTGGATGCCATTCGTTTCCGCTCCCGGGATAACGCCAGGACGCCTATGCAGTGGGATGACAGTCAACATGCCGGATTCACCGTGGGTACACCGTGGCTGAAGGTGAACCCCAACTATAAGGAGATAAATGTAAAAGAAGCGCTGGAGGACCCGGATTCTATATTCTATTATATGAAGAGCCTGATTCAGATGCGCAAGGCAAATGAAGTGGCTGTGTACGGAGATTTCAGGGAGTATGAGCCGGAGAATGAAAGCCTTTATATATATGAAAGAAATTATGAAGACAAAAAAATGTTCGTGGTCCTGAACTTTACGGAACATAAGGTTCCTTTCCATATGCCGGAAGGGTTAAATGCCGGCGGAGCTGCGCTGTTGATCGACAATTATAAAGGAGATGCGGCTCTGGAAGACCGGATGATGCGGCCTTATGAGGCGGCTGTGTATGTGATGTAAACTATATACACAATAAAAAGAACCAGAAGACGGTGCAGCATTGCGGCTGCGCCGTTTTCTGGTTTTAAATGGTATCTTATCGCCCGGATTTTCTCTTTCTACTCAACAGGGATATCCACATCCTTATAACATACATCCTCAAATGGAAGATAAACTCGTTCTCTTTTCAGAGAGGACAAATAGATCCCTTTTACCATCTCTAGTGTTTTTCTTCCCTCCATGGCATCTATCGCCACAGGACGGTGAAGAAGTATGGACTCATAAAAGTCTCTGAGCTGCAGATGATGGCTGCTGCCCCAGTAATCCGGCCCTACATTGGTGGTCTCGTAAGTGTTGCGGATCTCAGTGTAACAGCCCTCTGCCTCATAGAATCCCATATCCTGTATCAGGCCGCAGCGCCCTTTCTCTCCCTGGAATTCAATGGTGATGGGAGCGTCTGAGGCGTAGGAATTGCAGGCATAGAGATTGTAGATACAGCCGTTTTTAAACTGGATGGCAGCCTCGGCGGCATCCTCCACCTTTACCGTATCATGGCAGTGGTTGTGTATGCTTCCGTCGATCCATTCAATATCGCTGCCCAGCATGTAGCGTACCCGGTCCATGCTGTGTATGGCCTGGTCAATGAGCACGCCCCCGCCCTCTCTGTCCCAGGTGCCCTTCCAGTCGCTTCCCTCATAGTAGGTGCGGGGACGGTTCCAGGTAAGATAAGAGCGGGCAGAGAGGATGCGTCCGAAATATCCGGCATCCATAAGTTCTTTGAGTTTTTCCACACTTTTTGTATATCTGGTCTGGAATATGACGCCCAGTTTTTTTCCTGTGCGCTGCTGTGCCTCCATCATCTTATCCGCATCCTGCAGGGAAATGGCTATGGGTTTTTCTGTCAGAACATGGAGTCCTGCCTCCATAGCCTTTACAGCCATGACCGGATGCAGGTAGTGGGGAAGGCATAGGTGTATCACATCAAGATCATACGGCAGCGCGGTTTCCAGGTCTGTGCAGTAGTGGCAATTGAATTTTTCCGCGAAGGCCTTTGCCTTCTCCTGGTCAATATCTATGGCGCATACAAGCTCCACATGATCCGTAAGACGCCTAAACGCGTCCTCGTAGCAGACGGAAATCCTTCCGCAGCCCATAATTGCAGCTCTGAGTTTTTTCATTTCATACCTCCGTTATCATATAAGGAAATGGGCGCGTTCGGGCGTAACCCTTTTATCCGATGAAAAAGCTTCCGTCCATCTCCTGTGTAAAATTATAATGAATATCAAAAAAATACTTCATGGCACCATTGTACAGGGCGCCGGAATCCAGAAGACTGTACCGCACGCTGACAGAATCTACCATGCGGCGGAAACCGGTCGTGTGCAGACATTCCTGTATCTCCTGTAAAAATACTGGCCCCAGGTCTTTTCCCTTGCCCCCTATAATGATCAGCTTCGGGTGCACCATACAGATCAGATTGCACAGTGCCTGGGAAAATTCATCGGCGATATCGCGTATCAACTTACGGGAGACCACATCCCCGTATACGCTGGCCTGTCCTAAATCCGCGTATGTGACAGGGGATGATTTTTTAAATGCCGGACTGCTGCCGGTCTGGGCGATCCTGTCCTTTAAGGAACCCTCCCCTATCATCAGTTCCAGGCATCCCCTGTTTCCGCAGGAACATAATTTTCCCTTGGGATTGATGGAATAGTGTCCAAACTGCGTGTAAGAGGCACAGGCGTGCCCCAGCATTTCATTCCGGATGAAGAGTGTGGCTCCGATACCTTTTCCGAAGTTTATAAAGGCGAAATCCTGTTCTGTAATCTGTGTGTAGACTTTTTCCGCGTAAGCAAAGCAGGCAGTATCATTTAGTATGTTGACGGAAAAATCAGAGAAGGCACGCTGTATATCCCCCACAAAATCCTTTTGCGGAAGATTTAAGGTTGTGGCGAATATCTCTCTTTTGTCAGGGTCTATCATGGCAGGCACCACAATGCAGATTCCCAGCAGCTGTTCCTTTTGGATCTGTCCAAGCACTGTCTGCTGTATGTAATCCCGGCACAAGGGGATATAAACCTCCGGTGAGGAAACATCCATCTGCGCAGGCAGTAAGGAGGCCCCGGTAATGTCTACCAGGGCTGCGTTTAGCTTATCTTCCTCCAGACAGACCACGGCTACATAATACTGCTCCGCACGGAGGAGCAGGCTGTTGGGCTTTCGTCCCACAGTGGTGCTTCCCCCTGTCCCTGAATCATATACAAACTTTCGGGCGATCAATTCATCCACCAGTGAGGAGACAGCAGTTTTGCTCAAATGAGAGTCTTTGGACAACTGCGCTCTTGACGTTCCGGGGTTTTGGTAGATGGAATTGTAAAGCTGTTTTAAATTGGTATTTTTGATTAATTGTTGATTGACTAGTTTCATAGTATCCTGCTTTCCCTTTGCTTCATTGATAATATCCTGTTACGTGACAGGTCTGCGGCGCGCAGCCCATGGGTCGGTAACAATTGACTTACTCTAAACATATCACAAAAAAGCATTAGGAACAAATAAAATCCTGTGTTCTGCATGAAAACACTTTGTGGAATCCCGGCTGTGCCGTCATCCGATATAGAAGGCGCCTGGCTTTGGTTCCAGGAAGGAATAATAGGTGTCAAAGAAATATTTCATGGCACCGTTTAGATAGGCATCGCTTTGAAGCTGGGAATACCTTAATCCGGAAAAGTCTACCATTCGCCGGAACCCTACATCTCTCAGTGAACTCTGTACCTCCTCCAAAAATAATGTACCTAGATGCTGCCCTTTTCCTCCCAGGATAATAAGTTCCGGGTTTACAATACAGATCAGGTTGCTCAGCGCCAGCGCCAGGTCCCTGGCCATTATCTCCAGTGTGTGGATGGCGGCTGGATCTTTGTAGAGCGCGGCTTTGCCCAAATCCTCAAATGTAATGGCCGCGCGTCCCAGGAGGCAGCTTTTTTTGCCTGACTCTTCCAGACGGGCCTTTATCTGCGATTCCGAGAACATGGCCTCCAGGCAGCCGTGGTTGCCGCATATACATAAGGGGCCTTTGGGAGTGACCGAATAATGCCCGAACTGGGTGACAGAGCCGCTGGCCTTGCCCAGCATGTTCCCTTCTATAAATATGGTTGCGCCGATGCCCCGTCCGAAATTAATGAAAGCAAAGTTTTTTTCTTTGACCTGCGTATATATTTTTTCCGCGTAGGCATAGCAGGCAGTGTCCTCCAGCAGGGCTACGGGATAATCCGGAAAGGCAAAACTCAGTTCATGTATGAGATTACCGCCTCCTCCCGGGCCAAGGCTCAGGGTTGTGGAATATATATCGTTTCGCACCGCATCTATCATGGCAGACACTACAACACAGATGCCCAGAATCCGTTTTGGATCAAACTTGGACAGGATATCCCTGCAAACGCAGGTCTTTGACAGGGAGATATAGGTCTGTCCTTTTTCTAGTTTTAAACGTGTACTGTAGACAGAGGTGCCGGCTACATCCACCACATGGGCCTCTGCAATATTGTCCACCCAGCTTATGACGATCACATAGTGTTGGTTTGTCTGTGCCTTCAGGCAGTTGGGCTTTCTGCCGACGCAATCGGAGTGGGAGGTACCTTCATCGGCAATAAACTCCCCCTCGATCAGTTCGTCCACCAGTGTGGATACAGTGGTTTTGCTGAGATGGGTCCGTCTGGCCAGTTCTGTGCGTGATATTCCGTTTTCGATGTATATGGAGGAATACAGGTGTTTCATATTGGTGTTCTTGATCACCTGCTGTGTCAGAAGTTTCGTATGCTCACCTCCTCTGTGAGTTCAATTGTAAAGTGGTATTATTAATTGAATGCTACCATAAAACTAGAAGATATGCAATATTATTTGTGAAAAGTCACATAAAAGATGGGAGATATGAAGATTTTTACATGAAATGATGAATGTGAGCCGTGATATACTATGAATATGATTGATGGAAGACGGGAAATAGTGGAAATAAATTGTAATGTCATAGGAATAAGGCGGAACAATATAAAATATGCACAAAAAGTATAGCTATAAAATGTTGAAAATGTCGTAAATTACATTAAGTGCCAACAAAGACGTAAAAATATATTGACATATATGATATCAGATGCTATTGTATAGCTATCAAATGAATAAATTTTACATCAGTAAAAGCCAAAAACAGCTAAAACGGCGGCGAGGCTTTTAATTTTAAAATTTATTAGTAAGGTCACTGGACAAACAAAAAGAAAAGAGGATGATGAGATGAAAGTGGGATTAATCGGATGCGGAGGTATGGGAACTACTCACAACCTGTCGCTGAAAGCACTGTCATCCAAGATGGATGTTGAAGTAACAGCCCTGGCAGACTGCAGGCCGGAATTTCTTGAGAAGGCAGCAGAACAATGGCCGAACGCCAGACTCTACAAGAGGGGCATGGAACTTCTGGAAGCGGAGACGCTGGACAGCGTACATATCTGTCTTCCCAGTTATCTTCACACAGAACATGCTGTGGCAGCCATGGACAGAGGGATCAATGTGTTTGTGGAGAAGCCGGTATGTCTGACAGAGGAGGAAGCACAAAAGCTTCTGGATGCTAAGACGAGAAACAAGGTGCAGGTTATGGTGGGCCAGGTGGTTCGTTCCTTTGATGAATACCGGTATCTGAAAGATTGTTATGACACAGGCAGATATGGTGAGCTGAAATCCATTACCATGCAGAGGGTAAGCGGTGACGCGGCCTGGGGATTTGAGGACTGGTTCCATAAAGAGGACAAGAGCGGTTCTGTTGTTCTGGACCTCCATGTACATGACCTGGATTTTCTCAGATATATGCTGGGAGAACCGGATTCCTTTGATGTAAGGGCAACTGCATTTGAAACCGGAATGATCAACCAGATTTTTACTACATATGAATTCGGAAAAGTGTTTGCAGTGACAGAGGGAATCTGGGATATCAGCTCCGCGCTTCCTTTTGAGGCCAGTTTCCATGCATGCTTTGAGGAGGCAAGTATTGTATTCCGCGGGCGGGAGGAAAAACCGCTGGCAGTTTATAAAAATGACGGCACCATTGAGTATCCCCAGCTTGAGCGGGAATATAACGTGAAGGATGATTCGGCGGGGATCAATGTTTCCAACCTGGGACCGTACTACACGGAGATCAAATATTTTATTGAATGTCTCCGGGACGGCAGAGAAGTGGAGGTTGCGCCTCTGGAAGAAGGAATTAAATCGGTCCGTCAGGGAATTGAAGAGTGGAGACGGGCAAAGGAATATGTGAAAAGGAAATAAAAATAATGATATATTTCAAGGAGGAAAAATTATGATGAAGAAAACACTGGCGGTTCTGATGATAGCGGCATTGGCAGCATCCTGCCTGACAGCCTGCGGCGGCTCAGATGAGGCTAAGAGCCAGGCGAAAAAGGACAGCAAAGACAGCAGCGGGGAGATTACCCTGAAGGTATTCGATGCCCATGCTTACGGCCTGGATGAGTATGCGGAGATGGCCAAAAAGTTCGAGGAATCACACCCTGGCGTTAAGATTGAAGTACAGCACGCTGCCAATGACAGCAACACACTTCTTCAGTCACGTATTAACTCAGGGGATATCCCGGATGTGTTTGACGTGGAGTCCGGAACATCAGCACAGAAATATTATGAATACGCTTATGACTGGACGGATGACAAGGAAGTCCTGGATAAATTTAATGAGGCGGCTTTGGAGACAGGAAGAGACGCTGACGGAAAAATCATGTCCCTGCCCTGGACTTATGAAAATATGGGAATGATCTACAACAAAGATTTGTTTGAAAAAGCAGGGATCACAGAACTTCCGAAAACCATGGATGAGCTGGAAGCAGCCTGCGAGAAGTTAGATGCAGCAGGCATCACCGCATTTGCACTTGCGGCAAAAGAAACATGGGTGCTGCAGCAGTTGTCCACACATTACATGATGGACAAAACCCTGGACGCTAAGGGTGTTGTAGAGAAACTGAACAGCGGAGATATGAAATTCAAAGATCTGAAAAATTTCCAGAACGTATTCCGTCTTCTGGACCTGGCTGTAAAATACGGACCGGACAAGCCTCTTGAGGTTGACTGGGAGACAAGTGAGAACATGCTTGCAAATGGCGAGGCAGCCATTATCCATATGGGTGACTGGTGCCAGTCCACACTGGATTCCTTCAATCCGGACGCGAACCTGGGATTCCTTCCCTGCCCGGTAAGTGATAACGCAGAGGATGTCACATTGCTGTCCTCCTGTAACTGGACATACCTTGTAAACAAAGATTCCGAAAACCTTGATCTGGCAAAAGAATATCTGGAATACATCCTCACATCTGAGGAGGGCCAGAAATGGATGTGTGACGGTGTCGGCGCTGTTCCCGGTGCAAAGACAGATATGGATGTAAAGGGCGCCCTTGCTAACGATGCATCCACATATGTGGAAGAAGGCAAGACAAACGGATGGATCCATACTATCGAGCCAAACGGATACGGCGACATTGTGGGACCGGCACTGCAGGCTTATATGACAGGTGATATGACTGCGGAACAGGTAACTGAAGAATTCCAGAACGGATGGGTTGTACAGTAAAGCTGGAAACTGCGGCGGGGTAACGATGACCGGACGGGGCTGTTGCGGCTGCAACGGCCCCGTTTTTTAAGACGGGCGGACAGTGCGGTCTGCTGTTTCGGAAAGGGGAAATTTGGAGGCGTGAAAGTGAAAGGCAAAGGAAAAACAAAAGATTTATTGATATTTGCATTGTTTGTGTTTCCGGCAGTGGCGTTTGTTCTTTTTTCCACAGATGTGCCGTTTCTGATGAATCTGTATTATTCTGTGTTTGACTGGAATGGAATCAGTAAGGATATGGAGTTTGTGGGACTTCAGAACTTTGTAAATATATTTACCAACGATGCGCTGTTTTGGAAGAGTACTGCGTTTACACTGAAATTCTCAGTGTTCTATGTTGTGATCGTAAACGTGCTCTCTCTTACGGTGGCGCTGGTCATGGCGAAAGAGAAGAAGAGTTCAAGTGTAGGACGTGCGTTTTATTATATCCCGTACATCATCAGTTTGACTGCGATCAGCTTGATCTGGAAATTTATTCTGGGTCCGGGATTTGAGGCGCTGTATCAGGTGACAGGATGGGAGATGTTTAACTGGAGCTGGCTTGGTACGGCTAAACTGGCATTCTTTGTTGTGGTGATCATGACGGTGTGGCAGAATCTTGGATTTTATATGGTGAATTACATAGCGGGTATTATTGCGGTGCCGAAAGAATTGATCGAAGCCGCGAAAATAGACGGTGCCAATAAGTTCCAGGTTCTAAGAAAAGTGACAGTGCCTCTGATCATGCCGGCGGTTTCCATCTGTATGCTTACATCTCTGACGTTTGCGTTCAAGTTGTTTGACGTGATCATGGTATTTACCAAGGGTGGTCCGGCCAACTCCACGATATCTGTGGCGTACAATATTTATAAAGAGGCGTTTGTCAACAACCGGTATGGAATGGCAACCGCGAAATCCCTTGTATTTGTAATGTTTGTTCTGATCGTAACAGTAATACAGCTTAAAGTGACCAAGAGTAAGGAGGTAGAGGCATAATGAAAAAAGCGGGAAAAATAAGCGTTCTTTCCATTATTGTGTTCATATGTTCCGTGTTCTGGCTGATGCCCCTGCTTCTGATATTTATTAACTCGTTTAAACCGTATAATGATATGCTGCAGGAATTCCTGGCCCTTCCTAAGAGCTGGAGTCTGAATATGTATATTGAGACATGGACTAAGTTTGACTTTCCGCTGCTGATCGGAAATACGCTGCTATATACCATATGTACAGTGCTGATCATTGCGCTGCTGGCACCTATGGCTGCGTATAAGCTGGCCAGGACAAAAGGGAAACTGTCAGGCGTGTGCTTTGTGCTGATCATTATCCCTATGATGGTGCCGTTCCAGTCCTACATGATCACGCTGACGAGACTGGTTGCAAATCTTGGAATGACAGGAAGTAAGATTGGCTATATACTGGTGAGTACAGGACTCTGTATGCCCCTGGCTGTTTACATGATCCACGGATTTGTAAAAAATGTACCTATTGAGCTGGAAGAGTGCGCCTGTATTGACGGTGCCAGCAAGGTCAGAACGTACTTTAACATTGTGCTGCCGCTGCTGAAGCCTATCCTGACCACGGTTGTGGTTCTGGATACCCTGGCTACCTGGAATGATATCATTACCAACCAGTTGATCGTAGGCGGAAATGCCAAGGCGATGAACATACAGAACGCCCTTTATATGCAGTTCTCCGCACAGACGGCAGACTGGGAACATGCTCTGCCCGGTATTGTGATGTCCATGATCCCCAGTTTGATCTTCTTCGTGATCATGCAGAAACACATTGTAGGCGGAATTACAGCGGGTGCAGTGAAAGGTTGAGAAAAGAAAAAGAGAGGTATTTATTTATGAGAGTAGGAGTTTTGATCGAAATTTTCCGGGATACGGATGTGGATGCCAAATTCGCGGAGCTGCGTTCCATGGGAATGGAGAGCTGCCAGCTTGTTTGCTGGGATAAAGAGATCATGAACCAGGAGACTGCAGATCAGGTCAATGCGGCTGCCAAACACCATGATGTGGATATCACGGCATTCTGGTGCGGGTGGGAAGGTCCAAGAGTATGGGATTTCTATGACGGCCAGCTTACCCTGGGACTTGTGCCCGAGGCGTTTCGTTTCGAGCGGGTGAAAATGCTGCAGAAGGGCGTTGCATTCGCTGCTATGATCCATGTTAAGGATGTGGCTACACACGTGGGATATATGCCTGAAAATCCCTATGACCCAAACTATGCGGGAGTTCTTGCGTGTCTGAAAGAGCTGGTGAAACAGTGCAGGGAGAATGGACAGAACTTTCTGTTTGAGACAGGACAGGAGACGCCGGTTACTTTAAAAAGGGCTATCCAGGATATAGAAAAAGAACTGGGAAAAGGAAATGTGGGTATTAATCTGGACCCTGCAAACCTGGTAATGTACGGAAAGGCAAATCCCGTGGATGCGCTGGAAGTGTTCGGTGAGTACGTCATGGGGATCCACGGCAAGGACGGAAAATATCCTACAGACGGCCATATGCTGGGGGATGAAGTGCCTCTGGGACAGGGAAAGGTAAATTACCCTGCCTTTGTGGCAAAACTGAAAGAAATCGGATATGCCGGGGACATCACCATCGAGCGTGAGATTTCCGGGGAAGAGCAAAAGAAAGATATTGTTATGGCAAAAGCAGTTTTGGATGAACTGCTGAAATGAGAAAGAAGGCACCGCCTGTGCAGGGAGCGCTGTTCGTTAAATACGGATCGGGCTGCTGCAGAGGGCGGTGTCTTTTTTGTGTCGTGTGTCCAGCGAAGCTGGACCACACTTGCCGGTGTAAGTCCGGTCACGGTAAT
>ERZ778496.219-NODE-219-length-65061-cov-17.404963_pt1 | contig 65061 bp, 56 predicted proteins | sample MGYA00433099_ERZ778496 | MGnify/ENA primary metagenome ERZ778496 (study PRJEB29527, sample SAMN07138962) | mouse gut metagenome | material: feces | host: mouse | place: China:Nanjing | collected 2016-01-25 ...
GGACATTTCGGAGTATTTGGAGCTTTAAGGCGAGATTTTGGATTATGGATTGCTTTACTGCATTCTTTTCTTACTCCACCGTTACACTTTTTGCCAAATTTCTTGGCATATCCACATCATTTCCCAATCTCACTGCAACTTCTAGCGCAAAAATCTGCAAAACCACCATCATCGCAAAAAACTCCACCATATAATGCGAATATTTCGGAATCGCAATCCAATCATCACAACCCTCATAATATTCCGCACTTAGAGCGCAAATCATCGCATCACGCGCACTTAACTCTTCCACATTACTTTTGATTTTGTCATACAAAAGATTCTGTGGCATTAGCGCGACACAAAATAGTCCCAAATCCGCTAAAGCAATCGGTCCGTGTTTCATTTCACCGCTTGGATAGCCCTCTGCGTGCAGATAACTAATCTCTTTTAGTTTCAATGCGCCCTCTAATGCAAGGGGATAGAAAATATCCCGCCCAATGAAAAAGAATCCGTGTCCGTGTAAATATCTACGCGAAAGTCGTTTGATGTGTTCGTGCGCTTTTTTATCCACTTCTGTTGCGCGCACTGCCTCTAGCATTGTCTTGATTTCTTGTTTCATTGCTGCCTTGCTTAGGATTCCACATTTTTGTGCTATAAAATTTGCTAAAATCCACAGCACCATTACCTGTGTTGCAAAAGCCTTTGTGCTTGCCACACCTTTTTCAATCCCTGCACGTGTCAGTAGGCTAAAATCACTTTCGCGCACAATAGAGCTATTATCCACATTGCAAATTCCAAGCGTTTTTAGTCCATTTCTTTTTGCCAATTTTAAAGCTTCCAAAGTGTCCGCAGTCTCTCCACTTTGAGAAATCACGACAAACAGCTCATTCGCTTGCAAAATAGGATTCCGATAGCGAAACTCACTCGCAATTTCTACTTTCACCTTAAGTCTCGCAATGCGTTCAATCAAATAACTTCCCGCAATAGCCGCGTGATAGCTCGTGCCACAAGCACAAAGCGTGATAGAATCCACACTGCTTAAATCCAATTCACTTAGTTCCTCTAAGCTAAAATTATCCTCACTCACACGCCCCATCATTGTTTCCAACAAAACCTTATGTTGTTCGTAAATCTCTTTTTCCATAAAGAAAGTAAAGCCGTCTTTTTGCGCAGAAAGCTTATCTCCACTCAAAAGCTTTGGATTTGGCAAAGTGTGGAATCCTCCCGCTTTTATCGCCCCTAGCGTGCCATCTTCTAAGTAACACACTTCACTTGCAAGCCCAATGAGAGGCGCGTCAGAGGAGGCAAAATAAATCGCCTCTGCATCTTTGCTATCCTTTCCTCTGCCAATAATCAAAGGAGAGCCATTTTTGGCATAATAAATCGTATCGGGTGATTTTTGTGTAATTAATAGAATCGCATAAGCACCTTTTAGCTCGGAAATTGTGTGCTTAAAAGCTTCAAATGGATTTTTGAGATTCTCCAAATGCGATTCAAATAGATGCACAATCACTTCGGTGTCCGTCTGCGAGATGAAGCTTCTGCCTTGCTGTTGTAGAGATTCCTTAATACTATGATAATTTTCAATGATTCCATTATGCACGACATTACTAAACTTACCAAAATGCGGGTGCGCATTCACTTCTGTTGGCTTGCCGTGTGTTGCCCAACGCGTATGCCCAATTCCCAAACCAAATCCGCTAGAATGGAATCCCTCACATTTGCGTTCTAAATTTATCAACTTGCCTACCGACTTAAATGTGCTTAACTCACCCTCACTTAACACAGAGATTCCAGAGGAATCATAGCCACGATATTCTAATTCTTTTAAGCCGTTTAATAAAATGGATTTTTTTTCGTCATTGCCAATATAACCGATGATTCCACACATTGTTCGCTCCTAAAATGATTTTTTATTGTGGCATAAAATATGTAAAGAAATAGTAAATGAATCAAATTTTTAGCAATTTAATGATAGAATTTATAAGGTTATTTTTTAAGGTTTATGAATGCAAATTTATTTTTTTACCGGCGCAGCAGGTTATATTGGCTCACATACAGCATATTATTTTTTGAAAAATAGTGATTGCAAAATCGTGATTTTTGATAATTTAAGTAGTGGTTTTAGAGAAAATGTAGAATTTCTAATGCAAACCTTTCCTCAAAGAGTGGAATTTGTACAAGGGGATTTGGGCGATTCTATGGCTTTAGAAAATGTCCTCAAATCTTGCTGCTTTGACGCAATCATTCATTTTGCTGCAAGCCTCATTGTGCAAGAATCTGTGCAAAATCCGCTAAAATATTTTCAAAACAATGTTGCTAATACAACCAATCTTTTGCAAATTACACAAAAATTTGCTATCAACAAATTTCTCTTTAGCTCTACCGCCGCAGTCTATGGTGAGCCAAAAGAACACTCTCCAATTCAAGAAAGTGCGATTCCAAATCCCATCAATCCTTATGGAGAATCCAAACTAATGATTGAGAAAATTTTGTATGCTTTACAAGTTGCAAATCCAAATTTCAAAAGCGTGATTCTGCGCTATTTCAATGTCGCAGGTGCATTAATGGACAAACAAGGCGCTTTGGGACAAAGAACAAAAAATGCAACACATCTTATTAAAGTCGCTTGTGAATGTGCAACAAATAAACGCGCAAAAATGCAGATTTTTGGGAGTGATTATGAGACGAGGGACGGCACTTGCATTCGGGATTATATTCATATTGATGACTTGGCAAGCGCACATTTCTTTGCCTTGCAATCTCTGCTAGAATCGCAAACCTCTGAAATTTATAATGTAGGCTATGGAAAAGGCTTTAGCGTAAAAGAAGTGATTGATTGTGTCAAAAAAGTAAGCGGTAAAGATTTTGTTGTAGAATCCGCAAAGAGACGCAAGGGAGACCCTAGTGTGCTCGTAAGCGATAATCACAAGATTTTATCCAAAACCAAATGGCAACCCCAATTCAATCAACTAGAAATGATTTGCAGGAGTGCGTATCTTTGGGAGGAAAAGTTACAAACTTGAAAACTACTTCACAAGTCGTGCGCTACGACTTAATAAACCAAGTCTTGCCATAACATATCAATTTATCCTTTTCAATTCGCTCTTGCAAAGCTTTAGCCAAAGCAATCCATAATCTTGTAAATCTACAATCTAAATTCTATTTTAAATCTTTATAGATTCTATAATAAATTTTATTTATGCAAAATTATAGATTTACACTGAAGCTGGTGAGCTACTGACACAACGCACGCCATGAGGTAAATCTCTTACAATGACGAATTCCGTGCTGTTATTAATTCAAGATTGTTGATTGCCACGATTCCTTTTGGAATCTCGCAATAACAAAAAATCTCCCTCCTCCTTGCGAACACCAATAAGACACCATATCCTCTGATGATAAAAATTATCATACAACAAGATTTGGATTTTTCCACAACATCACTGCAATGTTTGGCTCTCTTGGTTGTCGGATAAATTCAAAGACGACTTCCAAAGGGAGATTAAAAGGCTCACTCCTCAAATCTAAACTTCTATACGCATAAACATCTAGCAAAATATCATTATTTTCACCCGCAAGCCCAATGTCGTTTGCAATAAGAACATATTTGTATTTGGAGAGATTATCAATAAATTGTCTAATGTTATGATTTGGTAAATGCTGTAAAACATCTTTGCAGATTGCCAAATCCGCTTTAGGTAATACGGAAAAATCTCCATTGTAATGGATAAAGTCAATATTAGATTTCTTATATTTTGCTAAATTCCTATTTACAACAAAACTTGCAACATCATAGCCCTTATAAAGAATACCATCAAAGTTGATATTTTTAGAAAATTGCCAATCCCCACAACCAATATCTACAATACTTTTGATATTATTTCTTTGAAAAAATTGTTGCAAAAACTGCACATAACCTTTGCAAAGGTTTTCATTAGAACCACTGCCACTACCATAGCCCCAAGCGTTTGTTTCATAGATTGTATTAAAAACTTGTGTGAGTTTATTGTTGCTTTGGTCTAGAAGGATATTTTTCAAAAGGACAATGTCTTTTTCAAGTGTGGTAAATTTTTTATGATTTTTCGCAATCTCGCCTTTGAGTAAGGCGATCTCACGTATTAAATTTTGATTTTGAAATTCTATTGTATCTAGTTTAGAAGAGATTTTATCTAAATAAAAGCCCCCCCCCCCCGCAGTCTTTTTTTAGCAATTTTCCAAAATCTTAACAAATTCATTCTTTTCCTTATTGTCGGCTTATCCAACTTTAGAGTTGGAATCACAAGTTTAGCCGTTTCTTTTCTCCATAATTTCTTTGGAAATGTTGTTTGGCACTTCACCATAATGGTCAAACTCCATTGTATAAGTCCCGCGTCCTTGAGTTGCTGAACGCAAATCCGTAGAATAACCAAACATTTCTGCTAGAGGAACGAACGCATTCACGATTTTTAAACCCATTCTATCGTCCATAGAATTAATTTGCCCTCGTCTGCGATTCAAGTCCCCAATCACATCACCCATATATTCTTCAGGTACTTCCACTTCTACTTTCATCATCGGCTCCAACAAAACTGCACCCGCTTTGCGGCAAGCGTCTTTAAAAGCCATAGAACCTGCAATTTTAAATGCCATTTCAGAAGAATCCACATCGTGGTAACTACCATCAAAGAGCGTAACTTTGAAATCTACCACAGGATAACCTGCCAAAACACCATTTTGCATAGATTCCTGAATCCCTTTATCTACCGCTGGGATATATTCTTTTGGAATCACACCCCCACTAATGTTATTGACAAACTCATAACCTTTGCCCGGCTCTTGAGGTTCAAGCTTGATAAAGACATGTCCATATTGTCCGCGCCCACCGGATTGTTTTGCGTATTTGCACTCTTGTTCCACGCTTTGGCGAATTGTTTCGCGGAATGCAACTTGCGGTTGTCCCACTTCTGCTTCTACTTTAAATTCTCTTTTGAGCCTATCCACAATAATTTCTAAGTGCAATTCACCCATTCCCGAAATAATTGTTTGTCCAGATTCCTCATCTGTATGTACTTTAAAGCTTGGGTCTTCTTCAGCAAGTTTTGCAAGAGCCAAAGCCATTTTTTCTTGGTCTGCTTTTGTTTTTGGTTCTACTGCAATAGAAATAACAGGGTCTGGGAATTCCATTCTCTCCAATACAACCGGTTCTTTTTCTGAACAGAGTGTATCTCCTGTCAAGGTTTCTTTCAATCCCACAAAAGCACAAATTTCGCCTGCATAGACTTCTTTGATGTCCTCACGTTTATTGGAGTGCATTTTGAGCAATCTTCCTACACGTTCTTTTTTGCCTTTAGTAGAGTTTAGAACATAGCTTCCAGATTCTAAACTACCGCGATAAACGCGCACAAATGTTAATTGTCCTACAAAAGGGTCTGTCATAATTTTGAATGCCAAACCTGCAAACTCTCCATCATCTGTGGATTTAACAAACAATTCTTTTTCTTCATCTTTTGGGTCTACGCCACGAATGTCTGCAACTTCTGTTGGGGCAGGTAAATATTCTACGACAGCGTCAAGAAGGGTTTGAACGCCTTTATTTTTGAAGCTTGAGCCACAGAGCATTGGAACGATTTCCATTGCAAGACAACCTTTTTTAATTCCTGCTTTGATTTCCTCCACACTCAAGGTTTCCCCACCTAGATATTTTTCCATTGTTGCTTCGTCTTGTTCTGCGACAGATTCTAGTAATTTTTCGCGGTATTCCTCTGCTTTTGCTACTAATTCTGCTGGAATCTCTTCAATATCATATTTAGCACCCATAGATTCATCATTCCAAACAATAGCTTTCATTGTGATTAAATCTACAACTCCTTTGAAATTATCCTCTGCTCCAATTGGAATCACAAGTGGCACAGGCTTTGCCTTTAATCTTGTTGCAATTTGAGATTCTACATTGTAGAAATTTGCACCAATTCTATCCATTTTATTAACAAAAACAATTCTAGGAACACCATATTTATTTGCTTGACGCCAAACGGTTTCACTTTGAGGTTGCACGCCACCCACAGAACAAAAAACTGCAACTGCACCATCAAGAACGCGCATAGAGCGTTCAACTTCAATCGTAAAATCCACGTGTCCGGGAGTGTCAATTAAGTTGATTTGATAATCTTTCCAAAAACAAGTGGTTGCGGCGGAAGTAATCGTAATTCCACGTTCTCTTTCTTGTTCCATCCAGTCCATTGTCGCTGCACCATCATGCACTTCACCAATTTTGTGGCTTACACCTGTATAGAATAAGATTCTTTCTGAAGTCGTTGTTTTACCCGCATCAATGTGCGCTGCAATTCCAATATTTCTAATTTTATTTAACGGGGTTTTTCTTGCCATTGTTAATCCTTATACAAAGAAAATTTGAGTTTGAGATTTAGTAGAATTTTTAAGGAATCTTGGAAAAACCCCTTAAAAACATAATTTATTTTACCAGCGATAATGCGCAAAAGCTTTGTTTGCTTCAGCCATTTTATGCACATCTTCTTTTTTCTTAAATGCTGCACCGCGCTCATTTGCAGCATCAATAAGTTCATTTGCCAATCTATCAATCATCGTGCGTTCATTTCTTTTTCTAGCAGAATCCAATAACCAGCGAATAGACAAGGATTGTTGCCTTGCAGGACGAACTTCCACAGGTACTTGATAAGTCGCGCCTCCTACGCGTCGGCTTCGCACTTCTACAAGTGGCTTAACTTTTTCTAATGCTTTTTCAAAGGTTTCAATCCCTTTTTCTTTTGTTTTTTCTTCAATCTTTGCAAAGGTTGCATAAATGATTTTTTCTGCAACACTTTTCTTGCCATCATACATCATTTTATTGATGAATTTTGTTACAATAATATTATTATAGATTGGATCTCCCAATACTTCTCGTTGTGGTGCCTTTCTTCTTCTCATTATTTTTTACCTCCTGCATCACCCTTTGCTTTTTTTGCCCCATACTTACTACGCGAAACTGTGCGTTTTGCTACTCCTGCAGTATCCAATGCGCCACGGATAATATGATATTTTACGCCCGGTAAGTCTTTTACCCTACCCCCACGAATCAATACAATGGAGTGTTCTTGCAAATTATGCCCCTCACCGGGAATGTAGCTAATCACTTCAAAGCCACTTGTCAATCTAACTTTTGCAACTTTTCTTAACGCAGAGTTAGGTTTTTTAGGTGTTGTTGTATAAACACGAGTACAAACTCCTCTTCTTTGAGGGCAAACTACCAAAGCTGGAGACTTTGATTTCTTGATAACTTTTTTTCGTTCTTTTCTAATCAACTGATTAATGGTTGGCACTTGTCTTTCCTTCCTAAAATGGTTTTAATAGAGAAAATGAAGCGGATTATAAGCAAATCACACTTTATTCTTACTTAAATTAAGGTTGAAATAACCTTAATTCGCCTTTAGCTTTCTTTAATTTTAACTTTTTTACCTTTGTAAATTCCTGTTCCGACCGGAATCATACGACCCAATACAATATTTTCTTTTAAATCCTCTAAATGGTCAATTTTTGCCGCAATGCTTGCTTCTGTGAGGACTTTTGTTGTTTCTTGGAATGATGCTGCTGAAATCACAGAATCACTACCAATTGCGGCACGCGTGATTCCCAACAACACTGGTTCAGCAATTGCTGGGATTCCTCCCATTCTAATAATGCGAGCATTTTCTTCTCTGAAATGTCGCTTACTTACCAAATCTCCCTCAATGAATTTTGTGTTACCACTATCATAAATCTTGACTTGTCTTAACATTTGAGACACGATAATTTCAATATGTTTATCTGCAATACTAACCCCTTGTCGCCGATAGACTTGCTGCACCTCACTCACAATGTATTTATACAACTCTTTCTCTCCGCCGATACGCAAAATATCCTGACTTGCAACAATTCCCTCTGTTATAGCTTCACCCGCATGGACAAATTCTCCCTCATAAACAAGAATCTGCTTAGATTTATCAATCAAATACTCTGCGATTCTGCCGTCATTTGCTGTGATAATAATTCTTTCTTTACCACGAATAGGCTTACCATAGCTTACGATTCCGTCAATCTCCGCTAATACCGCAGGGTCTTTTGGTTTTCTCGCTTCAAACAATTCAGAAACTCTCGGCAAACCTCCTGTAATATCTTTAGATTTTACAAGGGCTTTTGGCGTTTTAGCTAGAATATCTGCCATTTCTACTTTTGCACCATCAGAAATGAAAATCGCAGTTTTCGGGTCTAAGGCATAACGAATCAACCCACCATTTGCAGTGGATAAAACAAGAGTTGGCTTATGCGCACTTGCAATGTATTCATTTACTACCAATCGTGTTTGACCCGTAAGTTCATCAGTTTGTTCTGACACCGTAAGTCCGGGAATAATATCTTCAAACTTAATCGTTCCCGCTTCCTCTGCAATAATTGGATTAGAATAAGGGTCCCAATCCGCGACAACGATATGTTCATCACTTTTTGGCTTAGCAATTAATGTATTTTTCTCCACACTTTGGTTATCTTGAACTTCAATAATAGAACCCCTTGCAATATAATGACGCGCTGCTTCTTGGTCATACTCATCAGCAATTACAGCAAAAACACCTTTTTCAGTGATTTCTTCACCTTTTTCTAGTGCGCGGTATCTCTCCAAATGGTCGCCCTGCAAATAATAATATTTTACAATTCCTTCTTCCCTTGCATAGATTTTTTGTGTAATAGGTGCATTGTCCTCTACTTTTAAATCACTTGCATAAGAGATTCGGTTGGGAATATTCCAACTATCTTTGATAATATCTACGATACTTCCCTCATCACGCACATAATGCCCGCTGGAATAAGGAATATAGAATTTCCCTTCAATCTTGCCTGTAACCCCTGCTAACTCACTTGGTTTTGCAACATCGGATTTTCTAAGCGTAAATTTTGCAGTTTCTTTCTCACCAATAACTGAAACAATCACCTCATCATGCACAACATCTACTTTTAATTCTCCCTCAAATGGAGCTTTGATTTTCGGCTCTACAAGCAAAATCGCGGCATTTCTTCTATTGGAAACAATCGTTTTACCCTCACGATTCTTATAGGTTTTGACATTATAATAACGAATAAAACCCTCTTTATCCGCAATAACTTGATGTTCTTCTTGGCTTCTGCTTGCTGTTCCACCGATATGGAAAGTTCTTAGCGTCAGCTGCGTTCCGGGCTCACCAATAGATTGTGCAGCAACTACGCCCACCGCCTCGCCGATTTTAGAAATCTTAGATTCTCCAAGATTCAAACCATAGCATTTTGCACACACACCCTTTTCAGCTTTACAAGTAACAGGCGTGCGAATAATTACAGATTTCACTCCTGCTTCTTTAACCTTGCGCGCTTTTTCCTCATCAATCATTGTGCCTTCGCCGATTAATACCTCATTTGTGATAGGGTCAATGATATTTTCTGCGATGACTCGCCCAAAAATTCTTTCCTCTAGCGGTTCAATCAATTCACTACCGACGGTAATATCGGTAATCTCAATCCCCTCATTGGTGCCACAATCATCTGCTACAACTTTAACATTCTGACTTACATCAATGAGTTTTCTCGTCAAATACCCCGCATTTGCAGTTTTCAAAGCGGTATCCGCTAAACCTTTACGCGCCCCGTGTGTAGAAATAAAGTATTCTAGCACATTCAAACCCTCTTTGAAGTTTGAGGTAATGGGCGTTTCAATGATTGTTCCATCGGGTTTTGCCATCAATCCCCGCATTGCAGAAAGCTGTCTAATCTGCCCTGCACTACCTCTCGCACCAGAATCTGCCATCATATAAATAGAGTTAAAGCCTGCTTTATCGTTTTCAATTAGCTTCATCATTTCATTGCCTAGCGCATTATTGGTATCCGTCCAAACATCAATAATTTTATTATAACGTTCTTGTTCGGTTAATAAACCTGCTCCAAATTGCGCTTGAATATCTTTGACTTTTTTCTTCGCCCCCTCTACGACTTTATTCTTATTGTCTGGCACGATAATATCATCTGCCGAAATTGAGATTCCAGCCTTAGTTGCGTATTTGAATCCTAAATTTTTAAGATTATCCAAGAAACTTGCGGTAATCCCTACACCACCCTCTTTATACACATAATCAATCAAAGCTGCAATGTCTTTTTTCTTAAGAACCTTATTCCACAAATGTACAGGCACAAAATCAGGCAAAATAGATTTTAAAATCATTCTACCAATCGTTGTATTAATGATTCTATCCTCTACAAATGCACGTACTTTAGAACCAACTTCCACTACACCTGCTTCTAAAGCAATATGGATTTGGTCAATATTGGAGAACAACTTATGCTCACCTTTGGAATCTTCTTTCGCTAAAGAGAGATAATAAAGCCCTAAAACCATATCTTGGCTAGGCACGGTAACTGCTTTACCGCTTGCAGGTAACAAAATATTCATAGAGCTTAACATCAAAAGCTTACATTCTGTAATTGCCTCTTGAGAAAGTGGCACATGCACTGCCATTTGGTCGCCATCAAAGTCCGCATTAAATGCTGCACACACTAATGGGTGAAGCTGAATCGCCTTTCCATCAATGAGTTTTGGGTGGAATGCTTGAATAGATTGCTTATGCAAGGTTGGCGCACGATTCAACATAATTGGGTAATTCATAACAATTTCTTGCAAGCTTTCCCATACTTCATTGGTTTTTTGTTCAATCATTTTCTTAGCTTGCTTTAAAGTTGTTGCATAACCCTTTTCCTCTAATTTTGCCAAAATATGTGGTTTAAAGAGTTCTAATGCCATATTTTTAGGCAATCCACACTGATCCATTCGTAAATTTGGTCCTACAACAATAACGGAACGTCCGGAGAAATCTACACGTTTTCCAAGTAGATTTTGGCGGAATCGCCCTTGCTTGCCTTTAATAATTTCTGAAAGCGATTTCAATGGGCGTTTATTCGCGCCTTTAACAGCATTTGCATTTCTACCATTATCAAAAAGCGCATCAACAGATTCTTGCAACATTCTTTTTTCGTTGCGCACAATAATTTCTGGTGCGTCTAATTCAATGAGGCGTTTCAACCTCTGATTGCGGTTAATCACGCGACGATAAAGGTCATTAACATCGCTTACTGCAAATTTCCCTCCATCTAACGCAACCAATGGACGCAAATCTGGCGGCAACACAGGCAAAACAGTGAGCATCATCCATTCGGGACGATTCTGTCCACCGGAGACTACGAAACTTTCTACCACTTTGAGACGCTTGATGATTGTTTTCTTTTTCGCTTCGGAATTCGTCGCCTTAATGGCTTCTTTTAATTCGGCAATCAAATCTACCAAATCAATACCCTCAAGCAAATCTTTCACTGCTTCGCCGCCCATTTGTGCAACGAATCCCGTATGCTCAAATCTCTGTGATAAGCTTTGGTATTGTTCCTCGTTTAATACATCGTATTTAGCAACAGGCTTTGTTCCCTCATTGTCATAATAGGCTTCACCTGACTCTTTCACAATATAAGCCTCATAATACAAAACACGTTCTAAGTCTTTCATTTTCACACCAAGTAGAGTTCCGATTCTACTAGGAAGCGAATTAACATACCAAATATGCGCAACAGGCGTTACAAGCTCAATGTGTCCCATTCTTGAGCGGCGCACTTTAGAGCTTGTTACTTCCACGCCACACTTCTCACATACAATTCCTTTATAGCGCATTTTCTTGTATTTTCCACATAAACACTCATAGTCTCTAACAGGTCCAAAGATTTTGGCGCAGAACAATCCATCACGTTCAGGTTTTAAGGTGCGGTAATTAATCGTCTCTGGTTTTTTCACTTCACCATTACTCCAACTACGAATCTTTTCTGGGCTTGCAAGCAAGAGTTGAAAAGCATTAAAATCACTTGGTCGGTTATCCTCTTTGATAGTTACAACTTCATCAATACCCTCTTTATTCTTTGCGAATACATTCACATCTAACGCCAAACTTTGAAGTTCTTTTGTCAAGACATAGAAAGTTTCCGGAATCTCTGATTCTTTGACCGCCTCTCCTCTTGTGATTGCTTTATAGGCTTTCACTCGCCCTTCTACATCATCAGATTTAATCGTAAGCATTTCTTTAAGAGTATGAGCCGCACCATAAGCTTCTAATGCCCAAACTTCCATTTCGCCAAACCTTTGTCCTCCAAAGAGTGCTTTTCCTCCGACTGGTTGTTGCGTTACAAGACTATAAGGTCCTGTGCTTCTTGCATGGACTTTTTCATCTACTAGATGGTGGAGTTTGAGCATATACATATATCCCACATTCACGCGTTCCATCATTTTCTCACCTGTGCGCCCATCGTAAAGCTCTGTTTTGCCATCACTATCAATTTTTGCAAGAGCGAAGAGCTTTTCAAACTCTTGTGCATTTACGCCCTCAAAAACAGGTGTTGCAAACTTCACACCTTTGCTCCAATCTCTCGCGAAACTCAATAACTCCTCATCACTTAATTTTTCCAAAAATGCTTTAGGACTTTTCATATCTGAATTTTCAGCAATTTCTTGCATTTTGGCTCTTAGCTCACTTACCCATTTGCTTTTTTCGCCTTCAAAAACATTTGCGATTTGCTCACCTAGTTGTTTGCCTACTAGTCCCAAATGCACTTCTAGGATTTGTCCGATATTCATACGACTAGGCACACCAAGAGGATTAAGCACGATTTCCACAGGACGACCATCTTTAGTATAGGGCATATCTACTTCTGGAACAATATTAGAAACAATCCCTTTGTTACCATGTCTTCCCGCCATTTTATCACCCACTTTTAATTTGCGTTTGGTTGCGACATAGATTTTTACAAGCTTGACAACTCCACTTGGCAAAATATCATCTTTTTCAATGATAGAAAGTTTTTCTTCATGCTCCTCACTCAAGCTTTTTTTCTGCTCTAAGAAATTGCTTTTGAGTGCATCATATTTGTTTTGAATTTCTTTGGAATAACTTTTAATCAATGTCCCCATAGCAAAACGATTGACATTTTCTAAATCAGCCTTTGGAATCACTCCACCTTTTTTATATTCTTTATCTCCTATTTTCGCTGCACTAATTAATTTTTCTTTTGAAAGAATAGAGCCAATGCGCAAAGATTCCTCTCTATCAAGCATCAATAGCTTATCGTGATGCTCCAAATCTAAACGCGCTTTTTCTTCCTCATAGGCAACGACTGCACGGCGGTCTTTGTCATAGCCTTTTTTTGTGAAAATCTTAACATCAACTACCGTTCCCTCTAAACTTGGGGGACAATAAAGAGATTTATTGACAACATGTCCGGCTTTTTCACCAAAAATTGCCCGCAATAAACGCTCTTCAGGAGTTGGCTTCACTTCGCCTTTAGGAGATGCTTTACCAACTAGAATCATTCCGCCGCTAACATAAGTTCCAATTTTTACGATTCCACTTTCATCTAGGTGTGCAAGCTCTTCTTCGCGAATATTTGGAATATCTCTTGTGATTTCCTCTACCCCGTGCTTTAATTCTCTTGCTTCAATTTCTTTTTCATAAATATGAATAGAAGTAAATGCATCGTTACGAATCAATTTCTCACTTACTACGATTGCATCTTCAAAGTTATATCCATTCCACGGCATAAAGGCAACACGAATATTTTTTCCCAACGCTAACTCACCTTGGTCCATATTTGGACCATCTGCAATGACTTGCCCAACTTCTACACAATCGCCTGCTTTGACGATTGGACGTTGGGAAAAAGAGGTATTTTGGTTTGTGCGCAAGTTTTTTTGCAAGGAATAATGGTCAATAAACGCACCATTTTCGTCCTCGCCTAAAACATAAATATTTTTGGCATCTACTTTTTCTACAATTCCTGCTCTCGTAGCTTTTGTTGCCTCCCAAGAATCTCTTGAAACAATTTTTTCAATCCCTGTGCCAACCACTGGAGCATCTGGGCACAAAAGAGGCACCGCTTGACGTTGCATATTTGAACCCATTAACGCGCGGTTTGCGTCATCGTGTTCTAAGAATGGAATCAAGCTTGCAGCTACCCCAACTACCATTCTAGGACTTAAGTCAATCAAATCCACTTTTTTGGATTCCATTAACACAATTTCGCCATCTTTTCTGACTTCAATCATTTCTTCTTTAATTGTTTGATTATTTGTCAATATTGTGCTTGCAGGCGCAATTACCGCACCCTCTTCTTGTGTAGCAGTAAGATAAACAATCTCATCAGTTACCTTGCCATCTACCACTTTACGATAAGGTGCTTCAATGAATCCTAGCTCATTGACTTTGGCATAGGTTGAAAGTGTATTAATCAAACCGATATTCTGCCCTTCTGGAGTTTCAATTGGGCAGATTCTACCATAATGTGTTGGATGCACATCTCGCACTTCAAATCCTGCTCTTTCTTTTACTAAACCACCCTCACCTAAAGCAGAAAGTCTCCTTTTATGTGTTACTTCAGAAAGAGGATTAGTTTGATCCATAAATTGTGAAAGTTGTCCTCCTGTGAAAAACTCTAAAATTGTGCCAGTTATCATTTTGGAATTCACTAAATCGTGCGGCATAAGATCTTCCAATCCTGTGCTGATTGTAGAGAGCTTATCACGAATTGCTTTTTGCATTTTAACCAAACCTGTGTGCAATTCATTTGCCAATAATTCACCAATTGCGCGGATTCTACGATTTCCTAAATGGTCCCTATCGTCAATGCGTCCGCGTCCATTTTTGACATGAATCAAATAGCGCACAGTTTTGATAATATCTTCGTGCGTAAGAACCGTTACATAATCTGGCACACCAATGTCTAGTTTATGATTCATTTTCATTCGCCCAACACGCGTCAAATCATAACGTTCAGGGTCAAAAAATAATTGTTGCACAAACTGCTTTGCCGCTTCTTTGGTAACAGGCTCACCCGGACGCATTACTTTGTAGATACGAATCGTAGCTAAGTCGTTTTCATTGTCAATCTTTTCAGTTTGTTTCAAAAGCTTTAAAGATTCCGCATCAGCAATGAATGCGTTAATAATAGAAGCATCTACTCCTGCTGCTAAGTCATTTGCAATCACAAAATCACTAATATTCAATTCCGCTAATTTTTTTAGCTTGCTTTCATCTAGCAATGTCAAAGCGTCAAATAAAATCTCTCCACTCTCTTTGTCAATGATTGGCTCTGCTAGATAACGCTCCATAAGAATCTCTGTTGGATACTCAATCATATTGAGCTTTTCTTCTTTGAGTGCTTTTGCTTTTTTGGCAGTTAATCGCTTGCCCGCTGCAATAATTAAATTGCCTTTAGGGTCTTTAATATCAAATTCTACGCGCCCCACAAATTCCTCTGGGTCAAACGCAATGAGATATTTACCCGCTTTAGATTTGATATTTAAAAGCGGATAAAACATCTTTAAAATATCTTGGCGTGAATATCCCAATGCGCGGAATAGAATAGTAACAGGTACTTTTCTACGCTTATTTACACGCACAAACAATGTGTCTTTTGCATCATATTCAAAATAGAGCCAAGAGCCTCTATCTGGGATAATTTGCCCTGTATAGACTAATTTGTTTGAAGTGCTTGTGGATTCTTCTTCTTTAAAGATAACACCGGGGCTTCTATGCAGCTGATTAACTACTACGCGTTCTACCCCATTAATAATAAAGCTCGTCCTATCCGTCATCAATGGAATCTCACGCACAAAAATGCTTTGCTCTTTAATGTCTTTAACGCCTAATTTCTCACCTGTCTTTTCATCTCTCTCCCAAAGCACCAATCGGATTTTTATTTTCAAGGGAATTGAGTAAGTCAAACCTCTCTCCATAGCCTCTCTAACGGTGTAACGTGGCTTACCATATTCACAACCCGCATATTCAAGGCTAATTCTATTTTGTGCATCGTGTATTGGGAAAATAGATTTAAACACCTTTTCAATCCCAGATTCACCATTATCTTGCGCCATTAAAAAAGTGTCATAACTATTCCTTTGTAATTGGAGCAAATTAGGAACCGCAATGTTTTGAGGGATTTTAGTAAAATCAACTCTTAATCTATTTCCGGATTTTAAACTTACTGGCATATTTATTACCTCATATATCAATGTAGAATTTTGGAAGAAAAATGAAAGGGAGATAGAATCTCCCTAAAATTATTTAATTTCGACTTTAGCACCTGCTTCTTCAAATTTAGCTTTGATTGCGTCAGCATCTTCTTTCTTAACGCCTTCTTTAACGGTAAATGGAGTTTTTTCCACTGCGTCTTTTGCTTCTTTAAGTCCAAGACCTGTTACTTCACGGACAACTTTGATAACATTGATTTTTTTATCACCGCTGTCAGTTAAGATGATGTCAAATTCAGTTTTTTCTTCAGCAGCAGCTGCTCCACCACCTGCAACTGCACCAGCTACAACGGTTGGTGCGGCAGATACACCAAATTTTTCTTCAAATGCTTTCACAAGTTCTGAAAGCTCCATAACAGAAAGATTTCCGATATAATCTAATACATCTTCTTTTGAAATTGCCATAATTTTCTCCTAAAATTTTATTATGCTTCTTTTTGTTTGCGTAAATTATCCAACCCTGTAACAAAGTAACGAGCAGGAGCAGTCCAAACGGACAACAACATACCAATAAGTTCTTCTTTAGATGGTAGTTTTGAAACGGCTTCAATGTGTTTTGCATCTACGATTTCACCTTCAAAGTAACCTGATTTTACTACAAGCTTACCACCCACAGAATCCGAGAATTTGAAAATTGTTTTGGCTAAAGAAATTTGATCTTCTCCCCAAACAAAAATATTATTCTCTTTTAGCTCTAATCCTTCTACTCCGAAATTTTTAAGCGCAATCAATGCAAGCGTATTTTTAATAACATGAACTTTTACATTTTGTTCTCTTGCATTTGCTCTTAAAACTTCTAATTGCTTAACAGTCAATCCTTTATAATCACAAACTGCAATCGCATTAGATGCTTTAAATTCAGCTGTAAGATTCTCAATTAGAGCAGTTTTTTCTGCTTTTGTCATTTTAACCTCCTTTCAGACGAAAGACTTATATAGGGTTAGATTTTAAGCGTTTGCCCCCATAGTCATTAGTCTAAGATAAAAAACAAGAATAAATTATTTTAAATCCATTAATGCTTGGGCATCTAATGTTAAAGATGGACTCATTGTTAAAGACAATGTTGCATTTTTTATATATTTGCCTTTTGCACTTGCAGGTTTTTGTTTGTTGATGTTTTTTACCAATGCAATAATATTTTCTTCAAGTTTTTTTGCATCAAAACTTGCTTTACCAACAGGAGCATGCACAATACCCTTTTTATCCACACGATAATTCACTTGCCCACTTTTTGCATTGCTAACTGCTTTGGAAATTTCCATAGTAACAGTGCCTGTTTTGGGGTTTGGCATCAAACCTTTTGGTCCTAGGATTCTACCTACTTTACCCACAAGTGCCATCATATCTGGTGTCGCAATGACCATATCAAAATTCAAATCCCCATTTTTGATTTGATCTGCCAAATCCTCATCTCCTACTACATCCGCACCTGCCGCCTTTGCCTCATCTGCTTTAGCACCTTTTGCAAAAACTGCTACACGCACACTTTTACCTGTGCCATTAGGCAAAACAACCGCACCACGAATCATTTGATCTGCGTGTCTTGGATCAACACCTAAACTCAACGCAACCTCAACTGTTTCATCAAATTTAGCCGATGCTAAAGATTTAACTGTTGCAGAAGCGGTTGTAATATCGTATATTTTTTTGCAATCTACTTTATTAATGAGATTTTGCATTCTTTTTGTTAATTTTTTTGCCATATTTTATACTCCAACGCGTCTATTTAATCTACAACTTCAATGCCCATACTGCGAGCACTTCCCTCAACAATTTTAATTGCCGCTTCTTCTGTGTTTGCATTTAAATCGTCCATTTTAGTTTTAACAATATCTAAAACTTGTGCTTTTGTAAGTTTTCCTACTTTGTTTTTCAGAGGATTGTCAGAACCTTTTTGGATTCCTGCTGCTTTTTTAATTAAATCCGTAACAGGAGGTTTTTTTGTGATAAATGTAAAACTTTTATCTTGATAAACCGTGATGATTACAGGAATATTAAAATTTCCCATATCTTTTGTTTTTTCATTAAATGCTTTACAGAATTCCATAATATTCACACCGCGTTGACCTAGAGCTGGACCTACGGGTGGAGATGGATTTGCTTTACCAGCAGGGATTTGAAGCTTAAGTTCGCCAATGATTTTTTTTGCCATAACTTATCCTTGTTTTTTAGTTATTAAACTATTTTTTCCACTTGTGAATAAAGTATTTCAATAGGTGTGCTACGACCAAAGATGGAAACATTGAGTTTTAATTTTCTATGTTCCATATCATATTCTTCCACTGTGCCTGTGAAATTCGCAAAAGGACCTTCAATAATGCGGACAACCTCTCCTGCTTCAAAAATGATTTTTGGTTTGGGAGCTGCGCGATTCTGCACTTTTTCAATAATATGATTAATGTCTGCTTCACTTAAAGGCGTGGGTTTCTTTGCCTCACCGATGAAACGACTAACTTTCGGTAAAGATTGAATGGTATGCCATAAGGCAGTATCAAGATCTACTTTAATAAAAACATATCCCGGATAAAGACTTCGCTCACTAATTTTTTTCTTATTGTTCTTTACTTCAATAATATCTTCCGTAGGGACAACAATATCTGTAAGTCTCTCTTCTAAATGATGTTCTTTAACGAGATTCTCTATTCCGCGTTTTACAGCTTGTTCACTACCAAAATATGTTTGAATCGCATACCAATACAATGCCATAAACAAATCCTAAATAATTATAAAATACTTGAAACAAAACTACCAAGAATGAAATCAACTAATGCCAAAAATAGAGCAATAACCGTTACAACAACAATCACAGAAATAAAAGCATTTCTCACTTGTTCTTTTGTAGGAAAGATGACTTTGGATAGTTCTTCTTTGGATAATCTATAATAGGTAATTAGTTTTTTCATAACTTTATTTGTCTCTCTTTATTCCAAAAATGGCAGGCCAGGAGGGACTCGAACCCCCAACATTCGGTTTTGGAGACCGACGCTCTACCATTGGAGCTACTGACCTATGCTGTTTGAAATAGCCAAGGGAGAAACCCCTTAGCTTTTCAATTTCACTTCTTTGTGAATTGTATGTTTGTTTAATCTTGGGCAGAACTTTTTAAGCTCCAGTTTTTCTGTTGTGGTTTTTGCATTTTTTACAGTGCTGTAATTAATGTCCCCGCATTCAGAGCATTTGAGTCCGATTTTTACACGATTACCTTTAGCCATAATTTAGCCTATTCAATAATTTTTGTAACAACACCTGCACCCACAGTTCTACCACCTTCACGAATCGCAAAACGTGTTCCATCTTCAAGTGCAATCGGATTGATTAACTCAACAGTGATTTTAATGTTATCACCCGGCATTACCATTTCTACACCCTCTGGTAATGCAATAGAACCTGTAATATCTGTTGTTCTCACATAAAATTGTGGTCTATAACCATTAAAGAATGGTGTATGCCTTCCGCCCTCATCTTTAGAGAGAACATAGATTTCACCCTCAAATTTTTTATGTGGAGTAATAGAAGATGGCTTACATAGAACCATACCTCTTTCAACTTCTTCTTTTTTAGTCCCTCTTAACAAGACTCCAACATTATCTCCAGCTTCACCTTGGTCAAGCTCTTTTCTAAACATTTCAACACCGGTTACAGTTGTTTTTTGTGTTGGACGAATCCCTACGATTTCAATTTCATCACCAACTTTTACAATACCTCTTTCGATTCTTCCTGTAACAACAGTTCCACGACCCGCAATAGAGAATACATCTTCAATTGGCATCAAGAAAGTTTTATCTGTTTCACGGACAGGAGTTGGGATATATTCATCTACCGCGTCCATAAGTTTCATAATTTTTTCACTCCATTCACCTAGAGTGCCTGATTTTGCTTCTTCTAGTGCTTTAAGTGCTGAACCTGCTACGATAGGTGTATCATCGCCGGGAAACTCATAACTTGAAAGAAGTTCTCTGATTTCCATTTCTACTAGCTCCAACAACTCTTCATCATCTACCATATCTTGTTTATTCATAAAAACAACAATATAAGGAACACCAACTTGACGAGACAATAAGATATGCTCTCTTGTTTGTGGCATAGGACCATCTGCAGCAGAAACTACTAGAATTGCGCCGTCCATCTGCGCTGCACCTGTAATCATGTTTTTAACATAGTCCGCGTGTCCGGGACAATCTACGTGTGCATAGTGTCTTTTTTCTGTTTCATACTCAATATGTGAAGTTGCAATGGTAATACCGCGCTCTTTTTCCTCTGGAGCGTTATCAATATTATCATAATCTTTCATTTCTGCTAGACCTTTTGTGGATAGAACAGCAGAAATCGCAGCACTTAAAGTTGTTTTGCCGTGGTCAACATGCCCAATTGTTCCAATATTTACATGAGGTTTAGACTTAACGTATTTTTCCTTAGCCATAAGCTTCTCCTAAATTTAAGTTAAATAGCGGTAATTCTACACTATTTTTACCAATTTTAAAATTAAGAATCGTAACATTTTCTACAATTCTATCACTAATGTTTGAAAAACTGGAGCCCATAAGCGGGATTGAACCGCCGACCTCTTCCTTACCAAGGAAGTGCTCTGCCACTGAGCTATATGGGCATAATAATTAAAAAGTGTCTTGCTGATTAAAAAAGATTTCGCAGAATCAGCTCCCAGTATGGAGCGGGAAACGGGGCTCGAACCCGCGACCCTCAGCTTGGAAGGCTGATGCTCTAGCCAACTGAGCTACTCCCGCACGGCTATGGTGGTGAGACGTGGATTCGAACCACGGAAGTCATAAACAGCAGATTTACAGTCTGCCCTCGTTGGCCACTTGAGTATCTCACCCCAATTTTAAATATTCATAAAAACTGGTCAAACACTGAAAAATTATATAAATTTATGGAGCTGGCAAAGGGACTCGAACCCCCGGCCTGCTGCTTACAAGGCAGCTGCTCTACCAACTGAGCTACGCCAGCACTCTACATTTTAAAAATAAAAACGAGATGAGATTCTACTACTTTTTATTTTAATTGTCAATACTTTTGTTTTAAATTTATGTAAATTTATGTATAATTGCGCCGCTTCAACTTAAGCAAAAATGAAGTTGAAGTTAAATCTTTTAAAGGAGTTTCTACATTTATGAAACTAAAACACAAAAATCTTCACCCAAGAGGGTTTAGAAAGAAGTATTTTTCACTTGCGGCGATTTTAGCACTCAATAGCGCACTACTAGCGCAGAGTCAAAATATCGCCCTAGCTGAAAAATCTCAAGAGGTAGAATCTCAAAACCTTAAGCTTTCTATCACCCACACAGAAGAGTTTGTGGAGAATGAGGATTTTAAAGAAGAATTCAATGCAGAGGAGATTCAACAATCCAATGCTCAAAATATCTACAACTTTTTAAATCAACATTCTCTACTTAAAATTACAACAAATTATGGTAATCCCTATACTGCAAACATTGATTTGCGCGGCTTTGGACAGAATGCGCATAAGAATCTTGCTATTATCGTAAATGGAATGCGTTTAAATAATATTGATTCCACTCCTGTGTCCTTGAGTGCTATCCCGCTAGATTCTATCCAAAAAATAGAAATTATTAGAGGCAAAGGCACGACAAAATACGGAAATGGCGCGGTAAGCGGAATCCTAAAAATCACTACCACCCGCAAGGCAGGCGGTGCATTGAATATGGGTTATGCGAGTTATGAGACATTGGGTTCTCAAATTTTTTCACGTTATGTGGGAGATACTTTGAATATTGGAGTGTATGGGCAATACCAACACAACGAGGGTGCAAGAAAAATTACACAAGGGAGCGAAGAAAAAGACGGAAGCTATAATAAAAATGGTGGAATCACAGCCTTTTACTACCCTAGTGATTCTACACTTTTAAAATCAAACCTCAATTATTCCAAATATGCTATCAAATACGCAAGCCCTTTGACAAAACAACAATTTGATTCAAATCCTACACAAGCACCGCTTCCAAGTGCGTTGGGTGGAGATACTTTCACGCACCAAAAGCGTTGGGATTTGGGTTATAGTTTAGGCTTCACGTACTTTGGAGATTCTGGAATCATAACTGATATTAATTTCGGAGGAAATAGAAATGAGAGTGAATATGTGAATTATAACAATAACAACGATGGCAAAGGAATCTTTGGAGATTTTAACTTTCAATTTAAGAACTATTCTTTTATGGCAGAAATTGGCGGGGGGCTAAATACCAACGAGCGAGTGCAAAACCACTCCACAAAGGCGCAAGTAGATGAAATGCTACTTTATTTAAATGGTGAAAAATACTTTAGCAATTCTAGTTTTAATGGAGGAATCTCCGCACAAAGAGTGATTTCCAAACTACAAGAAAGCAATGCAGAAAATCTACTAGGAGGAGAGATTGGAATCACTCATAATCTAACGCCTTTAACCTCGCTTTTTGCCTCTTATTCTCGCAGTTTCATAGTGCCTAATGTGGATTATATATTTGATTGGCAGGGACATATTAATCATCTCATAGACACAGCGACTTTTGACACTTATCAAATCGGCACAAAAAGTGTATTTGGAATCCACGAGTTAAGCGGGAATCTCTTTTATATTTTAGGTAGAGATGAAGCCTACTTTGAGCCGATAACTTATAGCAATCAAACTCTTGATAAGACGCGCAGAATCGGAGGAGAAGCGAAATTTACCACGCATTTTAATGCGCAAATCTATTCTAGCCTAGCCTATGCCTATGTTGATGCGACAATGCGTGGCAATGGGGGGTATAAGGGCAATACGATTCCGGGCGTCTCCAAGCATACGCTAAGCACAAGTCTCAACTACTTACCTATCACGCAATTAAATCTTGGAATCTCTTATAAATATGGCTCTAGGGCGTATGATTACAACGACTTTGATAATGTTTTAACCAAATCCCCTAATTATCAAAGCCTCAATTTAACCGCAAGTTACAAACTCAAAGACTTTGAAATTTATGGCTTTGTGCAGAATCTTACCAACCATAAAAATGCGATTGTTGTGGATGGTAAATATTACCCTTATGAGTTTGAGCGCACTTTTGGTGGCGGTATAAAATACACTTGGTAAGATGATGATTGCTTTACGACTCTATCTTACTTACAAGCTTTTAAACTCCATCTTCTTGGGGGTTTCTTTGGGGACTATTTTCACAATTTACGCGCCTTTAAACCCCAAAATTTATTCGCTAGGCGGAATCGCACTTGCATTAGGGGCATTTATTTTAAGCCTTTTTTATAGCAAGTTACTCAATCTAAAGCCTTATAAAAAAATTCTTTTAGGGTTAGAGATTCTGCCTTTTTTCTATCTTTTTGCTTATTTGCTTTTTCCTAATACCTTTTTTGGCGCACTGATTGTTTATACGCTCTATCAAATAGGCTTTATTTTTGGGGATTATTTAGGACGCACAGAGACGCTACTACTGCCACGCAAAACGATTCTTTCACATCTAGACAAGCGCAAACAAATTGGCTATCTTTTGGGGCTTGTAATTGCATTTATTTTTTACACTATTTTAGAATTTTTTGGAATCTTGCAAAAGGAATCCCAAATTTATGCGATACATTTTTTACTACTTTTGCTACAATGCGCTGTGTTTTTAACACTTTTTTCTGCCTTTAGGCAAACAAGGACAAACAAATGGAATCCCAAGACTTAAAAGCCACTTATCGCGAGATTTTCAAAACAAATTTAATCCGAATTTGCCATTCAAACCAAGCCTATATTAAGGACTACAAATTACAAAAGAAACTCAAAGCGCAATTAGATTCCACTCTACGATTCCATAAACTCCACTCCAAACGCCCTATAAACTTGCTTTTTTATTCTCCGCTTACCTTGGAGTTTGACATAAGGAAACTTTTAAGATTCTATCGCAAAAAAAGAAATGTAAGGATTTTTTTACCCAAAATGGGTGGAGAGAGCTTTAAGGCGGTGCGATATAGACTTCCTTTGCAAAAACAATCTTTTGGCGTGTATGAACCTAGTGATTCTGCACTTTGGGCTAAAATGGATTGCGCTATCGTTCCTGTGCTTGGCGTGGATAAAGAGTTGCGGCGCATAGGATTTGGCAAAGGAATGTATGATAGATTCTTTGGCAAGAATCCCAAAAAAATTCCAAAGATAATTTTCGTTTCGCGCAATTTCAATTTCGTTCCACAAACCATCACAGAATCCCACGACATTAGAGGAGATTGTTATCTCACCCCACACCAAACGATTTATAAGCGTGGCTTTGCGTCCTTTTGGATTCATCATTTTTCATAGCACAGCAACTTAAGAGAAATTTAAAGAATTTGTAATGTATATTTGTGTGAGTATTCACACCCACTAAAGCACAAATTCAAAATGTTGAATCCAGCGACTCTCAAACCACTTAAACTTTTTATTAACAAAAAAGAGTAAAATTAAACTCTAAAAATTTGGATTATCCAAAGCAAATTGACACAATATCATCAACCACTAGGGCAATAAATTATAAAATTAAATCAAATTTCTTTAAATCATAATAAAAATTTATTTAAATTCTTGTTTTCTTAGTGAGTTTCAAGGACATAAAATGGTTATATGGGTTATTACAAGTTCCGTTATTTCAGCTTTGCTTGCAGGAGGTGGTAGCTATCTCATCTCTCGCAAACTCTCGCGTGCAGATTCTAAAGTGCTACTAGAGCAAGCAAAGGCAAAAGCAAAGGTGATAGAATATGAGGCAGAAAAATTCCTCCAAGAATCTAAAATCAAAGCAAAAGATATTGAGATAGAAGCAAAAGAAAAATGCGACAAAGAGAGTGCAAGAATCCTCAAAGAATATGAGTTAAATTTATTGAATTTTGAGAAAGAAAAACTAAGAGAATCGCAACTTATTGAAAAAGAACTTTGTAAGCTAGACAATGAAAAACAAAATCTTAGCAGAGACCGCAACGCATTTTTTGAGGAACAAAATGCGCTAAAAAAACTCAAAAATACCTATCAGCAAAAGCTAGAAGAACTCACAAAAAATCTATCCAAAGTTGCTTATCTCACCAAAAATGAAGCAAAAAATATGCTCTTAGAACGTATCAAAGAAGAAGCGAAACGCGAATGCGCCAAAATCATTAGAGAAGAGGAACTCCACGCTAAAGAAGAAGCAAAGGCAAAAGCAAACTATATCTTAGCAGTTGCAACCTCACGTTTTGCAGGAGAGTTTGCTGCAGAGCGTCTAATCCATACAATCGTCTTGCCAAGTGATGATATGAAAGCTAGAATTATCGGTAAGGAGGGGCGCAACATCAAATGCCTAGAAATGATTTGTGGGGTGGATATTATCATTGATGACACGCCCAATGTGATTATCGTAAGCTCTCACAACCTCTACCGACGCGCGATTGCAGTAGAGACTATCAATCGCTTAGTAGAAGACGGGCGAATTCAACCTGCAAGGATTGAAGAAATCTATCAAAAATGCTTTAACGATTTTGAAGAAAATGTCTATCAAGAGGGCGAACGCGTTGTGTTGGACTTGGGCTTAAATGGAATCCACCCAGAGATTAAAAGGCTCATTGGTAAGTTGCGCTATCGTGCAAGCTATGGGCAAAATGCTCTTACACATAGCTTGGAAGTTGCGAATCTAGCGGGAATTATTGCAGCGGAATTGGGCGGAGATTGTATGCTTGCCACACGCGCAGGGTTATTGCACGATATTGGCAAAGCCCGCACACACGACTTTAAAGGCACACATGTGGAATTAGGGGCGGAGATTGCAAGGAGATATAACGAGCATCCTGTGGTGCTTAATACGATTCTTTCTCATCACGGCGACGAGGAGATTAAAAGCATAGAAGCTGCAGCTGTCTGTGCAGCAGACGCTCTCTCTGCTGGGCGTCCGGGAGCTAGACGCGAAGTGCTAGAAAACTATCTAAGGCGTGTCAGCGAGATAGAAAAAATCGCCACTTCCAAAATGGGAGTTTTGCACGCTTATGCAATCAATGCGGGACGCGAAGTGCGCGTGATTGTCAAATCAGACGATATTAGTGATGAGGAATCCTATCTCCTTGCCAAAGAAATCGCCAAAGAAATAGAATCACAAGTGCAGTATCCGGGCGAAGTCAAAGTCAGTGTGATACGCGAAACAAGAGCTTATGCGGTAGCGGGGTAAAAGAGAATGAATAGGAAAAATGTTATTATAATAGATGCAAATCTAAGATTTTTGCGCTCCGTCATAGCAACTAATAAAGTCCATATTTCTGCTTTAATAACAGATTATAAAAGAGCTGAACAAGTCAAGCAAGAATTTGGAGAGATTCCTCAATATTATAGATTTCCGACAGATAGTCAGTTTGAAGAAATGCATTCAACAGATTATAACTTAACCTATGAAGATATTGAAACATACAGGTCTGCCCAATTAAAAGTAGAACACTTTCTGCACCGCTATGTTTTAGAGATTGCTACAATCCAAAATCAATATTTCACCGCATTAGCATTCTGGCTAGGCTTCTTTGAAAAAAATAATGTAGATATGGTTTTCTCCGCAGAAATAGAACACGGAGCTATTTGGGATTCGTTAATTATGGAAATTGCAAGAGTACAAAATATCCCAGTCTATACTATCTCTGTCTCTTCTGGAAACTTTAGAAAATCCCTTGCTTCTGTCATCTACTTTAATAACAAAAGTTTCGTCAATCTATCCAATATCGTCCTTCCCAAACCAGATGTTACCCAATATCTTACTAATTTGCACCAAGATTCACTAAATTCTACACAAAAAATAGGCTTTAAACACCCCTATAAATATTTTTACAACACACGTATAAAACGGATTCCACACTCTATAAGAAACTTTTTTTCAACACCTTACCAAAGATACAAAAAACTAAGAGAACGTATTGATATGCTTAGTCAATTTGAAATACCAAAAAGTGCGAAATATGTTGATGATTTAAAGAATCTCTATGATAAACTCTCCAAAGTTCCAAACTACAATGAGAAATATATCTATGTTCCATTACACCAAGATCCAGAAGCAGTAACGATGGCACGCCCAACTCTTACCTCTTCTCTCTATATGATAAAACTTTTATCTTTATATTGCCCAAAAAATTGGAAGATATATGTCAAAGAACATCCGGTTCAATTTTTTATTTACGAAAAAAGTGAATATTTTTGAAAAATGCTCACTATTTTAGAACCCCAAGATTTTATAAAACATTAAAAATGTTAAAAAATGTAGAATTAATAGATATACAAACTAACGGCAATGAATTAATAGCAAATGCCTCTGCTGTCGCTTCTATTGGTGGAAGTTCTATCATTCAAGCAGCTATCGACAATAAACCAATTATTATATTTGGGCGGGGGATACACTTCGCAGAATTATTAAAAGATTCATTCACAATTGGTTGTGTCAAAGATGTTGGAAATGCTATGAGCCAAATTATCAAAGACTATCCAAAAAAAATACTTTTACGAAGATATTGAAGATATTATGGCTTCTTATGTTTTTGAAATCAATTACCAAGAGCAAGAAACACAATGCGTGGATTTATTTCATAGATTAATAAAATTCTCTTCAGAAGGGGTAATATGAAAGCAAATCTTTTTATCATTGGCACACCATTTCAATTGATTAATGCATTAGAAGCCAAACAAAGATTCCCATCAGCAATTAATATTTTAGTCCTTACAATTAACCATAGCGGAGGGATTAATCAGAAAATTTCATCAATACTAAAACAAGAAAATTGGGGAGAGGAATATATATTTCCAATAAATACTTACCAAAAAGGTGCTAATTCACAATATATAAAAACATTAAAATTAATTAAAAATAAATTTAAAATAGTAAATTTATTTATTGGGCACTTTAGAATATTTAATCAGCAAATTGCTTTTTATTACTTAAAGCCAGATAAATTTTTTCTACTAGATGATGGTGTAGCTACTACTACTACTCAGACTTTATATCTCTCACAATCAAAAATGGATTATGATGCCCCTCTTCTACCTCTAATTAAAAAATATATTAAATTTTTAATTAGAGGTATTGTATGTTCATTCCCATACGACCTATATAAATACACTAATTTATTTACAAGCTACCGCTTTTTAAAACCACATTCACAAAAACAAGAAGTGCTTTATCATTCTTTTGAATATTTTTTGTCCATTTATAAATCTTCTACTACCCCAACTACTTCTAACACTATATATTTCATAGGGCAACCTTGCGGACAATTTTGCACAGACGAAAAAGAATATATTGCTTTATTTGAAAATATTAAATCATTTCTATGTAAAAGTAACTATCATATTATTTATATTGCCCACACACTTGATTCAAAAGAATTTTTGGATAAACTCTCCCAATCTCAATGGGAGGTGCAGAATTTAGACCAAATCATTGAAATTCATCTTTTAACGCAAAAAATAAAGCCTATAAAAATAATTAGTTTTATTTCCTCCGCTTTATTCAATCTTGCCTTGTTGTTTCCAGATACAGAAATAGAGTCCATAGATATTCGCCCTTTAATTAAAGAAAAATTTCTTCCATCTGCGAATGTAGTTTATGAATCCTTGCAACAAATAGGGATTAAGCGTATTGCACTTGATTTAATAACTAACAATTAAATTTATGTCTTGAAAATCTTTTCTAAAATTTCTTGGACTTTAAAATAAATTTAATATTATATTAGTTAGAATTCAGGGCAAAAATCTAAGATAAATTATTCTATTCTTAGAAATCCTCTGATAACTACTTGTTATATTTGTGTGATAAATATCTTACAACGCTTTTAACAAGCTTTAGTTATCAGTAATTAACTCTGCTTTCTATAAACTAAAACATATAAGGAGCATATTATGACTACAAAAAACGAGTTGCCATTTTGGTTGATGGTAGTTTTTTCATAAAGATGCATTTGGGGTTTTTTAAAAAATATCCAGATCAAGAAGTAATCCCATATCCAAATACAGCAGCACAAATGGCAACAAACATACAAAACCACTGTATGTTGCATATAGACAAAGAAAATGAGGAATTATTATAGAATATATTTTTATGATTGCAAGCCTTTGAGTAAGAAAGTCAATTACTTTATTTCAAAAACAGCCTTAGATCTTTCGCAAACGCAAACTTTTCGTTACAGAGATGAATTGCATAGAGAATTAATCAAAAAGCCTTGTTTTGCTTTAAGAATGGGGTATCTTGATGAAAAAAATGGCGAGTGGAAATTCAAGAATCCTTCAATTATGAAAGATTTATTAGATAATAAAATTGCAATTAGTGATTTAAAGGATGAACACTTTATTTATTATGCCAAACAAAAGGGGGTTGATATGAAAATAGGCATTGATATTGCTCGTCTATCTTTTCAAAAAATTGTTGAAAAAATCGTATTAATTTCTGGAGATAGTGATTTTGTGCCTGCTGCCAAATTAACTAGAACAGAAGGATTACATTTTACTCTTGACCCAATGGGCAATAATATTAAAAGTGATTTGCAAGAACACATTGATTGGTTGCACACCACATTACCCAACCATTAATCAACTAAATTTATATTTATAAATACTTTATAAGATGTATCACTTTTTTAAGCGATACAAAAGATACTAATGAGGTATAGAACAATGCGTATTCTCTGTATTACCGATAAACCCTACAACGAGGAAGAATCTACCCTAAAAGGTGTTTTTGAAAAATATCTTTTAGAGTATGCAGAGGTGCATTGCGTCTATTTTACCAAGAATTCCAAAACATACAAGCCTTGCTTTGAAAATAATCGTTTTATCTTGCCCTATTCTACCAAACACAGAAAATTTATCCAAAACTTTATGAATCTTAGAGGAAACTTGCTGGATTACGATTTCATTATCGTGCGCAATTTTTATGGAATCGCAAAGCAAATTTTACCTTTCCACAGACAAGTGATTTTTTGGGAAACTTTTCCACACGATTACCGCAGACTTTATGAAGCTAAGAGGGATAAAAAGGCGATATGGAGAAAAACCATAGAATACAAAATTAAGTTTTTTTTACATCAAAAAATTTTAAAAAAATGTATTGCTTACCTCACAATGACACCTCAACTTCAAAAAACCTTTCAACCAAATTTAAAGATTCCTATTCATTGTATTCCAAGCGGAATTGACTTTGATCTTTTAAACGATGAAGCCATTAGGCATAACATTGCTTATATAAACGAACCCTTAAAATTAATTTATATCGGCTCTATTGACGCAAATAGAGAATTAGCGAAGATTGTAGAGGCAATTTCTGAAGCAAAAGGGGAGTTTGTCTTGGATATTTTTAGCGGAAGTTCTAACAAAGAAGTGGAAAAAATCCGTCACTTTTCTACTCAAGATAGTAGAATCACACTTCACCCGCCCCTACCTTTTACAGAAATGCTTCAACGGCTAGGCACTTATGACATTGGACTAGGGATTATCCCAAACACTCCTCTATATAGCGTTTCCTCTCCAATTAAGGTGATGGAATATGTGGGCAATGGTGTGATTCCATTGCTCAATGATTTACCTGAACATTTGCGCCTCTTTGATGAATCCACTGCATTTTTTACACAAAATAGTCCAAACGCCATCACACAAAGCATAGAGAGAATCTTAAATACACCCAAAGAACATTTACTTAGCAAAAAACAAGCTACTTTCAAAAACGCTCAAGTAAAAATGGATTATAAAGTCATTGCAAGCAACACCTATGAATTTTTGCTCTCTTTGCATTCCAACAATATACCAAACCAAATTTTAGGAGATTAAATGCTAATTTATGTCAAAAGATACTTGGCAAAATTCCTTTGCGCCTTTATTCCCATTAAATCCTTGCGTCAAAAATTACGCCAAAAGATAGAGAATCGTTGTATCACAATCACAAAAGATGCGATAGATTCTTTTATCCCTAAACCCATTGCGAACTCTATCAACGCCTTTTGCAATGAGGATTTTTTAGCTCTAAACTTCGCCAAGGAGCATAATTTGCCCATTACGCAAGAAAATTTGAATCTCTCTAGTGCTTCAAAAACCTCTAAGCCTTACTTTATACAATCTCATAGGGCTTTAAGTCTTAATGGCTCAATAAGTGAGGGGGGGGGGCAAAATAATAACAGACATTATGGATTCTTTTGCTTTGATAAAGATTCAAATAATCCTAAATCCTATCTGAATCCTTGGGCTTTTGTGCGCGTGAAAAATGAAGCGAGAACTCTAAGGGCAAGTTTGGATTCTATTTTGCCCGCAATCCAAAGAGGGGTGATTGGTTACAATGATTGCAATGATGGAAGCGAGGAGATTATTTTAGAATTTTGCAAATCTTATCCTAGCTTTATCCCCATCAAATATCCTCACAATGTGATTTTTCAATCCCCTGTGAAAGAAGAAAATAAGTTCTACACTTATTATAATCATATAGTTTCTTATATACCAAATGATGAATGGTTTATTAAAATTGATGTAGATCACATTTATGATGCCAAAAAACTCTATAAATCTTTCTATCTCCTTAAGCAAAACGATATTTTAGCTCTCTCTCGGATAGATTGCTTGATAGAAAATGACCGCGTGTATCTTATCAACTCATCAAAGGGATTCTATATGAGGGCTGGAGACCAAACAATGAGAAAGGTAGATAGATACAATTATGAAAGAATTGTTCCTCTTGATACTTCACTCCAACTCAAACACCACGATTCCTTAATCATCGGCAATCCCACTACACAACAAAAAGCAATTATGCAAAAAGGCTATCTTTCTTATGAGGGCAAGAAAAATTCTCCTTATAGGAAAGTGTGTCGCTCCGAACTCTGCCATTATCACTTCCCTTGCATTAAAACTTCAAGGGCAAAAGACTATTTATTAAGGAGGGGAGGGTATATTTGGATTCAAGATTTTATAAAAGATAAATCTTGTCCTCTCCATACAGAAATAGACCCCGAAATGCTAGATGAACAGCGCATTCTAGCACTTTATAGCCGATTTGATTTGGAAAGATAAATTATTTTTTCACCAAATCCTATACATCACCCGAATGCGAATCTTAGTTTTCACACTTGGATAAGGATAGTCCTTATAGGCGATTTTGATTGTATGCACGCTATTATCATCTAGCAGGGTAAAGCCACTTGGCGTAAGGAGTTTAAGGTCAGAAATATCTCCATTGGGATACAAATAAAATTCCACGATATTGTCCCCTTGTTGTCCCATCTTACCCGCGATTGTTGGATATTTCAAATACCTTTGTGTAATGCGTCCGATTCCACTTAAATTATCCTTGATAAACTTCCTTTGCTCCGCATCAAGCGAACCAAACTCCTCGCCATAGAGGTCTTTTACCTCCTGATTGGACATATCTTTGCCAAAATCATAAATAGAGGGGGGATGCGGCGCACCAACCGCACCCGAAGCATTTTGGTGATTCTGGGTGGATTGCGTCTGTGGTCTTGCTAGGCTTTGCGCTAAAGACTCGCTCAAGGCTTTTGAGATTTGCTTCGTTGCAGGCTTAGATTGTGCGGATTTTGATTGATTTGTTTGGGGCTTTGGCTTCTTAGGTTTTTCTACTTTTGCTTTTGGGGATTCTTGCATACGCGGTGTAGATTCCGATCTCGCCTGTGGTGCAGGAGCTTGCTCTCTACTCTGCCCCTCTCCACCTTGTGAAAATCTAAAATGCTTCAAACTCACGCGTTCTCCCTCTTGCGTCCCCAAACGCGGAGGGTGATACAAATCACTTAAGTGCGACTCCCACAAAAAAAGCAAAAGCAACAATGCGTGAATTGCTAAAGATAGAAAAAGTGCGAGAAAATTATTTCGCTTCACTTGGCAACTCTTGCTCTAATAATTCCTTAAATGATTCTTGCGTGGCACTCTCCGATTCTATGGAATAAGAATCCACCAATTTTGCATAACTATTACCCAAAATAACTAAATACCGCTTTTGATAAGCTTCAAACACAATCAACTTGCTATTTAACCCCAAAGTTGTAATAGATTGCACTTGCACGGCACTTGTTGAATTTTTTGCGTCAAACAATGCACCCAATACATTAGGTTTGGTAGCCTTGATTTGTGGGGAATTGAGGCGATTTTTCACATACCATAAAAAAATTAAAAGCCCAACTAAAATTAAAATCACACCAAAATATTGCAACATATTAATGCTTTCAAGCGGAGATTTTCCCATTTCAAAAGCGAATTCTGAAATCTTAGAATCCGACGACATTCCTTGCAATGAAGATTCTGCGTTCGCACTCTCTTCGCGCATTTGGCTTGCGTTTAGAATCACACCAAAAAAACATATTCCACACAAAAGTGCAAGCACTGCTCTCATACCGTGCCGATACTCTCTCGTGTTAGATAATAAACAATCGCATTAGAATCAAGAATTTCATTTACGCGAATCGCGAGGTTTTTTTCATAAACCATTACTTCGCCCTTGCCGATGATTCGCCCATTAATATAAATCTCTACACTCTCTCCAGCAGGTTTTTGCAAGTCAATAATAGAGCCTTTCTCAAAGCGTAAAATATCCAACAGCGGCACTTTGGTAGAACCAAGCTCGGATTTAAAAATCACTCCCATATCCAAAAGCCCGCTATAATTGTTTATAATCCCGTCTAAATACCGCACTAAATCTTCTTGTTTAGGGGCTTGGATTTTGGCTAATGTAAATTCATCTGCTGGCATAACTTCCCTTTATCTATGCAAAAATAATGAGCATGGTGCGCCTTCAAGCGTAAAATCCAAATGATTATATTGTCTGTCTTGAAATTCACCATAACCAAACACGCGCGGAGTTTTGATATTAAAACTTTTTCCCTCTTTAACTGCAAGCACTTTCCCAAGCCCAATCGTCAAGTTTGCCAACTCTTGTGAGAGGTCTTGCAAAGTCAAATCGTCTTTTGCATTTTCTCCAAATAATCCAAAAGATAGAATATTCAAAAACTCTTTAGAACTTACAAAAGTAACCGTTCCTTTGGTATCATCTCCAAAGATAAGATCAATGCTAGAGAGATAACCGCATAAAAGCTTATTATCACAACGTGTGGGGGTTTTCTCAAGCGTATCTTCTATGGCTTGGATAAATGCCTTTTCAATGATTCCTTTCATAAAAATGACCTTAATTTTAAGTTAAACAAAAATTATTAAAAATCATTATAGCTAAATTTTATTTATCTTTACTGTAATTCTAATGGATTTAATAAGGATTTTTATTTAAAATTTTTTAAGATTATATAGCATATCACAGCCACTTTGGATTTGCGGTGAAACTAACAAGTAGCCAAATCTTATAACTTGGAATCTCTAAAGATTGTTCAATTTTGTTACGAATCACATCTATTTCACCTGCACTCAATTTTGCATTTGCGTCTGTTACCAAAAGATTCACTTCAATCATAAAAAACCTTCCACTTTTTGCGACATGTGTATCATAATCCTCAAATCCATATTCTGCACTTAAATTTTCCATAACTTCTGTAATTTTATCATCTAATTCTTGAGGAGCAATCATCATCAAATCTTTAAGATTTGCAATAAAAATCTTAACAGGTGTGAAAGCCAAAAACACACTTAATAGCACAAGCAAAATCGGGTCAATATAACGCGTCAAAGATTCTTGTTGTTCTGGGTCAAACAGCACAATCGCCCCAAAAGCAAACAACGCTCCAAGATATAAAACACAATCAATTTTCCACTCTACATTATCCACACCAATAAGTTCAGAATCTAGTCGTTTAGCATAAAATCGCGTAAAAACAAAAATAATCAAGCAAAGCACAAAAGCACAAAATGTGTAAATTGCCGCTCCATTAATTTGTAAAGTATATCCCCCACTCAAAATATCCTCTATTCCGCCTATTAGAGCATAAATACAAACGATGATGAGAATCAAACTCTTAAAAAGATTCACCATAGGTTCAAAACGAACATAACCATATTGAAACACATCATCATCTTCACGATAAATAAAGCGTGAGGTAATCACACTCAAAAGTCCCAATCCTACTGAAACAAGCGCGATGATTCCATCAAATACGATTGCCGAGCTTTTAAATCCGAGCCCAAAGGCGATTCCCAAAATTGCCAACAATAAGGCACTATACATAGAAACTTTTAAGACAAATTGTTCTTGTTGATTGTTTGCTAGCAAAGATTGCTGTGTTTGTAAAGGCTGCAAAAATTTTTGACGCACTTTTCTACCATAATTACTCGTTGGGATTCTCAATTTCATCAGCAAAACCTCTGTAAATTTGGCAAAATTATAACGCATTTTAAGATTCTACAACAAAATCCCTCTTTTTAAATTCTAAGGAATGTTTTTGGCTTGTCAAAATTACAGATTTTCAGGTGTAAGCAAATCACTTCGCGGAATGCGCTTTAGCTTCGCCTCGCAAGGACGAGAAATTAAAATTTATTTAACCAAAAATAGGAATCTTTAAAGATAATTTTGCTAGGATTGCGACTTTAAATCTCACAATAAGGAATCAATTATGCTAAAAGTCTCTACACTTTTATCTGCTTCAGTTTTGTTGCTCACATTTGGTGCATTTACCGGTTGTGGGTCTAATTCTAAAGATTCTTCGGAATCTAGCGCGACAAATGCTTCAAGCGAAAGCTTAGCCGTCTTTGCCAAAGAGCAAGGCAAGATAGATATTGCAGGAGGCACTGCGCATATCCCAGTAATGAAAAAGGCGGCAGAAGCAATTATGTCGTTTAACCCTAACATCACCATTAGCATTACAGGGGGTGGCACAGGTGCTGGAATCACAAAAGTTGGCGAGGGCTTGGTTCAGATTGGTAATACCGGACGCGCACTAAAACCCCAAGAAATTGAAAAATATCAGTTGGTTTCTTTTCCTTTTGCAGTAGATGGAGTTGCCATTGCGGTGCATAAAGAAAACCCTCTCTCTAATCTCACCAAAGAGCAAGTAAGCCGAATTTTCAGCGGGGAAGTCAAAAATTGGAATGAGCTAGGAGGCAATGAGGGCGTAATTAACCTCTATGTGCGTGAAGATGGAAGCGGCACACGCGATACTTTTGAATCCAAAGGCTTAAACAAAGGTATAGAGATTCCACAAACTGCAAATGTCGTCAGCTCCAATGGTGCGATGAAAATCGCTCTTGCACAAGATAAAAATGCGATTGGTTATGTCGGAATCGGACATTTGGATTCAAGCATTAAAGGAATCGCATTTGAAAATATTGAACCCACTCAAGAAAAAACAAAAGAAGGTTCTTATCAAATCAGCCGCCTTCTCTATATGAATACAAAAGGTGAACCACAAGGACTAACTAAGCTTTTTGTGGATTATATTTATTCTAGTGATGGCGCAAAGTTTATTGAACAATCCGGCTATATCCCGCTTCCAAAATGAAACTTGTCGCAATATTTGCGACAATCATAGCATTAAGCGGAATCTGCCTACTTTTTCTTGTGATTGGTGGGTTTGGACTACAAACACTTGCTTCCAATCCTAGCTTGACACTTCACTTTAGTTGGAATCCCAAAGCCAATGAATTTGGGGTTTTGACAATGTTTGTTAATTCACTGATTCTAAGCTTTAGCACATTGCTTGTTGCATTTCCTTGTAGTTTAGCCATCGTCTGCGTTCTCATCTTGCCGATGAAATCCAAAGCAACCAAGCTTTTGCAGAGTATTTTAAACTTTCTTGTGCGTTTTATGGGTTCTATTCCCACCGTGCTTTACGCCTTTGGTGCATTGTTTTTACTCGTTCCACTCTTAAGAGAGGCTTTTAGCGGAAGCGGGAGAAATCTGTTAGCCTGTATTTGTGTCTTGAGTCTCGTGATTCTACCCACAATGGTTTTGCTTTTAGAATCTGGACTTAAAAAACCTTTTTCAAATCAGTATTTAAACGCTCTCTCGCTTGGATTGCACAACTTTGAAACTTTTTATTTTATCGTGATTCCAAAGGCTAAAGGTGTACTTATAGGTGCATTTTTACTAGGCTTTGGAAGAGCCTTTGGTGATACGATGATTGCGCTAATGCTCTCCTCTAATGCCTTGAATTTTGCCACTTCACTTTTTGACCCTTTGCGTGTTTTGAGTGCGCATATCGCACTTATCACCGCAAATGAGAGTATCGGGGAGGCGTATAATGCGCTTTTTGTTTCTGGATTTTTGCTGATTGTTTCCAATGCACTTTTAGCCCTTTTTGCACGTGGCATTTTGCATAAATCCAACTCACTTTAGGATTCTACAATGAAACGTAAAATCGCAAATGTCTTTTATCTCTTAAGTCTCTTGAGTTCTACTTGCGTTGTCTTGGTTGTTTGCTCTCTTTTGCTTTGGGTATTTTGGCGTGGAATCTCTGTGTTAGATTTACAACTCTTTTTTGGCAATACCGCACCTCTTAGTGCAATTTTGGGTAAAGCAGCAGTGTTTAATGGAATCTTTCCTGCAATTCTTGGGACTTTATGGCTTGTGATTTTAAGCCTCTTATTTGCGATTATTCCCGGAATTGGCTGTGGAATCTATCTTGCCTATTATGCCAATGCTTTTGAAAAGTGGTTTTTAAACACAATGGTAGATATTCTTGCAGGGATTCCATCGGTGATTATGGGGCTATTTGGATTCTTAAGCATTCTGTGGCTTAAAAATCACTTGCTACCAGAGGCAAACAGCTGCCTACTCCTTGCAGCTTGTTGTCTTGCTTTGCTTGTTTTGCCTACACTCATTGCTACAACCAAAGAAGCCCTTTTATCTGTGCCGCAAGACTTAATGCTCAATGCTTTGGGCTTAGGTTTGCCTAAAGGCAAGATTCTGTGGTATTTTTTGCTCCCTGAAGCAAGAAATGGAATCCTAAGCGGTGCAATCTTAGCACTTGGTAGAGTAGCAGAAGACACCGCTGTGGTGATGTTTGTCGGTGCAGTGGCAAATGCAGGATTGCCCAATGGGCTTTTAGGCAAATTTGAATCCTTGTCGTTTTATATCTATTACAACTCCCAAAACTATCAGACACAAGGAGAGCTACAAAACGCAATGGGAGCAAGCCTAGTGCTACTTTTCCTATGCGGATTTTTGTTGCTTCTAGGTGGAATCTTAAAAGGAATTGCAAAAAGGAACTCTAATGATTCTTGAAATGAAAAATTTAGGTGTGCGCTTTGGGGAGAAGCAGATTTTCTCTAACCTCAACTTGCAAATCAAACCTTATGGAATTTTTACGCTTTTAGGTGCTTCAGGTTGTGGTAAAAGCACTTTTTTACGCTGCATTAATCGGCTTTGTGAAGAAATGGGTGGGGAGATTATGGGCGAAATTTTACTAGATTTGGATTCTACTTCTATGCAAAACATTCAGAGGATTCCACTAGAGATTTTGCGCAAAAATGTCGGTATGCTTTTTCAAACACCCCAACCTTTTAATCTAAGTATTGAAAAAAACTTGAGTTTGCCCCTCTCCTTATTGACAAACCTAGATAAACACGCAATTCAAGCTAAGATTTGCGAATCTTTGCAACAAGTAGGTCTTTGGAATAATCTGAAAAATCGTTTGCGAGAAAATGCTTTGCGACTTTCTGGGGGTGAACAACAAAGACTACTTTTAGCTAGAGTCCTAAGCCTAGAGCCAAAAATCTTGCTTTTAGATGAACCCACAAGTGCGCTAGATTTATATTCCCAAAATATCATTGAAGAATTATTGATTGAAATTGCTCACACGCATACCTTAATAATGGTTTCACATAATATTGACCAAGCATTAAGAATCGCGGATTCTCTAGCGGTAATGCAAACACAAAAAGGAAATAGCAACTTCTTAAAAGTTCCCAAAGATAAAGCAGCACTAGAAACTGCTTTGAAAATATAAAATTATTTAGAAAATGGTATAGAAACAAAAATTTTTGAACTTTACTAAATTTTTAGAATATTTTTGGCATAATTCCAATCTTTCAAAAAACTTAAATATTCAATTCTAAAAGGAGGTTAGGTATATGGATTTTTTCAGAAACCTTAAACTGCAAACTAAGCTTAATAGCGTAATTGCCATAATTTTTATTGTTGGTATCATTATTTTAAGTTTAATTGTTACAAATCGCGTCAGTGAAAATATGCAACGCAATGCAAAAGACATTGTTGAGAAGTCCTCTCAAAGTTATGCCGACCATATCAAGGGAATTTCAGAAGAATTAATTACCATCACGCGGGGGAGTTCCTCAATCCTCAATCACATTTTTGAAACTGCAGAAATTAGAGATTTAAGCTTTCAGAGGATTTATAATGTTGTAGAGGGAGTTTTTGATAGTTCCTCTAATGCAAATTATGGATTTCTCTATCTCAAAAACGCCCCTGCTCACTTCAGAGAGAATCCTTTACACATTACTCCAAGTGGTGAGTTTTTTATGATGCTTTATGACGAAGACACTTCCAAAAAGGGGGGGATTACCTCTAAGCAAGCAAGAGACACTTTCCCACAACTCGCAAGTGTTCAAGATGCACTACGAGAGGGTAAATATGGTAGCAATCGGGTATTTTTTGGTAAAACAAGAAAATTCCAAATCGGCGAAGATGATTTTATTGGAACAGGGCTAGTTATGCCCCTATTTGATAGTAGAAAACAAATTATAGGTGCAATAGGCTTTATCTTCAATTTTGAAACAATAGCAGCATATCTAAATGACCCAGACCAAAGCGTATTTGAGCAAGATATAAGACTACTCCTAGATAATGATGGGTTAATTATTTCATCTCCGGATTCCAATCAACTCTTAAAACAAATTCAAGATGTGAATCCTACTCCCGGTGCGCAAAGCCTCATTAACGCAATCAAGGATCATCAAGATGGCATCTACGACTACACAGACACTCACGGCAATTCCAGCTTTGCAAGTTTAGAAAACTTCTCCGTTGCAGATAATGAAGCAAGTTTTGCCGTAGTAACAACCGCACCCAAAAATTCCGTATTAGCCCCTCTTTATCATTTGCAATACACGATTGGCATCGCTTCATTAATCTTTATTGTTGTAGCAATGGGATTAATCTATTGGTATATTAAAGTCAATTTGGGGAATCGTCTGCCTATGTTGGTAAAAACTCTTGTTGCTTTCTTCCGATTCATCAACCACGAAAGCAAGGAGACTCAATTCATCAAAATCAATGCGAATGATGAGTTAGGAATTATGGGCAAACTTATCAATGACAACATTAAGAGAACACAAGATTCTTTAAGAATTGACGAAGAAGCAATTGAGCAATCTGCTCAAACCGCTAAAGCCATTGAAAATGGAGATTTAACGGCAAGAATCGTCAAGCAACCTGCCAATCCGCAATTAGTAGAGCTTAAAAATGTGCTAAATGATATGTTAGATGTTTTACAAAACAAAGTGGGAAGTGATATGAATGAAATCCATCGTGTCTTTGAATCCTATAAAACCCTTGATTTTACAACAGAAGTAAAAGATGCAAAAGGTAGTGTAGAAATCACAACTAATACTTTAGGAGAGGAAATCCGCCAAATGCTAACGGCTAGTGCAGGGTTCGCACAAAATCTCTCTGCACAATCTTCCGAGCTAGAGAAATTTATGACCAGACTAACCGAAGGCTCACAAACTCAAGCAAGCTCTCTCCAACAATCTGCTGCAGCCGTAGAAGAGATTAACCAATCTATGGAAAATGTTAGCAACAAGACAAGTGATGCAACAAGACAAGCTGAAGATATTAAAGGAATCGTAGGCGTGATTAAAGACATTGCAGACCAAACCAATCTTTTAGCCCTTAATGCAGCCATTGAAGCAGCAAGAGCAGGAGAACACGGAAGAGGATTTGCTGTTGTTGCTGATGAAGTGCGAAAACTAGCAGAAAGAACAGGAAAATCACTTGGCGAAATTGAAGCAAATGTGAATGTGCTAGTGCAAAATGTAAGCGAAATGAGTGAATCCATTAAAGAGCAAAGTTTAGGGATTTCACAAATCAATGAAGCGATTGTCCAACTAGAGACCGTTACAAATGAAAATGTTGAAGTCGCCAATATGACGAATGATATAACCAAAAATGTTAATGATATTGCACAAAACATCTTAAACGATGTGCATAAAAAGAAATTTTAATCCTCTTAATGAATCTTTGGAATCGCACCCGCGATTCTACGATTCTATTTCGTTATTTTAACCCAAAATAAACAGCAGATTCTATTCCTTTGTCCTTGCGAGAAAATTGCAAGATTTTTGCAACAATGCAAACTTGCTACTTCGTTTTTACCCATAAGAATAAATCCCAAACGACTCATTATTGGCTATAATTGCAAAATTTAAACTTCAAGGAAGAGAATGGAATATGATGTTATCGTAGTGGGCGGGGGACACGCAGGAATTGAATCTAGCTTAATTGCTGCAAAAATGGGTTGTAAAACTTTGCTAATTACTATGCTAGTAGAGCAAATCGGTGCAGCAAGCTGTAATCCAGCCATTGGCGGACTTGGCAAAGGGCATTTAGTTAAAGAAATTGATGCGCTTGGTGGTATAATGGGTTACCTTACGGATAAAAGTGGCATACAATTCCGCACTCTTAACGCTTCTAAAGGTCCAGCGGTGCGCGGAACGCGTGCGCAAATTGATATGGATAGATATAAAATCCTTGCACGAGACATTTGCTACCACGCCCAAAACCTAGAAGTAACTCAACAGCTTGTGGAATCTCTTGTGTTAAATGAAAACAAAAATGCAGTGATTGGACTAAAAACCTCTATTGGCAAAACTTATTATGCAAAAAAGATTATTTTAACCACTGGCACATTTTTACGAGGCAAAATCCACATTGGAGAGAGCACTTCTAGTAATGGACGAGCGGGGGAGCCTCCTGCGTCTGCTTTAGGAGAAGATTTGCGCTCACTTGGACTTGAAGTTGGTAGGTTGAAAACCGGCACTTGTGCAAGGATTAAAGCGAGTAGCATTTGCTTTGATAACCTAGAAAAACATTGCGGAGATACTCCTGCACCCTTTTTTAGCCAAAAAACAAAAAAAGAGCTAGGGAATGACACATTTAATCCCACACAACTTCCCTGCTATGTAACCTATACTAATGCCAAAACCCACGCAATCATTCGTGCAAACTTTCATCGCGCACCCCTATTTACAGGACAAATTGAGGGCATAGGTCCGCGCTATTGCCCAAGCATTGAAGATAAAGTGCATCGTTTCAGCGATAAAGAGAGACATCAACTTTTCTTAGAACCTCAAACACTAGAAGCAAATGAATACTATATCAATGGCTTAACTAGCTCCCTACCTTTTGATGTCCAAGAAGCAATGATTCACAGCATTGAAGGCTTAGAAAATGCAGAGATTGTGCGCTATGGCTATGCGATTGAATACGACTATATCAATCCAACCGAATTAAAGCACACATTGGAGACAAAAAAACTTAAGAATCTCTATTGCGCAGGACAAATCAATGGAACAACAGGATATGAGGAAGCTGGCGCACAAGGCATTTTTGCTGGAATCAATGCGGCTTTAAGTGCGCAAGGCAAGGAGGAAATCACTTTAAAACGCAATGAGGCTTATATCGCCGTTATGATAGATGATTTGGTTACTAAAGGCACAAAAGAACCTTATCGTATGTTTAGCTCGCGCGCAGAATATCGCTTACTCTTGCGAGAGGGAAACGCAATTTTCAGGCTTGGGGAGCTAGCCTATTCGCTAGGACTAATGGAATCTCAAGATTTCGCGCAACTAATGCAAGATAAAGCCGATATTCAAGAGGGTCTCCAATGGCTCAACAATACCCCCATTACACCCACCTTAGAGATGTTGCGATTCTTGGATTCTATTGGCGAGGAAAGAATTAGCGACAAGACGACCTTTGGCACAATTGTAAGCCGCCGTAGCTTTGATTTGCACAAGCTACTTAGAATCCAAGAAATCATAGAAGCACCCTTTTTGCGATTCTCTCCACGCGCACTAGAGGAAATTTTGGTAGAGGCAAAATATGCAAGTTATATCCAAAAGCAACAAAACCTTATTAACAATATGGACAAAATGTTAAGCATAACGATTCCTCAAGATTTCATTTTTGATGGGATTCCGGGCTTAAGTTTGGAAGTGATTGAAAAACTGAAAAAGTTTAATCCTAAAAGCCTTTTTGAGGCAAGCGAAATCAGCGGCGTAACACCCGCGAGCTTGGAAGTTTTGCAACTTTATATTCACCTACACAACAAAAGCTAATTTGCGTTCTTGCAAGCAAACACAGCCAACAAAATAATCTATAATATGGAATCTCTCATAATTATAGATTACCACGACCTACGAAATCTCGCAAGGACAAAATCTAGCATTTTTATTTTAGTTTTAATGCGAATGTGCTAAAATTGCACACTTAAAACTTTATTTTAGGTTGCTTTATGAAACAATTTGAATTTAAAAGAATTTTTTATGCACTTCTTGTGAGCTTATTCCTCGTAATAGGTTTTCAAAATGCAGCATTCGCGGAAGACGAATCACGACTAGACGCTTATAATAAATTGCGTAAAGTCATTGGCACAGTAGAAAAATATTATGTAGATGAATTAAGCCTGAACGAAATCGTAGATAAAGCGATTGATGGGCTTCTTTCAAACCTTGATGCACATTCTGCCTACTTGGACGAAAAGAAATTTGAAGATTTAAAAATCCAAACAGATGGACAATTTGGCGGAATCGGAATCACGATTGGCTTGCGTGATAATGCACTGACAATTATCGCTCCCATTGAAGGCACACCAGGCGACAAAGCGGGCTTAAAAAGCGGAGATATTATCCTAAAAATCAATGAGGAAAGCACATTAAATATGAGCATTGATGATGCAGTCAATAGAATGCGTGGCAAACCAAACACAAAAGTGCAGCTCACTATTGTGCGCAAAAACGAGTCAAAACCCTTAATTTTTGACATTGTGCGTGATAATATCAAAGTGGAATCCGTTTATGCAAAAGGAATTGAGGAAAGCAATTATGTTTATTTGCGCGTAACTTCCTTTGACAAAAATGTTAGCAAACGCGTAGAAGAAGAATTAAAAAAATTCAAGACGATTGATGGAATCGTGCTAGATTTGCGCAACAATCCGGGCGGATTACTCAATCAAGCCGTAGAATTAAGTGATTTGTTTATCAAAAAAGGTATTATTGTTTCCCAAAAAGGCAGAATCAAAGATGAAAACATTGTCTATAATGCAAGCAATCGCACGCCTTATGCAACCACTCCCCTTGTGGTATTAGTCAATAATGGAAGTGCGAGTGCAAGCGAGATTGTCGCGGGAGCGATTCAAGACAATAAACGCGGCGTATTAGTGGGAGAGGGAACATTTGGCAAGGGAAGTGTGCAAGTGATTCTCCCCACAGAAAAAAAGGAGGCTTTACGCCTCACGATTGCGCGTTATTATTTGCCAAGCGGACGCACAATTCAAGCTGTGGGTGTAACACCCGATATTGAAGTAGCTCCCGGAATCGTACCCGATGAAAATAGTGGCTTTAGCATTAAAGAAGCAGATTTGCAAAAACACTTAGAGGGAGAATTAGCAAAAGTAGAATCTAGCAAAGATAAAAAAGCAAAAGACGCCAAAAATTCTATTACACACCAACAAGTATTGCAAGACATTCAACTAAAAAGTGCAATTGATGTGTTGAAAATCTTTAAAGTTCTATAAAGGAGTCAAAATGCAGGCAACACAAAAAGAAATGATGTATGAGGGCAAAGGCAAAAAACTCTACAAAACAGAGGACAAGGGATTAATCATCTCACAATTCAAAGACGATTTAACCGCCTTTAATGCCGAAAAAAAGGGTAGCGAGCAAGGCAAAGGGATTCTAAATTGCAAAATCTCAACTGAAATTTTTAAATTACTAGAAAAAAACGGCGTCAAAACACATTATGTAGAAACCATAGGTGAGGATTTAATGCTCTGCAAACTTGTTCAGATTATCCCCATTGAAGTAGTTGTACGCAATGTTGCAACAGGTTCTTTAACGAAGAGATTAGGTATCAAAGAGGGAGAATCTCTTCCTTTTACGCTTGTAGAGTTTTATTACAAAGACGATGCACTAGGCGACCCTCTCATCAATGATGAACACGCACTAATTTTAAAATGCGTTCAATCCATAGAAGCATTAGATGAATTGCGCAAAATTGGGCGAAAAGTCAATGAAGTGTTAAGAGAATTTTTTGACAAAAAGAATCTTATTTTGGTAGATTTTAAACTAGAATTTGGAGTGGATAGCACGGGTGCGATTCTGCTTGCAGATGAAATCACGCCCGATTCTTGCAGATTCTGGGATAAAAATACAAAAGAAAAATTAGATAAAGACCGCTTTAGACAAGATTTAGGCAATGTTAAAATGGCGTATGAAGAGATTTTGAAAAGAATTTTAAGCTAGGGAGATTTATGAAAGTAGAAGTCATTGTAGGACTAAAAGAAGGTGTATTAGACCCACAAGGCAAAGCCATACACCACGCATTAGAATCTTTAGGCTATCAAGGCGTAGAAAATGTCAAAGTTGGCAAAGTGATTACATTAGAAATTGCAGGAGATAAGACAAATATCCAAAAAGAAGTGGAATCTATGTGCGAAACTTTGCTTGCTAACACGGTGATTGAAAACTACGCAATAAAGATATAGCAATGGTTGCGATTCTACAATTCTTAGGAACAAATTGCGAATATGATATGGAATACGCTTTTTCGCTTTTAAATGCACCTACACAAATCGTATGGCACAAAGAAACCTCCTTACCACAAGGCACAAAACTCGTCGTGATTCCCGGAGGATTCAGCTATGGCGACTACTTACGCAGTGGGGCAATTGCGCGTTTTTCTCCTATTATGAAAGCTGTCATAGACTTTGCAAAACAGGGTGGTTATGTACTTGGAGTCTGTAATGGATTCCAAATTTTACTTGAAAGCGGATTGTTGCCCGGGGCAATGAAGCATAATGAAAATTTACATTTTATCTCAAAAGATTCTGACCTGAAAATCATTTGCAATGACAATGTTTTTTTGAGCAAATTCCAACCTAATGAGATTATTAAGATTCCAATTGCACACGCAGACGGCAATTATTATATTGATGAAGCAGAACTAAAAGACCTTAAAGCCAATCATCAAATTTTGTTAGAATATGTCTGTAATCCTAATGGTTCGGTGTGCAACATCGCAGGAATCTGCAACAAAGAAAAAAATGTTTTTGGGCTTATGCCTCACCCTGAACGCGCAATAGAAAAACTGCTAGGACAAGACATTGGCTTAAAAATGCTAGAAGGATTTTTAGAAGCTTTATGAGAATTTTCGCGCGATTATTAGTATTTGTTTTGGGTTTGTGCATCTATGGAATTGCACAGAACTTGGAGATAGGGGACTTCAATGAAAATGGCGAAACAAGAATGTTTCCACAAAGCACTCCTGAAACTTCCGCAGAGACTTCTAATCCGCAAACTTCCTCTAACACACCAAAACAAACCTTACCCAACGCAATCTTAGAGGAAAACCTACAAAAGCAACCTACTCCGATAGAATCCGAAACTTCCCAAAATACTCCAAATCTTAATGAACATTCTAGCACCAATCCATTCCTTGCTCCGCAAGATTCCTTAGAGCCACAAGAAATTTTGGAATCACAAAATGTAGAATCCCCCAATCTACCAGTAACAGAGGATTCTTACCCTACAAGCCCTGTTGCCAAAAATGTTTATTTAGAAATGCTCAATCCTCCTTTGGATCTTTTATATGTCCATCAAATCATTCCTTTAGAATTAAAACTACTTGTATTATCCGATTATTCCACGATTAAAACTGAATTTATGTTTGAAAACAACATTCAAGCAACAAGCGTAGAGATTCTTAACACCAATGAAAATTGGACTCTTAATGCAGAGGATTCTAGCTTAAGAAATACCTTTTATCTCAAAATCAAACAGCCAAACTACACAATTCCAGAAATTAGAGTAATCGTCAATACTAGCGAGGGAGAAGCGAATGAGCGCACACAAAGCCTTAGTGGCAAAGCGATTAAACTAGAACGCAAAGGAAATTTTTCTCAAGTACTTGCACAAGATTTAAAAATTTTAGACACCAAAATTACAAACTATGACACAAATCACAATCTTGCCGTACTTCAGCTTCAAAGCCTAATGGGGAATTTATTTGACTTCCATTTAGAAGCTTACACGCAACAAGGCATTGAAAGCAAAAGCGGGGATTATAAGCAGGCAGTTGCATTTTATTATGCAATTGTGCCAAAAGATTTAAATGCGATTCGCTTTGATTATTTCAATACAACAACCTCCAAATACACAGAATTGCACGTAGAAAATATTGCCATTGAAGATAGGGTCAGCACACAAAGTGATATTAGACCCAAGAATAACTATCAATTCTTCAAAATCACTGCAATGGTATTCCTCATCATTGTATTTTTTGGTTTGTATCTTTATAAAAGAAAAAAGATTTTCATTTTGCTCGGCGTGGTTGCACTTGGAATCTTGCTTTATCTCTTGACACTGAAAACCTCCGCTACGCTTAAAGCAAATGTTCCTCTTAGAATCCAGCCAACTTTCAACTCTACAATTATTCTTACAACACAAGAGCCTATGGAAGTTGAAATTTTAGGGCAACGAAGTCATTATTACAAAGTCATCTTACAAGACGATAGCATTGGATGGGTAAAACGCAATGATATCCAAAATTAGAGCTCTTAGCGCAGTCTTTTATACATTGCTTGCAATTCCTTTTGCGATTCTTTTGATGTATCTTTTCAAAAATGTTCAACGCAAAATACGACAAATCACTGCCAAAATTTTCATTATCCTTTTTGGAGTGCGTGCAGAGATTAAAGGCGAATTAGACCCAAGCGCACAGATTCTTCTTATCAATCATCAAAGTTTTATGGACGTCATTTACCTAGAAGCAATCCACCCCAACAATCTTTGTTGGATTGCAAAAAAAGAGCTCGGTAAGCCCTTTTTATATGGACACGCGCTAAAAGCCCCCAAAATGATTCTAATCAATCGCGAAAGCAAAAGGGAAATTGTGTTTTTACTCAAAGAAGCGAAGGATAGATTGGAGCAAGGGCGCACTTTGTGTATTTTTCCAGAGGGCACACGAAGCAAGGGCGAGGAGAAACTTCTACCCTTTAAAAATGGAGCAAAACTTTTAGTGGAGCATTTCAATCTCAAAGTCCAACCCATCGTGATTTGTGGCACACGCAAATGTCTTGATATTGGAGCATTAAAGTTTCCAAACACAACTTTTACCCTCCAATATCTTCCCGCTTTCACACCGCAAGATACACAATGGTTTGAAGCACTCAAAACACAAATGCAAGAGACCTATTCTCAAATGTATTTAGAATCTCAAAATACACAATCCAAAGGTTAGTAATGCACGGAAAAATCGTTCGTTATTTAAGTAGCAATGGCAAAGGAGCTGTGATTAATCTATCAAGGAAGCTTTTTGAATTTACCAAAGAGACTTGGCACGATAAAAAGGTAATTCCAGCCGTAGATATGTTTGTAGAATTTCGTTGCAATGAAGCAGGACAAATTACGGATTGTAAAGCCTCCAAATTTCAAGATTTCAGTGGCAATTCTATGATTTCTGAATCAGAATTTTGGCATCACGAAACAGACGAACAGCTAGAAACCCTCTTAAGCAATAAACGCGATGCAATCGTTCAAAAGATTTACAAAGAAACAAATTATCAAAAAATCAAAGAAATTACTCTTGACATCAAACCAATGGAATCACTTAAAAGATATTTCTATCAAGAGTTTTCCGCCATTGCATTTTTAAACGATTTATATTTGCCAAAAAACAAATATTTATACGACTATACACATCTCAAACGTTTTAGCGCCAAAACATTGGATAATTTACTTTATAGCGACAAAACTATTCCCAAAGATGATTTTATTGAAGAGATTGGCATTATGACGCGTTTAGAATCCGCCTATTCCGATTTTACGCGTTATCAAAAAGTCAATGTTGAAAATGTTTTTAAAGACCATTTTTTGTCCCAACAATGCCATTACCAAGCCCTCATAGTCGCAATCAATAATGCAAAAGACACAAGCAATCTCTGTCAAAAAAGAATCAATGCTTTTAACAGCGATATTCTTTTGCTAGAGCGCAGAATCCAAGCAAAAGTAGATTTGGAAAAAAATCAGCAAAAATTGCAAAAAGTGCGACTAGAGCTTAAAAAAATGATAGAAATGGAAAGCTACAATAGCAATCTTTGCAAGTATCTCTTGCAAATAAAAAAACATTTTGAGGAACATTATTTCAAAATCTTTACAAGCCTTTATGAAAAAACCTATGAGAGAATTTATAAAAAAATCAAAAGCGGCTTAGATATTTGTATCACGCTTTTAAATGACAAAATTTACCACAAAGTTTTGAAATCCGTGGCGTTACAAAAAAACTTTTTTAAAAATGCCAACAATGACCGCGTGCCTACAATGATTTATTTTATTGAACAATATTTGGAACATTTGAACAAAGACCGACTAAACGAGCTTGACACGCTTCTTTATCATTATGTAGATAAAATTAGAAAAAAACACCGAAAGCATTTTCTCATTGTAACCACTGATGAACAAGAATCCACCAACTTAAAGCTCAAGATTCTACTTCAAAATGAATTATATTCTGTCAAAATCGCCTATAAACGCACGCTTTATTTTTCGCTGATTAATGAGATTACTTTTGAAAAAATTTATATTGATAGTGCGCATATTTGGGAAAGTCCCGAAGGGCTTATCCAAGAAGCAAAAGCCTTTAAAGCCAATGCCAAAACACCTTTTGAAATCTTTTCAAAAAGTGTTTCAACCAATCGTTTTGGCTTTTAGAGTGAAATTGTGAGTTTATGCTATAATCACAAATTAATTTAACAAAAGTAATACAATGGACAAAACAACAAAACAACAAAAGTCTCCTGCTAAAAAAGCACCTCTGACACAGAATCTCCGCTCAGAAAATAGCTGGGACAACACCTGCGGATTTGAATCTTTTGGATTCAAAAAAAATATTTTAAAAGGCATTCAAGAGGCTGGTTTTAGCGAACCTAGCCCGATTCAACAAGAGGCGATTCCAATTATTTTGGACGGCTTAGATGTTATTGCACAAGCACAAACAGGCACAGGCAAAACGGCGGCTTTTGGGCTGCCCCTTATCAACAATCTAAAGCACAATGGCGAAATTGAAGTTTTAATCGTTACACCCACACGAGAGCTTGCAATGCAAGTAGGAGATGAAATCTTTAAACTAGGAAAATATGGCAAAGTTCGCACCGTCTCTCTTTTTGGTGGGCAACCCATTCGCCGACAACTTGAGTTGTTAGAAAAGCGACCTCAAATCATCATCGCAACACCCGGACGATTGCTAGACCATTTACGCAATGAACGACTTAAAAACTTTTCCCCTAGTGTTGTTGTGCTAGACGAATCAGATGAAATGTTGGATATGGGATTCTTAGACGATATAGAGGAGATTTTCACCTATCTTTCTAATGCGCGTCAAACCCTGCTATTCTCTGCTACTATGCCCACGCCGATTAAGCATTTAGCTCAAAAGATTCTCAACAATCCAAAACTTATCAAGGTTACTCCAGAAGATGCTACGAATCAGGATATTTCTCAAAGATACTACATCATCAATGAAAGCGAACGCGAAGACGCAATCGTGCGCTTAATTGATAGCGAAATACCAAGTAAAGCGATTATTTTTACACGAATGAAAAAAGAAGCGGACATCTTATCTGAACGCTTGCTCTCTCGTGGTTACAAGGCGGGAGCATTGCACGGAGATATGGAGCAAAGAGAGAGAGTGAAATCAATAAATGCCTTTAAGGATTCTAGCATTAATATCCTTGTAGCAACCGACATTGCCGCCCGTGGCTTGGATATTAGCGGAGTAAGCCATGTTTTCAACTTCCATATTCCCTTAAATCCAGAATCCTATGTGCATCGGATTGGACGCACAGGCAGAGCAGGCAAAAAGGGTATTGCAATCACGCTTGCCACGCCTTTGGAATTTAAAGAAATCCGAAGAATCAAAGAGAACACCAAAGCAAGCATTGAACTCTATGAGATTCCAAGCATTCAAGACACAATGGACAAACAAGATTCTAATTTGCTAGACAAAATCTTAAAACACCCCATTAGTGACGACGCTTTGCGAATTTATGAGCAAATCCGCTCCCACACAGATATTACGCAACTTGTCTGTAAGCTTCTTTCTATGGTTTTGCAAGATTCTAAAGTGCTAGGACCAAACAAAATTGGTTTAGATAAAAAAGATTTAAAGAATCTACAAATACAACTTGAAAACGGGGGACGCAAAAAGCCTACAATAAACAATAGAAAGAATGAAAGAAGTGAGAGAAAGAATAAAAATAAAAACGGCTCTAAAGAAAATAAACATCCAAGATTCCAAAAATCCTCCAAAGAAAACGATTGGAATTTTCAAGAATCCCATAAAGAAAGCTCAAAAAAATCCCAAAGTAAAAATCAACGCAATACGCGCAAAACTTCAAATCAAAACTTCAAATCAAAAAACACCAAAAATCCAAGCAGGAAATGACAATGGAGTTTCAGCCTTATCCTTTTGAAAAGTTAAACTCGCTCATTTGCGGAATCCAAACAAGTGGCGAACGCATTTCTTTAACGATTGGTGAGCCACAATTTAACACACCCAAAAACATTTGTGAAATCCTGCGTCAAAAGGTAGAATTTCTTAACAAATACCCAAAAACTGCGGGCGAGGGATTCCTTAAGGATTCTATGCTAAACTTTCTTGCACGTCGCTTCAATGTCGCCTTAAACCCCAATGAACTAATCCCGACTTTTGGCACACGCGAGGTGCTTTTTAACTTCCCGCAATTTTATCTCTTTGACAAAAAGAATCCTATCCTAGCACACCCCAATCCTTTTTATCAGATTTATGAGGGCGCAGCGATTGCCTCAAGAGCAAAAAGTATTTATATGAATCTCACTCCACAAAATGGCTTTAAACCTAGCCTTACAAAAGAACAAATGCAAGATTGCGATTTGGTAATTTTAAATTCTCCCAACAACCCCACAGGCGCAACTTTAAGCCTTGAGGAGCTGAAACAATGGGTAGAATATGCTTTGGAATATGATTTTTTGCTTTTAAATGACGAATGTTATAGCGAGATTTACAGCATTTCCAAGCCCACTTCCATTTTACAAGCCTGCCTAGAAATTGGCAACGAAAGATTTAAAAATGTCCTTGCGCTCAATTCTATCTCCAAACGCTCCTCCGCCCCGGGCTTAAGAAGCGGATTTATTGCGGGAGATTCTAATATTTTAAAACCCTATTTACAATACCGCACTTATGTGGGTTGTGCTTCGCCGCTCCCTTTGCAATATGCTGCCGCATTTGCTTGGAGCGAGGATTCTCACACAGAGTCTTCGCGTGCGCAATATGCCAAAAACCTACAACTAGCCAAAGAAATCTTAGGAGCTAAAATCCCAAATCTTCGTGTTCCAAACGAGACATTTTATGTATGGCTACCTGTGCAAAATGACTTAGAATGGACAAAAAATCTCCTTATGAAAGAAAATATCTTGGTTTTACCGGGTAGCTTCCTCTCAAGGAAAAATAACAAAGGAGAGAATCCTGGTGAGAATTTCGTGCGTCTTGCGCTAGTTTATGAAGAATCTATCCTCAAAGATGCACTTTTAAGGTTGCAAAAGTGGCTCTAAATGGCAAAAAAATCCATTTTATTGGGATTGGTGGAATTGGAATCTCTGCGCTTGCAAAGTTTTTGCGTGCGCAAGGTGCAGAAGTTAGCGGTTCAGACATCACAGAGGGTTGCGTAACCAAAGAATTAAAGCAAATCGGAATCAAAGTCAGCATTCCCCACACAAAAGACGCAATTTGCAAGCAAGACTTAGTAATTCACTCGGCAATTATCAAGCCTGAAAACATAGAGGTGCAAGAAGCACACAAACAAGGAATCCCTGTGCTTTCTCGCAAGGAGTCGTTAAAAATGATTTTGGGCAACAAAGAAGTTTTTGCTGTCGCGGGAGCACACGGCAAAAGCACGACAACAGCAATTTTAAGCGCGATTCTCAAAGACGCAAGCGCACTCATTGGCGCAGAAAGCAAAGAGTTTCACTCCAATACGCGCGCCCTAAAAAGTCATCGTGTCATCTTTGAAGCGGACGAATCAGACAAAAGCTTCTTAGAATGTAACCCTTTTTGCGCGATTGTTACCAATGCAGAACCAGAGCATATGGAAACTTACGCACACGACTTAAGACAATTCCACAAAGCCTACAAGGATTTTCTAAAGCTTTCCAAACTCTGCATTATCAACGCAGAGGATTCCTTTTTGGGTTCTTTGGAGGATTTGGGCAATCATTGTATTCGGTTTTATCCAAGTCAGGATTTGCGCTCTATTTCTTACTTTGTAGAAAATGGAATCCCAAAAACACAATTCCACCTTGTATGCGAAGGTAAAGACTATGGTGAGTTTAGTGTGTATGGATTAGGAGAACATATCGCGATTGACGCGTCTTTAGCGGTTTTAGCCGCTGCGCAGATTCTACCACTTGAAGAAATTTCTAAAAATATTCAAAACTATTGCGGAATCAAAAAGCGATTTGATATTCTTACACACAGTCCGTGCGTAATTGTTGATGATTATGCACACCACCCAACTGAAATTGCCACCACAATTAAAGCCTTACAAAAATACCAAGAGCTTACCGACATTCAGCCTCTCACTGCGATTTGGCAACCCCATAAATACTCACGCATTGCAGATAATCTACAAGGCTTTGTGGATTGTTTTGCAGGAGTAGATAAGCTCATCATTTTACCTGTTTATGCAGTAGGAGAGCCTGCGATTCCTATTGACTTTCCAACACTTTTTGCGAAATACCAACCTCTTTTCGTGGATTCTATTGTGCGCAAGGGAGATACACTTTTGCTTATCAAAGACAATCAAACTCTAGAATGCCTAAATAATGGAATCCTTGTAGGCTTCAACGCGGGTAATCTTACTTATGCACTTAGAGGTGGAATCTAATGCGTTTTTGGATTCTTTTTATTATCTTTCTTGCACTTTTGGCATTTCTAGCACAAATTCTTTCTAAATTTCATCTTATTACCCGCAAAATGCGCATATACATCGGTATTTTCTTTCTATTGATTGCAACAAGCATTGGAATCTTTACCTTTTTTCAAGACCAAAAAGAAGATAAAATCAATGAGTTAGCACAACTTTTCTTGCAAGGTAAAAATCTTGTTTGTCAAATTGGTGCGCAAAATATTGAAACCAATCGCACGACTTTTAACTTCATTAGTGGCACTTTAACGCTTATGGGGAAAGAAAACAGCGATTATCACCGCAAAACGATTCCGCTTAAATCTTGTAAGCTTAATAATGCAGAATCTCATTAAACAACTAGATTTGGAGGGCTTTCTAAAAAGCTTTGAGGGCTTTTTGGCTCGCCCAAAAGAATTGTTTTTGCAAGGAGATAGCAAAATCCACTTGCGCTATATTCAAGCCTTAGAAACACTACATTTTACGCCTCCAAAGCCTGTCCAAAACCTAGAATCACAACTTGCGCTTTTAAAAAAATTTGGGTTTTTAAAGCTAGAAGAAATTTTTGAATTTGTGAAAATTATCCGCTATTTTAATTACCTAAAAAACCTCAAATGCGAGGGAATCTTGGGCGAATGGTTTAGTCAAATTCTTATTCCTAATTCTCTCTTAGAAGTTTCTAAGTCCTTTTTGGAAAATGGCAATTTAAAAGAAGGAATTTACCTAGAATTGGATTCTATCAATGCGGCAATTGAATGCATCAAAAGAGAAACTTCGCAAACCCTAAACCAAATCCTCAATCAAAATAAGCTGAATCCCTACCTTGTAGATAGGCAAATCCATTTGATTAATGGGGAAGAATGCCTGCTTTTAAAGGCGGGATTCCATCATATTTTAAAAGGACAGATTCTCAATCGCTCTGCATCTGGGTTTTTCTATGTTCTCCCTCAAAGTATCGCCCATCTCAAAGACAAGCATAATGAGCTAAACAACAAAAAAGAAGAGCAGATTTTCTATCTCTGTCGCGAAATTTCTAGCTTACTTACCAAACATCTCTTGTTTTTAAACTTCATCAACAAAGAATTTGACCGCTTTGATAACTATCAAGCGAGATTGCATTTCGCTCGCGCCAAGAGTTTGGAATTTTTAGCACCCAAGTCGGATTCAACTATTATTTTGAATGAATTTCGCCACCCTGCTTTAAAAAATCCCAAATCCGTAAGCTTAGAATTTAAAGAACAAATCTTGATGATAACAGGCGTCAATGCGGGCGGAAAAACTATGCTTTTAAAATCTATTTTAAGTGCGGCTTTTTTGGCAAAATATTTAATCCCACTTCCTATCAATGCACACAAATCTAGCATTGGCAATTTTAAAGCTTTAAACCTTATTTTAGAAGACCCACAAAATAGCAAAAATGATATTTCAACCTTTGGTGGCAGAATGCTGCAATTTAGCAAAATCCTTAGGGAAAAAGAGGGATTAATCGGCGTAGATGAAATAGAGCTTGGCACGGATAGTGATGAAGCCGCGAGCCTCTTTAAGGTGCTACTAGAAAACCTTATGCAAAAAGGAAGCAAAATCATCATCACGACACATCACAAAAGGTTAGCGGCTCTTATGGCTGGAGATTCTCGCGTGCAACTCCTTGCGGCACTTTTTGATGAAAAGCGCGAAATGCCAACCTTTAGCTTCCTAAGCGGAACAATTGGTAAATCTTACGCCTTTGAAACAGCCTTGCGTTATGGAATCCCAAAATCTCTCGTTAATGAAGCAAAGATTCTCTATGGCGAGGACAAAGAAAAACTCAATGCACTGATTGAAAATTCCTCTAGGTTAGAGATGAAGCTACAAAGTGAAATCGCAAAAGCCAAACAAAAAACCGCAACCTTAGAGCAAAGAATTATCCATCTAAAGGACAAAGAAGAAGCCTTAGAACAAGCATTTTTAAAGCGTCAAAAGGAATTAGAATCCTCTTACACAGAAGCAATCAACGCTGCCAAAGCAGCAATCAAAGAGCAATCCCCACAAGCAATCCACCGCCAAATCAGCTTTGCAAACAAGCTTTTAAATGCAGCTAAAAATACAAACTCTAAAGAATCGGAACCCACACAAACAATGCAAGCCTTTAAGGTTGGTGAATCTATCAAATATCGTCATCATCACGGAACAATTTTGAGCTTACACAAGAACAAGGTGCGCATTGAGCTAGAGGACGGAATCAAGATAGAAGTTTCCAAAAGAGAGATTAAACCTTATGGCAATGCACCCAAGCCTCCACAGACCAAAATTCAAGTTCAAGCTCCCCAAAATGCAAGTGTTGTGCTTGATTTGCACGGATTAAGAGCCGATGAAGCAATAGAAAAACTAGAGGAGTTTATCTCCAATAGTCTCATTGCCGGCTTTGACGAAGTTTTGATTTATCACGGAATTGGCACAGGCAGACTCTCGGTAGTTGTGAGGGATTTTCTCAAATCCCACCCAAAAGTGATGGATTTCACAGACGCTCCACCCAAAGCGGGAGGTTTTGGTGCAAAAATCGTCAAACTCTAGGACTCATTGCTATAGGCTGATTTATCGGTGCAATAATTTAGCATACAGAAATCTTAATCGGCTAGGTTTCAAATTGCTTTGTTGTGCGCAGAAATTTCAAAATTTGCAAAACACATTCCAAAGAACCGCTCACCCAAAGCTCCCGGTGAAATCAAAGTGCGGATTTTAGAGCTTTGCGTCATATAATGCTCTAGCCCAAAATGCGCAATATACCATTCGCACATCTTATCCAATCCCATATCCACAAGTGCGCGATTCTGCACACAAAAGAAACATTCCCTCCCACCAATACGCAAAAATGCCTCACGCCAAAGTGCAAAATTCACATCATAAGTCAAATCCGCTTTACCAAACAATCCTAAAAGTGTGGAATCGCAAAGCTTAGAAGCGGGATTTGGAAAGAAATTTTGCGTTTGATGCTGTGCATAAAGTCGTAGCGAAAAGGTATTTCTAGCCATAAGCGCACCATAATCAAACCCCAAAAACAACCATTTGGGTGCAACTTGCGCAAGATTCTCTACAAACTCAAATGCGCCAAGCGGAATCTCTCCAATCTCCACATTGAAAGCCTTTGCAAGCTCTAAAATTTCTGCATTAATTTCCTTAAAAACCAACTCCCCACCCTCTACAAACGCCATTTCTCCTTTGAAAACTAGCTCACAAGCAAAAGCGTCCAAAAGCTCATTGCTTACAAACAATGCAACCTCTAAGCCACTGAAATCTTCTAATTTTGTTGCGGTTTGCAACTCCATTCTAAGTCTTTGGTGAAAATTCTCCTTTTGGATTCTTTGCAATTCGTTTAAGGGTTCTAAGGTCCAAAATTCTACATTTTCTTCCCCTTTTAAGTGCAAAAACTCTGCAATGTCTGCGATTAAATCACCTTTTTCACTGCCAATTTCTATGATTGCGATTCTACCCTTTTGCGTCTTTAAAATCTCTTGCAAATAAAACCCCAAAGTAAAGCCAAAAAACTTTCCTACACTCACATTGGTATAAAAGTCTCCTGTCTTACCCACACGCACTTTGCGATAATAACCCTCCTCGCCATAAAGCCACATTTGCATAAACTCACCAAAGCTTTGTGATTCCATTGCAATGCCTCCTTGTGTAAATGAGCTTAATTTATGGCTTTTTATACAACGCACTCTCAAGCTTTGTGATTCCATTTTCTCCACAAACGCGACAGTTTGGATTGCGTTTGATAGCAATTTTGCGAAAATCCATTGAACGAACATCGCAGGTAAGTAGCTTGTCAAAAAGCGGCTCTCCGACACCTGCAATAATCTTAATCACCTCCGTAGCTTCCAACACACCAAACAACCCAGCCACAGCTCCTAGAATCCCTACATTTGCCCCTGTAGGCATTTCTCTCTTTGGTGGGGCGTCAAACAAGCAAGTATAACACGCACTCACTCTTGGCTTCACGCTCATCACCTGCCCGCTGAAATGCAAGGCACTTGCGCGAACCAAAACTTTTCCAAACAACACGCACGCATCATTGATAAGAAACTTGGAGCTAAACGCATCTGTGGCTTCAACTACCAAATCATAACCCCTTATCACCTCTTGGATATTTTCTACATTCAGATGCTCTTTGAATACTTGCAGATTCAAACTAGGATTAAGTGCTTTAAGTTTCTCATAGGCAGAATCCGCCTTATTCTTGCCCAAATCCTGTGTATTATGCAAAATCTGTCTTTGCAAATTGCTTAAATCCGCTACATCGCCATCGCAAATGCCAAGATTTCCTACTCCCGCTGCGGCTAGATAATAAAGCACACTAGAACCAAGCCCACCTGCTCCTATGACAAGCACATGGGAATTTTTAAGTTTTGTTTGCCCCTCTACTCCGATTCCGCTTAATAAAATGTTGCGGTTGTATCTCTCTAAGTCTTCTTGATTTAATTCCATTAATTTTCCTTAAATTTTTGATTCCAAATTTCAAGCGCAAACAAACTCCATAGCATTTTTGCGCGTTTTTCTCTAGGATAGTTATAAGACGCATTACAAAGCGATTCTATCCTATTTTTAGGCAAAAATATTTGTGCAATTTGGGGTGCTTGCAAAGTATCCAAAACAAGCTCTTTTAGCTCTCCCTCTATCCACGCACTAAGCGGCACTTCAAAGCCTCTTTTAGGAGCTTGAACGACTTTCTTATCTAAATACTTTTGCGCTAGCTTCCTAAGCAAATATTTTGTCGTCTTACCACGCACCTTTAAATTATCTTCTAAAGTCGGCGCAAATTCCACCAATTCCTTAGACAGAAAAGGTGAACGCGCTTCCAAAGAATGCGCCATTGTTGCAATATCCATTTTGGGCAATAAATCACACAAAAGCAAATTTTTTGCGTCCAAGAGCAACATCTGTGCAAGGGGAGAATATCCACCCTTAAACATTGATTCCACTTCCCTTTGAAAAATATTGAATGTCTCACTCCTAAAAGAATGGAATCCTGCAAAAATATCTGTGGTAGAGCGCAAATAATATTCACCCAAATTTTGCTTATACGCTCCTGCCATTTGCAAAAGACGATAAAAATAATTATAAAGGGATTGTTTCACGCTAGGCTTTGGCAATCTCCTTGCAAGTGCGCTAAAAAGCAGAATCTTTGGCAAAAGCAAATGCCCGACATATCTTCTATAACCGCCAAAGAGCTCATCTGCTCCATCTCCATTTAATACGACACTCAAATGCTCCTTTGCAGCTTTTGCCACATAAAAACTAGGAATTGCTGAACTATCAAAAAAGGGACGTCCATAAGCTTGTAGGATTTTTGGCACATCTTGAATTAAATTTGTGCTAATCGTCAAACTTTGATGCTTTGTGCCAAACTTGTGCGCAGTTCGTTCCGCAAGATACGATTCATCAAACGCAGCATTCTCAAAACGAATCGTAAAGGTGCGTAAATCAGGTTTCATTTGTGAAGCCAAAGCCACAATCAAAGAGCTATCAATCCCGCCACTTAAAAACGCTCCCACTTCCAAATCAGAAGACTCTATGCGTCGCGCAATACTTTGTTTCAATAGGCTTTCACATTGGTCAAGTGCTTCTTGCTCTTTGGTAATTTTGGGCAACTGATAGTAAGACTCTAATTTAAAATAGGGCTTGATGCTTAATTGAAATGTATTTAAATTCAAGATTCCATAATGCGCATTAGGAATCGCAAAAACCTGTTTATAAGGAGTGCTGTCTTGATAAAAAAACCCGCTTTCTAAATAAAATTTTATCGCCTCCTCCTCTATTTCTAAAGGCATTTTAAAAAATTTCAAGATTCCACAAATCGTGTTCAACTCACTTGCAAAAACCATTTTAGATTCTTGCTTGTAATAAAAAAGCGGTTTTTTGCCCATTCTATCACGCGCAAAATAAAGCTTTTGATTTTTTGCATCATAAAGAACAAAGGCAAACATTCCATCTAGCATACCTAGACGCTCCAAAAATGCTTCCCCAAAATGCGTCCAAAGCCCCAAAAGAGTTTCTGTATCACTATGCGTTTGAAAAGCGAAGTCTAAACCCTCACGCAATTGTAGATGATTATAAATCTCTCCATTAAAGAGGAGACACAAGTCCCCGCGTTGCATTGGCTGACGCGCAAGGGTGCTTAAATCTTGAATACTAAGGCGTGCGTGAAAAAATTGTAAAAGTCCTCCTTGCGTCTTAGCTTCAAATACCCCTTTATCATCAGGTCCGCGATGGCGCATTAAGGAATAAACCTCCTCTAAAGGAATCTTGGAAAAATTTAATGCTCCAGCAATTCCACACATTTTCACTCCTTAATGCAACTGCAAAATACGCACAATATCGCCACTTGCAGTTACTTGATTAGGATAATTTGCAAAAAGCAATATTTGAATCATATTACTTTTTAGATAATGAGTGTTTAACAGCAAGGAATTTTTGCCAAAATTTATTTGCGTTAAGGATTCCTCGCCTTGTGAATCTATCCCCTGCGTATAAAAATCCCCATAAAGATAAATGGTTGTCTGTGGAGTAAGAGACATTTTCTGCGTGGAATCCCAAAAAACAAAAATATTTTTTTTATGTGCCTTTCCACTCTCTAAATCCAAATCCATAAACGCATTGATATTTGCCAACAGCGGTAGAATCCGCAAAGGCAAAACCCAATAAACTTTTGCTCCATTTGCTAATGCTCGTGGCTTGGATTCCAACTCCAATTCTTTCAAATAGGCATTTGCACCTTGCTTATGTGAAAGAATTTCAAAGATTTGATTCCATTGTTTTGGAGGAAGAGTTTGCATAGCCTGCGCAATCTCTAGCGAGAAGTTATAAAACAATGTCAAGGAGGGGCTAAGCAAAATTTTAGCGATTGGGAAATTTGCTGCTCCCGAATGTCTCGCGCCATCAAGCAATACTTGCGCCTTTGTAAAATATCTTAGCGCATATCCATAATCCCACCACGACAAAAGAATATCTTGCGAATGGAGTTTAAAATCCAAATCTTTAAAGGCTTGAACCTCGGCATTTTTTAGAATTGGAGGCGGAATTTGATAGTGTAAATTTGCAACCCACAGCGCAATAACTGCACTGCTAGCAAGCAAAATAATAGCAAAAAACTTCCTTAAAAGATTCAAAACAACCAGACTCACAAAAGCAATCCCAAAAGCAATCACAGGTGTCATAAAAAAACTAAACCGCATACCCAGCCAAACAGACGCCACTCCCAAAAATGCAAAGGGCAGAAGAAAAACAAAAATCAACAGGAGGGCTTGAGGGCGCGAAAGATTCGTTAAAGATTTGGATTCTTGAAAATCTTGCGCGCAAGAAGAGCAAGAATATGGGAGCTTAAAAAGAGATTCCAAAAATCCGCTATATTTCAAACTCGCCACCCAAAAGCCAAAAGTCATAACGCCAAAGGCTACAAAGCCAAGAAATGCAAGACAAAAAAGCACAAGACCACCACTGCGTGCAAAGAGCGCGGAAAAGCTTGTGGGCATTGTCTCTAGGATTCCATTCACAACAGACGCATAAACATAGGCATTTGCGTGCTGTGTCGCTCCAAAAATATAGGCATTAATCTGCGCAAGAAGCGGATTTAAAGCTCCAAAAAAAATTGCATACCCCAAACTAAAAATAAGCCAAACAGACATCTTTTGAGGCAATTTTGCGATTCCAAACAAAAGCAAAACTAATGCCAAAAAACAAAAGGACGAGGGCGTAAGAATAATCAAAAAAACCGCAATGAATGCGAGGATTTTGCGAGAAATTACGCGCACCTTTAAGAATTGTATTCCCTCTAGCAGAACAAAAAGTGCGAATCCCAAAAGTAGCAGATTTTGGATTCCATTATGCCACGCAATGGCTAAATAACCAGAGATTCCAAAAAGTGCGAGGGATTTTAAGCATAAATCCCTGCGCGTTAAGAATCGTAATAAAAAAATAAAAGTAAGTAGAGGCAAAGTCAGCAACAACATATCTGTATCAAAATACCCAGCTCCCACACGCTGATAAAAACTAGGCAAAAGAATTGCAATCAAGCTTGCGACAAAAGCCAAAAACTGCAAACATAATGGGAAAGTATTGAATAGTAAAGATTCCGCATTGGGCTGATTTAATCCCCGCAAAATTTGCAAGAGATTCCATACAACTTGCTTAAGAATCTGATAAATCAAAAGATAGAGCATAACTGCTGTGCTTGCGCTCAAAAAAACGCTACTCCAAGTCAGAGCAAACTCTAAACTCGTCCATTTTGCTAAAATTCCACCAAGAAGTGCAAGAAAATGCAAGGAGGATAATGTGTTCAAGATTTCTTTCCATTCCGAACTTCCATCAAGCAAAGCAAGAAAATCCCGCGCGCCTTTTGCGTAATAGTAGGCGTCCATTGAAGTAAGAATCAATGCCCCCTCAAAAAAATTTTGAGGGGATTGCAAACGCAAAAAATCAAGAAAATGGAACCCCAAATGAATGCAACATAATGCCAAAATGAAAAATAGATGAAAAAATAAAACGGCATTCCATTGTGGATTTTGAAAATTCAAAATATACTTGATAGCTTTTAGCATTGAAGTTTCTTTATAAGAAATTCATAAAAACATATTTAGGTCTATGGGTTTTCCTTTTTGGAACACAAACCTTTGCTTTTCTCCACAAAAGAAACACCAAACCAAACTTTGAAGAAATAAAAAGGAAAAACCCTCCAAAAATTCCAAAAAGAATTGTTGGAATGGAATTTTGATTATCTTTTTGAAAATTGCGGGCTTCTTCTTGCTTTGCGCTTTCCGTATTTTTTACGCTCTACTACCCTAGAATCACGCGTCAATAAACCTTTAGGTTTTAAAATAGCTCTAAAATTAACATCATAAAGTGCTAAAGCCTTAGAAATCCCGTGCCTTAGTGCTTCTGCTTGCGCAGAGTAACCGCTACCAAATGCGACCGCAACAATATCCACACTTTTTTCTTGTTTTGTTAAAAGCAAAGGCTGCATTACTTTCATTTTGATTGCTTCATGACCACCCAACCAATCATTAAGATTTGTTTCATTAATGCTTAATTTTCCACTTCCGGGAGTTAGCCATACCTTTGCAATCGCTGTTTTTCTTTTTCCTGTTGCATAAATTTTTGCCATCTGTTAATCCTTATTTTGATTCTTTGGAAACTTGTGCGCTATGAGGATGAGTTGCATCACAATAGACTTTTAACTTTTTAATCATCATACGACCCAATTTCGTTTTAGGAAGCATACCACGAACAGCCAACTTATAGAGTTTCTCTGGGTGTTTCTCTAGCATTTCTTGCAGTGTTTTTGACTTCGTGCTACCAAAATATCCTGAATGCGTAAAATATTCTTTGTCCTCTAGTTTCATTCCGCTAAATTTTACTTTTGGCGCATTGATAACAACAACAAAATCACCGCAATCTACATTTGGTGTATAACTTGGTTTATGTTTGCCTCTTAAAAGTGTGGCAATTTCGGTGATGAGGCGACCAAATGTTTTACCCTCCGCATCTAAAACAATCCAATCACGTTTAATTTCGTTGGCTTTTGCCATTTTGGTAATTTTCATAACTTTACCTTTCATAATAATTTGCTTCTTACAATCCAAATATTACTTTTGGAATAAATTTGCAATTATAGCGCATTACTATAAATATTTACTTAAATTAAGTTATATTTTATATAAATTGGAGATTTTATTGAATCTTTAAGATTCCAAAATGTAGAGAGGTAAAGGTTATTTTCTACAATAATACACAAATGCGGGAGGAAAATTATTCCATACGATTTTGGATTTTTTAATTTCACTAAACATTTTATCTCCATAGATTCTTTTTCGGAATCTCTTTGCACCTAATGTAGGCAGAATATAAGCAAAGGTAGCAAAATATCCCCCTGGACTTAGTGTATTGTAAATGTTTTCTAAAATACATTTTTGTGTCGCTTGGCTTAAAAGTGCCCAAGGAATCCCGGACACAATCACATCAACAGAGAACATTTGCCTCTCTTGCATCATTGCTTGCAAGGATTCCGCAGAACCTAATGCAATATCAAGATTTGGAAACCTTTTGTGTAGCTTCTCCGCAATTTTAGGATTGATTTCAACCGCAAACAAATGTGCAGATTCAGACTTTTTACGCAATATAACCTCTGTAAAAGCTCCCATTCCTGGTCCTATTTCAATGATATTAGAAGCCTGCTCAATGCCGATATTTTTTGTAATCATTTCCGCAAGATATTTAGAACTAGAGCATACAGCACCCGTTCGCTTCGGGTGCGCAAGATAATAGGGCAACAACCAATCCTCCTAATTAATAAATTCGTCTTGATTAAAAGACTTTACAAAATTTATTTTACATAAACATGCAAATTTACTTGAATATCTTAATCCCATTTTTGCCCTAATAAATTCCCATTCCTATCAAAAAACAATTCTAAACTATCGTTAATTTCAATCTCATAACCAAAACCTTTATAATCCACATCGGTGATGTGTGAGCTGGGATACATTTGATGCACTTTGGCAAAAATGGTTTGTAGCGAAGCACCATAACCCATTTCATTATTATTCGGATAAGGCATATTCTGAATCGGTTGCGTTGGCGCAGACTGAATGGTATTATTTTCCTGTATATGTGGCTGTGCTGATTGCGTTGGCATTGAATTTGTCGGGGTAGTTGTAACTTGATTTGTTGCTGGGGATTGTGGTAGGTTAGTGGTTTCCTCTATTGGAATATTAGGATTTGCCAACAAAACAGAGCTTAAAATAATATAGATAAAAAGTTTAAATTTCATTTAACTTCCTTATATTTGAAATTTACACAAAAGTATATAGTAATTTTGTCAATTTTTTATGAAGTTTTACCAAAGATTTCATCAAGATTCATTGCACAATCGTAGAGTTTTATTCTTTTAC